>Ga0182735_1000955_pt1 | contig 20597 bp, 18 predicted proteins | sample eDN5th30CKraftMG_FD_128524 | JGI IMG/M metagenome (GOLD analysis project Ga0182735, IMG submission 128524) | Enriched Miracle-Growth compost microbial communities from Emeryville, California, USA - eDNA 5th pass 30_C Kraft MG (version 2) (version 2) ...
CAGAGTTCAGCGTCATCAAGTCGGACAACGCGACCGGCAACTTCACCAAGATCACGCAGCGCCTTTCGGTTCGCATCGCCATCGATGAAGATCAGCCGGATGCGGCACATCTGGCGCCCGGCATGTCGGTCGTCGTCCGTGTCAACACCAATGCGAAGCCCCTCGCAAACTAGAAAAGTCGCAGCTTGCGGGCATGGAAAGCCTCGGCATAAGTCTCAGGCGCACGGCATTCCATGCCGCGCAGCCGGGCAAGCCCGCGAAAGGTTTCCGCGTCGAACCAGTCCTTGGAGCGCTGGGTGCCGAAATGCTTCATCAACAGGTCGATCTTGCGGTCCATGATCGCAGCCGACAGCGCCGAATAGGCGTTGGGCTGGCCCAGATCACCATCCCATTTCGGAATTTCGTATTCCAGGATTACCTGATCCCGAAACAGGTTCCATGTCAGTTCGTTGACCGTGCGGTGATCCTGATGGGCGTCGCCATGTCGATGGGTGAACACCATATCCGGCTGCCCTCGCCCGCGCTGCTCGATCAGCCATTGCTTGATTTCGCGGCTCTGTGCCGGAAAATAACTATCCTCGAAAGAGGCCAGATGGACGTTGAAACTATCCATGCCGCGCAGAAAATCGCGTGCGGAAGCTTCTGCCTCCGCCCGCCTTTTCTCATTTCCCGAAAGCACGCACCACTCTACATGGAGCGGCATGCCGCTCTCGATCAGGCTCAGAAGCGTGCCGCCGCAACCGATCTCGATATCATCGGAATGCGCGCCCAGACAAAGCAGCTGCAGCGGACGTCCGGGATTTGCGAGCGAAGGCAGGTCGATCATAGCGCTATCGCGATATTGGCCGCGCGGCGTTCCGCCTTGTGTCTCTTCCAGGGCATATCGCCCTTTTCAACCATGTCCTCAAGTGTCTGCCAGTCGCGCAGCGTATCCATGGACCGCCAGAAGCCTTCGTATTTATAGGCCATCAACTGGTTTTCAGCGATCAGCCGTCCGAACGGTTCAAGCACCAGTTCCTCACCCTCGCGCATATAATCGAAGATTTCCTTGCGGAAGAGGAAATAGCCGCCATTGATCCAGATGTCGGACGTGTTCGACGTCCGGAAAGCACGTACATCGCCGCCTTCGGCAATATCGGCAAGGTGATAGGTCAACGGCGGACGGACTGCGAGAAAACAGGCAATCTTGCCGCTGGCGCGGAAGCGTTCCGTCATGTCGTCGAGGTCTACATCGCTGAGACCATCGCTGTAATTGGCGAGGAAAATGTCCTCGTTCGCAACATGCGACCGGGCGCTCCACAGTCTTTCACCGATATTGCGCCAGATGCCGGTGTCGAGCAGCGTCACGCTCCAGTCGCGATCCACTTCCTCAAGCAATTGCACATTGCGTCCGCCGTCGGAAACCACGCAATCCGCGAAGGTCTGCGGGCGAATGGTCAGGAAGAAATCCTTGACGACGTTTGCCTTGTAACCAAGGCACAGGACGAAATCGTTGTGCCCATAATCGCTGTAATATTCCATGACGTGGTGCAGGATCGGCTGATGGCCAAGCGGAATCATCGGCTTCGGGATATTCTCCGAATATTCGCGAATTCTGGTTCCAAGACCGCCGCAGAACAGAACGACTTTCATGACTTACCGCTCCTCTGTGAGTAGTGCCGGGTCGATCAACGTGACGTGCGGAATGGGAATGATGAACTTCGCGCCCCATTCGACCACGTGCTGCATCTGCCTGATGATCTCGTCCTTGAAGTTCCATGGCAGGATCAGGATGTAATCGGGCCGGTACTTGTCGATTGCCGATACATCGTAGATCGGGATGTGCATGCCCGGCGTGAATCGCCCGTGCTTGTAGGGATTACGGTCGACCGTGAAGTCCAGGAAATCCGTGCCGATGCCGCAATAGTTCAGAAGCGTGTTTCCCTTGCCCGGCGCGCCGTAGCCGCAGATGCGCTTGCCGGCATTCTTGGCGGCGATCAGGAAGGACAGGAGATCGCGCTTGGTGCGGCGGGTCTTTTCGGCGAACTGTTCATAGGTTGAAATTTCGTTGAGACCGAAACTCTCTTCGCGCTTCAGGAGTGCGGCGACACGCGGTCCCGCCTTCCGCTTGCTGCTGTTATGCGCAAGATAGACCCGCAGCGACCCGCCATGGGTCGGCAATTCCTCCACGTCGATGACCTTGAGGTGATGGCGATGCGCCATGTAGCGGATCGTCAGCAACGAGAAATAGGAAAAATGCTCGTGATAGATCGTATCGAACTGGTTCTGCTCGATCAGGTTGGCCAGATGCGGAAATTCCAGCGTGATCACGCCTTCCGGCTTCAAAAGCAGTTGCAGGCCGCGCACGAAGTCATTGAGGTCAGGGACTTGCGCCAGAACATTGTTACCGATCAGAAGGTCGGCCTTGCGTCCCGCGCCGACCAGCTCGGCGGCCAGTGTCGCGCCGAAGAAATCCACACGTGTCGGCACACCTTTGGCGATAGCGGTCTCGGCCACATTGACCGCCGGTTCGATGCCGAGGATAGGGATGCCCTTCGGCAGAAAATGCTGCAGCAGATAGCCGTCATTGCTGGCGATCTCGACCACGAAGCTGTTTTCATTCAGCTCCAGCCGCTCGGTGATCTCGTCGCAATAGGTCTTCGCATGGCTGACCCAGCTGGTGGCGAAGGATGAGAAATAGGCATATTCGGTGAATATCTCGGCAGGCGAGAAATATTCCTTCAGCTGCACCAGATAGCAATGGTCGCAGACGAGCGCATAGAGCGGGTAATATGGCTCCATACGGTCAAGCCGATCCGCCGTGATGAAGCTTTCGCAGGGCGGCGACATCCCGAGATCGACAAAATTATGCTTGAGTAGTTTACCGCACAGGCGACAGCCGGTCTGCTCTTGCGCCATGCTCGTGCTCCGCGAAATATCCGGCGTCTGGATGGTCATACGTCATTCCTCGCCTGTTGAACCTATATGGCCGGGCTTCTGTGGGGTTGAATTCCGATCCGCGTCGGATAGCCAAAATTACTAAGCGGTCTAAAAATTGCCGAGACTGTCATCAGGGGCGAGCCGCACCTACGATCGGGCGCAATATTCACCGGATGGACTACGAAGCGTAGTTACCCGATCTTCGCCCAATGGCGGCGGTGGCTTAGCCGCATACTCCTTTCGGACAGGGTCGCCTCATCCCGAAGCCGGTCTGGATGCATCGAAGAAAGTTCTACCGTCCGAAAAACCCGCTGGCAGAATGCCTTTGATACAATTCGGGGCACGACATGCGTTTCACTTCGCTCAATATTGAAGGCGCCTGGTCTATCGAGCCGGAAAGGCTTGAAGACGAGCGCGGCTGGTTTACACGCGTCTATTGCGAAAGCGCCTTTGCCGAACGGCAGATGGAAACGCATTTTCCGCAACACAGCCTGTCTTTTTCACGAGAGGAAGGAACGTTGCGCGGCCTTCATTACCAGAGCGAGCCGCATTCGGAGACGAAGCTCGTCACCTGCCTGCAAGGCGCTATCTGGGATGTGCTCGTCGATCTGCGTCCGCAATCGCCGACCTATCGGCGCTGGACGGGCGTGGAGCTTTCAGCTGCAAACGGCGTACAACTCTACATTCCGGAAGGCTGCGCGCATGGTTTCCAGACCCTGACCCCTGATGTCCTCGTGCGTTACATGATCTCGAAGCCCTATGCACCTGATTATTCAACAGGATTGCGCTATGACGACCCGGCGCTCGGCATATCGTGGCCGAAAAGGCCAAGCGTCATCTCAGACAAGGATCTGGCCTGGCCGCTGCTTTAAGTCTCCGTCAGCAAGCCTGCACCGCGAAGCCGGTCGGCGGCATCGGCAAGTGTCGCGAAAGGCAGTTTCGCTCGTTCTGCCATATCAAGGATGGAATGTTTGCCATCCGCCAGATTAAGCACCCATAACAACGCCATTGCGTTTTGCGCAGCACGGCTGTCGCCGCCCATGCTTCCATAAAGCCCGCGCTTTCCGAGCTGCGGCTCACCCTTTGGGGAAAGGCTCATTGGACGCCAGTTCCGTTCAGCAATTTCAATGGCTTGCATGATCATATTGAAAGATTGATCGAGACATTCCGGTTGGATAAAATCGAGATTGTCGGCCGATGTGTGGTATTCGGGAAAAGTGCCATAAAGGCTGCGCTGGAACATGCCGACCGGCAGGTTGAATCCCGGCGAACAGAACTGGCGCTCGTCATAGCCATAAGGCCAGAAATCGTGCATCGCAGCATTGGCCTGCCCCGCCAGCACATGGCCCATGATGCGGTCAATCTCCGCATCGCCGCGACGGCTGCGCTTGTAATTCGGTCCGCCCGCATCACCGACACAGGAAAGAACCAGCCCATGGCGGACAAGGTCCAGTTGCACCTCATTCTGCTTGAGCCATGCGAGCGCGCCGAAAGTCGCCGGACCGAAAAGCAACCGGTAGGTCAGGCGCGTGCGGCGCGATTGCAGCACTTCGCCGAGACGGGTCAACAGCGCCAGCCCGGAACAATTGTCATTGGCGAGCGACGGGTGGCAGAGATGGGCCGACAGGATAAACGTTTCGTCGGTTTTACCCCAGTGAACGAACTCGCCGTAGGTCAAAAAGCCGTCGCGCCGCTCCGCGTCGATCACGACGTCATAATCACCGTCCTGCATCGCCAGAAATTCCCTATGCGCCATGCAGAAACCCCACCCATCCGCATGATAACAGGTGCGGTAAGGAATGAGGTCGGGCTGATCGGGCAGTGTATGAATATGCTCCTTCAACGTACTGAGCGGCATTCGCATACGCACGGGCACGCTGAAATTCACGACATGCAGATTATGCCGGGCAAAATCGACGATGCGATTGCCGTTCATATCCGCGATATAGGCCTCGCGAATGATCCATTCCTGCGGCGCTTTCCAGTCGTAAAGCGGCGTACCGGACGGCACCTGATGGACCGTCAGCGGCAGGTGCTCCCCGATAATGGCGAGCGTTTCGCGCACGCCATCCCCTGCCAGACTGCGGCAAAGCGGATAAAGGCGGGCAGCGAGATCGTAAATGGCCATCCCGTCCGATGACGATGGAAGCGCCCGTTCGGTTCTTCTGCCCGCCCCCGTATCCATCACGCCGTCGCCCGCAGTGGTTGCGGCTCTTCTTCAACACGGCGCAGGTTCGTATCCAGCACGCCGTCGGCTATCAGCTTGCGGATATGAGCAATGCGCTGGAAGCGCGGCCCCTCGAATTCCTCCAGCGTCAGGGTGGAGCGGCTATAGGCGGCGAGCAGTTCACGCGTACCGGCAACGGCATCCCATTCCGGTTTGGCTTCTGGCAGCACCCGCGCCAGCTTTTCAAAACTGACGCGATAGGACCGCGTATCCGGCCCCGCATCCTCCGCATATTCGATGCGGCAATCGGGAACATTCTCGGCAACGATCTCCGCAATATCGCGGATACGGTAATTATGCTCCGTCGAGCCGACATTGAAAGCTTCGTTCCAGACTTTCTCGCGCGGGGCTTCCATTGCCGCCATGAAGGCGCGGGAAATATCGCGGATATGCACGATCGGTCGCCAGGGTGTGCCGTCGGACTTGAGGTAGATCAGCCCCTTCGTCACCGCCCATGCCACGAGATTGTTGAGCACGATATCGAAACGCAGGAAGGGCGAAACGCCATAGGCCGTGGCAGGCCGCAGATAGACCGGGCAGAAGCTTGCATCCGCAAGCTCCCGGATTTCCTGTTCCGCCCGCACCTTTGACCGGCCATAGGCCGTTACCGGCTTCAGTTCGCCGGTCTCATCGATCAGATCGGCGTCACTGATGCCGTAATTGCTGCAGGACGAGGCGAACAGAAAACGCCCGACACCGGCCTGCTTCGCGGCTTTTGCCATCGCAACGCTTGCCCGGTGATTGATGTCGTAAGTCAGTTCCTCGTTGAGATTACCCAGCGGATCGTTGGAAAGCGCGGCGAGGTGAATGACCGCATCGAACCCTTCCAGATCGCGCCGCGACACATCGCGCACATCCTTGCGGATGGTCGGCACATTCATCACCGCGCCGCCTTCCTGAAAAAGACAATGTTCGTAAAGGCCAATGTCATAGCCGGACACGTCATGCCCCGCATTGATCAGGACCGGCACCATGACCGACCCGATATAGCCCTGATTGCCCGTAACCAGTACCTTCATGTCCAGCTCCTCAAACCTTGATAAATGCATGTTAACGGCGGAGCACAGGAGCGACGACCTGACCGAAGGCATGTCCGGTTAGGACAAGCGTTTATGAAAGGAGAAAAAGGACGTATCGACTACTTCTTTTGGATGTCTCGCAGGCGTTCGGCGCTGCCGACCAGCAAAAGCCAGTCGGTTCCGCCACCGGCGTTTTTTGCCTGCTTCGGCCGGTAAGTTGCATTTGTTCCCTCGACCTTCGGTCGGCCTGCATCTGCGAACATGCCGGAAACCGGATCGAACCAGATTGCCTGCCAGCCTTCCCCAAGAACATCCTTTGCCACCGCAAAGCCATCCGCGTCGCCATAGATGACCGACAGCGTGCCGTCAGGCAGGGACGAGGCGTAGCTTTCCGGCTTCAATGCGATGCGCTTTTCACAATCAGGTCGCAAGTGTTGCCATGGCAGTCTGTCGAACAGTTTCTTCAATACCGTCATCGACCGGGCGCCCGGACTGTTCAGCGCTTCCTGCCAGCTGCGATCGGCGGTGAAGACACCCGGCGCGGTGAAATGCCAGATCGGGTTATTGCCGAAGAACTGCCCTGCGGCACCGGCCAGCAGCGCGCCATAGGCATTGCGGCGGATCATCCGCGCAGTGGTTTCCCGCTCAAACTCATAAGCGCCCTCCAGCAAGATGACCGCCATTCCGCCCGGTTTCAGCCGGGCAGAAATCGCCGCATGAATATCGTCATAGGTATAAACCGTATCGAAGCTCAGCCACGGCTGGTCGGCCCAGAGCTCAGCCGTATTGGTGTCGCGTCCGGAATGCACGGTCTGGAGCGCGTGCGGGGAAACGAGCGCTATGCCTTCGGCCAGATCAGAGACAAGCTGGCGATCCGGCGCATTGAAATCCCCGCCCAGGACCCAGACAATATTGTGAAATCCGGCAAATCGCCGGGCAATCGCTTTGCCATAGGCGCGCATTTTCGCCGGTCCGGCAGCCTGAACCTTGGAAAACCAGCCCTGGCTGTTGCCATTGACGCCCAGATAGGCGGGCGCCAGAAAGACAGCCATTCCCAGTTGCTCCGCCCGCCCGATCACCCAGGCGGCATGGTCGAAATATCTCGGATTGAGCTCACCGAATGCGTCGCCAACGAAGGGCTTCTCGCCATAGGCATTGGCAGGCGGATGACTGGAAAACCGGTGCTCGAGAAGATTGACCAGAATGGCGTTGAAACCGCGCTTCCTGCGATCCTGAAGATAGATCTCGGCATCTTCCCGTTTCAGTTCGGCGATCAGCGACCAAGCCGTATCGCCCTGCAACCGGAACGGTTTGCCCGTCGCATCCTCGAAAATGCGTCCATCCTCAGCGACCCTGATCGGAAACTGGCCCGCCGCATATGAACCGCCGACCGCCATCGACAGCAGGATCGTTGCGATCATAACCGCAGCGAAGCACCTCATCGCATCGCGGAGGGATAGGCCGACGCTTCGTTGAAGCGGCGATAGACCACCTGCGAAGGACGGCCCGTCAGATAGGAACCCACCCCGTCGTTGAGTGCGCGAACATAAATGCCGAGCGCACCGTCGATTGCATCCACTGTGCGCGCAATGTCGGTGTCGCTGTGGGTGTAGCTCACGACCAGCGACGGCATCAGCACGCCACGCCGGATCGTCTCCTGAAGAAACAAGGTGCGAAAAGCCTGCGACGGCTGGCCCTTTTCATCGAGCGTTCCATAGGCAAGGCAGCAAGGACGCCCGAACAGGCGAACGTGGTCCTGAAGCCCGTGGCTGGCTATTGCCGCATTCACGCCCTCTGCCAGTTTGGAGCCTTGCTCATAGAGCCTTTCGATCACGGGCTCGTCGCGATAAATCGTCATCGTGGCAATCGCCGCCGCCATCGCGTGGGTTTCCGCGCCATGCGTGGTCGAAAGCAGGAACACGCGCGGATGGTCGGTCTGGATCAGACCGCCAAGCTGCATATATTCCGCCTTGCCTGCGAGCGCGGAAATGGCAAAACCGTTGCCCAGCGCCTTGCCGAAACAGGAAAGATCAGGCTCGACATCATAAAGCTTCTGCGCCCCGCGCGAATGCCAGCGAAAGCCGGTTATCATCTCGTCCAGAATGAACAAGGCCCCGTTTTCATGGGCGATGCGCCTTGCTTCGTGGAGAAAATTGTCCTGCGGTTCATCGGCCTTTGCGGGTTCGAGGATGATGGCAGCGATACGCCCCGGATAATCGTCGAACAGGGCCTGCACGCTTGCGATGTCGTTGTAGCGGAAAGTCGCCGTCAAGGCCGATACCGATGCGGGAATGCCCGCGTTCATTTTCGTGGTTCCGATAAACCAGTCATCGGTCGAAAAGAATGGATGATCGGCGCAGCAGGCGATCATGTCGCGCCCGGTATAGGCACGCGCCAGCCGCACCGCGCCGGAAGTCGCGTCCGACCCATCCTTGCAGAATTTCACCATGTCCGCGCTGTCGATCAGCTCAAGAAAGCTTTCCGCGCATTCGACTTCGATGGCGCTCGGACGCGTGAAATTGCACCCGTCCTGCAAGGCGTCGCGCACGGCGCGCACGACAGGCGGATAGGCATGACCGAGCCCCACGGCCCGATTGCCCATGCCATATTCGATATATTCATGGCCATCGACGTCAAAGACATGCGAACCGGAACCGCGATGGATGAAGCCGGGCGCCAGAACCGGATACTGGTCGTCGCCCTTGGCATAGGTGTGACAGCCGCCCGGAATGAGCGCATGCGCCTTGCTGGAGAGCAATTGAGAATTGCGGAACTGAGACGTGAAAAGGTTCATGCCCCTTCTCCTTTCGATTCACAGATCATGCTGCCGACCATCCCGCATGCAGGCGCTCGCGCATCTGGCGCAGCCAATTCTTCACAGGCTTCGGCAGGCGGCTGCGCAGGCTGGAATGAAGTGCATTCGGCATCGCCCATTGCGAAAGCGCCAGCGGGGGGGCAATGGCCGGGCGTTCCGCCGCCAGATGTTCAAGAAGGCTCGCATAGGCGCCCCCCACAACATCGTTGTCGAACACGGTTTCCACCTTCTGCCGAGCGGCGGTGGCCATGCCCGCAAGCAGTTTCCGGTCACGCGCAAGCCGCTCGATATGGCGTGCCGCCTGACGGAAATCGCCAACAGGGAACAAAAGGCCGTCCTCGCCATCGGTGACGATGGTATCGGTCACACCGGCGATCCTCGACACAACCGCAGGGCAACCCTGGCTCATTGCCTCGATGAGCGTGAGGCCGAACCCCTCGAAGCGCGAGGGCATGACCAGCACGTCATGCTGGCTCACCCGCCACGGAACATCGGAAGGCGCAACCCAGCCGGCAAAGCTTACCCTTTCGCCAAACGGCGCCAGACGTTGGCGCAGTTCCGCCAGATCGGGGCCGTCACCGGCGACTGTCAGATGGTAGGAACAATCAAGTTCCCGCAATATGTTCGGCAGCCAGAAAATGCCTTTGGAGTTGTCCTCAATACGCCCCAGATAGAGCAGGCGCAGCGGACTGCCGTCATCCTGTTTCGTAACATTGCGCGCCAGATGAATGTTCCGGTTCAATCCATGCGGAATGACCAGCGTGCGGGCCGCGTCGAAACCGTGCTGGCGGACGAGATCGTCGCGGCAGCGTTTTGAAACGCCGACCGTCGCATGGACGTGATCGCGGATCGCCCGCGCCGCCGCATAGGTGCCGGGCGTGATATTGTGCACGATCATGATGCGCAGAATATCGGCTGGCAGATAGCGCGCCAGATTGGTTTCAAAGCGATTGGCGAGAACATTGACGAAAACGGCATCGAAGCGGTTTTCCCGCAGAAAGGCGATCATGTGCCGGGCGCGTGTTTCTTCGTCCAGCAGCCCCATGCGGTCGATGGCGTCGCCCTTGCGCAGCGCATCCTCCAGCCCCTGCCCGCTCGGTACGTTGACCGTATCGCCCGCCGCGCCCGCCGCCAGCCAGCGAAGCTCTATCCCCGACTGGCCGAGCGACGAGCGCAGGCGCGTGAAGACCGAATAGGTCCCGCCAATATGAGGACGGACAAAGTAAGCACATTTCATGGCCAGAACCTTGTTGCCACGTGATATTGCAAGGGAGCCAAGACTTCGAGGGAACAACTCCCTCGAAGCCTTACTCCGGTATATCGGGGGGCAATGGATATACCGCTCGCCAGTGTATCGGAATTGAGATACCGCGCATTTCGGCTCTGAGGGGTACATGCCCTCCTACAATAGAGGATGGTGTTCACCATTCTGCCAGTTTTCCCGACAACGCGTCCGGCATTAGCTTCTATGTCTATCGGGAGGCGCGCATATGCGGGTTGGTCTTTTCGGGCAATTTGGATCGGGCAATACCGGCAATGACGGTTCGCTGGAGGCCATGTTGCAGCTTTTGAATCGCAATTGCCCCGAGGCACAACTTGTCTGCATCTGCTCCAGGCCCGACATCGTTGCGCAGAAATTCGATCTTCCAGCCCTTCCGGTCTCCCAGCCCCATCCATCGAACCGGCTGCTTCGGGCCATCAACAAGGCCATGCTGCATCTTCCTCGCCGCGCAATCGGTTTCTGCTTCGCGCTGCTGCTTGCTTCCCAGCTCGACCTCATTGTCGTGCCAGGGACCGGCATTCTGGACGACTTCAACGAAAACCCCTTCGGCTGGCCTTTCGCGGTGCTGCGATGGTCGCTTGCGGCGAGGCTGACCGGAACAAGCATGATTTTTGTGTCGATTGGCGCGGGTCCCGTCAATCATCCGCTGAGCAGGCGCTTCGTGCGCTGGGCATCGGCGCTTGCCGCTTTCCGGTCCTATCGCGATCAGGTTTCGCACGACTTCATGAAACAGCTCGGTGTCAGTCCCCATGAGGATTTCGTCAGCGCGGACATCGCCTTTGCGCTGCCAACGGTTCCAGATGGAAGGCAGGACGAGCGGGACCAATGCGTGGGCATCGGCGTGATGTCCTATCGCGGGTGGAAAAAGAACGGCAGGGACGGCGATGCCGTTTACGCGGATTACGTCGCCAAAATGACCACCCTTGCAAAAAGACTTCTGGGCGGTGGACGGCAGGTTCGACTGCTGATTGGTGACAAGGGCGATATCGAGGCGGCGCGCGATATACTGGGACAGCTTGGCCCGGCGGAAGCGGACAAGGTGATGTTCGAGCCGTCGGCATCGCTGCATGAACTGATGCAGCAGATCGCTAGGACTGACATTGTCGTTGCCAGCCGCTACCACAATATCGTCTGTGCCCTTGCCATGGGGCGTCCGGCAATTTCACTGGCTTATGCGAGCAAGAACGATGCGCTTCTGCGCGATACCGGACTTTCGGCATTCTGCCACCGGATCGACAGTTTCGACCCCGAAACCATCCTCTCCCAGATCGACCTCGCCTTCACGCAGCAAAAGGCATTGATCAGACAGGTAGAGGCTGGCGTGGAACACTATCGCAACCGGCTGGCAGAACAGGAACAAGTTCTTCGCGCCGCATTTCTCGAAACGGCTGACGAGAAGATCATACGCCGTTTCGACGGGCGGATCGTTTCAACAGGTAGTCGAACGGGGGCATGACCGCCAGTAAGGGCTCCCGCTTCAGAGCGAACGCCATCAGCGAACCCGCCGCTTTAGGCTGCCGCGCCAGATTTAAGATTGCGGACCAGTAGGCGCGCCTCGCCAGACAATCCCGTGCCATTGCGAACATCCGCTGCCCTTGCGGCAGGCTGGCGCCTTCATGCTCGAAAAACGACCGGAAACCTGCCTCGAACTCCCTGTTCCAGTTCAAAATGCCATTCACAGCCGCCGACTGGTTCTGGGAATGCGTACGCGCAAAAGCCTGTATCTGACCGGTCGATGCAACGCATCCATACATGGCGATGCGCAGCCACATTTCGAGATCGTCCGTATGGGAAAGCGACGTGCGGTAATATCCAGCCTGTTTCTGGATCGCAGTGCGCACCACCGCTGTCGGGCCAATCACCGGATTGAACGCATGCCGGCAGGCCAGTTCGATGAAATCCTCTCCCGACCGTATCCGCCATTCATCCGGGGCGGGACCTGCAATGGGATGGGGTTCGCCGTCATCGGCTTTCATCCTTCCGGTCGCGCCGTGCGCCAGATGAACGTCCGCGTGTTGCGAAAGCACGCCTGCCGCCCTCTCCAATGCGCCTGCGGCCAACATGTCATCCGAACACAGGATCAGGAAATAGTCCGATGCGGCCCAGTCTATGCCTTCATTGAACGAAGCATGCGGCCCCAGATTCTTGCGGCGAAGCAGCAACTCGACGCGGCTATCCTCGGCGGCAAGGCCCTTTGCCACCTCGACGCTGTTATCGGTTGAGGCGTTGTCTATAATGAGCAGGCGGACATTGACGCCTGCCTGATTTAAGACGCTGTTGGCACAGAGGGAGAGATAGCGGCCATAATTGAAATTGGGGATGACAACGTCAATCGTCGGCTGCTCCGCTTTATATTCGCTCATCACCGACCTTCCTATTCCGCAAGCCGGGAAGCCGGCGGCTGCACAGCCCGCGCCCGAAATTTTCCGGCAAGCCAGACCAGCAGCGGTTCGACCTCGGCGGTAAACGGATGCCGCACTGCGAACAGCGCGCCCAGCCAGCTGAACGCCGCGATGAAGCCCATCAAGACCGCCATTGACCAGTGAATTTCCAGCGAAAAGCCAGTCGCCGCCACCATAGCAAGCGGGATGGCAAGCGTGATCAGGGTAACGAGCCCGCTTTTCAGCAAGGCCCGGCCAAGCACCGCGTAGGAGAAGGCCGCGTGCCTGCGAACGAACACGATGGCTATGACCATTTGTATTGGCAGGCTGATGAACTGGCCGAGCGCAACGGCGAGCAGCCCGTAGAACGCGGCGGTGCCGATGACGGTGACCGCCACCAGCCGCGAAATCAGGTTGGACAGAAACGCCTCGCGGTTCTGGCCCAATGCCATCAGCAGCGGATAGGTCAGGATGGATGGAAACCAGAAAAGGCAGGCCAGACTGAGTATCGCGACGATGGGCGCCGCTTCGGACCAGCCGGGGCCGAGAACAATGTGCACCGCCGGATAGGCAAGGAGCGCAAGCAATGCCTGCGCGGGCCAGTAGACGACAGTGATATAGGACAAGGCCCGTATATAGGATTGGCTGATATCGGCTCCTTCACGGACCTGTGCCGAAAGCATCGGAAACGCAACCGTGAAAACGGCGGAAAGGATGATGCGATCCGGCAGGCCGCTCAGCGTGTCGGCACGATTGTAGATTCCGACCGCCGATATCGGCATGAAGCGCCCGAGCAGGAGCTGCGGAAGCGTCATGCAGATCTTGTTCAGCCCGGCATTGCCGCCAAGAAAAATCCCGAACCGCCAGGCCGTATCGAAACTGGCCAGCGATGGGCGCAGCAAGGTGCCCAAAGGATGGATCGCAACCGCCAGCCCCGTCGTCATCAGCGCGCTTGCCAGCAGGCCAAAGGCAAAACACATATGCCCGAACCCGCAGAAGGCCATGGCAATGGTTACAAGAGCGCCGAGACCTGAGCCAGCGGTACGAATGCGCGCCAGTCTTCCAAAGGCCATTTCGCGCCTCAACAACGCGACAATCGGCAAGGACAGGCTCTCGACCAGCGCAGCCACGATTGTAATGCTGAGAAAAAGCTCCAGTTGCGGATCGTTATAGGTTTCGGCGAAGTAGCCCAGCGAGAGATAGAGGACGGCAGACAGCAGGACCGTCACGCTCATCAGGAAAGTAAGCGACGTCTGGATGTCCTGATCGCGTACCTTGTCGATCTTTATCAGGAACTCCGGACTGGCGAATTCGCGCAGGGAAAAGACGATTGCCGTGACGCTCAGGCCTATCACGCCCATCCCGGTTTCCGTCGGCCCCAGAAAGCGCGATACCGCAGCGACCGTCACGAAGTTGAAGAGCAGCCCCGCATACTGCTCCAGCGCCGCCATGAGAAATCCTCTGCGACTGCCGTTCATGATGCGCTCCAACGAATGATATTCCGCAGCGCGGTCGGCGGTTTTCGTGTCACCTCTTTGTCCCCCATTCATCCAGCCGACAAGGGCGTGCACAGACGCAATCTTCCCGGCCAGGCCCAGAATAGCCTTTTGCCACAGGCACGAAATGTCGCCCTTGGTGTTAGCACCCGACCTGAAAGGCGTATGCGGCACGCTCTAAAGCCAAGTCGTGGACGCAAGCGGCAGTGCGTAAAAATTTGCGGAGTTCGATCTTTTGCACGCGCCTTGGAGCAGACATGACAAGTCTTTCCTGGATCACGCTTCTGGCCTTCGCCCTTTCCGTCGCCTTTTGCCTCGGCTTTCGCGGGCTGGCACGCGAATGGTATCTCATTGATGTCCCCGATGCCCGCAAGACGCACGACGGAAACGTCCCGCTTTGCGGAGGCATCGCCATTTTTCTCTCGTTTTCCGTTGCCGCGCTGGTGGCGCTCGGCGTTTCAGGTCACGCCAACGCAGTGACCCTGCTGCCGGGACTGGTGCTGATCCTCGTCACCGGCGTTCTCGACGACCGCTTCAACCTGCCCGTAGCGCCGCGCCTTGCGATCCAGCTGCTTGCAGCCATTCTGATGCTCGGCATGGCCGGGGTCTGGCAAATCTATCTGGGCCTCGCACCCGACGGCACCGGCACGCCCGCAGCGGCTCCGGAGGACACGCTGATCCAGTTTCTTACCGGCCCGCTTTTCCTTCTTGTCGCGCTTGCTTTCATTGTCGGCCTCGTCAACGCGGTCAATATGAGCGATGGCGTGGACGGGCTGGCGGGATCGGCAAGTGCCGCGGCCTTTTTCTGGCTGGCCGTCATCGGTTTCGGCGCGGGTGAGCATCGCCTCGGCTTGCAGGCGCTGGCCATTGCCGCCGCCTGTCTCGGCTTTCTGGTCTTCAACATGCGGCACCGCTGGCGCGCGAAGGCAAGCCTCTTCCTCGGCGATGGCGGCAGCACCTTTCTCGGTGCGGCCCTTGCCGGGTTTATCCTCATCCTAGCAAGCCGGACCGCCGCAATTCCCTTTCCGGTCCTGATCTGGATCGTCATCGTGCCGGTCATCGATACGCTGAGCCTGATCGTGCGCCGCATGTCGGGGCGCCGGAGCCCGTTCTCGCCGGACCGCCAGCACCTGCATCATCTGCTGATGGATGCGGGGCTTTCGTGCGGACAGACAGCCGTCGCGATCATGGCGCTCAATTTCATGGCCGGTGGCGTCGCCTATCTCGCCGTCCGGTTCGACATCGCTGTCTGGCCGATACTTCTGGCACTGGCGATCCCGGCTGCGGCGCACACGCTTTTCGTGTTGCACATGACCAGAGGCCCGCGTCAGGCCGCCGCCGCTTCAATGGTCGAGGCCAACCCGGCCGCCAAACCGAAAATCACTTACCCCGGGGCAACTTCATGAATGTTTCCGTACTCATCATGACGCTGAACGAAGAGGCCAACCTGCCAGCCTGTCTGGCTTCGCTGGACTGGTGCGACGATATCGTCGTGCTCGATTCCTTCAGCAGCGACCGCACGGTCGAAATCGCCAGGGCAGCAGGCGCTCGCGTCTTCCAGCGTGCCTACGACACCGAGGACCGCCAGCGCATGTATGGCCTGACCGAAATCAAGTTCAGGCATGACTGGGTCTACACGCCCGACGCGGACGAGATCACCCCGCCGGACCTGCGCGACGAAATGCTGGCGATCGCCGCCGACCCGGACCGGCCGGAGGTGTTTTTCAAGGCGCGTTACAAGAACATGTTCATGGGCCGCTGGATACGTCATGCCAGCCTTTATCCCACCTGGATCACGCGGCTGGTGAGGCCGGACCGCGTGCGGTTTGAACGCTCGGTGCATTCCCGTGCCAGCGGCGGGCCTGAGGGTGCCTTGCAGTCCCATTTCATTCATTACAGCTTCAACAAGGGCCTCGAAGCCTGGTACGACAAGCATAACCGCTACTCGACAGCCGAAGCTGATCTGTCAGCCTCGCGCCAGCTCGAACGCAAGATCGACTGGGGCGGCATTCTTTCGGCGGTGCCTGAGCGGCGGCGGCGGGCGTTGAAATCGCTTTCCTATCACATGCCTTTCAGGCCGGGCCTGCGCTTTCTCTATATGTACCTCTTGCGCCGGGGCTTTCTCGACGGCAAGCCCGGTTATCTTTATTGCCGCCTGCTTTCGGCTTACGAGTTCATGATCGTCGTCAAGATGGAAGAACGGCGGCAGCGCCAGTTGGCCACCCTCGCGGAGACCTCTCCGGCACGGCGGCCGCCGGAAGCCGAAGCACCGCAACGGCGTATGGTATGATGCTTCTCGTCGCTCTGCCCTGTGCCATCCTGTTCGGCATCGCCGCGATGTTCTTCTCGGAACCGGTCCTGACCTTGCAGGACGATGGCGGCAGGGCGGATGTCATCGTCGTGCCGGGGGGAGACGGCCCGCCGCGCGCGGCGCAGGCCGCCCGCCTGTGGAAGGAAGGCCGCTCGCCGGTGATCCTCGTTACCGGCGATGGCGACTGCCTCTATAACAAGCGGATCATGGTGCGCAACGGCGTGAACCCATCGGCGATCTTCGTCGAATGCCAGTCGGGCAGCACGTGGCAGAATGCGCAATTTTCCGCTCCCGTTTTGCGGGAAATCCGGGCCAGAAGCGCGCTGATCGTGACGAACTGGTATCATTCCCGGCGCGCCATCGCGAGCTTTCGCGCCACCTGTCCGCAGATGCGTTTCATCTCTTCTCCCATCGGCGGCGATGGCGGACGCCCCGGTTTTCCGGCAACGCCCGCAGACATGGAGCTCGTCGCCAAGGAATATGTGAAGCTCGGCTGGTATCTGGTTTCCGGCCGCATTTTCCCTCACGATCTTTCCTCAGGCGAACCGGCGCCCGAACTTTCGGACATATGCGCTGCGGAGGTCACGCAATGAACCTCCCACTCACCTGGATTTTCGTCGGATTCGTCCTCTATCTCCTAGCGGGCGGCCTCTTCTCCCGACCGGAACGCATGTACCAGTTTCCGTTTCTCGCTGGCGTGATGACCTTCGGCTTCCTGCTGCCGCAGCTCCCTGCCCTCGTATACGATCAGTTTCTGCCTTCCGGCGCTTATGCCAAGACGATGATCATGGGCATCCTGTCCTTCGCAATGCTCGTGACCGGGTGGCGGATGACGAAAAAGCCGATCCGGTTTCTCCGCATGAGTTTCAGCGAGCGGCGGCTGATTTGGGCGGCGGCCGGGCTGTCGGCTTTCGGCGCCGTATTTTATTTTCTGCTAAGCCGTCTTCCGGGTGATGTTTCCATCGGCATGCAGATGACCGGCATGCCGGTCGTCTATCTCTTCTTCGCGCAGCTCATGCCCTATGGTCTTGCCATTGCCGTCCTGTGTTTTGCTCGGCGTCCGACATGGGCTGCACTGGCGATCATCTTGTTTGATCTGGTTTTCTATCTGGACCGGATTCTGGTGACGGGAAAACGCGCGGAGACAATCCAGCTCGTCCTCATGTTCCTTCTCGCCTTCTGGTTCTACCGGCGGATTGTGGTGCCCCGAACTGTCATGGCAATCGGCATCCTGGCCGGCACTTTCCTGATGACCAGCATGGGCGATTATCGCCAGGTCACCCGCACGGATGCGAGCTTCGTTCTCGATGAGATACTGGAAATCGATTATGCCGCCAATTTCCGCAGCACCCTTGAGCGCGGCGGCCCCGAAATGCGCAATGCCGTGCAGCGCATCGATGAAATCGACCGGCGGCTGGAATTCGACTACGGCAAATATCACTGGAACCGGATCGTCTTTACATTCGTTCCCGCGCAGCTCGTGGGCGGCGATATCAAGGAAGCGCTCTATCTCGATGTCCCTGAACCCAGCCGCGATTACAATCCGCTGACCGGCACCACGGAAACCGGGCTTGTCGATGCGTTTTCGTCATTCTGGTATTTCGGCGCGTTGAAATTTCTGGTGCTCGCCTGGGCCATGCGCAGGCTCTGGGAAACCGCGATGGCGGGCGAGATGCTTGGCCAGCTGGTGTACATGCTTTCCATCGTCCCGGCCATGCATTCCATTTCTCACCACACGGATTGGGTCGTGCCGGTCTGGATTCACACGGCACTGTTCCTCATTCCCGTTCTCTCGTTCTGCGTGATCCGCAATCGATCGATCCACCTGCCGCTTCCGCCATCGCAAAGCGGCACGCTTCAGGAAGGATGGTCATCATGACCGTAACGTCGGACCACAAGGCACTCGGAGAAGGCATCAGGGGCAGAATGGACGCGTCGCGTCCGCTTGAGGGCGGCGCGACCTTTACGCTCGGGCATCGCGTCCAGCGCCTGTGCTGGCAGGCAAGCTGGCTGGTGCTGGCGGCATGGACGCCGTCCTTCCTCTGGCGCTGGCGCGGCGCGGTGTTGCGCGCCTTCGGCGCCAAAATCCACAAGACGGCCATCGTGCGCGGCAGCGCCCGCATCTGGTGGCCGGGCAACCTGACCATGGGCGCGCATTCGTCGCTCGGACCGGGCGCGCTGTGTTACAACGTGGCGCATGTGACGCTTGCGTCTTTCGCCATCGTCTCGCAACGGGCGCATCTGTGCACCGCGGGACACAATATCGATCAGGCCGACTTTCCGCTGACGGCGACACCCATTCATGTCGGCGCTTATGGCTGGGTTGCGGCGGAAGCCTTCGTCGGACCGGGAGTGAATATCGGTGAAGGGGCGGTTCTCGGCGCACGCGGGGTCAGTTTTCGCGACATGGAACCGTGGACGGTCTATGCGGGCAATCCGGCCAGGCCGGTGCGGCCACGGCGAAAGCCGTGAGCGTCAGCTTGCCGGAACGGACCGGAGCGCCTTGCGGCTTGCAACCGCGTCGGTTTTCTGCGACTGAAAATCCTGATAAGCCGCAATCGTCTGAACCGCGATGCGCGGCCAGGTGTAGTTGTCGCGCACGAGTTTGGCTCCTGCCGCGCCCATGCGCGCCGCACGATCCGGATCTTCCAGAATCCGCTCAAGCGCCGCAGCAACCGCCATCGGATCGAGCGGGGAAACAACACCGGCACCCGCCTCGCCAACTTCGGGAAAATGGCACGCATCGGTAATCGCCACAGGCACGCCGCAGGCAAGCGCCTCGGTGATGGCGACGCTGAACCCCTCCTGACGGCTGGGCAGACAGAAGCAGACCGATCGTTTGAGGGCAGCGATCTTGGCCGGGCCATAAAGTCCCCCGGTCATGTGCACGCGCTGTTCCAGCCCGAATTGACGGATACGCTCGCGAAATTCGTCTTCCGCCCCGCCATCGGGACCAGCCACCACCAGATCGACATCGGGAAACAGGGGTGCAACGCGGCGAAAGGCATCGGCAAGAATGTCGAGACCCTTCTTGTAGTGAAGCCGCGACAGAAACAGCACATAGGGTCGCCTGGGCAAGCTGCCCACATCGGCCTCTCCCCCCTCGACCTCGTTCAGAAAAATCCCGTTCGGGATAATCACCGGCGGAGCCTTCAGGCCAAGGGGCCGCATCAGCTCGATCTCATCCGCATTCAGCGCATGGATAAAGGCCGCGCCGTCGAGCATCCGGCGAAAGCCCAGCCTCATGGCGAGCTTCTTCTTCCACGCGCTTTGCTTCATGCTCCACACATCGAGCATCCCGCAGCAGCACACGCAGTAAGGCACGGAAAAGCGACGGCAGAGCATCGATGCGCGCAGCAGATTTGTTTCCCACACGCCATGCAGATGCACGAAATCCGTGGCCCGCAACAGTGCTTCCATCGCCTTCGCTGCAGCACTTCCAAACAGCGTTTCGCGCAGATCGGGCATTGACAGCAACAGGGTCCGCACCTTGTCGAAACCGGGAATTGCAGCAGTCGCCGCGACAGCGCGCCTGCTCACCTCGTCGTCGCTGTAACTTACGATTGTCACCGCATGGCCGAGCGCCGCCTGTGCCGCCGCCAGCCGCACCACGACCGCCTGCGGTCCGCCCTTGGCGGGATCGTAGGAACCGATAACGTGGACGATGTTCATGCCGCCCTCCTGCCAAAGATCTCAGCAGCGAGCCTTTCACCATAGCGTGACAGGGTATAATCGGCTGCACGCTCGCGCGCATTTTCTCCCATCCGTTCCAGTGCCGCCGGATTGCCCGCCAGTTCCCGCAAGATTTCGCACGTCTCCCTCACGTCGCGTATCGGCACGATGTAGCCATCGACGCCGTTGCGAACCACGCTGCCGGTATTCTCGGTACAGATCACGGGCAGCCCCGCGGCCAACGCTTCATAAACGGAAATCGCCGACCCTTCGCATAAGGAGGGAAGCAGAAAGACATCGGCCCATTCAAACTGCTTGCGCATCTCGCTGCGCGGAATGGGGCCGGTAAGTTCAACCGTTGCGGCCAGCCTTGCCTGCGCCTCCGGCAAAAGTTCCAGCGGCCCCACCATCCGGAATTCTGCCTGCCCTGCCAGCAGCTTTGAAACCGCTCCGACATAGGGCGAACCTTTGCGTA
>Ga0182735_1000956_pt1 | contig 20552 bp, 16 predicted proteins | sample eDN5th30CKraftMG_FD_128524 | JGI IMG/M metagenome (GOLD analysis project Ga0182735, IMG submission 128524) | Enriched Miracle-Growth compost microbial communities from Emeryville, California, USA - eDNA 5th pass 30_C Kraft MG (version 2) (version 2) ...
ACGGGCGGCGGGCTGATCCTTCATTCGTAATCGTTTTGAATGTAGACCGAGTGGCAGACGAATTAATTTTACAGGTGAATTTTGCGTATGTAGCGCAAAACTACGTGTGTTGAAAGTAATTAATCACAGCGTCTGGAGCCACACAATGTCCGCTACCCTCACCACATTGAAAGAGCGCTATTCCGTGCTGCTAACACTCGGCCAATTGGCCGAAGTCTTAAGTCGCAGCCCTGACGGCCTACGCATCAGCTTAAGTTCATCTCAATCCGACTGGGCTGATCAAATTAATTCAACCAAGGTCAAAATCGGTCGGCGTGTGTATTTCCGCACTGAAGGCATCGCCCGTCTGATCGACGAAGCTTTCTCTGCTCACGATTCGTAAGGGGTCGACGATGAGCCAACAAGCCGATCTACTACACGCTGAAACCACGTGGTTTCATATCTTTCACTCGATGATTCAAACGGGTGACATCTCACGGATGGGGCCGTATGCCGTCACTGTGTACCTCGTGATCAAAGCGCATACCAACTTCCAATCAGGCCGCGCCTTTCCTGCCGTCACGACCATCATGGCCGAGTCTGGGATTAGCCGTAGCCAAGTGCTGCGCGAGCTACAAACGCTGCAACGCTTTGGCTACATCACTAAAACACGTGTGGGGCGTCGCAACGAATACCGCCTACGTGAGAAGGTCTGCATCCGCGATGAACAAGGCAAGCTCACCGCAGTCGCGACGTGGGACTACCTACCATCCACTGTGCAGGCGGCAACCGCTGATCTGAAGAGCGCCCTATCTTCGGGAAACTATGCCGAGTCTCGTCTCGTACACATCGAAAAGCTTCAGGTGAACGTCACACATGCCAGTGGCAATGCGGTGGTTGTCAACGCGCAAGAGTTCGCGTGCTTACCCGAAGAAATGCGAGAACTACTGCTGTCGTTACGACAAAAAATACAAGGCGCCGACGATCCTGAAGTTATACACATGCCTACCAGATACGTTTCCGGTTGAGACCTAAGTTATCCACATTGGTATCCCGATAAGACCGTTCAAGCCGAAATTGGTATCCCCCAGAGACCCTAACAAGATAGATATATATATCTAACAATAGGACGAAAAATGCGACCTAGCCTGTGGGCAACCACACTTCCAAGCGTGCTGACATGAAGGCACTGACAGAAAGAATTGCTGAACGCCAAAGAAGCGCTGCGCCACGCTCAGCAGGTGCAAACCGCGCAGTGATGTTGGCTCTGCGAGATGACATTCAACAGGCTTTAGACGACGGATGGTCAGTACTAGCCATTTACCAGACCTTGCATGATGAGGGACAGCTGACATTCAGCTATCAAGCCTTTCGTCGGCACGTGAACCGGCATTTGCTCGGCAAACAACCTGAACAGCCCAAACAGCGGGTCGCCAGTTCAGAGGCAGATAAGCCGCATGCAGCGCCACATAAATTCACGTTCAATCCGAGTCCAAACCCGCGAGACCTGCTCTAATGCATCGCCATTTTTTGTACTTGCCACGTCCATTCGTCGAACGTACTGTTTGTCTTGGCGTTCAATCGTCGTTCAATGCACTCATTGATCGTTCAATCTTTGCTCAAACGCGGAACAGAGTGGCTTTACACGACAAAAACGCGCAGAAATCGTGGGAAAAAGTACTGTGTCAAGCGGGCAGGATAGGTAAAGTAGGCCCACCTGCAAGCAGTCGGCCCTTCTTTACTTTCCCGTATTCGCACCTAGCGGCGCTCAATGGAAATCCTGCCCTGCGGAGCCAGCGGCATGCGCCGCGAGGGTTACGCCATGGATAGGCAGAGCAGCCCCGCTACGCGTAAAACGCAGCCGCCCATCAAGGTGTATTGCCTACCTGAAGAGCGCGCCGAGATCGAAACCATGGCTCGCCATAGCGGCCACAGCGTGTCGACTTATCTGCGTTTGGTGGGTCAGGGCTATCGTGTGACCAGTATCGTCGATTACCAGCACGTACAAGAGCTGGCCAAGATCAACGGCGACCTGGGACGCTTGGGCGGACTGTTAAAGCTATGGCTGACTGACGACGCCAAGCTGGCGCCGTACGATATGACCGCGATGAGTAAAGCCATCGTGGGCGTGTTGGACGAGATCCGCGCCAACCAAGCCACTATTCGAACGGTGATGACCGCGATCGTGACGCCTTTAGCCGCTAAAAATTTAGCGGCTAAAAATCCTGCAGCGAGAGACGGCAGATGATCATCAAACACGTCGCGATGCGCTCACCGCGCAAAAGTAGCTTTGGCGACTTGGCTCGCTATCTATCGAACCCGAAAGACACAAGCGAGCGCGTCGGCACCATACGCATCAGCCACTGCCACTCTGATGAACTGACTGATGCCACGTTGGAGATCATGGCAACCCAGGCCTGCAACACACGCGCCAGAGGCGATAAGACCTATCACCTGATCATTTCGTTTCGCGCCGGTGAATACCTGCCTGATGACGTATTGGCTGCTATCGAAGACCGCGTGTGTACGGGCCTGGGTTTTGCCGACCATCAACGTGTCAGTGTTGTTCACCACGACACAGACAACCTGCATATCCACTTGGCCATCAACAAAATTCATCCTTCACGTCTGACCATGCATGAGCCGTACTTGGCATATCGCACCATGGCAGACCTGTGCGAAGCCATCGAGCTGGACTACCAACTAGCGCCCGACCACCACCAAACGAGAAAACGTGGAGCAGCGAGTCGCGCAGAAGACATGGAGCGAGCCGCAGGTATCGAAAGCCTGCAAGGCTGGATCAAACGCGAATGTTTGCCACAACTGCAGCGTGCTGCTTCCTGGACAGCACTGCATGACGTCTTACACAGTCACGGCCTGAGGCTTTGTGAACGAGGCAATGGCTTCATCATTCAAAACAGCGATGGCTTAGCCGTCAAAGCCAGTTCTGTATCTCGCGATCTTTCAAAAGTGAAGCTAGTCACCCGCCTGGGCGCCTTTCAAACGCCCGTACAGCCGCCAGGAGGGGCAAACGCAGCCCGCACATACCAACGACAGCCCCTACCATCCAAAATCAACACAAGCGGTCTCTACGCCAGATACAAAGCTGAGCAGCAGCATCAAGCCTCGTTGCGCACCGCCGCCTTGAGAGCCGCACGTGAACAACGCAACCGCGCGATCGAATCCGCAAAGACAAAAGCCCGCCTGAAACGGTCAGCGATCAAAGTGCTTGGAAGCGGACGACTCACGAAAAAGCTGCTGTATGCGCAAACCCATCAAACGCTGCTCGCAGAACTCGCCACTGCACAGGAACGCTATCAACGGGAACGCGGCGCTATTTCAGAGCGACACCGACCTTGCGTGTGGCAGGAATGGCTGCAACAGCAAGCCAAGGCGGGAGACAAAGAGGCATTGCTAGCGCTGCGAGCAAACCAGGCTCGGCAAGCGCTCAACGGAAATATCGTTATGGGCAACAAGCGATATAACGATATTTCCATCAACCGGCCTGACCATGTGACCAAGAAAGGCACACTGATTTACCGAAAAGCAGACGCTACTATCCGCGATGACGGCGACAAGCTCAGCATCGCCACGGATGCCAACATGGAAGGTTTAATCGCAGCACTGAAGATGGCCTCTCAACGATATGGACAAACGCTAACCGTAGCGGGCAGCGAAACCTTCAAAGAAAACATCGCGCAAGCCGCCGCCGTGGCAAAACTAACTGTACGTTTTAACGACCCAACGTTGGAGCGGCGCAGACTTGCTTTGCTGTCCAGTCAACGCAGTAAAGATATATCGACGAACCGCACGCCACACACTCGCCGTTAAACCTAATTACCCGGAACGACAAACGCACGTCAAAAGTTTAGCGGCTAAAGTTTTAGCGCCGCTTTATGAGGACAACCATGAGCGCTACCCCCGACGACAACCTGTCCGAACCTTTCTTTATTACGGAAGAAGTTGCAGAAAAAATGAAAGCGGCTGGCTATATATTCGAGCCACCAAGCCACGTGACGACGACCAATGCACGAGAACTATTCGGACTGCGGCCAGGCGAAACCGTCTCCGAAGCCCTGGCTCGCCAGCGGATGTCGTAACTCAGCGGAACCGAGCCACACGACGCAATAAACCCCGCGACGATGTATCAGGGTTTGACGAAAACCTAAAACGCCGCCACAATCACCGCATGGAATACGGTGAATATATTTGGCAATCGCCGCACTGGCCTGATTGGCGCTACGACCTGGCCGCCCTGGCAGAACCCCTGGCGGCCGTCAGTCGTGCTCAAGGCCTTTTGCTTGGCCGCCTGACAGACGTGGGAATGGCACTGCGCGACGAAGCCAGCTTAGCAGCGCTGACCGAAGACGTCGTCCAAACCAGCGCTATTGAAGGCGAAACACTCAACGTCGCGTCGGTACGATCATCGGTAGCACGTCGCTTAGGCGTCGATATCGGTGCTTTGGCTCCCGCAGACCGTCATGTCGATGGCATCGTCGACATGATCCTGGACGCCACCAGCAAAGCGACGACCCCCCTCACTACCGAGCGCCTATTCGGCTGGCACGCGGCACTGTTTCCCACTGGCTATTCTGGTATCAGTGCGATAAAGGTCGGCCACTGGAGAGATGACAACAACGGTCCCATGCAGGTCGTCTCAGGCTCTATCGGACGGGAAAAGGTGCATTTCGAAGCACCACCTGCCAACCGACTAGCGGCAGAGTTGGCTCGCTTTCTGGCCTGGCTCAATGACTCATCACAGAAAGAGCCCGCCCTTGTTCGAGCTGGCCTAGGTCACCTCTGGTTTGTCACCCTGCACCCCTTCGACGACGGCAACGGCCGTATTGCGCGTGCTATTGGCGATCTGCTGCTTACCCGCGCAGACGGCAGCCAACAACGTTTTTACAGCTTATCCGCTCAGATCCAACGAGAGCGCAAAGCCTATTACGACATACTAGAGCGCACGCAAAAGGGCGACATTGATGTAACGCAGTGGCTCGCGTGGTTTCTTACCACCCTGCTAAAAGCCATCGAACACGCTCATGGCGTCCTCGATCAAGTTTTCACCAAGGCGAAGTTCTGGCAACACGCCGCGACCATTCCGATGAACGAACGGCAAATCAAGGTGCTGAATCGTCTGTTGGATGGGTTTGAAGGCAAGCTGACCACTAGCAAATGGGCGGCGCTGGCCAAATGCTCTCAAGACACGGCTTTACGTGACATCACAGAGTTGCTACAGCGAGGTGTTCTACAAAAAACCGACGCGGGTGGCCGCAGCACAAGCTACGAAATCCGACAGCCCCATGAGAAAGCATAAACAAAGATTACGTAGAAACGTTTATGCTAATTACGATTCAGTAACATTAACTTTCATTAACGTGTAAGCCACGCATGATCCAAGACATCAAAAAAACCTTATGGGCTGCTGCTGACAAGCTGCGCGCCAATATGGATGCCGCAGAATACAAACATTTGGTTCTGGGCCTTATCTTCGTCAAATACATCTCGGACTCGTTTGCTGCGCATCGCGCTGAGCTGACGAAACGATTTGCCGACGAAAACAATGACTATTTCCTTCCCGATGCTGACGCAGAATTAATTGCGGCCGAGTTGGAAGAGCGTGATTACTACACGGCAGACAACGTCTTCTGGGTGCCCGAAGCAGCCCGTTGGGAGGCCTTACGAGCGGCCGCAAAACAACCCGACATCGGCAAACGTATCGACGATGCCCTGACAGCGATTGAGGCCGAGAACCCTAAGCTCAAAGGCATTTTGGACAAGCGCTATGGCCGTGCTCAACTGCCTGACGGTAAGCTGGGCGAACTGGTGGACTTGGTTTCTACCATCGGTTTTGGTGGCGATGCCAACACCGCCCGCGACATTCTGGGCCAGGTCTACGAATACTTCCTTGGCCAATTCGCCAGCGCCGAAGGCAAGAAAGGCGGCCAGTTCTATACGCCAGCCAGCATCGTCAAAACGCTCGTAGCTATCCTTGCCCCTCATAAAGGCCAAGTCTATGACCCCTGCTGCGGCTCGGGTGGGATGTTCGTGCAATCCGAGAAATTCATCGAAGCCCATGGTGGCAAGATTGGCGACGTATCCATCTACGGCCAAGAATCCAACCCCACCACCTGGCGACTGGCGGCGATGAACCTGGCGATCCGTGGTATTGACTTCAACCTAGGCAAAGAGCCGGCAGATACCTTCACCCGCAATCAGCACCCCGACCTGCGAGCCGACTTCATCCTCGCCAACCCCCCATTCAACATCAGCGACTGGTGGCACGGCAGCTTGGAAGGCGACGTACGCTGGGAATACGGCGACCCGCCACAAGGCAACGCAAACTACGCGTGGTTGCAGCACATGCTGCACCACCTCAAGCCCACCGGCCGCGCCGGCATTGTGCTGGCCAACGGCTCCATGAGCTCCAGCCAGAACAACGAAGGCGTGATCCGCGCGGCGATGGTCGACGCGGATGTGGTGGAAGTCATGGTGGCGCTGCCCGGCCAGCTGTTCTTCAACACCCAGATTCCTGCCTGCCTGTGGTTTCTCGCCAAACAGAAAAAGCGCAAAGGCGAAGTTCTATTCATCGACGCTCGCAAACTGGGCAAGATGATTTCACGGGTGCAAGCAGAGTTGGACGACGACGCCATCGACCACATCGCCGAAACTGTCGCCGCATGGCGTGGTGAAGTGGAAGAAGGCGCCACGATCACGAAGTACCAGGACGTTCCCGGCTTCTGCCGCAGCGTATCCCTGGCGGAGATAGCCGAACATGGTCATGTACTCACGCCGGGACGGTATGTGGGAACAGAAAAAGTCGAAGATGATGATGAAGCCTTTGCGGAGAAGATGCAAAAGCTGACGGAAAAACTGGGCGAGCAGATGGCTAAGGGCGCAGAGCTGGATGCGCTGATTCGTCAGAAACTGGGAGGGCTCGGGTATGAGTTCTGAGTGGGCGTATGCGAAGCTCGGTGAGCTTACTGTGAATTTAGATAAGCGACGCAAGGCAGTTAAAGAACCGGACCGCAAACCAGGACCATACCCCTATTATGGAGCTTCAGGAATTGTTGACTATGTCGATGGGTATCTTTTCGAAGGGCCACACCTTTTAATCGCGGAGGATGGCGAGAATCTTCGCACTAGGCAGACACCTATTGCGTTTATGGCGGATGGTAAGTTTTGGGTCAACAACCACGCTCATATTGTTATTGGTAACGAAAAAGCAAGTACCAAGTTCTTGTTATATGCATTGCTTGGGACTGATATCAGCGCTTATCTATCAGGCGCTGTTATGCCAAAGTTAACGCAAGCGAACTTAAATCGAATCGAGGTCCCATGCCCGCCCAGAAACCTACAAGACCAGATTGTAGGGATACTTGGCGCTCTCGACGACCGCATCACCCTCCTACGCGAAACCAACAAAACCCTTGAAGCCATCGCCCAAGCAGTCTTCAAGTCTTGGTTCGTTGATTTCGACCCCGTGCGCGCCAAGATGGAAGGCCGTCAGCCGGAAGGCATGGACGAAGCCACCGCTGCGCTGTTTCCGGATTCGTTTGAAGAATCGGAGTTGGGGTTGGTGCCGAAGGGGTGGAGAGTTGGCACGGTGCAAGATTTGGTGGTACTTCAAAGGGGCTTCGATTTACCCACCGTCAAGCGCTCTAAAGGCAAATATCCAGTTATTGCAGCTAGTGGTCCATCAGGCACTCACCATACAGAAATGGCCAGGGGTCCTGGGATTATCACAGGTCGTTCGGGCGTCTTGGGGAAAGTATTTCTCACACTGGAAGACTATTGGCCTCTCAACACCACTCTATGGGTCAAGGAGTTCCGCCTAGCAACACCTACATTTGCTTATGAGTTATTAAAAACACTGGATTTCCATTCACTTAATGCCGGCTCTGCTGTTCCAACATTGAATCGGAACCACGTCCATTCGCTTCCACAGATACTGCCAGACATCAAATGTGTACATAACTACGAAGAAATAGCGATGCCCTTGCATAAGCGAGCTCACCAGAACTCTAAACAGATTGCCCTGTTAGAAGCCCTACGAGACACGCTCCTCCCTCGCCTCATCTCTGGCCAACTCCGCCTATCAGAAGCCCAAGAACAGATTGAGAACGCTTTGACATGACCGAAGACCAACTCGAACAGGAAGCGTTAGACTGGCTGGCAGAAACAGGCTATATCCTGCGCAGCGGCCCAGACATTGCGCACGACGGCGCTGATCCGCAGCGCAGCGGCTATACGCAGGTCATTTTGTCCACGCGACTGCGGGCAGCGATGGCGAAGCTGAACCCAGGCATCCCTGCCGCTGCGCTGGAAGACGCGCTTCAGCAAGTCGAACATCTAGACACTCCTGTTCAGTTGGTGGCCAATCGCGCCTTTCATAAGTTGCTCGTCAATGGCGTGCCAGTGCAGTATCAAAAGGATGGCGAAACGCGAGGCGATTTGGTACGCCTAGTCGATTGGCACAGTCCGCAGAACAACGAGTTCTGGGCCGTCAATCAGTTCACCATCAAAGGCCCACACCATACCCGCAGACCCGACATCGTGCTGTTCGCGAATGGCTTGCCGCTGGTGTTAATGGAGCTGAAAAATTCCGTTAACGAAAACGCCGACATCTGGAAGGCCTACGACCAGATTCAAACCTATAAAGCCCAAGTCCCGGACATCTTCGACTACAACGAGATTCTGGTGATTTCTGATGGCAGTGAAGCCCGCTTTGGATCGTTGTCAGCCAATGCCGAGCGTTTCATGCAGTGGCGCACCATTGATGGCGTGACGCTAGATCCTTTAGGCCAGTTCAACGAACTGGAAACGCTGATACGCGGCCTGCTTGCGCCGCACTACCTGTTGGACTACTTGCGCTACTTCGTGCTGTTTGAAGACGACGGCAAGCTCATTAAAAAAATTGCGGGCTATCACCAGTTTCATGCCGTGCGCTTCGCGATTGAAGAAGTCGTGCGTGCCTCCCGCCCGGATGCGCAATACAATAAACGAGGCAAAGGCGGCGTAGTGTGGCACACGCAGGGCAGCGGTAAAAGTATCACCATGACCTGCTTTGCGGCACGGGTGATGCAAGAACCCGCTCTGCAAAACCCCACCATCGTGGTGATTACCGATCGTAATGACTTGGATGGACAGTTGTTCGGCGTGTTTAGTCTGTCGCAAGACTTATTGCGTGAACAGCCCGTGCAAGCCACAACGCGTCAGCAGCTACGAACCTTGCTTGGCAATCGCCCATCGGGCGGCATCGTATTTGCCACGATTCAAAAATTCATGCCAGGTGAGGATGAAGATATCTTCCCCGAGCTCTCGAATCGTAGCAATATCGTGGTGATTGCTGACGAAGCTCACCGCACGCAATACGGTTTCGAAGCCAAGCTAAAGACGCGCAAGCGCAACGCTGACATTCCGAGCGTGTATCACTTAACACCGGATGGTGTCCCTAGCTCGGCCCTCACGGTTGAGTTCGCTGGTGCCGAGTACCAAACCAAATATCAGGCAGGTTATGCACAACACCTGCGCGACGCCTTACCCAACGCAACGTTTGTGGCCTTTACCGGTACGCCAGTCAGCAGCACAGACCGCGACACGAGATCAGTGTTTGGCAACTATATCCATGTCTATGACATGCAGCAGGCCAAGGAAGACGGTGCCACCGTCGCCATCCTCTATGAGTCACGCCTCGCGAAACTCAAACTCAAAGAAGCAGATCTGGAGGCAATCGACGAGGAAGTCGATGAACTTGCTGAGGACGAAGAAGAGAATACACAGGCACGGCTAAAATCAAAATGGGCTGCACTGGAAAAGGTAGTAGGTGCCGAGCCTCGTATCGCCAGTGTCGCGGCTGACTTGGTGGACCACTTCGAAGAACGCAACAAAGCGCAAGATGGCAAGGCGATGGTCGTCGGGATGAGCCGCGATATTTGCGTGCACTTGTACAACGAAATCGTGAAGCTACGTCCAGACTGGCACGATGACGACCCGGAAAAAGGTGCCATCAAAGTCATCATGACGGGTAGCGCGAGTGACCAGGCCTTGCTGCAACCTCATATCTACAGCAGTCAGGTAAAAAAACGGCTGGAAAATCGCTTTAAAGACGCTGCAGACCCATTAAAAATAGTCATTGTGCGGGACATGTGGCTGACAGGGTTTGATGCGCCTTGCGTGCATACGATGTACATCGACAAGCCGATGAAGGGCCATAACCTGATGCAGGCCATCGCCCGTGTGAATCGCGTGTTCCGCGACAAACAAGGCGGTCTGGTCGTGGACTACATCGGTATCGGCAACGAACTCAAAGCCGCGATGAAGGAATACACTGCCAGTAATGGCCGTGGCAAGCCGACTGTCGATGCCCATGAGGCTTTAGCAGTGATGCTGGAGAAACTCGATGTGCTACGCGCCATGCTGCACGGCTACGACTACTCGAGCTTCAAAACCAGTGGCCACAAAACGCTGGCTGGTGCAGCGAACCACATCCTCTCCCTACGCCCTCCTCCAGGCCAAAAAGACGGCAAGCTCGACGGTAAAAAGCGTTTTGCTGATGCTGCCTTGGCTCTGAGCAAAGCTTTTTCATTGTGCTGTACGCTGGATGAAGCCAAGGCGTTACGCGATGAGGTCGCGTTCATGCAGGCTGTGAAAGTCATCCTCACCAAGCGAGACATCAGCAGCCAGAAAAAAACCGATGAGCAACGCGAACTCGCCATTCGTCAAATTATTAGCCAAGCTGTCGTCAGTGAACAAGTTGTCGATATCTTTGATGCCGTGGGCTTAGAGAAACCCAACATTGGTTTGCTGGATGACGAGTTTCTGGCACAGGTCCGCAACCTACCTGAGCGCAACCTCGCCGTGGAACTGCTAGAGCGACTATTGGAAGGCGAGATCAAAAGCAAATTTGCCAGCAACATCGTGCAGCAAAAGAAGTTTTCCGAGCTACTCAGCGGTGTGATCACGCGCTACCAGAACCGCAGCATTGAAACGGCTCAGGTGATGGAAGAGCTGGTGGAAATGGCCAAAAAATTCCGGGAAGCCGCTGGCCGTGGGGAAGAGCTAGGCCTGAGTGAAGACGAGGTTCGCTTCTATGATGCGCTGGCGACCAACGAATCGGCGGTGCTTGAGCTGACGGACGAAACGCTGAAGAAAATCGCTCATGAACTGACCGAAAATCTGCGTAAGAACATCACCGTGGATTGGTCAAAGCGTGAGAGTGTTCGAGCCAGCCTACGACTGATGGTGCGACGGATACTGCGCAAGTACAAGTACCCGCCGGATATGGCTGATGCCGCGGTGGAGTTGGTACTGCAGCAAGCGGAGGTACTTGGAGAGCAATGGAGTCAGTGAAAAAAACGCGCAAGAATGCATGTAAGCCATATAACCAATGGCTTGCTTCTGTAACTCGTCTTGTAAACGTCGCAATCATACGTAGGAACCAGAGAGGTAAGTAGCAGTATGAAAACCATGTGGATGATTCGGGGTGACGCTGGGCGCCTCTATGACGAATTTCGCGATAAGGGTGTCGCTGCTATCGGATGGCGTCAAATTGCCGCGCAAGCCAAACCAGGCGTTTCCAGACAAGCATTAACCCAGGCATACCTAGCAGCAGAACCCGGAATCAAAGAAGGCACTGCTATTTCAGGTGCTTCGCAAGTTTTCCGCTTTGTGAATGAAGTGAAAGAAGGCGACGCTGTTGTCACGTACTCGCCAGCGACACGAACTTACTTGGTTGGAGAATTCACGAGTGCCGCAAGGTACGACGCCGAAGGTGCTGAGAGCGGCATGGCCCTTATACGTACCGTCGAATGGAATACGGCAGAGGTCGATCGAGACTTACTCAGTACGGCCAGCAAAAATAGTCTTGGCTCTACCCTCACCGTTTTCAAGGTTCCCGACTTTGCACGCGAGGAACTTCTAGCATTAGTGTCGGGAAAACCAAGCAAGATAATTCCCGCGCTGGAAAAACTCGATGACGAGCAGCTTGACGACCCACTCAAAGGTCTTAGCGAAATTGCTTTCGAGCGGATCAAGGATCAGATCAACCGCTTAGATTGGGACGAGATGCAAGAGCTCGTCGCGGGCTTATTGCGAGCGATGGGCTACAAAACAAACGTGTCTCCCGCGGGATCAGACCGAGGCAAAGATATTCTCGCGTCGCCTGACGGTTTCGGGTTTCAACAGCCACGTATCGTCGTCGAGGTAAAACATCGAGATGGCCGAATCTCCAGTCAACACATTCGGAGCTTCCTGGGTGGTCGCCATAAAGATGACCGAGGCCTTTATGTCAGCACCGGAGGTTTCACGAAAGACGCCCTGTACGAAGCCGACCGAGCTAACGTACCGCTCACGCTTTGGACGCTAGAGGAGCTGGCTAGAACACTCATGGCGAACTATCAGGAAACGGATACGATAACTAAGCAATTAGTGCCGCTGAAGTATTTTTATGTGCCGGCGTAGATGAAGCTATGCAGTGAGAATAATTATTGATGAATTTATTCAGAGCTTCAGATTGCTTTCGACTACAGACTCAACCGGCGACTTGCGGAATCTATTCTCGATAGTTCACATGTCGTTCTAGAGACTAGCTCAGGTAGCAATTTCATGTTTTTGAAAAAGGAACTAGCTTTCCATGATCGAATCATTGAGCATTTCAAACGTTGCTACCTATGGCATAGCACCCCAAGTTCTCGATCGCCTCGCTCGATTCAATTTCATTTTCGGCACTAATGGCGCTGGCAAAACTACTATCACAAGAGTGATCGCCAATCCGGGCGGGCATCCGAGTTGCACTCTTTCGTGGAAGAAGGGGACACCCTTAGAGCCGATGGTCTACAACCGCGATTTTGTCGACCGCAACTTCAATGCAGCCCCCCGACTCAAGGGGATATTCACTTTAGGCGAGCAAGATATCGCCAACCTTGAGGCAATTGCGTCAAAGAAGACTGAACTCGATGGCATTGTCCAAACCATTGAACAATTAACCAACACGTTGCAAGGACAAGATCAGCACTCTGGGAAACAAGGCGAACTCGCCGAGCTGGAGAGCCACATCAAGGACAAGTGCTGGGAGCAGAAACAGCGGCACGACGAAGTTTTCAGGGATGCATTTACCGGAGCGCGCAATAGCTCGGAGCGGTTCAAGGAGCGCGTTCTGACGGAGTTGAGATCGAATAATGCCGAGTTGAAATCCTTGGACTACCTCAGGGACAAGGCCAAGACGGTGTTTGGAGCAACGCCCGTCGTCGAGGCGGCCATTCCAGAGCTAGGGTTTGCCGATTTTACCGAGCACGAATCGAATCCAATACTCGCTAAGAAGGTAATTGGTAAGGAGGACGTGGACATCGCCGAGATGATCCAGCTGCTGGGTAACAGCGACTGGGTCAAACAGGGCCAGGCGCTCTACGAGCGGAGCAAGCCAAACTGCCCATTCTGCCAACAAAAGGTTCAGGAAAGCTTCGAAACCAGCCTGTCGAAGTACTTCGACGAGTCTTTCGCGAAAGACACCAAGGCCATCGCCGAACTGCAAAGCGCATACGCTCGCGATGCCGACGCCTTGCGTGCAAAATTGAAAGCAGTTGTGGACGACGGCTCTCGATTCATGGACATGGAGGCCTTCATAGCAGAGCGCTCCGCCATCGAGGCGCGCCTAGCGACCAACGCACTGTTACTTGCAAACAAGGCCAAGGAGCCGAGCCTGCCCGTACACTTCGAGCCGATGTCAGACCTGCTAGCCACAGCCTCCAAGCTAATCGCAGACGCCAACGCCGCCGTGAGAGCCAACAATGAGATTGCAAAGAACATAAGTAAAGAACGATCGGACTTGACCAAGCTGGTCTGGAGATACATTTTGGAGATCGAGCTCAAAACCGAGCTAGCTGCATACATTGCCAAGCGCAATGGCCTCAACGCGGCGATCGACAAACTGAGGAACCAGACTCAAGATGCCCTTGCTTTGAGGGATGCTAAGAGGAAGGAAATCAAAGAGTTGGAAAAGGCGGCGACGAGCATCGAGCCGACCATCGAGGGAATCAACGGCTTGCTGAAATCCTTCGGCTTCCAGAGTTTCACCATCGCCAAAGCCGACGATGGTCCGTTCTACAAGCTTGTGAGGGCCGATGGGAGCGACGCTAAGGACTCGCTGAGCGAGGGCGAGCGCTCATTCGTTACTTTCCTCTACTTCTTCCATCTACTCAAAGGTAGCGAGAGCGAGAGCGGCATGACTACCGACCGCGTGGTGGTGTTCGATGATCCTGTATCAAGCATGGACAGCGACGTTTTGTTCATCGTCAGCAGCCTCATTAAATCGCTTTTCGATCCAGTGCGAAAGAACACGGGCGGCATCAAGCAGATTTTCGTGCTAACGCACAATGTCTACTTCCATAAGGAGGTGACCTACACCTCTAACAGAGGCGATGACACAAAGGCCGGAGAGCGCAGTTACTGGGCAGTTCGTAAGGAAGCTAGCGGCACCACCGTCGAGCGCCACGCATCAAACCCAATAAAGACCTCCTACGATTTACTTTGGGAAGAATTGCGTCGGCCACAGAGGTCACCGTTGACCGTGCAAAACACCATGAGGCGCATCTTGGAGAACTATTTCAAGATCCTGGGGAGAATGGACTTCGACGAAATTTGCGACCAATTCGAAGGGCAGCAAAAAGCCAAGTGCCGATCACTATTCGCCTGGGTCAACGACGGCTCGCACTTCGCGCACGACGACGCTTTTTACACCTTCGACCAAGCGTCCATCGAAACCTACATGGAAATTTTCAAGCAGGTTTTTGAAAAGTGCGACCAGTTGGCTCACTATGAAATGATGATGCGCGAATCAAACTAGTTTGATAGGCCTATGGCTTACTTTCCATTTAAAGCGGGAAGGAACAGTACCGAACTGCATGCATGCCCTCAAAATCGGTACAGTACAGGTACACACATCAGTTTTCACCAATTTCGTTAAAATACGCTAACCAACTGATTCACAATTACTTTTACCTACTAAAACCTACGTTCACCTTCGTCACACTGCTCTATACAAACACCTTCGCACGCCAACTCAAAATCCCCCGCCGCAAGACATGCCGGTTCGGGCTCGGGCGCCATCTGAAAGTCCCTAGAATTTTCAATCTTCCAGCACGATTGCTTTTCATAGCTCCATGCCGGCGATTTTCCCGGAATCTGAGCTAGGCAGAGCGGTGCAACGACCGCCCCCTCCTTCAGAGCCTCCCGCGGCAACTCTCGTTAAAGCATTTCCAGGGCCTGCCAAACCCATCACCACAAAAGTGGATAGCAGACGGCATCAAAGACGTTTCGAACCAAGCACAATGCCGGGGACTGGGCCCAGCGAGCCGAAGACCAGACGGCACAAGGCGTGAACATCCGGCCGTTCAGTCGTTACGCAAACGACGGTGAGCCCCCTTCCATATTGCCCCCTAAGCAAGCGACCGAAACCGCCGAATCGACTTCTGCGTTTCTTCTACCAGCAGCAACGCCAGCCGCGATGGCACTCGATTTTTGGCCGAAACCGCGAACGCCTCGACTTCGATGGTCGGCTTGAACGGGATGATCTTCAGCCCGCCGCCGTTCCTGGCCTGGGCCATGGCCGAGAACAAGTCGACCACGGTCACGCCGACACCGGCCTGCGCCAGCAGGCAGGCCGTCTCGGAATAACGCACCTCCACTGCGGTACGGTAAGGCGTACCGGCCTGCTTGAACGCGTTGAGCACCAGCGGGCTAAGCCGCGAACCTAGCTCCAGCCCGATCAACGGATACGCCGAAATGTCTTGCGGTGTCACCGACTTGCGCCGGGCCAGCGGGTGATTGCTCGGCGCCAGGCACACCATTTCGACGCGCGCCACCGGCAACATATGCAGCTTCTGTTCCAGCTCGGGCTCCAGCGCGATGGCGAAGCCGATATCCGCCGCGCGCGACTCGATGATCTCCACCACGTTGTACGAACGGCGTACGTCGAAGAACACCTTCACCTTGGGGCGTTGCTTGAGCAGGTCGTTGATGGCGGCCGGCAGCACGGAATGCCCCAGTTGCGGCGTGGCGACGATACGCAACTGGCCCAGGCGCTCGTTCTTGAGTTCTTCGACGGTGTGGTTAAGGCCCTTGGACAGCAGGAAAATAGATTCGGACTCGCGGAACAGGATCTTGGCTTCTTCGGTCGCGCTCAGGCGATTGCCCACACGATCGAACAGCGTGAACCCCACTTGCGATTCCAGCTGGCGTATGGCGCTGCTGACGGCCGGCTGCGAAATCTGCAGGGCGCGGGCAGCGCCGACCGTGGTGTGGCTTTGCATTACCGCGCGGAATATCTCGATCAGCCGCAGGTTCACTATAAGTCCTGTTTATAGAGAGGATCCAAAATTTAATAATTGATTATTTCATCGGACTATTCATAATTCAACTGCAGCAAGGGGGCAGCAGGATATCGAGCCTCCATGACACCTAGACAGCCACTTAGGGGAAACTCATCATGAAGGCAATACTGCAACGGTCCATCGCGCTGTTCGCCCTGGCCGCGGGAATATCGTCGGTCGCATGCGCCGACGAGGTCAAGATGCGCGTGCTGGGTTGGTACGGCAATCAGCCGCAATCGCAACAGGTCGAACGCCCTTTCTGGAAAGACCTGCCCAAGCGCAGTAACGGCGCTTTCTCGGCCAATTTCCGCACCATCGACGAACTGGGCCTGAAGGGCTTCGAATCGCTGCGCACATTGCAAAGCGGCGCGTTCGACGTGGTGTCGTTCCAGATCAGCTTCGTGGGCGGCGATGCCCCGGTGCTGATGGGCGCGGACCTGCCCGGCGCGGCGTTCGATTTCGACCAGTTGCAGAAGAACCTGGAAGCCTACCGCCCCATTCTCGAAAAAGAACTGAACGACCGCTTCAAGGCCAAGCTGCTGACGGCATGGTCGTTTCCGTTCCAGATCCTGTACTGCAAGGGCGACGTCAAGACGCTGGACGATCTCAAGGGCAAGAAGGTGCGCGTCAGCGGCACCTACACGGCCAAGCTGGTGGCCGACCTGGGCGCCGCCGGCGCCACGTTGGCTGGCCCGGAGGTCTACCAAGGCCTGATGCAGGGGGTGGTGGACTGCGCCATCACTGGCAGCCAGTACGGCAACAGCAATGACTGGTTCGAGGTCGCGCAGTCGCTCAGCCCCATCCCGCTGGGCGGAGCCGGCGTGGTACTGCAGGTGGCGCGCAATGCGTTCTGGGACAAGCTGTCGGCCGAGCAACAGGCCGCGCTGTCGGCCGAAATGAAGCAGCTCGAGACCGCGCTGTGGGATATCAGCCGACAAGGCCACGAGGACGGCATCAACTGCAACGTGGGTAAACAGCCCTGCTCCGGCAAGCCCGGCAAGATGCAGCTGGTCCAGCCGACCGACGCCGATGTGCACAAGGTCAAGCAATTGCTCAAGACGTCGATTGTGCCGCTGTGGATCGAGGACTGCTCGAAGTTCTCCAAGACCTGCGGCGACGACTGGTTCCGCACTATCGGCGCGGCGGCCGGCATCACCCGCTAGGGCAACCCGCCGTGCGCCGCCCCGGCCGGGCGGCGCATTGCCTTCACCCGGAACCTACTGTGATTAGATTTCTGGAATTGCTGTGTCGCGGCCTGCGGGCGGTTACCAACCGCACCTGCCTGGCGGCGGGGTGGGCGCTGATTGCCCTGTCGGTGGTCATTTCGCTGAACGTGATCGCCCGCAAGATTTTCAGTTTCTCGCTGCAAGGCGTGGACGAGTATGGCGGCTATTGCCTGGCTATCTGCGCGTCCATCGGTTTCTCGCAGGCCGCCTACGACCGCGCGCATATCCGCATCTCGGTGCTGACCGACCTGCTGCCGTCGCGCCTGCGCGCCTGCAGCGATGTGCTGGCGCTGGCGCTGCTGACGTCCGTCGCGGTCACCCTGGCCGTCAAGGCCAGCGGGGTAGCCTACGAATCGTATTCGATGCAGGCGCTGGCCACCAGCGCGCTGCGCACGCCGCTGGCGATTCCGCAGGCCATGTGGGCGGCCGCGTTGTGCTGGTTCGGCCTGGTGCTGGCCACTCAACTGTTGCATTCGCTGTTGCTGCTGGTGCGCCGCGACTGGGGCGGCATTAACCGCAATTACGGCAATCCCAGCGTCGACGAAGAAGTCGCCGAGGAATTGCGTTCGGCCAACGAGCGCATGGCCGGCAAACTCGAAGGAGCGCGCTGATGTTGCTCGGAGCCCTTTATTTCGGCGGCCTGGTGCTGTTCTTGATGGCCGGCATCCACGTGGCAAGCGCGATCTTCATGACCGCGGTAGTCAGCGACTGGATGAGCATGCAGGTATTGCCCAGCATGATAGGCAATACCATGTGGAGCACGATGAACGAGTTCCTGCTGGTGGCCATCCCGCTGTTCATCCTGCTGGGCGAGATCCTGACGCGTAGCGGCGTGGCCGACCGCATGTACAAGGCGCTGGCGGCCTGGCTGCAGTGGCTGCCCGGCGGCCTGCTACACACCAATATCGCCACCTGCGCGCTGTTTGCCGCCACGTCCGGCTCCAGCGTGGCAACGTCGGCCACGGTCGGCACCGTGGCGCTGCCAACGCTGCAACGCCTGGGCTATCGCGAACGACTGGTGCTGGGTTCGATCGCCGCCGGCGGCACGCTGGGTATCCTGATTCCGCCCAGCATCAACATGGTGGTGTACGGCGCGCTGGCCGAAGTGTCGGTGGGCAAGCTGTTCGCCGCCGGCATTATTCCTGGCGCCATCGTGCTGGTTCTGATGATGACGGTGATCGTCATCATGGCCCTGCTGGGCAAGGTCGCCCCGAAGAACGAAAAGCTGGCCATATCGCTCGCGATGCGGCTCAAGTTGCTGATCGACGTGCTGCCGGTGTTGTTCATCTTCGGCCTGGTCATGGGCGGCATCTATCTCGGCATCGCGACGCCGACCGAAGCCGCCGCGCTGGGCGTGGTGGGCGCCATGGCCATCGCCGCCGCCAACCGCACCCTGTCGGTCGCCATGCTGCACGCGGCTTTCCTGTCGGCGCTGCGCACTACCGCCATGGTGGTGCTGGTGGTGACCACTGCGTTTGTGCTGAACTTCTCGCTCAGCCTGGCTGGCATCCCGCAAGCGCTGTCCGAGTACATCGGCCAGCTTGGCTGGTCGCCCACGGCCACCATCTGGGTGCTGGTGGTGTTCTATTTGATCCTGGGCTGCTTCCTGGAGGCCATCGCCATGATGGTTACCACCGTGGGCGTGGTGGTGCCGCTGATTGTCTCGCTGGGTTTCGATCCTCTGTGGTTCGGTATTTTCATGACCATGATGATGGAACTGGCGCTGATCACACCGCCAGTCGGCCTGAATCTGTTCGTGGCGCAAAACATCCGCCTGTCGCGCGGCGGCATCAGCGACGTCTACATCGGCGTGCTGCCGTTCGCCTTCGCCATGATGGTTTTCGTCACCCTGCTGATCTATTTCCCGGAGATCGCGCTGTGGTTGCCCAACCGACTCTTCTGATTTCCATTTCCGACGCATGCCTTCCATGTACCTATCCGCCTGCACGCTGAGCGCCGACGCCTTCTCGCAATATGGCGAGGTGGTCGAGAACTGCGGAAGCACGGCCAAGCAGCCGCTGTCCACGCCCTTCAGCGCGACGCGCCCTGGCATGACACTGGGCTTTACCGTCAACCGCCTGAACCACCAGCCGCTGGACGGCATCCGGGTGCGCACGCTGGAGCGACATCCGCATTCGGCGCAGACGTTCATCCCGCTGATACCGTCGCGCCACGTGATCGTGGTGGGCCTGTCCGGGTCGGATGGCGCCCTGGCGTTGCCGACGTTGCGAGCCTTTGTTACCAATGGTCGGCAAGGCGTGTCGTACCGGACGGGCGTCTGGCACTATGCTTTCACCGCCATCGACACCGATTCGCAGGTTGCCGTGATCCTGGGCAAGACCGGCCGGGACGACGACACCGAATACACCGAACTCGACCTGGATGCCCTGGTCGTCTTCAACGAGGAATGACGATGCAGACAGACCACTCGCCACTCATCCGGCGCGACTTCATCGGCTATGGCAGCACGCCGCCCGACCCGCAGTGGCCGGGCCAGGCACGCCTGGCCCTCAATATCGTCGTCAACTACGAAGAAGGCTCCGAAGCTTCGTTCGAAGACGGCGACGGCCGCAGCGAACTCGGCCTCACCGAAGTCACCGGCAGCAGCTTCCAGGGCCGCGACCTGGCAGCCGAATCCATGTTCGAGTATGGCAGCCGGGTCGGGATCTGGCGCGTGCTGCGGCTGCTGCGCGAGCGCGGCATGACCGCCACCTTCTTCGCCTGCGCCCAGGCGCTGGAGCGCAATCCCGCGGTGGCCCAGGCCATCCGCGAAGGCGGCTACGACGTCTGCTGCCACGGCTGGCGCTGGACGCCGCTACAGGCCCTGTCCGAAGCCCAAGAGCGCGAGGAAATGCAACGCGCCATCGCGTCGATCGAACGCACGACCGGGCAGGCGCCGGGCGGCTGGTACTGCCGCTACGCGCCCACCGTGAATACGCGCAAGCTGGTGGTCGAACAGGACAGCTTCCTGTATGACTCG
>Ga0182735_1000958_pt1 | contig 20534 bp, 16 predicted proteins | sample eDN5th30CKraftMG_FD_128524 | JGI IMG/M metagenome (GOLD analysis project Ga0182735, IMG submission 128524) | Enriched Miracle-Growth compost microbial communities from Emeryville, California, USA - eDNA 5th pass 30_C Kraft MG (version 2) (version 2) ...
CACGTTGCCGGGCGCGGCAGCACGGCGCGAAAGCTGGTGCTGGCGGGGGCGGCGCGCACACTGGGCTGCGTTCATGTCCTGCACCTGCACGACTATGCCTATGCCGACGACTTCGCCGCCCGTTCGCCCCGCCAGAGGCGGCTCGTGCGCGCCATGTTCCGGGGGGCGGACCGGGTGATCGTCCTCGGCAATGGCGACCGCATGATGCTGGAAACCCTGCTCGGGGTCGATGGCCGCCGCATCGAAATCTTCCACAATTGCGTGCCGGACCCCGGCCCGAGGCCGCTGCGCATCGCGCCGGCACCGCTGATCCTGTTTCTCGGCCGACTGAGCGAACGCAAGGGCGTGCCCGAACTGTTGTCGGCACTTGCCAGCCCGGCGATGGCAGGTTTGCGGTGGCGGGCGGTCATCGCCGGTGACGGGCCGGTCGCGGCCTACCGGGAGCAGGCGGCGGCGCTCGGCCTGTCCGGTAGGGTAGAGATGCCGGGCTGGCTGGATAGCGGGCAGACGCGCACCCTGTGCCAGAACGCCGACATCCTGGTCCTGCCGTCTCATGCCGAAGGCATGGCGATGGCGGTGATCGAGGGGCTGGCGCATGGGCTGAGCGTGGTCACCACCCGCGTCGGCGCGCATGAAGAGGCCGTCATCGATGGCGAGAACGGGCTTTTCGTGCCGGTGGGCGACGAGGCCGCGCTGGCCGGCACGCTGGCGCGGCTGGTGTCCGATCCGGACCTGCGCAACGGCCTCTCGGCACGGGCGCGCGAGGCATACCTGTCCCGGTTCAGCATGGCCGCCTACCAGCGCCGGCTGGAGGCATTTTACGAGGCGATCTTGAGTCAGGATCAAGCAAGGGTTCATGCCCGATGACCGTCCTGATGCCGACCCCCCGCAAAGTGCCGCGCGTCCTCATGCGGCGCGAGCCGCCGAGCCCGTTCGAATCCGGGCCGGGCGAGTTCGACCTTTTGTCGGCCTTGCGGCTCGTGCGGCGCCGCCTGCTGACGATCGTGCTGGTCAGCGCCCTGATCGTCCTGGCGGCGGTGCCGATGATCCTGCGGCAGAAGTCCGTCTACCACGCGGAATCGCGGCTGATGGTGCATGCCCCGCTCGTCTCGGTGCTGGATACGAATACGGGGACGGCGGCGGCTGCGCTCAACACCACGTCCGAGATGGAGCGCCTGCTTTCCCGGCGGATCGCCGAGCGGGTGATCCGGGAACTGCATCTCGAGGAAAGGGCCGAGTTCAACCCGGCCTTGCGCCCTGGCTCGTGGCTCGATACGGCGCGTGGGGCGTTGCGAGCCCTGATCGATAGCGGCAAGCCGGCCACGGCCGCGCCGGCGGGCATAGAGCTCATCATCCCCGAATATTACAGGGCTCTCGATATAGGGCGCGATACGGGGTCGGACGTCATCCGCATCGGCTTCAATTCGATGGACCCCGAACTGGCGGCCGCCGTGCCCAACCGGCTGCTCGACATCTACCTCGACGAGCGCCGGGCCGGAACGCGCAACGATCTCGACACGGCGATCGGCTGGATTCGCCAGCGCGTCGCACAGCAGCAGGAGCGGGTGGACGCGGCGCGCGCGGCCGCCACCCGCACCCGTGAGGCGGCGGGTGTGGTTTCCAACGACGCGCAGGCCGAGGATATCAGGTCTGTGGCGGATCTGAGTTCGCGTCTCGCCGATATCGCGCGGCAGCGTACCGATACGGCCACCGCGATTTCGGCCCTCGAAAGCGGGAGCGACGAGGCCATTGCCCGGATCGACGTGCCCGACAGCATCGGCGGGCTGCAACGCAAGCTGGAGAGCAGGAACAAGGACCTCGACAGCCTGCTGCGGACCTATGGCGAGCGGTCGGACCAGGTGGTCGCCCTGCGCGCCGAACTGCTCAAGATCAAGGGCGATCTCGATTTCGAGATCAACCGTTACCTCCAGGCCCAGCGCGCCCGGCTGGCGGCCTTCGACCGGCAGGAGCACGAGGCGGGGCAGGCGCTGGCGGATGCGCGCGCCAGGCTTTCCCGCTCGGCCATGGCGCAGACCGAACTGGCGCGGCTTTCGCGCATCGCCGATACGGAACAGACGGCGCTGGACAAGCTGCAGGAGCAGGAACGGGATCTGGTGGCGCAGGCGGCCGTGCCGGCCGTCGAAGTGGAAGTCCTTTCCGCGGCTACCCTCCCGCTGCGCCCGGAGGGTCGCGGGCGGCTGTTCTACCTGCTCGCCACGATGCTGGCCTCGCTGTCGCTCGGCGTCACCGCGGCCTTCGTCCTCGAGATGATGGACAAGTCGGTACGCAGCCACGAGCAGCTCGACGGAATTGCCAACACGATGCCGGCGGGGCTGCTGCCGGTGCTGAGCGAACGGGCGGGCAAGAACCTGCCCCTTGTCTTCGGCGAAAGCGAGGGCGGGCTGTTCTCGGAATCCGTCCGTGCCATGGTGATGGCGCTGAAGCAGGCCAACGCGGGCCAGTTTCCGGGCAGCGTGCTGGTTACCTCGGCGCATGCCGGAGAGGGCAAGACGCTGGTCGCGCGCTCGCTGGCGATCGAACTGGCCGCTACCGGAAGGAGCGTGCTGCTGGTCGATGGCGACCTGCGCAGCGGCGACCTGGGCTCGCTGATGAAATCCGGCGTCAGGACCGGCCTGAACGAGTTCCTGACCGGCGAGGCCGGCCTGGGCGATATCATCCACCACCACAGCAACAGCGGCATCGATTTCATCGCGCGCGGCGCGCCGAACCAGCGCAAGCGGCCCGACCTCGCCGGCCTGGGCGAGATCGCGGCGATGGCCAAGGCGAGCGGCCGGCTGCTCATCGTCGACAGTGCGCCGATCCTGGGCTCGACCGATACCGCCTATCTGGCAAGCATGACGGAGGCGGCGCTGCTGGTCGTGCAGTGGGGCAGGACGCACCGTCGCAGCGTCGAACTGGCGGCGCAGCGCCTGGAAGGCCTCGGCGGGTCGGAGACGCTGGTCGTGGTCAACAAGGTCGATCCGCGCCGGCACGCCTTGTACGGATTCAGGGATTCCGAGGTATTCTTGAGGTAGGGAAAGCGCGTCGGGTTACGTCGAAACCGGCCTTCGCATGGGCAAAGGCCGGTTTTGCTATCTGGCTTATAATCGCCGCGCTTGGCGATCAGGGATGCGCAAGCGTCTCGGGAATGAGAAGATCGTTTATCTTGTAGGCGACCTCGGTTCGATTGGTTGCCCTGAGCTTTCTCATGATGTTGCGGATATGGACCTTGACGGTGCTCTCGCGCATGTTGAGCTCATAGGCGATGATTTTGTTGGCCTTGCCGCGCCGCAGTGCCATCACCACGTCGGCCTGGCGCGGCGTGAACATGCCGGCGAAATGCTGCTCGGTATCGCCGCCGTCGATCATCTTGCTCATGGCCATGACCGGATTTGCCGGGATGAAGATGCCGCCGGCGATCGCAAGCTTGATGGCCTCGATGCAGACGGCGAGACCGACGGAGGACGGAATATAGCCGCGGGCGCCGCATTCGAGGGCGCGCAGGATATGCTTCAGTTCCTCGCCGTCGCCTAGAATGACCACCGGAATCGGGGCGAAGTCGGAGGCCGCCTGCCGGATGCTGGTGGCGGTTTGCGGGTCGGACAGCTTGAGTCCGCCGATGCTGAGGACGACGACCGAGACAGGACGGGAAGCGCCGCCGCTGGCCAGCCATTCTTCCCGGGACCCGAAGGCCGTGACGTGGAATTTCTGCTCGTGGGATCGCAGGAAGCCACAGAAGCATTCCCGGTCAAGCACACGCGAGTCGATAACGAGTATATTGGGTTCCCCATCGGTCGCTATGTTATTGTCGACCTCTTCTTCGTTTACTTGCCGCCCCGAGATAGTCATATGATTCAGATCGGGACCGAAGCCGCCTGGCGAGATTTTATTCATGATACCACCCATTCTGGTTTACACGACTATTCATGCGTATAGGCGTAGACCTATGGTTGTATCATGCCATGATATCTATCGGCGTTTATAACATTTATTAACTGTTACTCATTTTCCTTAAGGAATAATTTACTTTTGCTGTCCGGGCGTGACCCCGCGATCGACGCCGGGAACAAGCCCGCCCTGGTCAGGAAGTCGGCATCGAAATCGGCGTACTCCACGGTCGCGGCGTAGTCGAGGAACTCGACGTGCCCGCGGCGGAACTCATACAACCCGAGCGTGCGGGCGTCGCGCAGCATCCTGTTGGCGTGAATGGGAGTGAGGCCGAGCGTGTCGGCCAGGTCCTGCTGGGTCAGCGGGCACTGGTAGCCCTTGTGGCTTCCCACCCCGTTCAGGGCGAGGCGCACCCCCAACTCCAGCAGGAAGTGGGCGATGCGCATGCCGGCGTCGCGCTTGGCGAGGTCGATCAGCCGTTCCACGAGCGTGCAGCGCCTTCGCCGGCTTGCATGGGTCAGGAAGGTGGCGACCGCCTTCTCGCATTCCGCCAGCGTGCGCAGCCGGGTCGAGGGGCCTTCCCACAGCGTCACGTCCGTCAGGGCGGAAAATTCTTCCTGGTGGCCGACTGCGGTCACCGCGCAGTCCAAGATGTCGCCGGCGATCGGGAACTCGATGAGCTGGCGTTCGCCGTCACGCAGGTTGCGGCTGACGGAACCCCAGCCGTCCCGGATGAAAAAGGCACGAGTTTCGTCGTCGCCCTGCGCGACGATCGTTTCACCTGCCCGGTAACGCCTTAGCCCAAACCTACCCTCGGAAATGAGCACCCGGACGCATTCTTCCTGTTCACGTCGAAGTGCCGACGCTACTGGAAAGGGGAGGAAGTCTGTAGACATCAATGCCGCCCCACTTTGAATGTACGTATCTGCCCCCGTGTCGCAGATAATCAAGGTAGCCCCCCACGAATTTTCCCAAGCCTCATAGAGCAATTGCCAAATGCGCTTTTTTTATGCGGTAGGGTAATTGCTGGCCTACCTAATATGATATCAGGCCGGGATACCGCTTTTGGAGTAGCCCTGTCCGACAGGAGCGCTGGCGGTTGCGGTCGGACGTACCTGCCGGGCACTGAAAGGCGATACGCACGCAACGGCCAGAAACGTTGCCTTCCGCCTACCGCCCGGGGACCGGTCCAAGCTGGCATCCAGCCATAAGGCGTAAGCGCGCTTCCAATCGGAGGACGCCCGTTTTGGGCTCGTTTCATCCCCCAGCAAAGCCGGTACTGGAAACGGTGCGCGGGCCCAGAACTGCGCATTGGCGGTTCATGGCAGCCCGGGGAGGCATTGCAGCATGCCGATCACTTCAAGCGTCATCGCTGGCGATGTCGTCATTCTCTATCCCGACCTGGTCAACATCTATGGTTGCACCATCGGCGCCGGCACGCGCGTCGGTCCCTTCGTCGAAATCCAGAAGAACAGCCGCATCGGCGCGCGCTGCAAGATTTCCTCGCACTCCTTCGTCTGCGAAGGCGTGACCATCGAAGACGAAGTCATGGTGGCGCACGGGGTGATGTTCACCAACGGGCTTTACCCGCGCGCCACCAACGAGGACGGCTCGTTGCAGCGTGACGGCGATTGGGAATGCACGCCCACGCTGGTGCGGCGGGGAGCGGCGCTCGGCTCCAACTCGACCATCGTGTGCGGCGTTACCATCGGCGAGAACGCGCTGGTCGGCGCCGGCGCGGTGGTGACGAAGGACGTGCCCGACTTTGCCATCGTGGCCGGCGTTCCGGCGCGCGTCATCGGCGATGTCCGCGGCAAGTCCTTCGGCTCCAGTCCCAATGTCCCGCTCGCAAATGGAGAAAGCCAGTCATGCCAGGCATAGGCGTCATCGGCTACGGCTACTGGGGTCCCAATCTTGCGCGGGCCCTGGTCGAGGTCGACGCGGTCGCGCTGCGCGCGATCGCCGATTTTTCCACCGCCGCGCTGGAGCGGGCAGGGCGGCGCCATCCTTCGGCGCGTCTGTTGACCGACTGGCGCGACGTCATCGCCGACCCGGGGGTCGATGCCGTCGTCATCGCCACCCCGGTCAGCACGCATTTCGACATCGCGCTGGCGGCGCTGAAGGCCGGAAAGCACGTACTGGTCGAAAAGCCGATGACCGACAGCACCTTCAAGGCTTCGCTGCTGGTCGAGGAAGCGGCCCGCCGCTCGCTCATACTGATGGTCGACCACACCTTCATCTACACCGGCGCGGTGCAGACCATCCATGACCTGATCGAGGCCGGCCGGATCGGTGATGTCTATTACTATGATTCGATCCGGGTGAATCTCGGCCTGTTCCAGCGCGACGTGAACGTCATCTGGGACTTGGCGGCGCACGATGTCGCCATTGTCGATTTCCTGATCAAGGCCAAGCCGGTGGCGATCACCGCCAGCGCGGCGGCGTTCCTGCCCGACCGGCCGGAGAACATGGCGCATCTGTCGGTCTATTTCGACAACGGCGCGCTCGCGCATCTCAACGTCAACTGGATGGCGCCGGTCAAGGTGCGGCAGACGCTGATCGGCGGCAGCCAGCGGATGATCATCTATGACGACATGCAGAACAGCGAGAAGGTGAAGATCTACGACCGTGGCGTCGACCTTGCCGGAAGCGCCGACAGCCTGCGCGAAAAGCTGATCTCCTACCGCATGGGCGAGATGTCGGCGCCGGCGATCTCGCCCAAGGAAGCGCTGATCACCGAGATCGAGCAGTTCCTGCGCAGTGTCGAGACGGCCGAGCGTCCGCCTTCCGACGGCGAGAGCGGGTTGCGGGTGGTGGAGATGCTGGCCGCCGCCTCGCGCTCGACCGCCCTGCGCGGCCAGCCCATCGAACTCGGCTCCCTGAGAAACGCATCATGATCCCCTTTCTCGACCTGCGTGCCCAATACCGCATCATCGGCCCGCAACTGGAACACGCGGTGCTCGACGCCATGCGCGAATGCAATTTCGTGCTCGGCGACAAGGTGGCCGACTTCGAGGCGAGCTTCGCGCGCTATTGCGGCACCGGTCACGCGGTTGCCCTGAATTCCGGCACGTCGGCACTGCACCTGGCGCTGCTTGCGGCCGGCATCGGGCCGGGCGACGAGGTGATCACGGTGCCGATGACCTTTGTCGCCACCGTGGCGGCCATTCTCTATACGGGCGCCACGCCGGTCTTCGTGGATGTCGATCCCACGACCTGGACCATGGACCCGACGCGTATTGCCGAAAAGGTGACCAGCCGCACGAAAGCCGTCGTGCCGGTACACCTGCACGGGCGGCTTGCCGACATGACCTCCATCTGCGCGACCGCCCGGCGCTTTGACCTCGTGGTGATCGAGGACGCCGCGCAGGCGCATGGCGCCGAGCGCGACGGCGTGCGGGCCGGCGCCTTCGGCGATATCGGCTGCTTCAGCTTCTACCCCGGCAAGAACCTCGGCGCCTGCGGCGAGGGCGGGGCCGTCACCACCGACCGGGCCGATCTCGCCGCCGCCGTGCGCTCCCTGCGCGACTGGGGGCAGGAGGGCAAGTACAACCACGTGCGCCACGGCTACAATTTCCGCATGGATGCTCTGCAGGGCGCGGTGCTCGGCATCAAGCTCGGCTATCTCGATGGCTGGAACGCCCAGCGCCGGCGCATCGCCAACCTCTACAACGACGGATTGTTCGGGGACCTCGGGTTGCCCGCCGGGCCATTCGGGCTCGATCATGCCTGCCACGTCTATGCCGTGCAGGTGGAGGAGCGCGACCGCGTGCGTGGCCTGCTCGCCGACGCCGACGTGGCGACGAACATCCACTATCCGGTGCCGGTGCACCTGCAGCCGGCCTATGCCGGGCTCGGCTACCACGCCGGCGATTTCCCGGTGAGCGAGGCGCTGGCGCGGCACACGCTTTCGCTGCCCCTGTATCCGGAACTGGCGGACGCCAGCGTGGCCAAGGTCATCGCGGCGCTGAACGAGGCGACCGCGCAACCACTGGCCAGGACGGCCTGATTCCCGACGCATGGAGGCTTGCTTGACCGTTCTTCGTGGAAAGCGCGTTCTGGTTACCGGCGGCGCCGGTTTCGTCGGCTCGCATATCGTCGACCTGCTTGTGGCGGCCGGATGCGGGAAAATCGTCGTCGTCGACAACATGGTGCGTGGCAGGGTCGCCAACCTGGCGTCGGCCCTGCCGTCGGGGCGCGTCGAACTGGTCACCGGCGACATCCGCGACCGGGCGCTGATGCGCTCGCTGGTGGCGGGCTGCGATACGGTGTTCCACCAGGCGGCCCTGCGCATCACCCACTGCGCGGCCGAGCCGGACGAGGCCATGGCGGTGATGGTCGACGCCACCTACGGCCTGCTCAGGCAGTGCGTGGAGGAGAAGGTCCGCAAGGTCGTGATGGCTTCGTCGGCGTCGATCTACGGCATGGCCCAAAGCTTCCCGACCGGCGAGGATCACCACCCTTACGGCAACCGCACGCTCTACGGCGCGGCGAAGTCGTTCGGCGAGGGCTTGCTGCGCTCCTTCAACGACATGTACGGGCTCGATTACGTGGCGCTGCGCTACTTCAACGTCTACGGGCCGCGCATGGACATCCACGGCCGCTATACCGAGGTGATGGTGCGCTGGATGGAGCGCATCGAGGCCGGCGAGCCGCCGCTGATCTTCGGGGACGGCTTGCAGACCATGGACCTTATCCACGTCACCGACGTGGCGCGGGCGAACATGCTGGCGGCCATCTCGTCCGCCGGCGACGCGGTTTTCAATGTCGGCTCCGGCACCGAGACCTCGCTGCTCGATTTAGCCTATACCTTTGCCCGCGCCATGGGCCGGCCCGCCCTGAAGCCGCTGCACCAGGAAGCGCGGGCGATCAACCCGGTGCCGCGCCGGCTGGCGTCGGTCGAGGCGGCAAGGGACAGGCTCGGATTCGAGGCAAAGGTGGCGCCCGACGAGGGCATCGCCGATCTCGTCGGCTGGTGGCGCGGCGAGATGCGGGCGAATGCCGTGCGGGAGATGGCGTCATGATCCCGATCGCCAGGCCGTTCCTCGGGCAGGAGGAGGCGGGCGCGGCCGCCAGCGTCGTCTTGTCGGGCTGGCTGACGCAAGGCCCGCAGGTCGCCGCCTTCGAAAAGGAGTTCGCGGCGCGCGTCGGCGCCGACCATGCCTGCGCGGTCGCCAACTGTACGGTAGCGCTTCACCTGGCATTGCTGGCGTTGGGCGTCGGCGACGACGACGAGGTGGTGACCGTCAGCCACACCTTCATCGCTTCGGCCAACGCGATCCGCCAGTGCGGGGCAACCCCTGTATTCGTCGACATCGAGGCCGATGGCTTCAACATCGATCCCACGCTGATCGGTGCCGCGATCACGCCGCGCACCAGGGCGATCCTGTGCGTGCACCAGATGGGCATGCCGTGCGACATGCCGGCCATCCTGCGGGTCGCGCGCGCCCATGGCATTCCCGTCATCGAGGACGCGGCCTGCGCGATCGGCTCCAAAATGCGCGTGGACGGGCGGTGGAAGCCGATCGGCACCCCGCAAGGCGACATCGCCTGCTTCTCGTTCCATCCGCGCAAGGTGCTGACCGTCGGCGACGGAGGCATGCTGACGACGAACAACCCTGAGTGGGATGCGCTGTTCCGCCTGTGGCGCCAGCACGGCATGTCGGTTTCCGACGCGGTGCGCCACGGCAGCCGCGAGGTGATCTTCGAGACCTATCCGGTGCCCGGCTTCAACTACCGCATGACCGACATCCAGGCTGCGGTCGGGCGGGAACAGCTGAAGCGGCTGGACGACATCGTTTCGCACCGCCGCGCGCTGGCGGACGTCTATGCCTCGTGCATCGCCGGCATTGACGGGCTGGGCGCGCCGGTCGAGCCCGAGTGGGCGCTGTCCAACTGGCAAAGCTATTGCGTCCGACTGGGGCCGGGCATCGACCAGCGCGCCATCATGCAGACGATGCTCGACCACGGCATCGCCACGCGGCGCGGCATCATGTGCATCCACATGGAGCCGGCCTATGCCGGGCTGCCGCTGGCGTTCGCCTTGCCGCGTTCGGAAGCGGCCCGCGACCGCTCCATCATCCTGCCGCTCTATGCGCAGATGGCGCATGAGGACCAGATGCGGGTGGTGGAAGTGCTTGCGGCCGCCGTCGCGCCGCCGCGCCGTGCGCGCAACGTGGCCTAGGATATGGCGATGCTGGAACTGGTTCGGCCCGCCGGCGACGTTCCGCAGACGATGCTGGAGAGCATCGAGCAGCGCATCCGCATCCTGGACCTGGATCTTGCCGGGCTCACCGTGATGACGGAGGCAGCGACCGGCGCCTATGCCTCGACGGCGGTGATCGCCGCCCTTGCCGGGGCGCGGGTCCATGCCTGCGCCCGCCACACCCGTAACCATGGCAGCGCCGAGGAGGCGATATCGGCGACACGTCAACTGGCGCGAATGGCCGGGGTCGAGCGCCGCATCACCTTTGCCGACACCGTTTCCGCTTCATGCCTGCGGCGCTGCGATATCCTGACCAATTCCGGCCGCATCCGGCCGATCACCGGCGACATGGTGGAGCGTTTGCCGCCGCAGGCCGTCATCGCGCTGATGTTCGAGGCGTGGGAATTCCGCGGCAGCGATCTCGACCTGGCCGCCTGCCGCGAGCGAGGCGTTCGCGTCGCCGCCGTCAACGAGCGCCACGCCGATGTCGCAGTGTTTCCGTTCCTCGGCCCGCTGCTGGTATGCCTGTTGCGCGATGCCGGCATGATCGCGGCCGGCAAGCGGATCGCAGTGCTGTGCGACAATCCTTTCGCCGACTTCCTCGTCGGCGGTCTCAGCGAGGCGGGTGCCGCCGCGAGCCTCTTCCATCGGGTTGCCGACCTGCCGGGGGCGCCCTGGGACGTCGTCGTCCTTTCGCTTCAGCCGCGCGACGAACCGCTCGGCATCGCTGCCCTGAAGATAATCGCCGCCAAGGCGCCCGGGGCGCTGCTGGCGCAGTTCTGGGGCGACGTGGACCGGCCTGCGGCGCGCTTTCTCGGATGCCGCATCTGCCCGCAAGCCGAGCCGGGACGCGGCCATATGGGCATCCTCCTCAACCGGCTCGGCCACGAGCCTATCGTGCGCCTGCAGGCGGGCAGCCTGAAAGCGGCCGAAATCGTGCGCCGCGGCGGCGCGCTGGAACCGGACGGCATCGCCTCGCTGCTTTGAGGCTCGACGCGGGTACGGGGCAGGCGTTGCGCGCGGTTACTGGACGAGGCTGGTCGTCGTCGGGCGCTTGGTGAAATCGCACTTGCCGGTGACGTTGTAGAAAAAGTCGGCGTTGGAAGAAGCGGCCGGAACGTCGTTGCCGCCGTCCTCCCAGGCTTGGTTGCTGGTTTCTCCGCAAGGCACCGCCGTGAAGATGTCGACGATCCTGCCCCTGACGACTTCGACCAGCTTTTTCGGATCTTTCGGGTCGCCGATATAGAGCCGGTCGGAGGTTCCGGGGTCATTGGACTTCAAAAGGGTAGGTTGCTTTGGCGTCCTTGTGGCTGCGGCAGGCACATCCATCTGCAGGTAAAGGTCGCTCATGTTGCTGACATCGACCGACGCTCCCGTCGTCGCGGGGCAGGTCACTGAGAAATATACGGTCGGCTTCTGCGGGTCGCTGCCGTCATATCCGGAGCTTGTGTAGATTCCGGCCACCGGCTTCGGGGCGTCAAAGGAGGCGGTTGTCGTGCAGGTCTGCTGGCCGACTTTCGTCGCGGTGCTGCCGTTGTAGGTATAGGTGGTGGACGTCCCGTAGCCCTTCGGCTCGTTGACTGAATAATTTTTCTTCTTGTTTCCCGTGCCGACCGAATAAGTGAATTTGAATTCCCTGTATGCGTACTCGATTTTCATGAGCGGGCTGGCGGTCGTGCTTCCGATCGGTGTTCCGTAAAGGGTCATGGTCTTTCCCCAGTACCCGGAAACGTGGTCGATGTTGAACTCGGCGTTCACCAGTCCCGGCTTCTTCCTGACGGAGGTGGCTACCGAAGGCCGGCACGAACGAGCCTTCGTCGGAACGGAGAACTTGCGACAGATAGGCATAAGGACCCCTGGTCGGAGATAACCGAATGGGCGCTCTATACCGTCGAGAAACGAAGGCCCGCTAAGCGGATCGTTAAATTTCTAGCTGCCGGTATCGGTTGCCCGCAGGCGGGGGTGGGAGCGGAACTTCACCGATCGCGCCCGCACCGTCATCGCCCTGTCACGCAGGCGTGATCAACAGCCTTGGCATGACAGGCACGCTTCATCCAGATTCGAACGGCGGGGAACGCCGCTACCGCACGCTCTTTCTCTCGGACGTGCATCTCGGCACCAAGGGCTGCCAGGCCGAGGCGCTGCTGGAGTTTCTCAGGCATCATGACGCCGACACCATCTACCTGATCGGCGACATCGTCGACGGCTGGCGGCTGCGTTCGGGCTGGTACTGGCCGCAGAGCCACAACGACGTGGTGCAGAAGCTGCTGCGCAAGGCGCGCAAGGGCAGCCGCGTCGTCTACGTTCCGGGCAACCACGACGAGTTCCTGCGCGAGTTCTACGGCACGCATTTCGGCGGCATCGAGGTCTGCGAGACGGCGCTGCATGTCGCCGCCGACGACAAGCGCTATCTCATCATCCATGGCGACGTGTTCGACGTGGTGGTGCGCCATGCGCGCTGGCTCGCCTTCTTCGGCGACTGGGCCTATGTGACGGCGCTGGCGCTGTCGACGCGCATCAACGCTGTTCGCCGCTTCTTCGGGCTTACCTACTGGTCGCTGTCGGCCTGGGCCAAGCACAAGGTCAAGAACGCCGTCAGCTTCATCGGCCGTTTCGAGGAGACGCTGGCCGCCGAGGCGCGGCGCCGCGGCGTCGACGGCGTGGTCTGCGGCCACATCCACAGCGCCGCGCAGCGCGACATGGACGGGCTCGCCTATCTCAACACCGGCGACTGGGTCGAAAGCTGCACGGCGATCATCGAGCATGACGACGGCCATATGGAACTCGTCCACTGGGCCGACCGAAGCGAGAAGCTCAACACCGGGTCAATTCCGCTGCCGCTACCGTGGCGCAGGAGAGCGGCATGACGGCGGGCGCTCGCGTGCTCATCGTCACCGATGCCTGGCATCCGCAGGTCAACGGCGTGGTGCGCACCTTGTCCAAGCTTGCCGAAATGCTGGCCGGCCTCGGCATCGAGGTGACATTCATCACGCCGGACGGGTTCCACTCCTTCCCAATGCCGTTCTACCCGGATATCCGCCTGGCGCTGGCGACACCTCGGCAGATTGCCCGGCAGATCGCCGAGGCTGCGCCCGATTTCATCCATATCGCGACCGAAGGGCCGCTCGGCCAACTGGCGCGCCGGGCCTGCCTGGCGCAGGGCCTTGCCTTCACCACCAGCTACCACACCAAGTTCCCGGAATATCTCAGCGCGCGCCTGCCGATCCCGGAGCGCTGGACCTATCGCAAGCTGCGCGAGTTCCACAATTCCGGGCAGGGCGTCATGGTGGCGACCGCCTCGCTCGGCGACGACCTCGCGCACCGGGGTTTCCGCAACATCCGGCCGTGGACGCGCGGCGTCGATGCCGAGCTGTTCAACCCCGGGCGGCGTTGCGAACTCGACCTGCCGCGCCCGATCTTCCTCAGCGTCGGCCGGGTGGCGGTGGAAAAGAACCTGCCCGCCTTCCTCGACCTCGACCTGCCGGGAAGCAAGGTGGTGGTCGGCGACGGCCCGGAACTGCCGGCCCTCAGGAACCGCTATCCGGGCGCGTATTTCCTGGGCGCGCTGCCCACCGGGGAACTGGCGCAGATCTATGCCTCGGTCGACGTGTTCGTGTTCCCGAGCCTCACCGATACGTTCGGCAACGTCGTGCTGGAGGCGATGGCCAGCGGCTGTCCGGTCGCGGCCTTCCCGGTCACCGGTCCTAAGGACATCGTCGGCAGCGGCGGCGTGCTGGCGGCGGACCTGCACACGGCTGCGCTGGCGGCGCTCGAGGTGCCCCGCGAGGCGGCGCGCGCCACTGCGCTGGCCTTCAGCTGGCCTGCGTGCACGCAGCAGTTCCTCGACAATCTCCGGCCGGCCGGACCCGTCGGTTGCCCAGTCGGGGTAAGCACCGTGGCGGCGGCCATGCCCTGACGCGGCTCAAATCAAGTCTTTTCCATCAGGAGCATGCCGATGTCGGCACTGGAAGCGGAAGTCGAAGTCCCATCATCCCGCAAGCTCGCGCGCCGGCGCCTGCTCGGTGCGGTGCGCCGTCACCGGACCTTGTCGGCGGCGGGCCTGTCCGAACGGCTGTTCGCCCGCCTGTTCACCGGTCTGGTCTACCCGCAGATTTGGGAAGACCCGGAAGTGGACATGGCCGCCCTCGAAATCCGGCCGGGCGACCGCATCGTCACCATCGCTTCGGGCGGCTGCAACGCGCTGTCCTACCTCCTTGCCGACCCGGCCGTGGTCGAGGCCGTCGATCTCAACCGGGCGCATGTCGCCTTCAACCGGCTCAAGCTGGCGGCGCTCGCCCACCTGCCGGACCATGAGCGCTTCTACCGCTTCTTCGGCCATGCGGGCCTGCGCGACAATGTCGATGCCTATGAACGCTTCCTGAAGCCGCATCTCGACCGCGACACGCGCGCCTATTGGGAAAAGCGCAAGCTGTCGGGGCGCCGCCGCATCTCGATCTTCTCGCGCAACCTCTACCGCCACGGCCTGCTGGGCAATTTCATCGGCATGGGCCATCGCGTCGCGCGCCTCTACGGCATCGATCCGCGCGGCCTGCTTGCCGCCGCCACGCCGGAGGACCAGCGCCGCTTCTTCGACAGCGAGATCGCGCCGCTGTTCGAGAAGCGCGCCGTGCGCTGGGCGCTGAAGCGCAAGTCCTCGCTGTTCGGTCTCGGCATCCCGCCGCAGCAATATGACGCCCTGGCCGGCGACGGCGACATGGCGTCGGTGCTGAGGCAACGGCTGGAAAAGCTCGCCTGCGGCTTTCCGCTTTGCGACAATTATTTCGCCTGGCAGGCGTTCGGGCGCGGCTACGACCCGGCGGGCAGCGGGCCGCTGCCGCCCTATCTGTCGCGCGCCAATTTCGACACCATCCGGGCCCGCGTGGCACGCCTGGCGGTGAGCAACGCTTCCTATGCCGAATTCCTCGCCGCCAAGCCGGCAGCGTCGGTCGACCGCTTCGTCCTGCTCGACGCGCAGGACTGGATGACGGACGCCCAGCTGAATGAACTCTGGCGCGAGATCACGCGCACGGCCGCACCCGGGGCGCGCGTCATCTTCCGCACGGCGGCCCCGGAAAGCCTGCTGCCGGGCCGGGTCGATCCGGCGGTGCTGGCGAACTGGGCCTACCGCGAGGAACGGTCCAGGGCGCTGCATGACCGCGACCGCTCGTCGATCTATGGCGGGTTCCACCTCTACGTGCTGGCAGGCCAGCGATGACCGTCCTCGACCATGGCGGGCTGATGGACCGGGTCTACCGGAACCAGCGACACTTCTACGACGCGACGCGGAAATACTACCTGCTCGGCCGCGACCCGATGATCGCGGGCCTGAAGCCGCCGCCCGGCGCGGCCGTGCTGGAGATCGGCTGCGGCACCGGCCGCAACCTCGTGCAGGCGGCGCGGCAGTACCCGCAATCGCATTTCTTCGGCATCGACATTTCGCAGGAGATGCTGGAGACCGCCGGCAGGGCGGTGGTCAGGGCCGGCCTACAAGGGCGCGTGCGCCTTGCCTTCGCCGATGCCGAGCGCTTCGATCCGCAGCGTGTGTTCGGACGGTCCGATTTCGACCGCATCTTCATCTCCTATGCGGTGTCGATGATCCCCTCCTGGCAGGCGGTGATGGCGCAGGCCTTCACCCATCTGGCGCCGGGGGGGGAACTGCACGTCGTCGATTTCGGCGCCCAGCGCGGCTTGCCGGCGTGGTTCCGCCACGGCCTGCGCACCTGGCTTCGCTGGTACCATGTGACGCCGCGGGCCGATCTTCCTGCAGTTGCCGGCCGCATCGCTTCGGCGGGCGGCGGCACTTGCGCCCACAGCCGCCTTTATCGCGATTTCGCCTCGCTGGTCGTGGTCGCCCGGGCGTCCTGACCGTTTACGTGCCTTTAAACCGCCGCAACTACTGTCCAACCGGGGATAAAACGGGGGACTGAAGTCGCAGCGGATGGCGAAACGCACGAACACACGCATCGAGCCCAGCTTTGAAGGGCCGTCCAGGGCGCGTTCGGCGAACGGCTTTTCGGTCAGCGAGGAGGATCGCGTCGTGCCGTCTGGCCGCAGGAATTCCCGGGGAAAAGCGAAAGCGAAATCGGGCCGCCGCCGTGCCAGGAGCGGGCGCGGCCTGTTCGGCGTCTTCGGCCGGCTCGTCTACTGGTGCTTCGTGCTGGCGATCTGGGGCGGCATCGCCGCTGCAGGCGTCGTCGTCTACTACGGCGCCAAGATGCCGGCCGCGACCACCTGGGCCATCCCCGACCGGGCGCCCAACATCAAGATCATGTCGGTGGACGACAAGCTGATCGCCAATCGCGGCATGAGCGGTGGCGAGGCCGTCGGCCTGCACGAAATGTCGCCCTATATCCCCGAGGCCGTCATCGCCATCGAGGACCGCCGTTTCTATTCGCATTTCGGCATCGATCCGATCGGGCTCGGCCGCGCCATGGCCACCAATGTGCTCGGCGGGCGTTTCAGCCAGGGCGGCTCGACGCTGACCCAGCAGCTCGCCAAGAACCTGTTCCTGACGCCCGACCGGACGTTGGAGCGCAAGGTGCAGGAGGTGCTGCTGGCGCTGTGGCTGGAGCACAAGCACAGCAAGGACCAGATCCTCGAAATGTACCTCAACCGGGTCTATTTCGGCTCCGGCGCCTATGGCGTCGAGGCGGCTTCGCGCCGCTATTTCGGCAAGAGCGCACGCGACGTGACGCTGTCGGAGGCAGCCCTCCTGGCCGGGCTGCTCAAGGCGCCGTCGCGGCTGTCGCCGGCGCGCGATCCGCGGGCGGCGGAAGAGCGTGCGCAGTTGGTGCTGGCGGCGATGCGCGACGAGGGCATGATCAACGACAAGCAGCAGGCAGGCGCCCTCAGCGCGCCGGCGACGCGCGCGCCCTCCTACTGGACCGGCTCGGAAAACTATGTCGCAGACACCGTCATGGAGGAACTGCCGGACCTGATCGGCGACGTGCGCGGCGACATCGTGGTCAGGACCACCGTCGACCTGACGCTGCAGAAGCTGGCGGAAAAGTCGATCCGCCGCCTGATCGACGAGAGCGGCCGGAAACTGGACGTCAGTCAGGGGGCGCTGGTTTCCATCGACAATTCGGGCGCGGTGCGTGCGATGGTCGGCGGCTACGACTATTCGACCAGCCAGTTCGACCGCGCCTCGGAAGCGCGGCGCCAGCCGGGCTCGGCCTTCAAGCCGTTCGTCTACATGGCGGCGCTGGAAGCCGGGCGCACGCCCGACAGCGTGCGCAACGACGCGCCGATCCGGATCGGCAAATGGACGCCGGACAATTACGGCGGCAAATATTACGGCAAGGTGACGCTGGCCACCGCGCTCGCCAAGTCGCTGAACTCGGTCGCGGCGCAGCTTACCATGGAAGTCGGCCCGAAGGCCGTGGTCGAGGCGGCGCATCGCATGGGCATCGATTCCGACCTGCGGAGCGACACCTCGATCGCGCTCGGCACCTCCGAGGTGACGCCGCTGGAACTCACCTCCGCCTATGTACCGTTCGCCAATGGCGGCTTCCGGCCGGACGTTCATTTCATCAGCAAGGTCACCGACGCTAAGGGCAAGGTGCTCTATCAGAACAAGGGCGGCGGCGCGCCGCGCGTGGTCAGCGCCGATGTCGTGGGCATGATGAACTCGATGATGGCCGGCACCGTCGAAACCGGCACCGCCCGCAAGGCCGCCTTTGCCTGGCCTTCCGCCGGCAAGACCGGCACCAGCCAGAATTCGCGCGACGCCTGGTTCATCGGCTACACCGCCAATCTGACGACCGGCGTGTGGTTCGGCAACGACGACGGCAAGCCGATGAAGAAAGTCACCGGCGGCTCGCTGCCGGCGCAGGCTTGGCACGAATTCATGGTCGCCGCGCATGAAGGCGTGCCGGTCAGGCCGCTGCCAGGGACGTGGAAATCCGCACCGTCGAACACAATCGTGCCGGACGACGTGCCCAATGCGCCTGTATCGGGCGCGCCTTCCGCCAAGCCCGTCCCGCCCGCTTCGGTCGGGCAGCAGCCCGTTGCGACCGCACCGGCGCCTGCGCGCCGTGTCCAGGCTGCCGAGACGATGCCGGACAAAAAGAGGGTACGCGACGCCGACTCCACCGCTTCCATCCGGCGGCCGGTGCCGCCGGGCGATGTCGGCGGCCCGCTGAAGACGAAGAACATCTCGATCCTCGATATCCTGACCGGCGGTTAGGTCGCGGGGCATCGTCTGGGAAGGGCCTCGCAACCGGCTTCGCCTTCGGCTACATGTGCCGGCGGAGACCGAGACATGGCCGAGACCGATACTAGGAAAACCATCGTGCTAACGGGAGCGAGCCGGGGCATCGGCCACGCCACCGTGAAGCGCTTCTCCAGCGAGGGATGGCGCGTCATCACCTGTTCGCGCCAGCCGTTCGCCGAGGATTGCCCGTGGCCGGCGGGCCCGGAAGACCATATCCAGGTCGACCTTGCCGACCAGGAGGACGTCGGCATCGCCATTGCCGAAATCCGCCACCGCCTCGAAGCGCAGGGCGGCCAGCTGCATGCGCTGGTCAACAACGCCGCTATTTCGCCCAAGCTCGCCGACGGCAAGCGGATGAACTCGATCGATACGCCCATGCATGCCTGGCGCGACGTGTTCCAGGTCAATTTCTTCGCCCCGATCATGCTGGCGCGCGGCCTGTTCAAGGAACTGGCCACCGCCAGGGGGTCGATCGTCAACGTGACGTCGATCGCCGGGACGCGGGTGCATCCGTTCGCCGGCACCGCCTATGCGACGTCGAAGGCGGCGCTGGGCTCGCTGACGCGGGAAATGGCGCATGACTTCGGCCCGCACGGCATCCGCGTCAACGCCATCGCGCCGGGGGAGATCGACACCTCCATCCTGTCGCCCGGCACGGAGAAGATCGTCGAGACGATCCCGTTGAGGCGGCTCGGCGCCACGGCCGAGGTGGCCGACATCATCTTCTTCCTGTGCTCCGGGCAGGCGTCCTACGTCACCGGGTCCGAAATCCACATCAACGGCGGCCAGCACGTCTGACGGAGCGACTTTGCCGCCGGAGAATAGTTTTCCCGCGGCTTTGTCCGTTTCAGAAAAGCGATTGCCTGCCGCGACGCACGGCGCGAGCCCGTTTCTTCTTGTTTTTCGGGCGCGCGGCTAAAAATCCTGCCTGTTCAGGATTTCGTCGCATGCTTCACGCCAAGCCAAAGCTCAACGCCTTTCCCGTGTTTTTCCGCACCGAAGGAAAGTCCGTGGTCATCGTCGGCAACGGCGAGGAAGCGCTGGCCAAGGCGCGGCTGATCGATCAGTCGAGCGCAGCCCTGCGCATCGTGGCCGATGCTCCCGAGGCGGGCCTTGCCGCATGGATCGCCGGCAATGCGGCGGTGCATATCGAGGATTCCTATCGGCCCGAACATCTTTACGGCGCGGCCCTGGTGTTTGCCGCGACCAGCGACGAGGCGCTGGATCGCCGGATCGTCGCCGACGCGCGCCGGCTCGGCCTGCCGGCCAATGCCGTCGACCGGCCGGAACTGTGCGACTTCTTCACGCCGGCGCTGGTCAATCGTGCGCCGGTGGCGGTGGCCATCGGCACGGAAGGGGCAGGGCCGGTGCTGGCGCAACTGATCCGCGCGCGCATCGACCAGTTGCTGGCGCCCTCATTGGGGCCGCTGGCGACGCTGGCTGCCTCGCTGCGCGATGCGGCCGAGGCGGCGCTGCCGAAGGGCGATGCCCGCCGCCGCTTCTGGCGTTCCTTCTTTTCCGGCGCGCCGGCCCGGGCGCTTGCCAGGGGTGATGCCGCGCAAGCAAGGGACGCCGCGGCCGAACTGTTGCATGAGGGCGCGGACGAGGGCGGCCATGTCGCGCTGGTCGGCGCGGGGCCGGGCGCGGAGGATCTCTTGACGCTTCGCGCGCAGCGCCTTCTGATGGAGGCCGACATCATCCTCCATGACGCGCTGGTCCCGGAGGCGGTCGTCGCCATGGGCCGCCGCGACGCCGAGCGGCTGCCGGTCGGCAAGCGCAAGGGTTGCCATTCCCGCACGCAGGCCGAGATCAATGCGCTGCTGGTCGGGCTTGGCCGAAAGGGCAAACGGGTCGTGCGGCTGAAGAGCGGCGATCCGCTGGTGTTCGGCCGTGCCGGCGAAGAGATGGCGGCGCTGCGCGAGGCCGGCATCTCCTACGAGGTGGTGCCCGGCGTCACCGCCGCCTTTGCCGCCGCTGCCGATTTCGAACTGCCGCTGACGCTGCGCGGCGTCAGCTCGTCCATGGTGTTCACCACCGGCCACGATCTCAAGGGCGATGTGCTACCGGACTGGGCGCGGCTTGCCATCTCCGGCGCGACGGTCGCCGTCTATATGGGCCGCTCGGTCGCGGCCGACGTTGCCGGCAGGCTGATCGGCACCGGCCTTTCCCCCGATACCGCGGTGGCGGTGGTGGAGAATGCCAGCCTCGAGAACAGCCGGCGCTTTC
>Ga0182735_1000959_pt1 | contig 20519 bp, 25 predicted proteins | sample eDN5th30CKraftMG_FD_128524 | JGI IMG/M metagenome (GOLD analysis project Ga0182735, IMG submission 128524) | Enriched Miracle-Growth compost microbial communities from Emeryville, California, USA - eDNA 5th pass 30_C Kraft MG (version 2) (version 2) ...
CCTGGCCTTCGGGCCGCACGATGCGATAGGGACCGTACTGCTCCAGCTTCTGGCCCGATCCGCTGTCGAGAAGCGCATAGTCGGCGTTGGGCGCCACTTCGAGGATCAGCGGCAGCTTTTCGGCCGGCAGCGCGCCGTCGCGGCGGGCGATGACGCGGTGGCCGGATTTGGCTTCCTCGCGCGGCCCGGCAGGCTGCCCCGGCCGTTCCGCCGGTTTCGGGCCGTGCTGGCGCGCCTTTGCGTTGCCGCCTTCCGCAGGCCTGTGGGAGCGGTTGTCGCGGCGTTGATCGCGAAAGGATTTCAAGAAGGCTTACTCCGGGCGGATGGCCGCTTCTGCCACAGCAAGTGCCGGCGTGCAAGAAATGGCGGCGTCAGCCTTTCAGGGCACGGTAAACCGCGATTCCCGCCGCAAGGTCCTCGAGGGCGGCGCCCACTGACTTGAACAGCGTGATTTCGTCCGCGCTTTCGCGGCCCTTCTTCTGGCCACGCGTCAGTTCGGCGAGTTCGGCGACGATGTCGTCGGTCTTGAGCACGCCCGAGGCGAGGGGCTGCACGATGTCGCCGGCTTCCTTGGTCGCGCCGGCGCGGGTATCGACGAAGACGCGGGAGCGCCTAATCGCCTCGTCGTCGCTTTCGCGCAGGTCGGGCGTGAAGCCGCCGACCAGGTCGACATGCGTGCCGGGCTTCAGCAGGGCGCCCTTGACCAGCGGCGTCGGCGAAATCGTCGCCGAGGAAACGATGTCGGCCGTGGCCAGTTCGCCGTCGAGGTCACTCGCGGCGGCGGCGTCGAAGCCCTCGGCGCGCAGTTCCGCTGCCAGTTTCTCGGCATTGGCCGGGGTGCGGTTCCAGATGCTGATCTTCTGGATCGGGCGTACCGCCGCATGGGCGCGCGCCAGGAACGGCGCCATGGCGCCGGCGCCGATCACCAGCAGGTGCGAGGCGTCCTCGCGCGCCAGATAGGTGGCGGCAAGGGCGGAGGCGCAGGCCGTGCGCCATTGGGTCAGGCGCTGGCCGTCGATCAGCGCCTCGGGCTCGCCGGTCACGCCGTTGAGCAGGAGGTACACCCCCATCACCGCCGGCTTGCCGAGGGCGTTGTTGCCGGGCGAGACGGTGACGATCTTGACGCCCATGTGGCCCTTGGCGGAGGAGCCGGAGGCCATGAAATCGCTCCATGCGGGCATCAGCAGCAGGGTCGAGGCCGGCGTATCCGGCTTTTCGACGTGGTGGTGATGGCGCACCGGCTGCACCGCGCCGTCACGGAAGGCCGTGCGCAGCGTCTCCACGAGGCCGGGAAAGGTCAGGGCACGATCGACGTCGGCGGCCGAAAGGGTCAGCATGGCAGATTCCGCTTCAAAAAGGCGTTGAGTCAGGGTGTCGGCCCGGGCAGGGCGTCGTGCCGCTCGCCGCGCGGCTGCGCCGGGGGGGTCTTGATCGCCTGGCGCAGGCTTTCCGCCTCGATGCCGCGCTGGCGCGCCAGCTTGCGGTAGCGGCCCTGCCGCAACCAGGTGACGGCGCTGCCGATGATCACGCCCACGGCCAGGACCAGGAAGAAATAGATGAAGAGCGGCAGGGTCAGCGTCAGTGCCGGATTGCCGGGGTTGAACGGGTCGAGCGTGAAGGCGACGGGTTCTCGGTTGGCGACGGCCAGCGCGATCAGGATGATGGCGAGCGGCACGAAGACCACGATGAGCACGATGCGATTGAACATGATGGGTGTGGCGCTTGCCTCGCAAAAGAGCCGCAGGAGGGACGGCCCGGCCTATTTGTTTCCGTTCAGTCTCTCGCGCAGTTCCTTGCCGGTCTTGAAGAACGGCACCCACTTTTCCTCGACCTCGACGGATTCGCCTGTGCGCGGGTTGCGGCCGGTGCGGGCGGGGCGGTTCTTGACCGAAAAGGCGCCGAAGCCGCGCAGTTCGACCCGGTTTCCTTCCGCCAGCGCGTCGGTGATCTCGTCGAAGATCGCGCCGACGATGTTTTCGACATCGCGCAAAAACAGATGCGGACTGCGCGCGGCAATGATCTGAACGAGTTCGGACTTGATCATGAAGGCAACCCCGATGGCATGGTGAGACGTGGAGAAGGCACTGATTTCAATTGGTTTCGTCCGCTTTGCGCGGGAGCCTCAAGGGTGCCAGACCGAGACGAGACCGTCAAGGAACAAGCGGTCGGCCCCGAGTTCCCGCAAAAGGTCGCCGCTGGCGTCAGGCAGGCCGAGGACGCGGCTCAGCGTGCGCGTCATCGCCTTGGAGAACAGGAAGCCGCTGCGCTCGGTGCTTTTCCATTCCACCACATTCAGCTTGGCGTCCACGCCCTTGGTGGCAAGCCAAGCGACGGCCTCGTCCTCGCCGCCGACCGCGTCAACCAGCTTGTTGGTCAAGGCCTGGCGGCCGGTGAAGATCGAACCGTCGGCCAGCGCCAGCACCTGCGGCCGCGTCATCGAGCGGCGCTCGGCGACGATGCCGACGAACCAGTCGTAGCTGTCGAGGATGAGCCTGCGCACCATGGTGCGTTCTTCCTCGGTCGTCGGGTTGAAGGGCGAGGGCTCGGCCTTGAGCGGCGAGGACTTCACCTCCTCCAGCTTGATGCCGAGCTTGTCCATCAGGCCGGTGACGTCCGGGAACTGCACGAGCACGCCGATCGAGCCGACGATCGAGGATTTGCGGGCCACGATATGGTCGGCCGCGCTGGCGATCATGTAGCCGGCGGAGGCGGCGAGCGTGCCCACCTGCGCCGCCACCGGCTTTTCGGCGGCCAGCTTGCGGATTTCGTCGAAGATCATTTCGCCGCCGGCGGTGGTGCCGCCGGGAGAATCGATCGCCAGGATGACACCCTTGACGTGCGGGGCCTTGCGGATCTTTTCCAGCCGCTCGACCAGTTCGTCGTCTTCGGTGATGGTGCCTTCGATCCTGACCTTGGCGATGTGGTCGCCGGCTTCGCCGAGTTCCCCGCCGTAGAACCAGGACGCCAGTATGGCCACGCCGATCGCGACAAGGCCGATCGCCGCGACGCGCCAGAAGGTCAGCTTGCGCCGCAATCGGCGGCGGTCGATCAGGTCGTCGGCTCTGGATGCCATGGCTGGGTCTCGGGTTCGGCCGGATGGGTGGACCGATTGTTTCTAGAGTATGCGCCGGCCGACCGCCACTTATTTCAGGGACGAGGGCCCGCCGGCAGCCGTCGGCAGGGAACGCGGCGGGGGCGGGAAACGTTGCGGAAAGCGGGTGCAGGTGCCTTTCGCCGGATCAAATTTCGGTGTCGGTGCAGCGCCATGCGGCTGTATTTTCGCCCATAAACGTGTAACGGTCACATTTTTAGCGGTTTTTTCCAGCCTGTGCTTGCCCGATAGGACTGCCGTTCCGATCTAATGGCCGATGCTGCCCGGTAACAGGTTCGAAGAAAGCAGATGGAATTGGCACGACCAGTCGAAATGGCCGGCAGCGATGTCGGCGCCGCCATGGCGCAACCCGAGCCCAATCCGGTCCGGGTGACGGCGTTCGGCCGCGCCCGCCAGCATTCGCAGCGGGTGCGGGTGCTCAAGCTGCTTCTGCCGCTGGCCGCGGTCCTGATCGCGGTCGCTTTCCCGGTCTATTCCTACTGGAGCGCGCCGCCTACCGTCGACGTGCCGACGGACACCAGCGCCTTCTCGGACGGCAAGCTGGTCATGGCCAACCCGAAGCTCGAAGGGAGGACCAGGGAGAACCTTCCCTACGCCTTGAGTGCCTTGCGGGCGGTCCAGAGCGTCGACAACGAGAACATCGTCGAACTCGAGGATATCCATGCCAAACTGCCGGTCACGGCCGCCAATACGGCGACGATCGGCGCTTCGCACGGAATCTACGATCGCGAGAAGAACACGCTCGATCTCGACCGGGAAATCAACATATCGACGACCGACGGCGTGGTGGCGAAGCTAAAATCGGCCTTCCTCGACATGGGCAAAGGCACTATGACGACAGACAAGCCGATCGATATCACCCGCAAGGGATCGCAGATCACGGCGGATACGATGTCGGTCAAGGACAATGGCAAGGTTCTGGTCTTCGAGAACCGCGTGCGTCTCAATATCGATCCCGCCACCTTGCAGGCGGGCAAGCAACAGGGCGGAGAATGAAATGATGGCCAAGAGCGTGGCACGGTTTACCGCGACGGCGTCGCTTTTGTTGCTGACGGGCCTCTTTTCCTCCGCAATGGCGCAATCCAGCTCCACCAGCAGCATGTCCGGCCTCAAGCTGAGCGGGGACAAGCCGATCCAGATCGAGAGCGACAAGCTGGAGGTGCGCCAGAACGAAAACCTCGCGATCTTCACCGGCAATGTCAGCGTCGTGCAGGGGCCGACGCTGCTGAAGGCCGGCAGCATGAAGGTCTACTACGTCAAGAAGCCCGAAGCGGCCGGCAAGGACAAGAAGCCGGCGGAAGATGCCGGCGTTTCCCCGATCTCGGGCGGCGCCAACATCGATCACCTGGAAATCGACGGCAAGGTCTACATCAAGTCCGACGATCAGGTGGCGACCGGTGACAGCGGCACCTTCGACATGAAGAGCCAGGTTCTGGTGCTGTCGGGCAAGAAAGTGGTGCTGTCGCAGGGGCCGAACGTGCTGGTCGGCTGCAAGCTCACCGTGCAGATGCAGACCGGCCTGGCGCAGGTCGATGCCTGCGGCGGGCGAGTGATGATGTCGCTGACGCCGAATTCGAAGAATGCTCAATGACATCGATGCGACTTCCCGAACGGCCGGCTGAGAAGCTGGCCGGGCCAGCCGTCGCCAAGGCCGATCCTGCACTGTTCAAGGGCACGCTCATCGCCCGGGGCCTGTCGAAAAGCTACAAGGGCCGCAAGGTGGTGAGCGACGTGACGCTCGGCGTTCGCTCGGGCGAGGCCGTCGGCCTGCTCGGCCCCAACGGCGCCGGCAAGACCACCTGCTTTTACATGGTCACGGGCCTGGTGCCGGTCGACGAAGGCAGCATCGAGATCGACGGCTTCGACGTAACCTCCATGCCGATGTACCGGCGCGCGCGCCTCGGCATCGGCTACCTGCCGCAGGAAGCCTCGATCTTTCGTGGCTTGACCGTCGAGCAGAACATCCGCGCGGTGCTGGAAGTGGTCGAGAAAAGCCGCAAGGAGCGCGAGCGCAGCCTCGACGAACTGCTCGAGGAATTCCACATCAGCCACCTGCGCAAGGCGCCGTCGATGGCGCTGTCGGGCGGCGAGCGCCGCCGCCTCGAGATCGCGCGCGCGCTGGCGACCAAGCCCGCCTACATGCTGCTCGACGAACCTTTCGCCGGTATCGACCCGATCGCCGTCGCCGACATCCAGCAGCTCGTGCGCCACCTGACGGCGCGCGGCATCGGCGTCCTCATCACCGACCACAATGTGCGCGAGACGCTCGGCCTGATCGACCGCGCCTATATCATCCATGCCGGCCAGGTGCTGACCCATGGCCGGGCCGAGGAAGTGGTGGCCAATCCCGATGTGCGGCGGCTCTATCTCGGCGAGGGTTTTACCCTCTAGGTCCGTTGTCGGCTGGCGGCCGCTTTGGGCCAGGGCACGGTCGAGACGTTGTCGCCATGCTTCCTTGATCGATATGAATCTTCTAAGGAAGGCCCCCTGGGCAGTGCGTGACCGTTGAAATGGCAGCCGAAAAGAAGAAAGCAATCCGCAAGGCGCTGAAGGGCGAGACGATCCGTCAGGTCGCCGCCATTCCGTACCGGCTGGACGAGCGCGGCGAGCTTCAGGTCATGCTGGTCACCTCGCGTGAGACCAAGCGGTTCATCGTGCCCAAGGGCTGGCCGATGAAGGGCAAGAGCGGCCGCAAGGCCGCCACGATCGAGGCGGAGGAGGAGGCCGGCGTCACCGGCACCGCGCTTTCGACGCCGGCCGGCACCTATTTTTACTGGAAGCGGTTGTCGAACCGGTTCGTCAGGGTCAAGGTCGTCGTCTACCTGCTGGAAGTGCGCGAAGAGCGCGCCAACTGGCGGGAGCGCAAGGCGCGCCAGCGGGCCTGGCTGTCGCCTGCCGAGGCGGCTCTTCTCATCGACGAGCCGGAACTTTCCACGCTGGTGCGCAATCTTACCGTGCCGGCGCAAGGCGAGGAACCCGACGATGGAAACCACTGATCTCGTCCTGGCCATCCTCCACCACCTGCTGGCGTTCTCGCTGGCGGGCATCATCGCCGCCGAGTTCGTCCTGGTGCGCAGCGAGCCGACGGCGGCGACGATCCGGCGGCTGGCCGGCATCGACCGCCACTACGGCCTGGTGGCGATGGCGATCATCCTCGTCGGCATCGGCCGGGTGGTCTATGGCCTCAAGGGCTGGGAATTCTACGTCTACAACTGGCTTTTCTGGGCGAAAATGGGCGCGTTCGCGGTCGTCGGCCTGCTCTCGATCCGCCCGACCATGCGCTACATCGCCTGGAGCCGGGGCGCATCCGATCCCGGCTACCGGGTGCCGGCCGCCGACCTGGCCGCCGTTCGCGGCCTCGTCGTGGCACAGGCGATGGTCTTCCTGCTCATCCCCGTCTTTGCCGCGATGATGGCGCGCGGCTACGGATTCTGATCAGCCGGCTTCGTCGGGTCCAAGCGGCGCCAGTTCCACCAGCGGCGCCGGGATGCTGGTGGTCTTGACCGCCGCCTTGCAGATGTCGGCGATCACGCAGGCCGGGCAATCCGGCTTGCGCGCCTTGCAGACATAGCGCCCGTGCAGGATCAGCCAGTGGTGGGCATGGCGCATATATTCGTCCGGGATGATCTTCAGCAGTCCCTGCTCGACCTGTTCCGGGGTTTTGCCGGGGGCCAGCCCCAGCCGGTTGCCGATGCGGAAGATATGGGTGTCGACCGCCATCGTGTGCTGGCCGAAAGCCATGTTGAGCACCACGTTGGCGGTCTTGCGGCCAACGCCGGGCAGCTTGACGAGCGCCTCGCGGTTGTCCGGCACCTTTCCGCCATGGTCGCGGATCAGCGCCTGCGACAGCGCGATGACGTTCCTGGCCTTGCCGCGCCACAGGCCGATGGTGCGGATATAGTCGCCGACGCCGGCTTCACCGAGGTCGAGCATCTTTTGCGGCGTGTCGGCGACCGCGAACAGGGGCCTGGTCGCCTTGTTGACGCCGGCATCGGTCGCCTGGGCCGACAGCACGACCGCGACCAGGAGGGTGAAGACGTTGACATGCTCCAGTTCGCCCTTCGGCTCCGGGCGCTGGACGGCGAAGCGGCGGAAAATCTCGTGCACCTCGGCCTTGCTGTAGCGTGAACGCTGGCGCGGCCCGGCGCCGGGACCGCCGTTCTTGCGGGCCGGGGCATCAATTTCGGGAGAGCGGTGATCTTTGGACTTGGGGGTTGCCATTGGCTTCCTATAATATCGGTTCATGACTGACACAAATGCGGCCCTGCCGGGCGCTCCGTTCCCGGCCGACGAACCATTTTTCGAAGCCCTGCTGACCCCTCATCGATCGCTCGGCCGCACCGGCTTCATGCTCATCATGGGCGCGCTGCTGTTCAGTTGGGCCGTCACCGGCGCGATCTTCCTTTCCTACGGTGCGTGGCCGGTATTCGGCTTCTTCGGGCTCGACGTCATCGGCCTCTATATCGCGTTTCGCCTCAATTACCGCGCCGCCCGCGCCCGCGAGGAAGTGTCGATTTCGCGCACCGCCCTCGATATCCGCAAGGTGGCGCCGTCCGGCAAGGCGGAAGCCCATCATTTCAACCCGTTCTGGGCGCGGTTTTCGGTCGCGCGGCACAGCGAGATCGGCATCACCGGAATGGAAGTGGAAGGGCAGGGGGACCGCGTGGCGATCGGCTCCTTCCTCAACCCCGACGACCGCGAAAGCTTCGCAGCGGCCTTTTCCCGCGCGCTTTCCAAGGCGAAGAACCGCTGAGTAAATCTCGGCAAGTTTCGGGTGGCACCCCGCTGCGCGAATGGCGATATTCGCGCTCAAGGAGATATTGCCATGAACACCCACGCGCTGATGAATGAGCCGATGCCGCTGAAGCCGACCGCCGTTCTGGAACGGGACATCACGCCCGAGGGCAGCGACTACGAGGTCGTGCGCCGGGCAATCGAGAAGATCAGCCTCGACTATCGCGACCAGCCGTCGCTGGAAGCGCTGGCCGAGGCGGTCGGAGAGACGCCGACGGGCCTGCAAAAGCTGTTCACCCGCTGGGCCGGGCTGTCGCCGAAAGCTTTCCTGCAAGCGGTGACGCTCGACCATGCGCGCAGGCTGCTCGATTCTGGCATGCCGCTGCTCGAAACCTCGTTCGAACTCGGCATGTCCGGCCCCGGCCGCCTGCACGACCTGTTCATCACCCATGAGGCGATGTCGCCGGGCGACTACAAGACCCGCGGCGCCGGCCTCACCATCCGCTACGGCTATCACATCTCGCCCTTCGGCATCGCGCTGATCATGGTGACGGATCGCGGGTTGGCCGGACTGTCCTTCAACGATCCGGGCGAGGAGCGCGCCGCCTTCGCCGATATGTCCGGCCGCTGGCCGAATGCGACCTATGTCGAGGACATGGCCGCCACGACGCCCTATGCGGCGCGCATCTTCGACCCCGCGAACTGGCGCGCCGACCAGCCCCTGCGCGTCGTCATGATCGGCACCGACTTCCAGGTGCGCGTCTGGGAGGCGCTGCTGCGGATTCCGCTGGGCAAGGCCCGCACCTATTCCGCCATCGCGGCCGAGATCGGCGCGCCGAAGGCCTCGCGCGCCGTCGGCGCCGCCTGCGGGGCCAATCCGATTTCCTTCGTCGTGCCCTGTCACCGGGCGCTCGCCCGGTCCGGCGCGCTTACCGGCTATCACTGGGGGCTGACGCGCAAGCGCGCCATCCTCGGCTGGGAGGCGGGGCAGGTCTCTGCCTGACCCGCTTTTTGCCGCCCGGCGCTCTGGAAAGAATGCGTCCGACAAGCTAGCCTCCGGCCATCGTCCCGGAGGTTTTTTCTTTCATGATCGTCGTCATCGGCTCCATCAATCTCGACATGATCACCCGGGTCGATCGCCTGCCCGCGCCGGGCGAGACGGTGCGGGGCTCCGGGTTCTCCACGGCCGCCGGCGGCAAGGGAGCCAACCAGGCGCTTGCCGCCGCCCGCGCCGGCGCGAAGGTGCGCATGATCGGCGCGGTCGGCAAGGACGGGTTCGCCGTCGAGGCGCTTTCCTGCCTGCGGGAAGAAAAGGTCGACCTTTCCGGTGTGGCGGAAACCCATGCGGCGACCGGCATCGCCGCCATCCTGGTGGACGACGCCGGCGAGAACGTCATCGCGGTCGCCCCCGGCGCCAACGATTCGGTGCTGCCGGGCGACCTCGCCAAGGCGTTGCTGAAGCGCGGCGACGTCGTGCTGCTGCAGCAGGAAATCCCGCTGCCGACGCTCGAGGCCGCGCTGGACGCGGCAGCGGCGGCGGGCGCGGCCAGCGTGCTCAACACCGCCCCGTTCCGGCCCGAGACGGCCGGCTTCATCGGCAAGGCCGACTACGCCATCGCCAACGAGACGGAATTCGATCTTTACAGCCGGGCGCTCGGGCTGGAAGGCGGCGACCGCCCGGCGCGCATGCGCGCCTATGCTGCTAAGACCGGCCGCACCATCGTCGTCACGCTCGGCGGGGATGGCGTTCTGGCCGCCACCCCGGACGATTTCCTGCAAGCGGCGGCGCTGAAGATCACGCCCGTGGACACGGTCGGCGCCGGCGACACCTTTTGCGGCTATTTCGGCGCGGCGCTGTCCGCGGGCCTGCCGCTGGCGGCGGCCCTGGAGCGCGCCGCCGCCGCCGGTTCGCTCGCCTGCCTGAAGCCCGGCGCGCAGCCGGCCATTCCCCGCGCCGCGGACGTGGACGCCGCTCTCTCCAGGAAGGCCTAGAGCCGCCCGAGGCGCTGCGTCAGCAGCTCGAAAAAGCCGTCGGCGTCGATGTCGCGCATGACCAGCGCGTTTGCCGGCCGGTTGGTGACGCCCCACCAGTCGACCACGGTCATGCCCATGGTAAGTTCCGAGGCCGTTTCCACCGTGACGTTGCAATTGCGGCCGGCAAACAGGTCCGGCCTGAGCAGATAGGCGATGACGCAGGGGTCGTGCAGCGGCCCGCCATCGGTGCCGTATTTCTCCTCGTCGAAGCGTTCGAAGAATTCCAGCATCGCGGCCACCGCGTCGCCGACCCCGGTGCCGAGGCTGCGGATCGCATCTATGCGTTGTGCCGTGGTCAGCGCCTTGTGGGTGACGTCGAGCGGCATCATGACGATGGGGACGCCGGACCTGAAGACGATGTCGGCGGCGTGCGGGTCGACATGGATGTTGAACTCGGCGGCGGGCGTGACGTTGCCGCCCTCGAAGAAGCCGCCGCCCATCAGCACGATCTCGCGGATGCGCGGCGCGATCCTCGGCTCGCGGACCAGCGCCAGCGCGATGTTGGTGAGCGGCCCCAGCGCGCACAGCGTGATCGAGCCGCTTTCCTCGCGCATCAGCGTTTCGACCAGGAAATCGACGGCATGCCGGTCCTGCAAGGGCATTTCCGGCTCCGGCAGTTGCGGGCCGTTCAGTCCGGTCTGGCCGTGGACCTCCTCGGCCGTCACCAGCGCGCGCATCAGCGGCCGGACCGCGCCGGCGAAGACCTCGATGTCGGGGCGCCCGGCCAGTTCGCAGATCTTGCGCGCGTTCTTCTCCGTCAGGGCGAGCGGCACGTTGCCGGCGACGGCGGTGATTCCCGCCACCTCGAGCTCGGCGCTGCCCAGTGCCAGCAGGATGGCCACCGCGTCGTCCTGACCGGGGTCGGTATCGATGATGATGCGGCGTGGATAAGGCATTCAGGCTCCTTGTCGAAAGGGTCGTTCCGGGACACGCTGGCGCTTGAACTTGGCCGCGCGGCAGACCATATCAACACCAACAGGAAAAATGCCAATCGGGTTTTTCCACTTGGTCGCTCTTAAGAGGACACGAGGACGATGTCGAGAATGACGCCCTTTTCCAGCCCACTGCTGCTTGGCTTCGACGCCATGGAAAAAACGCTGGAGCGGCTCGCCAAGAACGGCGACGGTTATCCCCCCTATAATATCGAGCGCCTGCGGGGAACCGAAGGCTGTGTCGAACGGTTGAGGATAACCCTGGCGGTGGCCGGCTTCGCCGATGAAGACCTCGACGTGACGGTGGAAGAGAACCAGCTGGTCGTGCGCGGCCGCCAGAACGACGATACCGAGCGCGAATACCTTCATCGCGGCATTGCCGCCCGTCAGTTCCAGCGCTGCTTCGTGCTGGCCGACGGCATGCGCGTGGTGGCGGCTGAACTGAAGAACGGGCTTCTGTCGATCGAACTCGACCGCCCGGAGGCCCAAAGGTTGGTACGGAAAATAAACATATCGGTGAAAGACTGATCTTTACCGATGGCTCTCATGCAGGATGGCCCAGAGCGGCATCCAGGCGCAAAGGAGGCTGAAAATGTCCAGAACCCAGGAAAAGACCGTTAGCAAGACCCTCGACCACAAGACCGCCGTCATGAGCAGTGTTGAACTCGCCCATCTCGGCCAGGGCTCGGTCGCCTATCTGCGCAAGGTATCGAGCGACGATTTGCGTCAGCGCTTCCCCGGCATGGACGAAATCAGCCCCGGCTTGGAACTGTGGACGCTGTTTTCGGCGAATGGCCAGCCGATCCTGCTTTCCGATGCGCGCGACCGCGCGCTGGCGGGTGCGATCGAAAACGATCTGGTGACCGTCGCCATCCACTGAAATCTTTCAGGGAAGAATGGAAAGGGCCGCCCGACATGAGCGTCGGGCGGCCCTTTGTCATTGAGGTGCGCCGGCGCTTCAGGCCGCGTGCGAGGCTTGGGTCTCCGACAACAGCGCGTGGATGGCGGCGGCATCGTGCGTGCCCCTGATCTTGGCGACGGTGTCGCCGTCGCGCAGCACGCGCGCGATGCGCGACAGCGCCTTCAGGTGGTCGGCTCCCGCGCCCTCGGGCGCCAGAAGCAGGAACACCAGGTCGACCGGCTGGTCGTCCAGCGCGTCGAAATCCACCGGCGTTTCCAGCCGGGCGAATACGCCCGTGATGTGCCTGACGCCGACGATCTTGCCATGCGGAATGGCGATGCCGTTGCCGACGCCGGTCGAGCCCAGCCGCTCGCGCTGCAGGATGGTCTCGAAAATTTCCCGCTCCGGAATCCCCGAAATAGCGGCCGCTCTCTCAGAAAGCAGTTGCAGCAACTGCTTCTTCGAGTTGGCCTTGAGCGCCGGCATGATCGCCTTCACGTCGATCAGATCGGTCAAATCCATAGGTATGATCCTTGTGCTTCACCGCCGCAGCCACTCCCCACTCTGGCGTGCGGAAGTGCCTTATCCCTGCGCGAGCTTGGTCGTCGAGGGGTCGATCCAGCCGATGTTTCCGTCCGGCCGGCGATAGACGATGTTGAGATGCTCGTTTCCGGCGTTGCGGAAGACAAAGACAGGGCTGTCCTTGGTGTCGAGTTCGATCACCGCGGAGGCCACCGACATGGTTTGAAGCGCCATGGATGATTCGGCGACGACGGCCGGCGCGAAATTGTCCGCGATCTCCTCGTCGTCGTCGGTGAGCGGTTCCATCACCGCATAGGCCATCTGCACGGCGTCGGCGCTGCTGCCGACATTGTTGGGATAGTGCGACTTCAGCCGGCGCTTGTAGCGGCGCAGGCGCTTTTCCAGGCGCTCGGCCGCCGCTTCGAAGGCCTGGACGGGGTCCTGGGCCTCGCCGGCCGCCTGCAGGGAAGCGCCGGAATCGAGCCGGACCATGCAGTCGGCCGAATAGCGGGAGCCCGCCTTGAGCACCGTCACCTGCCCCGAGAAGCCGCGGTCGAAGTATTTTTCGATCGCTTCGCCGATCCGTTCCGTGATGCGTGTGCGAAACGCATCGCCGATGTCCATGTGTTTGCCCGATATGCGCAGCGTCATCTGGAATTCGACCTTCCTGTTAGCTTCACACTTGCCCGAGTTTATACTCATGGGCGGTGCAAACAAGCTTCCCGGCGTTTCCCTCGCCGTTTTTACGCCTGAACTCTCAGATTGTTCCGAGATCGCCTTTTGCGTATCGTTTCGGCCGATCTTTGCGCGCGGAGCCTGCCTCCGCCCTCATGGGGGCGGGCTTCTAGCTACTTCCCCGCGCCTTGTCAAATCGGGTTGAAAATGCGTTAATTTGCCTGGTTTTAGCGCCCTGCGCCGGCCAACGCGCGCTTTTCGCGGCGCCGTTGCACCGAAGACGGGATGGCCATCGCCTCGCGGTACTTGGCGACGGTGCGCCGGGCGATGTCGATGCCGCCGGCCTTCAGCATATCGACGATGGCATCGTCGGAAAGGACGTCGGCCGCCGTCTCCTCGTCGACCAATTGCCGGATGCGGTCGCGAACGGCCTCCGACGAATGGGCCTCGCCTCCTTCGGAAGAGGCGATGGCGGCGGTGAAGAAGTAGCGCAGTTCGAACACGCCGCGCGGCGTCAGCATGTATTTGTTCGCCGTGACGCGGCTGACCGTCGATTCGTGCATGCCGATCGCGTCGGCCACTGCCTTCAGGTTGAGCGGCTTGAGGTGACGCACGCCATGGACGAGAAACGCATCCTGCCGGCGCACGATCTCGGACGCCACCTTGAGGATGGTCTTCGCCCGCTGGTCGAGGCTGCGCACCAGCCAGTTGGCGCTTTGCAGGCATTCAGCCAGGAAATCCTTGTCGGCCTGCTGTTTCGCGGTGGCCGAAACATGGGTGAAATAGCTCTGGTCGACCAGGACGCGCGGCAGCGTTTCGGGGTTGAGCTCGACGGCCCAGGTGCCGTCCGCGGCGGCCCGTACCTCGATGTCGGCGATCACCGGCTCGCTGCCGCCATCGGAAAAGACCATGCCGGGGCGGGGGTCGAGCGCCCTGATTTCCGCCAGCATGTCGAGCAGGTCTTCCTCGTCGACGCCGCACAGGCGTTTCAGCGACTGGAAATTGCGCTTCGCCAGAAGATCGAGATGCGCGACCAGCGCCTGCATCGCCGGGTCGAAGCGGTCGCGCGCGACAAGCTGCAGCGCCAGGCACTCGCTGAGGTCGCGGGCAAAGATGCCGGTCGGCTCGAAGGTCTGGCAGACGGCCAAAGCCTTCGCCATCGCGGCCCGGTCGGCGCCGAGGCGTTCGGCGATTTCAGCCATGTCGGCCTGGAGATAGCCGGCATTGTCGAGATTGTCGGCGAGTTCGGCTGCGATCAGCCGCAGCGCAGGGTCGTGGAAGGCCAGCGCGATCTGCTCGCCGACATGGTCGCGCAAGGTCGTGGCGGCGGCCGCCATCGCTTCCATGTCGTATCCCTGCGGCATCGCGGCCGAGCCGCTGCCGGGCGACGACTTCCACGAGTCGGTCCACTGGTCGGCAATGCCGGGGCCGGGGGCTTCCGTGGTGCCCGGATCGTCCGGGAAGAGGTTTTCGAGCGACGTATCCAGCCGCTCCGACATGGTCTCGGCGCTTGCCGGGGCATCCGTCTCGAACCAGTCATCCGAGGCCGGCGTTTCGCGCTCGTCCGGCTCCTTGCGTGGCGTCTCGCCGGCGGCGTCTTCCGGCGGCTCGGCGCGCTCCAGGAAGGGATTGCGCTCGATTTCCTCGTCGATGAACCGTTCCAGTTCGAGATGGGTAAGCTGCAAAAGCCGGATCGACTGCATCAGTTGCGGTGTCATCACCAGCGACTGGGACTGTCTGAGCTGTAGTTTCGCGGCCAGCGCCATGGTTAGTGTTCGTCATCTCGGGGCAGCGGAAAGGGTTTCCGGCACCCCATGGAACTGGCCCGGCTTTTGCTTGTCAAGGCATGTCGGGGCGTATCTGGGCCGCGGCTTTGTCTTAGCGGCAGCTTCGCAGGTAGCTGTTGCCGAAAACCTGCGTCTGGCAGGTCGGCTTGACCTTGGGAACCTCGAGCACCGGCGGCGGCGCGATGCGCCTGTCCTGCTCGCGGTTAAACTGTTGCTGCTGCTGGAACTGCTGCCGCTGGATCTGGTTGCGCAGGGTCTGGAGGTCGGCGTCGCGCATCTGGCCGATGATGGCGGGGTTGCCGGCCGGAGTGCCGATCTCGATCGCAGCCGCAGTTCCTGCCAGTGCCGGGAAGGCGACCAGCCCGGTCACGACGAATACGGCACACTTTCCAAGCTTGTCCATCTGGCGCTCCTTGCCGCCGTACGGCGATCATCTTTCATATAGGGTCGCCGGCCGGCTCCTGCCATTGTCCCGATGGGAGGATCGCCATGGAAGTTTGGAAGCTAGCCGGCGGTGTCGTCCGTGAGGTGCGAAAGGACGTTCAAATCGGCGCGCAGGCGGTTTGCGTCCGGCAGCGTCGCCTCGATCTCCGCGTGGACCTGCTTCCAGATCGGCGTCGCCTCCGACAAGACGGCCTTGCCGGCCGCCGTCAGGCGCAACAGTCGCGCGCGCCGGTCGCCGGGATCGGCGGCCGTCTCCACCAGACCGCGGCGTTCCAGCGGCTTAAGGTTGGCCGTCAGCGTGGTCCTGTCCATGGCCAGCAGCGTCGCCACGCTGCCGAGATTCGGCGGCTGGGGGCGGTTGAGCGACATCAGCAGCGAGAACTGTCCGCTGGTGATGCCAAACGGCTTCAGCGCGATATCGAAGCGGCGCGCCAGCGCCCGCGCCGCCCTTTGCGTGTGCAGGCACAGGCAGGTGTCGCGCACCAGGAGCGTGGTTTCGAAGGCGACGGTGGCAGGAGCGTTCATTCGAGGGGTTGACATCGATTCTCTTTTTACGTTGATATCAACATAGATAGGGAAACGTCAACCGGCATCGGTGATCGGTCCTGCGCTGCGGCAGGCGGTCACGGCCTGGCCGGTGGGCTGTGCCGTCGAGGCGCGGCACCGACGTTTCCCGACAAGTCCGCTACCGCCTGACATGCCCAAGCTTCGACCAGATAAGGAGACGACCATGAAGATCGTGACCAGCCTGAGTTTCAGGGGACAATGCCGTGAGGCGTTCGAGTTCTACGCCAAGGTTCTGGGCGGCAGGATCACCGCCGCGATGCCTTATGGCGACGCGCCGCCGGACATGCCGATCAGCGACGAGAAGTACAAGGACTGGCTGATGCATTGCTGGCTCGAGGTCGGCGACCAGGCGCTGATGGGAGCCGACATGGATGTCGGCTGGGCGCCCAATATCGACAAGCCGAAGAACGGCTTCGACGTTACCCTGCATTCCTCCGACAAGGCGGAAGCCCAGCGCTGGTTCGATCAGCTTTCACAGGGCGGCCGCGCGGTCATGCCGTTCGGCGAAACCTTCTGGTCGCCCGGTTTCGGTGCCCTGGTCGACAGGTTCGGTATCCCGTGGATGATCAACGTCGTGCCGTCCGCCGAGTGGAAGCCGAAGCAGGCCTGATCCGTATCGTTGCGAGAAGCCGGAGCGCCAACCGTCATGAACAACCATTCCTACCGCTGGGTGATCGTGGCGGCCGGCGGCCTGCTGGGCTGCGTCGCCATCGGCGCCATGTTCTCGCTTCCCGTCTTCCTGCGGCCGATGGCTGAGGAGACCGGCTGGTCCATCACCGGCATATCGACGGCGATGACCTTCGGCTTCCTTGCCATGGCCGTGGCCAGCATGGCGTGGGGCAACCTTTCCGACCGTTTCGGGCCGCGCCCGGTGGTGCTGACGGGGTCGGTGGTGCTGGCGGCGAGCCTGGCGCTGGCCAGCCGGGCGCAGGCACTGGTCGAGTTCCAACTCCTGTTCGGGGTGCTGGTGGGGGCTGCGACCGCCGCCGTCTTCGCGCCGATGATGGCGGCCGTGATGGGCTGGTTCGACACGCAGCGCGGCCTTGCCGTCTCGCTGGTCTCGGCCGGCATGGGCATGGCGCCGATGACCATGGCGCCGCTGGCCGCCTGGCTGGAGACGGGCTATGGCTGGCGCGCCGCCATGCTGATCGTCGCCGGGGTCGCGGCGGCGCTGATGATCCCGGCTTCGCTGCTCATACGCCGGCCGCCGGCGCTGGAGGCGACCCAGTCGGGGATCGCGGCAGATGATGCGATGCCGCAGATGACGGTCGCGCAGGCGGTGCGCTCGCCGCAATTCATCACCCTGATGCTGGCGAACTTCTTCTGCTGCGCCACCCATTCCGGCCCGATCTTCCACACGGTGAGCTATGCGGTGACCTGCGGCATCCCGATGATCGCGGCGGTGTCGATCTACAGCGTCGAGGGACTGGCGGGCATGTTCGGCCGCATCGGCTTCGGCCTCGCCGGCGACCGGTTCGGCGCGCAGCGCGTACTGGTCCTCGGGCTCCTGGCGCAGGCTTTCGGCGTGCTCGCCTATGTGTTCGTCAGCCAGCTTGGCGGCTTCTATGCCGTGGCCGCTGTGGTCGGGTTCATCTATGCCGGCACGATGCCGCTTTATGCGGTCATCATTCGGGAGAATTTCCCGCTCAGGATGATGGGCACGATCATCGGCGGCACCGCCATGGCCGGCAGCCTCGGCATGTCCACGGGACCGCTGCTCGGGGGGCTGATCTACGACCGCTTCGACTCTTACGCGCTCATGTATATCGGCTCGTGGGGCATGGGGCTGGCGGCGATGCTGATCCTGCTGGCTTTCCGGCCGTTCCCGGCGCGGCAGGCGCCGCAGATGGCCGCGGCCTGAGCGTCGCGCCGGCCGGCTTGCCGGAAAACATGCCGCCGCCGGCGGATCACCGTGGAAATGGGGTCCCTCTCGGGCGCCGCATGGTCTAGGGTCTGCCCGGTTCAGTTTTCGAGGCGGCAGGCATGGCGGCGATCTACATCGATTATCTCAACGGGCTCGATATCGAGGCGCTCGCGATGAGCGACGACGAAATCATCGACGCGATCGAAGCCGGGCTGATCGCGCAGGGCAGGGGCGAGACGGTGATCGAGCCGCGCGTGCATCTGGAGCCCGACCCCGCCTTTCGCGGCCATTTCAACGTGCTTCGCGGCTATGTCGCGCCGCTGGACGCCGCCGGTGTGAAGATCGTCGGCGACTATGTCGACAACTACAAGCTCGGCCTGCCGTCGGAATTCGGCATCCTCAACCTGTTCGATCCGCGCACCGGCACGCCGCGCGCCATGCTCGACGCCACCGCCATCACCGACATGCGCACCGGCGCCGTCACCGCGCTCGGCGGCAAGTACCTGGCCCGCAAGGGATCGAAGGTCCTCGGCCATATCGGATCGCGCGGCACCGCCTACTGGAACGTGCGGCTGCTCGATCATCTGTTCGATTTCGACGAGATCCGCGTGCATTCGCGCCGTCCCGAAAGCCGCAACGGCTTTGCCGAGAGGCTTTCCGCCGACCTCGGCAAGCCGGTCAAGGCGGTCGACGACTGGCAGGCCTGCGTCGAGGGCGCCGATATCGTGGTGGAGGCCTCGCGCCTGCCCGAGCCGCAACCTCTATTAAAGACCGAATGGATCAAGCCCGGCGCGCTGGTGATGCCCTATGGCACGATGAGTGCCGTCGAACTGTCGCTGACCGACATCATGGACAAGATGGTCGTCGACGATTGGGGCCAGTGCAAGGGCGGCAAGCTCGGCTCGCTGCGCGCCCATGTCGAGAGCGGCCGCCTCAGCGAGCGGACGCTCCACGCCGAACTCGGCCAGGTCGCTGCCGGGCTGAAGCCCGGGCGCGAGAGCGACGACGAGACCATCCTGTTCTGGCATCGCGGCCTGTCGCTGTCCGACATCGCGCTCGGTAAGGCGATGCTGACCAAGGCGCAGGAAAAGGGCATCGGCCAACGGCTGCGCTTCGCATGAAAACGGTCGTGCTTTCCGGCTCCGGCGTCACCGTGGAGGATGTCGTGGCGGTGGCCCGTCACGGGGCGAAGGTGGAAGCCGCGCCGGCGCTCGCCGGGAAGCTGGAAGAAGCGCGCCGGGTGCTCGACCGCGTGGCGGCTTCGGGCCAGAAGATTTACGGGCTGAACACCGGGCTCGGCGCCAATCTCGGCACCGAAATCAGCGGCGATGCCGCTGCCTTCCAGCGGCAACTGGTCGAAGGGCGCAGCGGCGCGGTGGGGGAACCGTTGCCGGCCGAGATCGTCAGGGCGGTGATGTTTACCCGCGCGGCGACGCTGGCGGTCGGCGGTTCCGGCATCTCGCCGCCTGTGTTCTCTGCGCTGCTCGCCGCGCTCGATGCCGGGGTGCATCCGGTGATGCCGTCGCTCGGCTCCATCGGCGCCAGCGATCTGCTGGTGATGACGGCGCTGGCGCGGCTGTTGATCGGCGAAGGCGAGGCCGAGTTTTCGGGCGAGCGGCTGCCCGCCGGCGAGGCCTTGCGCCGGGCGGGGCTCAAGCCGGTGGCGCTGGCGCCCAAGGACGGGCTGTCGCTGGTCAGTTCCTCGGGGATATCGATCGGGCAGGGCGCGCTGGTGGTCGCCGATGCGCTGGCGGTTTTCGCCGAACAGCAGCAGGCCGGCGCACTGACCATCGAGGGCATCGGCGCCAACAGCAACAGCCTCGATGCACGCTCGCAGGCGGCGCGCCCGGCCTTCGGGCAGGAACAGGCGGCCGAAGGTCTGCGCGCCCTGCTGGCCGGTGGGGCACCGGGACCCAGGACATTACAGGCGCCGTTGTCGATCCGCTGCATGGCGTCCATCCACGGGGCGCTGCTTCATGCCATCGGGCAGGCGCGGCAGGCCGTCGAGATCGAACTGAATTCGGCGGCCGACAACCCGCTGGTGCTGGCCGAGGACGGCGTTGTGCTTTCCACCGGCAATTTCCACACGGCGGCGCTGGCGCTGGCCTTCGAGGGGCTGGGGCTGGCCATCGCGCAGGCAGCGGCGGCGAGCGCCGCCCGCTTCGTCCAGCTTACCGGCCCAGGCCGCAACGGCTTGCCGAAATACCTGTCGCCGGTCGGCGGCGCTTCGGCCGGTTTCGTGCCCTTGCAAAAGGCCGTGAGCGCGATCCTGGCCGCGATCCGCCACAAGGCCAACCCGGTGGTGCTTGATTTCCTGCCGGTCTCGGAAGGGGTGGAGGATCACGCCACGCAGGCGCCGCTGGCGGTCGCCAAATGCGCCGACATGGTTGCGTTGTGGCGACGGCTGGTCGCGTTCGAACTGATGGCCGCTGCGCAGGCGGTCGACCTCAGGGACGGCATCCGGCTTGCGCCGGGCACGGCGGCCGTGCATGCGCGGGTACGCGGCATGGTCCGACCGCTGCATGAGGACCGGCCGCTGGGCGAGGACGCCGACAGGCTCTACGAGGCGCTTTCCAGCGGGAAGTGGCAGGCGTAGCGGACGCCGTTCCCCGCCGGGGTCAGTTGCGGTTCCTCGGTCCGGCAGCGGGCCTGCGCGCGCGGGCAGCGCGTATGGAAGCGGCAGCCAGAAGGCGGATTGGAAGGGCTCGGAATCTCGCCTGCCAGCACCAGCTTTTCGCGTTTGTGCTCGGGGTCGATGACCGGGTTGGCCGACAGCAGCGCCGCCGTATAGGGATGGCGCGGGCCGCCGAACACGCGGCGCGTCGGCCCTTCCTCCATCACCTTGCCGAGATACATGATGGCGACGCGGTCGGTGACGCGGCCGATGACGTTGAGGTTGTGGCTCACCATCAGGATGCCGAGCGAAAAGCGCTTTTGCAGGTCGGCG
>Ga0182735_1000961_pt1 | contig 20503 bp, 20 predicted proteins | sample eDN5th30CKraftMG_FD_128524 | JGI IMG/M metagenome (GOLD analysis project Ga0182735, IMG submission 128524) | Enriched Miracle-Growth compost microbial communities from Emeryville, California, USA - eDNA 5th pass 30_C Kraft MG (version 2) (version 2) ...
CCGGCCGATCGGGCGTTGTTCGCGGCAATACTGCAAAAGCCTTATCCGCCGTATCGTCTGATCGAACTGGTGACATTGCATGTTGAAAGAGGCGGCGCCGGATTGCGCGGCCAGCCGTAGTGACGAACAAGCAGGATACTGAAGATTTGACTCAGTCCCGCGCCGGGATTCCAACCGTTTTTGTATGGCTGTGAGCGGTCCATGACGCGTGTCCTTCTCGTTGATGACGAACCTGATCTGCTCGAAGCGTGGAGCTTCGCGCTCGAATATTCCGGCTACGAGGTGGAGCGCGCGCGCGATGGACGAGAGGCCATTGCCGCGATGCAACGCTCGGTGCCCGACCTGCTCATCACAGACCTGATGATGCCCGGCATGGACGGAGAGGCATTGTGCCGGGCCGTTCGCGAGCGGCCGGAATGGGCGGCGATTCCCATCGTGCTGCATACGTCCGCCCATGTGGCTCGGCCAAGCGGCATCGTTCTCTGGAACGCCTTGCTCAGAAAACCGGCCTCGATGGACCAGTTCCTGAAGACCGTTGCCGAACTCACGCAGGGATTTGGACAAGGAGAGGATCGATCGTGACGAAGCGTCCTCTGGCAACATCACCACGGCTCTTCCGATGACCGACTCGACTTCCCGTTCGGCGGAAGCGAGCGCTGTCGGCACGGCCGACCGGGCGATCTTCGACCGCTTGATCGAGCCGTATCTCATGCTCGACCCGGGCCTGAGAGTCGTGTTCGCGAACCGGGCATGGCTTGCGATGTTCGGCGAGACCGAAGCGGCTTTGGGGCAATGCGAACATCTGATCCGCGCGCTCGTGGCTAATCTGCACCCGGGTCAGCGCCGCCTCTCGCCCGCTTTCAGCCTGGACACGCCGGATCGCGCCGCCGCCACGCACGAACAGCCGTCGCGGTACTGGCAGATCCACGTCTCGCATCTTCCCGCGACCGCCGATGAACCGCCGCTCATCCTGCTGCGCTTCGATGACGTCACGATGCACACGCTGGCGACGCGCACGGAACGGCGAGAGAAAGCGCGACTGCGCTCGCACGCGCGGCTCCGGCAGATTCTTGCGAGAGAAGCCGAGCAGCGCCTGCACGATCATCGCGTTCGGTTCGAACGGGCGTTGGCTTTCGCTGGCGTGGGCGCGTGGGAGCTCGACGTCGGAACGGGCGCGGTGCATTGCAGCGAACAATGCGTCGAAGATCTCGGCTTGCCGGACATCGCCGGGCTGGATCGGCAAAAGCTGTTCATCGAGCAGCCCGATCCGGTTGCGGAGCACTGGCAGGCGCTGCAAGCCAAACGAAGCTTCGAGTGCGAACGATGCATCGATGGAGCGCGTGGCCGGCGCTGGGTCCTGATTCGCGGCACAGGGCAGTTCGCGGACGACGGCACCATGCAGTCGGTGATGGGCTTCACGCTCGACATCACGTCGCGCAAGGAACGTGAGCTCGAGCTGTCCGCGACGGCCGGCGAGGAACGTTCGGGGCGCGAGCGCAGCGAAGCGCTCGCCAAGACAATGGATCATTTCATCGCGGCCGTCAGTCACGAGTTGCGCTCGCCTTTGAACGCGATCGTCTCGTGGGCGGAACTGCTGCAGGTCGTCGCCGATCCTTCACACGTCGCGCGGGCGGGCGAAGCGATCCGCCGCAACGGCCGCCAGCTGTCGCATATGGTCGACGATCTGCTCGATAGCGGCGCGGTCGTTACCGGCAAGCTCTCGGTTCATCTGCAGCCGGTGGATATCGGTGCGCTCGCGCTCAACGTCGTCGAAGACATCCGCAAGACCGCGGAGCACAAGGGCCTGCGATTGCAGACGCCGCACGTCGAGCCGTGCATCGTCATGGCGGATGAAAGCCGCCTCGAGCAAGTCGTCTGGAATCTGCTCACGAACGCGGTGAAATTCACGGACGCGGGCAGCGTGTCCATTTCCGTGAGCACATCGGACGGGCAGGCGGTGCTGACCGTTCAGGACACGGGGCGCGGCATTGCACCCGATGCGCTGCCGGACGTCTTCGACCGCTTTCAGCAGATCGCGCCGCAGTCGAGCGGACGCGTCGGCGGCCTGGGGCTCGGACTGTGGCTCGTCAAGAACATCCTGAGCCTGCACGGCGGAACGGTCGATGTTGCGAGCGCCGGACGCGGGCAGGGCGCGACTTTCACCGTGCGTCTGCCGCTCGACTCGAACTTGCGTTGAGAGGCGCACGGCTCGTCGGCTCGTTACGCATGCGGAGCGAGCATCGCTTCGATGTATGCGGCCACCGCGCACACCGTCTCGTCATCGCCTTTGCCGCCGACAATCTGCAATCCCGCCTTGAGCGACGCCCCTTCAACCGGAACCGGTAACGTAAGCGCCGGATGTCCGCTCAGGTTGAAAGGCCGGATAAGCGACGACATTGCGATCACCGGAGTGCCCGCGCGCGCGGCCTCGATCGTGATCGGCAGCGATGGCATGGTCGGAAGAATGAGGACGTCGGCGTCCGCCAGCACGCGATCGACCTCGTCCGTGAAGTCGCGACGTATGCGCTCGGCTGCATCGAGCTCGGATACCGGCGTGTTCGCGGCGGCGCTCAACCGCGCCAGGATATCCGGGCCAAGCTTTCCGCTGCCGACGAGATGACCGAACGCGCGCCACGTCTCGGCGTTGATGACGGCGAGACCGGCCGTGAACGCATCCTGAATGGATTCGAGCTGCACGGCGCGCGACGCGAGTCCGCTGCGCGCGACCGCGCTCGCCACCGCGTCGCGGATCCGACCTTCGGCTTGCACATCGGGCAACGCGACGCGTATCGCAGTCACGTCGCGGCGCGCACGGCCGCCCTGAAATGACGGATCGATTGCGAGCATTACGTCGATGACCGTGTTCATCTCCCGTGCAAACGGGCCGACACAGTCGAGCGACGTCTGGCGCGGCGCGACACCTTCACGCGACACGCGCCCGAAAGTCGGCTTCAGGCCGATCACGCCGCAGCATGCCGCGGGGCAACGCACGGAGCCGCCGGTATCGGTGCCGAGGGCGGCATCGACGAGCCCGAGCCCCACCGCCGATGCCGAGCCGCTCGACGATCCGCCGGGAATGCGCGCCGGATCTTGGGGATTGACGGGCGTGCCGCTGAAGTCGTTGAGGCCTGTCATGCCGAACGCCAGTTCGTGCATGTTCGCCTTGCCTGTAATGCGCCAGCCCGCATCGAGCAGCCGCTGCACGACTTGCGCGTGGCGCGGTGCGGGCGGCGCATCGGCGAGTGCGCGGCTGGCCGCGGTCGTCGGATAGCCGGCTATGTCGATACTGTCCTTGATCGCGATGGTCGGTGCATCGGCGGCGGCATGCGTCGCGAGATCGAATTGCTGCAAAAAGGCGCTCATGCACGGACTCCTCGCGCGGGGTTGAGTTGCCAGGGCGCGTCGAAAAGGCGTTCGGTGCGGAAGTGGCGAATCAGCCAAACGTCTTCATCGTGAGGCGACGGAGTGAAATCCACATCGAGCCGCGCCGAGATGAGCTCGGCGTTTGCATCGACATATCCGGATGCCTGCAACATGATCCAGCGGCCCTTCGCCGTATCGCCTTGTACTTCGATATGCTCGCTCGTCAGGAAGTGGACGTTGGTCGCGAAGTGCGGCGTGGGCGGCAGGTAGCGTTGCAGCATCGCGACGATAGCGTTCGGCCCCGCCAAGCGGCCGAACTTGTCCGCATACTGTGGACCGATGCCTTCCCACACGGCGTCATCGCTGAAGAGTGCCGTCAGCGATTCCCCTTCGAGCGCGCGTGCCGGCACATCGCAGAGCGCCATGTATCGGGCGATGGTCTTGCGCACCGCGTTCTGCGCTTCGAGCACGCGCAAGCGCGCCTGCAGGCTCTCGATGATTTTGTCCGTCATGGCTTCACGTATTCTTATCGGCCCAAGGCGCGAGCGGTCTTTCCGCCCAGGCCGAAATCGGTATTCGGAATGTCTTTGATCAACACGCGCGTGGACTGCAAGGGCACATTCAGCACGGAAGCGCCGGTCTCCGACAGATACGCGATCAGCGCTTCTTTCTGCGTCTGCGTGCGGCCAGCAATCAGGATCGCGATGATGACGGGCAATCCCGCCGCGCTGACTTTGCCGCCGAGGCCGCTGTCGGATGCGGGCAACTCCGACAGCAGAATGCGCACGGATTCGGCCGGCGCACCGATCGCGTCGACGGTCGCTTGCGTGAGCCCTTGAATGAGCGATGCCTTGCGTTCGTCGGCGTGACCTTGAGGCAAATAGACTTCGAGTGTTGGCATGAACGTAGCGAATGGATAGCGCGCGCATCGCTGAAGGCAATGACGGACGACCGACATCGACACGACGCGCGCATGACTTCAAAGCAGAAAGCCGATGGCGCTCAGCGCCTCGGTCGAGTCGATCAGGCGGATCACCTTCTCCGACAGACGCGGCTCGCCGCTCGACATATCGATCTTGTGCGTCAGGTCGGCAGCAAAGATCGTGGACAGACCGCGCTTGTAGGCAATCACGATCTGCGAGGACTTGACCTCGACGAGGTCCGCGCTGTCGCCAGAGAGCGTGAAGCGCGACACCGTGCGTACCGTGCGCGCCGCATCGGAGGCCGACGCCGAAAAGCCGGACGTCATGCGCTGCACGCGCAACTCGCGCATGTGATGGTCATCGTATGCGTAGTTGAGCGTGGACGCGTAGTCGGTCGTCCGCGGATCGATCGGCACGACGTAATGGCCTTTCGGGTCCCACAGATCCAGCCAGGCGCGATAGTCCCGGCGGTCGAGCAGTTCCGCTTCCCGCCAGATGAATGCGATCGCGCGCGCCAAGGTCTGGTCCGTGAAGAGTGCGTTGCGTTCGTCCATCATGCTTGCTCCATCATCGCGCGCCATTGTCTGTACGCTTCGCGCATGCCGGTTTCGTCGGTCGAATGCGCGGTCTTCTCACCGTTCGGTGCGGTCGTTTCGCGGTTGAGGCCGCGGTTCACGAGGATAGGTACGTCAGGGCCGGCGTATGAGCCGCGCTGCACGCGCTCCCACGCTTCGGCGTCGTCAGGGCTGCCGAAGCCCAACGGGCCCTGGAAGTGCTCGTGCATGCGCAAGCGCGCGCGATTGGCTTCCTCGGGGCCGCCGTCCATTCCCAGCGCGACGTGGCGGATTTCCGTTTCCACCGCGGAGATCGGGCGCAGCACGCGGAAGAACGCCATCGAAAGCGCGAGGTTCGGAAACAGATTGAGGTTGAAGCCGACGCCCATCAGCGAACGCACGATGCGGCGCACTTCTTCTGGCGTGTGTTTCTCTGCGAGTTGCGCGGCGAGTTCATTGAAACGTTCGGGCAGCGGCGCGCCGTCGTCCTGATCGAGATCGACGAATTCCGGCATCAGCACGGCAAGGCTGTGACCATTGCCGAGCGATCGGCAGAACGCCTTGTCGCTCGTCATGAAGCTCGTGATGACGGCGGCCGTTTCATCGTCGATGGACTTCATCCATGACTTATGGACGACGGGAAAGTGATACAGGTCCGTCGTGTTCTCGAGCTGGATCTTCCAGTTGCCCTTGAACCTGAACTTGTGCTCGCCATTCGCCTTGATGGGGTAGCCCGCGCCCTGCTTCATGAAAAGATCGATCCACGGTTTGGCGCCGCCGAGGAAGTCCTCGAGCGGTTCGATCGATTCATCGAAGCTCGCGAAAATCAGCCCTTGATAAACGCCCACGCGCAGCTTCTTGAGCGGCAGATCGCCTTTCTCGCACACGCCTTCATAACCATCGCCGTAGGGCAGGGCGCGCAGCGTGCCGTCGAGCGCATAGGACCAGCTGTGATACGGGCATGTGAAACCCTTGGCGTTGCCCTTGTGCTCTTCGCAGACGGTCGCGCCCCGATGACGGCAACGGTTCTGCAACACGTTCACGGTTCCGGTCTTGTCGCGCACGACGATGACCGGCTGACGGCCGATGGTCGTCGTCACGAAGTCGCCGGGCTTCGGCAACTCGCTGTCATGCGCAACCCACACCCACGTCTTGTAGAAGATGCGTTCGAGTTCGGCCTCGAACAACTCCGGATCGTAGTAAAGCGAAGGCGCAATGCGATCGGACTCCGCGCGCCTGGCGAGCGCGCTGGTGTCGATGGTCTGATAGGTCGGCGTACTCATCGTATTCCTCGGAGAAGTTGAGTGGCTGATCGAACGACTGACGCGAGCTTGGCTGGGCGCTCGGCAAATCCTCTCGTTGACATCAGTCTCGCTTTTCGAGGATCATGCGTCAAATCGATTAAAAACAGGTCGTTCAATCAGTGCGGCCTATATCTCGGGCGGCCCGTCATGACATCCATCGACCATATCGATCTGAATCTGCTGCGCGTTTTCCAGGCTATCGTGGAAGAGCGCAGCCTGACGCGCGCAGGCGAGCGTCTCGCGCTCTCTCAACCGGCGGTCAGCTATTCGCTCGGGCGATTACGCACCTTGTTCGACGACGCGCTATTCATCCGCACGCGCACGGGCATGCAGCCCACGCCCGTCGCGCTGGAATTGGCCGAAATCGTCGGGCGCGCGCTCGACACCGTGCGGCAGGCGTTGCGTTACGCCGAGCGTTTCGATCCGGCGACGAGCACGCGTACCTTTCGCCTGTCGCTCTCGGATGCGGGGGAGATGGCGTATCTGCCGGCGATCTGCGCCGCGTTGCACGATGCCGCGCCGCGCGCGAAGCTGGTGGTCGAGCCGTTGCCGGTCGAAGAAATCGAAGAAGCGTTGCGCGCGAGCCGGCTGGATTTCGCGATCGGCAACTTGCCGTCGCTATTGCCGCGCACGCGCCATTGCGTGCTCTTCGAGGAGTCGTATGTATGCATGACCCGCAAGCGCGACGATCTGCCCGAAGGCACGAAGCTGAAACTCGCGCAGTTCCTTGCCGCGTCGCACGTTCAGGTTCGCTCGCTCGAACACAGCCATGACGCGCTCGACGATGCGCTGCGCGGACGAGGCGTCGGACGCAATATCGCGCTGGCGTTGCCGCATTTCGTGGCGGTGCCCGGCGTGCTGGCTGCAACGGATCTGTTCGCCACGCTGCCGGAAAAGCTCGCGCATATCCTCAACAGAGGCGAGGCGTTCAACATTTACGCGCTGCCTGTACCGTTGCCGAGAGTGGCCGTGACGATGCACTGGCACGAACACTTTCACGACGACGAAGGCAACGCGTGGATGCGCGCCCTGATGACCGACACCCTCGCGAGCTTCAAGACGATGTGATTTCGCTCAGAGATCGAGCACCAGCACGGGCGAACGGGAACGCGACACGCAGCAGCAAATCACGCTGTTGCTCGCGCGTTCCGCTTTGCTCAAACAGTGATCGCGATGCTCGGGCTCGCCGCTCACGACATCCACCATGCACGTACCGCAAACGCCTTCGCCGCATGAGGTATCGACTTCTATGCCGATGGAGGCGAGCGCATCGACAATCGACGTGCTCTTGTCCACGCGAACCGTTTGTCCGCTGCTTGCGAGTTGCACCTCGAAGCTGTCCAACGAGGCTTCGGCCGTGGCAATCGGCTCGGCTTTGAAGCGCTCCAGATGGATCGCGTCCGCGGGCAGGCGAGCTTGCGCCGTCTCGACCACGGCATCCATGAAGGCGCTCGGCCCGCATGTATAGACGTGTGCGTTCGGACCGGCATCGCGGATACATTCGTCGAGCTTGTCGCGCTGCTCGTGCCGCTCGACGCCGAAATGCAGCTTCACGTACGCGTTGAACGGGGCACGCGTCAGCAAGGTCATGAATGCCGCATGCGCCTCGCTGCGCGCGAAGTAATGCAGCGTGAAGCGCGCATTGCTCGCGACGAGGCGATAAGCCATCGACAGCAAGGGCGTGATGCCGATGCCCGCGCCGATCAGAATGTGCTCGCTTGCGGCCGCGTGAAGCTGGAACAGACTGCGCGGCGCGCCGACGGAAAGCTCGGAGCCCACGGTCACTTCCTCGTGAAGCGAGCGTGAACCGCCGCGCGATTGCGCTTCCTTCTTGACCGCGAAGATCTGCGTCCGGAGACATGCCGGATCGCCGCAGAGCGAGTACTGACGCGTGACACCCGAGGGGCCGGTCACATCGATATGCGCGCCGGGCTCATAGGGTTCGAAGGGCGCGCCGTCGATTCGCGAGACGCTGAACGAGCGCACGCCGTGCGCTTCCTCGCGCAACGCGTCGACTCGGACTTTCACGGTTTGAGCTTGCATGATCGCCTTCCTTTCGATGTGTTTCCCACAACCATGCATCGATCTTAGAGCCGCACGCCGAATAAGAAAAATAGGCTAAAAATCGTGTATCGCATCAATGTGACTGATGACGCGTTTCGTGCGTGAAGCGCAGCGTGACGACCGTCACGAGACTGAGCGCGATGAGAAACACCGCGACGGGCCAGGACGCGTGATAGTGCGAAAGCAACGCGGTCGCGAGGAGCGGCGACAGACCGCCAGCGAAAATCGAAGCCACTTCATGCCCGAGCGCAACGCCCGAGTAGCGCACTTCCGTGCTGAACAATTCGCCGACGAGCGCAGGCAAGGTGCCGATCATCGCGCCGTGACAGACGGCCGTGCCAAGCACCAGCGCAAGCCAGATGAGCGGCGTCGAATGCGTGTCCAGCAGCCAGAAGAACGGGAAGGCCATCGCCGCGAGCGATGCGGCGCCGATCATATACACGGGCTTGCGTCCGATGCGATCGGAGAGCTTGCCCCACAGCAGCATCGCGATCATTTCGACGACCATCGCGAGCATGACGCCGGTGAGCATCGTCGAATTCGGAATGCCGATGAACTTGCCGTACACCAGCGAAAACGCGAGAAAGATGTACGCGCCGCCGTTCTCCGCGACGCGCAGGCCCATCGCCATCAGTATTTCCTTCGGATGACGCTTGATCGCTTCGAGCACCGGCATATGCGACGTCTTGCCCGCTTCTTCCGCGTTCTCGAAGTCGCGACTCTCAGGCAGGCTATGACGAATGTAGACGCCGAGCGCGAAGATCACGATGCTCGCGAGAAACGGCAGGCGCCATCCCCACGAGATGAACTGATCGTGCGGCAAGGCCTGCACCGCGAGAAACGCCGCCGAAGAAAGAACGAAACCGCCGCCGACGCCGAGCTGACTCCACGCCGCGTAATAGCCGCGCTTTTCAGGCGGCGCGTTCTCGCTGATCATCAGCACGCCGCCGCCCCATTCGCCGCCGGACGCGATGCCTTGCAGCAGGCGAAGTGCGACGAGCGCAACAGGCGCCCACAGACCGACGTGATCGTAAGTCGGCAACAGGCCGATGCCGAACGTCGCGAAGCCCATGATGAGCAATGTCCAGACGAGCGACGCGCGCCGTCCATAACGGTCGCCTATATGGCCGAACACGATACCGCCGAGCGGCCGTGCGACGAAGCCCATCGCGAATGCCGCGAACGCGCCGAGCGTGCCGATCAGCGGGTCCGCATTGGCCGGAAAAAACAAACTGCCGAACACGAGTGCGGCCGCCGTTCCGTAGACGAAGAAGTCGTACCACTCCATCGCGTTGCCCGCGACCGACGCAATGACGATACGTCTGAGCGTGCGATCCGGCATTGCTGCGCTGGTTTCGGCGGTCGAGGTATGAACTGTTGCCATGTCTGCTCGCATTGAATGAGAAGGGCTGCAGCCTTCTTGAGGCTTCGCATGACAAACAGTGTCGTGGCGACACTCACCCCGGTCAAATTCGCCGAAAAGAACGCGTGATATCAGCGCAGCAAATGAGCGTCACGCGTCGGGCTGGCGAAACATCGAATGGATCGTATTGCGCAGCCACGCCACGCCCGGATCGCTCGTGAATTGCGTGTGCGAGTGCACCTGAATCTCGATGGGCGGCAGCGCAAAAGGCAATGGCAGAATGCGAAAGGCCTTACTACGATTGAAGCGCAGCGCGATGCTCTTGGGGAAGAGCACGGCAAGGTCCGTGTTCATCACGATTTCGGGCGCCACGACGAAATGCGGCAGCCGGACCGCGACATCGCGCTTGAAATTCAGCTCGTCGAGCCATTGCTCGACCATGCGATGGCCCGTCGCGTTGGTGCTCGCGTAGACGTAGCGCAAGGCGGTCAGGTCGTCGCGTGTCGGCCGCGACTTGCGTAACGGATGATTGGCGCGCACGACGCATACATGCTCGTCGACGAATAGCGTCTCGCTCACGCATCCCGCGTCGAGACCCGGCACATAGCCGAGCGCAAGATCGATTTCTCCGGCGCGCATGGCGCTGCTTACGGATTCCACCGGAACATTGACCGCTTCGATTCGAATGCCGCGCGCCTCGCGGTCGAGCAGCGCGACGAGCGGCGGCAGAAAAAAGAATTCCGACATGTCCGACATCGAAATGCGAAACACGCGCCGGGCGGTCGCGGGATCGAAGCTGGCGAGTTGCTGGACCGCCTCGTTGATGATCGACAACGCCTGCGCGAGCGGCGGATACAGCCGATGCGCGGCATCGGTCGGCACCATGCCGGCGGGCGTGCGCACGAAAAGCGGATCACCGAAGATCGTGCGCAAGCGCCGTAGCGCATGACTGACCGCGGGCTGCGTCAGTTCGAGACGTTCGCCGGCGGCGGTCAGGCTGCGCAAATCCCAGATGGCGAGGAACACGCGCAGCAGATTGAGATCGGCGATACCGGAGTTGAGCTTCGTCATACACGGTTGACTCACGAACGAGCGCTGGTCGCGCCATGCGGCCATCAATGTGTGGCGAGATTACCGTATGTGCTGTGCATTGCAAAATGCGGCGTGGCTCCGCGATAGGGCGGCAAGGTATGGAAATCGCGCCGCATCGATTCGCGCACCGGCGAGGCGAGTGCGTCGGCGAGCGCGGACGCATCGTCGAAGACGACCTTGTTGCGTTGCATCGCACTCGCGCGCGTGCAAGGCAGGCCGATGGTGCAATCGATGCGCGTGTAGATCTCCAGCTCGCGCAATCGCGGCAAGGTGGACATCAACGGCGCGTGATGCCGCAGGTAATGCGCGAGCCATGTGTCGAAGTCCTCGGCCGGCCCTTCGTACGCGACGAGATAGGTGCAGCGCTGAATGCGCGCTTGGGTGGATGGCGCGTGCGAGGCCAGCGCGCGCACGGCCATGACTTGCTGCATGAAGCGCCCGGCGATCAAAGGTTCTCGAAGCGCGCGATGGATCGGGCCATCAAGTCTCGCGGCAGCTTCGAGCGCGGCGAGTTCATCGAAATACAGTTGAAGCACGCACGATGGCGCATCGGCCGCGGGCGGAATGCGCGGATCGACGTGTTGCGCCATCGGCTCGTGCACGACCAGACTGCGCAAGCCGTCGATGCGCTGCAATGGCGCAGTATCGACCAACGGGCGCTGTCCGCCCGCACCGATCAGAAACAGGCAGATTTGCATGCTTACGCCGCCCCGCAGGAAGCAGCCGCGCGCGCGAGCCGATGAAACTGCCGGCCGAAGTACACGAGCCCATCGCCGTCTTCGCGCGAGCCGATGTGTTCTGCCTGTACGAAAAGCACTGAATGCGAACCGACCTGCTTGCTGTCGACGATACGGCCTTCGAGACTCGCGATTGCATCGTCGAGCACGGGAAGTTGCAATGCGCCAGGCCGCGAACCGCAGCGCGCAAAGCGTTCGTCCATCGAGCCTCCGTCCATGCCCGCGAACACGCGCGCCAGTTCCTGCGCGTGCGCGCCCAGCACGTTGATGCACGCCCGGCCGTTAGCGAGCAACACATCGTGAACGTAGCTCGACTGATTGATGCAGACGAGCATCGTGGGTGGCGTATCGGTCACGGAGCACACGGCGCTTGCCGTGATACCGCAGCGTCCGTGCGGGCCGTCGGTGGTAATGACGTTGACGGCGGCGCCGAGCGAGGCCATCGCGTTGCGAAACTGTGTGCGCGCTTGATCGTGTGTCATGGCAGATGTCCTTTCAGGATTCGCGGGTTCAGGGATACGGCGTAACGGGCGGAATGCCGACGAAGATCGCGCCCGATGCGTCGTAATTGCCTTCGCCGAGAAAGGCGTGTTGCGTGACGACGATCGAATCGCGTACCAGACGCTGCATCCGGTTCTCGCGATAGATCGCGCCGATGCCCGCCATCTTGTACGCCTGCATCACGATATCGGCGCAGGTGTGGGCGGCGTGCGTCGCCGACAGACGCAGCAAGTTTGCTTCGGCAGGCAACACCGGGTCGCCCGCGAGCACCGTGCGCCACGATGCTTCCGCGCACTCGAAGAAGAACGCCCGCGCGCTGCGCAGTTGTGCTTCCGCCTGCGCGAGCCCGGAACGATAGTAGGCGCGATCGGCGAGACGCGGCGCACCGGTCGTGGTTTTCGTCACGCCGGACATCCCCGCCAGCAGGTCGAGCGCCGCGCGCGCCAGGCCGATGTTCACTGCCGCATGCACCTGCGCCTGATACGCGACGGCGGGATACCGGTACAGCGGTTCATCGATCAGCGGCGTGCCGCCGCGCACGAAGGTCCATTGTTCCTCGACGTATTTGTCCTTCAGGCGCAGATCATGGCTGCCCGTGCCCTGCATGCCGACCACGTTCCAGTTATCGACGATCTCCACTTCGCTCGCCGGGAAAACCGCAGTAAAAGGCTTGCCGGCGTTCTTGTCGTCGGTGCCGGCCGGCGCCCCGCCGATTCCCACGCCGATCCAGTCCGCGCCCTTGCAGCCGCTCGCAAAGCGCCACTGTCCCGACACGAGGAATCCGCCAGGCGCGCGCTCGGCCTTTTGCAGCGGATACAAGCCGCCCGCGAAGACCTGATCGGGACCGGCCGCATAGATTCGCGCCTGGGTCTCCACAGGCAGTGAAGCCAGGTACGTGTTCGCGGAGCCGAACGCCGCGACCCAGGCGGCCGATCCGTCCGCGATCGCGATACGTTCGAGCATCTCGAGGAAGCGCGCGGGCGGCAGCGCATCGCCGCCGAAACGTTCGGGCGTGCTCGCGCGGAAAATCCCCGCGCGCTTCATCTTGCCGATCATATCGCGCGGCACGTGGGACAGGGCGTCGAACTCGTCGCGGCGGCGCTCGACTTCCTCGATCAGCGTATCGAGGTGCAGCGGTCCGGCGTACTCGGGATAGTCGTTTTGCGAATCGATGATGGCTTCGCTTCGAAGGGCTTGCATAGGTGATACCTCTCGGTCGATGTGTGTCGATGTCATTCGGGCTGACGGCGTGCAGCGGCGCGCATCGCTTTGGGATACGTCTCGCGTGCGAGCAGCGTGGCGACGACGGTGATCAGGCCGAGTACGCCCAGATAAATGGCGACTGGCACGGCGCTGTGATAGTGGGCGAGCAACGCGGTGGCGATCATCGGCGAGAGGCCGCCGCCGAGTACGGAAGAGACTTCCCGGCCAATGCCGAGTCCCGAGAAACGCAGGTGCACCGGCAACATCTCGCTGATGAACGCGGGCTGCGCGCCTTCGAGAATGCCAAGCGTGATGCTGTTCGCGAGGACGAGCGCCGCAACCACCTTCCAGTACTCGCCCGAGCCGAGCAGCGCGAAGTACGGCCACGCGACCAGCACGATGGCGATTGCGCCGGCGAGATACACCGGCTTGCGTCCGACCTTGTCGGTCACCCAGCCGAAGAAGAGCGAAACGGGGATCATCAGCAGCATCGAAATGCACAGGCCGCTCAGAACCCAACTCGACCTGATGCCCAGAAACTGCCCGTAGGCGATCGAAAATGCGAAGAAGAGGTAGGACGCCGCGCCCTCGCCGAAGCGCAGGCCGAACACGGTCAGCACTTCGCGCGGACATTGGCGCAGCACTTCGATGACAGGCATCCGGCTTTCGTGGCGCGTCGCCTTGACTTCGGCGAATGCGGCACTTTCTCCGACGGAGCGGCGCATCCACAAGCCGAGAAGAACGAGTGCGGCGCTCGCGAGAAACGGAAGGCGCCATCCCCAACTCTGGAAGTCGCCCGCCGGCAAGTTCTGCACCAGCAGGAACGCACCGGTGGACAGGACGAAGCCGAGTGCCGCGCCACACGGGCTCCACGCCGCGAGCGCGCCGCGCTTCGATTGCGGCGCGTTCTCGTGGATCAGCAGGATACTGCCGCTCCATTCGCCGCCGGCGGCCAGTCCCTGAAGAATGCGCAACAGAACGAGCATCACGGGCGCCGCAATGCCGACCTGCTGATAGGTCGGCAAAACGCCCATCAGGACCGTGGCGGTGCCCATCGTGAGAAGGGTCAGCATCATCACGACCTTGCGGCCGTAACGGTCGCCGATATGTCCGCATAGCACGCCGCCGATGGGTCGCGCGATGAAGCCGACCGTGAAGCCGCCGAATGCGGCGATGGTGCCCGTGAGCGGATCGGTGCCGACCGGAAAGAACAGCTTGCCGAAGACGAGCGCGGCGGCGGTGCCGTACAGAAAGAAGTCATACCACTCGAGGATCTGGCCGAGCACTGCCGTCGTGACTGCACGGCGCACGTTGCTTGGGCGACGAGCCGATCGGGTTTGAGCGAGTGCGCTCAGGTCGGAATTCAGAGCTTCAGGGTTCATGGTTGGGGAAGACATGAGGTGATGGTTCCCGCTTCCCTGATGCTCAAGAAGCGGTGCGAGTCGTATCGATGCGATGCGATGGGCCCACGATATGAGCCTCGATAATCGCGGTCAAATTCGAGACAAAAATGCGCGACATGAATCTGGTGCATGTGCCGTTGCATGTCGTACGGAATAGCCCTTGCCTCGCATGACATATCGATCGCGCTTATCGCCGGTCATGCTTTTGGCTTATTTGCCGCGTGAAACGAGCGGCCGCAGACTGCGTGGCGCATCGCATTCATCACCGCAATGAGCCTTCATTGCGTCAATCAACAGAACGACTCGCATGGAACACGCACGTATGAAACTCGCCCTGGGAACTTCTCTGGCGCTGCTTGCAGTTGCAGGCACGGCGCACGCACAAAGCGCGGTGACGCTGTACGGCATCGTCGACGATGGCTTCAACTGGACATCGAACGCCGGCGGCCACAATCTCTACAACCTGTCGAGCGGCGTCATGCAGGCCAGCCGCTGGGGATTGAGGGGCAGGGAAGAGCTTGGCGGCGGGCTTGCTGCGCTGTTCGTACTCGAGAACGGCTTCGACCTGAATAACGGCTCGCTTGCGCAGAAGAACCGCGGCAGCACGCAAGGTCTGATGTTCGGCCGGCAGGCGTACGTGGGCTTGTCCAGTGCTTACGGCACCGTGTTGCTCGGGCGGCAATACGATTCGGTCGTGGATTATGTGGGCCCGTTCGAGTCCGGTACCCAGTGGGCGGGATATATCGGCGCGCATCCAGGCGATCTGGATAACCTCAACAACGCGTATCGCGTGAACAACGCGATCAAGTTCGTCAGTAAGGCTTACTACGGCGTTACCTTCGGCGGCGTCTACAGTCTGGGCGGCGTCGCGGGTGCGGTCTCGCGCAACCAATTGTGGTCGCTCGGTGCGGGCTATGCGAACGGCCCGCTGACGTTGGGCGTCGGTTACCTGAACGCGCGCAATCCGAACGTCGGCTTCTTCGGCGACAACGGCGCAAGCACGCCGCCCGCTGCGAGCGCGAACTTCATCTCTTCGCCCGTCTATAGCGGCTATGCATCGGCTCGTACCTATCAGGTGGTCGCGGCAGGCGCTGCTTATGCATTCGGCGCGGCCACGGTGGGTGCAACGTATTCCAACGTGCAGTTCAAGAACCTCGGCGATACCGCGAACTCCGGTCCCAATCCGCGCGGCTATTCCGGCAATGCGAACTTCAATAACGTCGAAGTCAACTTCAGGTATCAGCTCACGCCGGCGCTCCTGCTCGGCGCGGCATTCGACTACACGAAGGGCGGTGACGTCGATTCGGCCACCGGCAACAATCCCGGCGCCAAGTATTACCAAGGCGCGCTCGGCGCCGATTACTTCCTGTCTAAGCGCACCGATGTCTATCTGATCGGCGTGTACCAGAAGGCATCCGGCATCGATTCCACCGGCACAGCGGCGGTTGCGGCGATCAACAACCTCACGCCGTCAACGAGCGATCGTCAAAGCACGGTCCGCGTGGGCATCCGCCACAAGTTTTGAAGCCAGCCGACATTCGCGCCGGGATGTCATCCATTTCACGGATGGCATCAACCACATTTGATCTATTTGACGGATATGCGGGTGCGGCCTAATTTGTCGTCGAGACGAAGCGTGAGTCCGCGCGTCGTACCGCGGAACGGAAGACCTGTGTCGTACCCCCCATACCTATGGAGACAACATCGTGAGCGTCAAAGTATTCGATACGAAGGAAGTTCAGGGCCTGCTTTCGGCCGCCGCCAATCTCGGCAGCGATAACGGCAATGCACGTGCGAAGCAGATCACGCATCGGCTGCTAAGCGACCTGTTCAAGGCCATCGACGACCTCGATATGACGCCCGATGAAATCTGGGCAGGCGTGAACTACTTCAACCGGCTCGGTCGCGACGGGGAAGCGGCCTTGCTCGCGGCGGGTCTCGGTCTCGAGAAGTTTCTCGACATTCGCATGGATGCGCAGGACCGTCACGCGGACATTCACGGCGGCACACCGCGTACCATCGAAGGTCCGCTGTATGTGGCGGGCGCACCGTTGCGCGATGGTGTGGCGAAGATCGACCTCAATCCGGACGATGACGCCGGGCCGCTTGTCATTCGCGGCACCGTAACCGGTCCCGACGGCAAGCCTGTCGCGGATGCCGTCGTGGAGTGCTGGCATGCAAACTCCAAAGGCTTCTACTCGCATTTCGATCCGACCGGCGCACAGAGTGACTTCAACTTGCGTGGCGCGGTGAGAACAGGACAAGACGGCAAGTACGAGTTCCGCACGCTCATGCCCGTAGGCTATGGATGCCCGCCTCACGGTTCGACGCAAGAATTGCTGAACGCGCTTGCACGGCATGGCAATCGTCCTGCACACGTTCATTTCTTCGTGACGAGCGATAACTTCCGCAAGCTGACCACGCAGATCAACATCGAGGGCGATCCGCTCATTTGGGATGACTTCGCGTATGCCACGCGCGAGGAATTGATTCCTCATGTCGTCGAAAAGAAGGGCGGCTTTGCGCTCGGTCTAAAGGCGGACGCTTACAAGGAAATTCAGTTCGATATCGCGCTGACTCGCCTCGTCGAAGGCAAGGACAATCAGCTTGTCAGTCGTCAGCGCACGGCGGTGACGGCTTAAGTCGGCGAAGCGGCTGACTCCGCTTCCATTTGCTGCGGCAGCGACGATGTTCATCGCGTTGGCGGCGATGGGGCGAGAGTGACGAATCACCTGATCGCGGGTGCTACGCTCTGCAGCAAAGCCTGAAGGTCGTCGATGTTGAAGGGCTTGGAAAGAATCGTTACACCGGCGTTTTTTGCTCGTTCGAACTCATCGGCATAGCCGGTCATCAGCGCAATAGCCTGCTTCGGCCATTTCCGCCGCACTTTTTCCGCAACATCGATTCCGTTGTTGAGCCCAGGCATTTGAATGTCGGAGAGAATGAGATCGAACTTCGCGCCGTCCTCCAGCAGACCTAACGCTGCATCTCCGGTGAGTTCGTGTCGGGATTGCCAGCCGAACACCTCCAGTACGGCCGAAAGTCCCGCGGCCACTTCCTCGTTGTCTTCGACCAGCAAAATGGAACCCTTGGTCGCCTCCGTCACGGTGACGGGTGGTGAGGGAGACACGGTCGTCGCTTTGGCTTTGGCTTCGGCCTGCCCGGAGCCACGGGGAAGAATGAGCGACACGGTCGTTCCTTTACCTTCCTCGCTCTCGATACGTGCTGTTCCGCGCGCCTGCTCGCACATCGCGATGACCTGCGCAAGGCCGAGCCCCGTGCCAGCGTTCGCGGCTTTGGTCGTAAAAAGCGGCTCGAATGCGCGTTGCATCACTGATGCCGGCATTCCGACGCCGGTATCGGAACAAGCGATGACAACATAGTCACCGGGCTTCAGGCTTCCTTTCGAAGTATCGAGCGTGATATTCCTGGTGCGAATGGTAAAGTCGCCGCCGCCGGGCATTGCATCCCTGGCATTCACCGCAAGGTTTATCAGCGCCGATTGAAGTTCGGTTTGGTCAACGTAGATTGGCCAGATTTCGTCAGAAGACCTGATGTGAAAGCGGATGCGCTCATTGAGCGACATCTGAATCAGAGAGGCTTCCCGTTCGAGCCAATCTTTGACATCCACGAACTCCTCACGCAGCGGTTGCTTGCGAGCGACGCTGAGTAGCCGCCTTGCCAGGACCTCCGCCGAAGCGGAAGCCCGTTCCACTGCGATGACTTCTTTCTCCAGTCCGTTGAAGTGCTTGCGACGGGCCAGTTCCATGTTCGCCTTGACCACCATGAGGAGATTGTTGAAGTCATGCGCGACGTTTGCCACGAGATTGCCGAGTGCGCCCATACGCTTCATCTGACGGCTTGTTGCTTCCGCGGAAACGCGCATCCCGAACTCGGCTTTCCATCTGTCCCACGCCGTTCGTTCACGTTTCAGACGGCTCAAACTGAACACGACCAGAAACCAGATGCCTACGCATGGAACCAGCGTCGCAATGGCAATCAGACCGTCGTGTCGCAACCATCTGTATGTAACCGTCGAGACCGGGATTCCGGAGGTCACGTAAAGCGGGTATGAGCCGACCTCTCGATACACCAGGAGCTTCTCGACGCCGTCGAGCGTCGAGAAACCCCTGAGACGTCCGCTTTGCCGATTAGCCTGAATAGCTTCCAGCAAGGGTTGACTGCTTGTCGGTGCGCGTCGCGCTTTTGGCTCGGGAAATCGAACGAGCGTAGTACCGTCGCTTCGGAAAAGCCCGACCGTCAAAGCCCGGTCATGTGCGGTCAGCCGGTCGTAGAACGACGAGAAATAATCGCGTCGAAGGGATATGGCCAAGACACCGAGATACTGGCCACTCGAGTCGTATCGAGGGAACGTCACATCGAAAACGTCCCGAGCCGGGTCGGATATTTGTTCGGGCCGCAGCATGCCAACTGCCGCAGAAGCGGCATGGCGTGCAGACCAGATATCCGAGCGGTCTCCAATCGATTGAAGGCCGACCGGATAGGTGCTGCTGCTGGCAAGCAAATTTCCTTTCCGGCCAAAGACAGCAATCGAGAAAACCGATGGCACCCGCTCGGCGGTTTGCCTCAGAAAGCGATGAACAGATTGCTGTCGCGCGCGAAGTGGGACATCCCCGTCGTCACCGAGAAAGGCCATGATTCGAAGCGATACCTCCTGATTCACGTCGAGGACTTTTACGGCCTGCTCCTCGGCAACTCGCGAGAGTCTGTCGATTCCTTCAGTCGAATCCGCGATTCTGGTTTGAAAACCGAAATAACCGTACGTGGCGAGAAAAAGCAATGGTGTGATGATTGATGCTGCAAGCACGGCGAGCAGCATGCGCCGGGTCACGCCAAAGTCGCGTGGCGGAACGGGGATATCGAGCGCAGTGCTGTCCGGGACAGATGTTTCCTGATGGGCAATCATGGGACTTCGGGGCGGGGCGCGAAGGCGAAGTCTATTCAGATGTTCGTACGACGTCAAACTTACCGTTGGCGCGGCGGTCGTCGACGTGTTTAAGGGCCGGATAGATACGGCGTCATGGATTCTTTTGTTTGCTCGCACGATTTTCTTGAAGCCGTGCGTCTGTGTTTGGCGAGCGTTCGTATTGACTGATACGTCGGTAGATTTGTGGCCGACGCCGTAAAACTTACTTGAATCTGAACAAGATTGGAGAACTCCCATGCTTCACCAACTCGATGTCCGTAGAACCCTTGCGTTTTCGGTTTCCATCGCGACGTTGTTAGTTGCAAGCTCGGCAGTTGCAGCTGGTAATGGCAACGGTGGAAATGGCAGCGGCGGATCTCACGGTGCCGCCACGTCGGGCATGACGTATCACAGTGAGCCGGTATCGAGCCCTTGGAATCGAGTTCCGGGGGACATGCCGAGAGAGGTAAATTCGACGGATGCCAAAGCGCGCTCGACGTCGGCGGGTACGCCCGATATGTCGATGGCACCGGGAGAATAGGGTATCGGGTAATCGACTGGAAGAGGGCGGCGACGTTCTCGCGATGTGAATATTTCGGATGCCGATGCAATTACCCAGCAATCGACGACTTACCCGCACCGCATCCGACCGACGGCGAAGCCGGTCAACCCCGGCGCGGGCGAAGCCGACCTGGCAATGCGCGGCGCGACGCCGCCTCGCCAGTCGTACCTGTTCGCTTACTGGCTCGCACCCGCGGGTGCGTCGCTGGCGGCGGTCGCCGGGAAGCTGGCGGCAGCCGGCGCGGATGACCCTGCGCTGTCGCTTGCCGCGGTGCTTCCGCCGCTCGTATTGCGGTTGCAGCCCGACGTCAAGCAGACGGACGCCGTCACTGCGGCGATCAACATGGCCCTGATCGTGATGGTTCGGTTCATGGCGTGCTCCTCATGGACTTATCGAGTCAAATGGCGCTGCGTTCGACCGGCAGCGCCGATGTCAGTCGGGTGACTTCAGGCGGTCGCGTTCGCTTTGCGTGCCCGGCGGTGTTCCCGGCTTGGTAGCGGGACCGGC
>Ga0182735_1000964_pt1 | contig 20469 bp, 17 predicted proteins | sample eDN5th30CKraftMG_FD_128524 | JGI IMG/M metagenome (GOLD analysis project Ga0182735, IMG submission 128524) | Enriched Miracle-Growth compost microbial communities from Emeryville, California, USA - eDNA 5th pass 30_C Kraft MG (version 2) (version 2) ...
ACAGCTTCTCGTTCATCGAGATGGCCGAAAAATGCCGCGCCATCTTCGGCGATACGTCGCGCTCCAGCGCCTGGATGTCCTTGTTGGTATGGGCGCCGGCCCGGCACCAGAAGATCGAGGACACCCGGTCGAGCGGCTGGCCCGCCAGTTCCAACGCTGCCAGCGTGTTGTCGATGGTCGGCGCCTGCGCATCGCCAGCGATCGCCTCGATCTCGGCCGCGTGCGCCGCCAGCGCGGCATCCAACACCGGCCCGAAATCCCCGTCTTCGATGCGCGTGAAGTCCGGCAGGCCGAGCGGCCCCTTCCATGCGGTCAAGGGGTGCGTGGCAAGATCGATATCGGACATGGGGTCATTCTCGCTGAACAGGAGAGGGCAAGGCGTGCCACCGCGATGTAGGTCGCAAACCCGCGCCGTGCAACGGCTAGCGGAGAACCCCGGTCAGGTGGGTCGCGTCAATCCAGCGAGGGCCGCTCGAAATCGCCGGTCTCGCGGTTCATGGCCCACAATTCGCCGGCCGAGATATCGAACCACGCGCCATAGAGCGTGAGTTCGCCCGCTTCTTCCCGAGCCTTGATCTGGGGGAAAGTCCGCAGATTGTTGAGCGAGTAGCGCACGGAAATGCGCTCCAGTGCGGTCTCGCGCTCGGTCGCCGTCATCACGGAGGTCGACGCCACCGCAGCAGCCGCGGTGTGGATCAGGCTCATCCACTTGCCGATGAAGTCGCCGGGCTTCAGCGGCTTGCCGCCCTGCGCCAGCGCGGCCCGGATGCCGCCGCAACGGCCATGGCCCATGATGACGATGTTCTTGACCTTGAGCACGTCCACCGCGAATTCGAGCGCCGCCGACGTGGAGTGGAACTCCTGGTCCGGCTCGAAGGGCGGGATCAGGTTGCCGACATTGCGCAGCACGAACAACTCGCCCGGACCGGAATCGAAGATCGTCTCGGGCGCCGATCGCGAGTCGCAGCAGGCGATCAGCATGGTTTCGGGAGACTGCCCTTCTCGGGCAAGGGCGACGTAGCGCCCGCTCTCGGCCGCATAACGGCCCTTCATGAAGTTGCGATAACCGGTGAGGAGATGTTCTGGGAGATGGGACATTGCGGCGGCAATTAACGGCAAAGCCGGGGCGACTTCAATGAAAATCGTATGCCTGCCGCTCTTTTGCGCCGAGCGACCGCGGACCGGCGCTAGAGATTGCGCAGGCTTACCGTGGCGGACGGATGCGCGAGGCTGCGGGCGTCTGTCTCCAGTTGCAGTTCGTCGCCGCCCCGGCCGGCCGTGCGCATGAGGATTTCATAGACGGTGGCGGTGGTGGATTGCAGGGCCTGCGCCGGCGCGCATCCACCGAGCACGCGGGCCAGGTAGACGGCGGCCGTCAGGTCGCCGAGGCCGTTCGGCGGCCGCTCGACGGTGCGGTGTTCGGCAAGCACGGTCCCGCCCCCTTCGACCAGCAGGTTGCCGATCGAACCGTCCGCCATGGCCGGCGCCGAGGTCACCAGCATGGTGCGGGGGGCTGCGTCGCGCGCCGCCGCCGCGATCTCGGCGAGGCCGGCCAGGCGGCGGCCCGCCAGCCACTCCAGTTCGTAGCGGTTGGGGGTAGCGATATCGGCGATCGCCACCAGCCGGTCGCGAATGGCGATTGCCGTCTTTTCCGGCACGTAGAGGCCGCCGGCATCGCCGATCACCGGATCGCAGACATAAAGCGCGTTCGGATTCCTCGCCCTCACTGCCCCGATCAGCCCCGCGATGGCGCCGGCCTGTTCGGCATCGCCGAGATAGCCGGTAAGAACGGCGCCGACTTCCCCCAGCCAAGGCGCCCGTTCGAGGTCGGCCATCAGCGCAGCGAACTGCGCGGAGGAAGCGACGATGCGGGTCGCCGGCCCATGGCCCGGGTGCCAGGCCAGCGTGACGGTCGGCACGGCCCATACCGGGAAGCCCAGCGTTTCGAGCGCGAACACCGCCGCCCGGTTGCCGACCGTTCCGCGCACGACGTGGCTGGAGAGGACGATGACCGCCGGCGGCGCGGCCCTGGTTTCAATACCCATCCGTCCTCAAATGCCCCGCGTCAGATAGACGACCAGCCACACCACCAGCCCGACCGCGAGCAGGAAGCCGAGCGTGCGGCCGATGCGGGTGCCCCAATAGTCGAGCGGGTCGGTGCGGTCGGCATTCTTGGCCGAAACGCGCTCGAAAGCGCCCTTGGCGGTGCGCGCCACGAACGAATTGCGGCCCGTTTCCTCCTCATCGGCGAGCCGCCGCAGGATGCGTCGTGATTCGGCCTGCCGGTCGTCGCGCCGTTGCGGCATTGCGGGTATCCTGTGTAACGAGCGAGGTTGCGGTCGGAACCAATCGAGGGCTTAGGCATTGTTCACGCCCCACCAGCCGACGCAAGCCGTTTCCTTGGGCAGCGTTTATGCTAGATTTCCGCTTCCTCCTCCTGATTCAGGAACCGCCCATGTACGCTGCCAGCCTGCCCCGATCCCGTTTCACGCGCCTGTTGCCTGCCTTTCTCGTCATGGTGTTCATGGTGCCGCTGCTTTCCGCCTGCGGCTTCAACACCATCCCGACCGCCGAGGAAAACGCCAAGGCCGCCTTCAGCGAGGTGCAGAGCCAGTACCAGCGCCGCGCCGACCTCATCCCCAACCTGGTCGAGACCGTCAAAGGCTACGCCGCGCACGAACGCGAGACGCTGCAGGCGGTGGTCGATGCCCGCACCAAGGCGACGCAGATCACGGTGACGCCGGAAACGCTGAAGGACCCGGCGGCCTTCAAGGCCTTCCAGGACAGCCAGGCCGGACTGACCAGCGCGCTGTCGCGGCTGCTCGCCGTGGTGGAAAACTATCCCGACCTGAAGGCGAACCAGAATTTCCTGGCGCTCCAGGCCCAGCTCGAAGGCACCGAGAACCGCATCGCGGTGGCAAGGCGCGATTATATCCAGGCGGTGAAGGACTATAACCTGTCGCTGAGGACCTTCCCGTCGATCCTGTGGGCCAAGTTCTGGTACACGTCCAACGAGCCGATGCCGAACTTCACCGTGCCGGAAGACAAGCTCGAACTGCCGAAGGTGGATTTCGGCACCAAACAGGGTGGATAAGATTTTCGCGCGGCAAAACGGAGCAGGCATCGCAAGACTGTCTGCTCTTCTCTTCATCGCCCTCTGCCTGCCCCTCTATGCCCTTGCCGCCGACTTTCCGGCGCTGACCGGGCGCGTGGTCGACAACGCCGGCCTCATCGACGCGGCCAGCGAGGTGCTGCTTACGCAAAAGCTCGCCGACTTCGAGAAGAAGGGCTCCGACCAGATCGTGGTCGCCACCGTTCCCTCGCTCGACGGGCAGGACATCGAAACCTACGCCAACGGGCTTTTCCGCTTCTGGAAGCTCGGCCAGGCCGGCGAGAACAACGGCGTGCTCCTGCTGGTCGCGAAGGACGACCGCAAGATGCGCATCGAGGTCGGCTATGGCCTCGAAGGCACGCTGACCGACTTGCACACCAAGCTGATCATCGAAAACGACATGGTGCCGGCCTTCCGCAACGGCGACTTTTCCGGCGGCATCGACAAGGCCGTCGACGACATGATCTCGGTCCTGGAAGGTCATCCGGAAGAACTGGAGGCACGCGCAAAGCGCAACCAGACCGGCGTCGGCGGCAACATCGAGGACTGGGTGCCCATCCTGTTCATGATCGTATGGGCGACACTGTTCTTCGGCGGCTTCGCCATGGCGATCCTGCCACCGATCTTCGGCCAGAAAATCGGGCCGCACCGCTATCGCTGGCTGGGCATGACCTTCGACACCGGCCGCTCTTCCGGCTCGGGGGGCGGCTGGTCGGGCGGCGGCTTCTCCGGCGGAGGCGGGTTTTCGGGCGGGGGCGGTTTTTCGGGTGGCGGCGGTTCGTCCGGCGGCGGCGGTTCGTCGGGAAGCTGGTGAGGCAGGCCATGGCAAGACATCTCATCAGCCCTCAGGACCATGCCCGCGTGGCGGCAGCCATCGCCGCCGCCGAGGAAAAGACCGACGGCGAAATCTACTGCGTGGTGGCGCATGCCAGCGACGCCTATTTCTTCCCAGCCGCCCTGGTGGCGATGCTCGGCATCCTGATCTCCGCGCTTGCGCTCGGCTTCGCGCTGGAAAGCTGGTGGCTGTCGCTGCGCCTGCCGTGGTTCGCCGCCCTGCAATTGCTGGCGGCGGTCGCGGTGCTGGCGCTGCTATGGCTGGTGCCGTCGCTGCGCATCCATCTGGTGCCGCACCGGCTGCGTTTCGCGGCCGCCCATGCCAATGCCTCTCGGCAGTTCCTCGCTCATAACATCCACCTCACCCAGGCCCGGACCGGGGTGCTGATCTTCGTGTCGCTGGCCGAACGCTATGCAGAGATCGTCGCCGACAGCGGCATCGACAACCGCGTCGACCAGTCCGTCTGGGACAGCGCCGTGCGCGGCCTGACGCAAAGCGCCGCCGACGGCCGCCTTGTCGACGGCTTCATCCAGGCGATCGGGACGGTGGGGTCGGTGCTGGCCGAGCATTTCCCGGTGTCGCCCGGCGACACCGACGAACTGGAAAACCGGCTGGTGGAAATCTGAGGCGCTTCGGCGCCGCTCAGTTGGGATAGCAGGCAGCCGGGATCTTCGGCCAAACCGCCTTGTCGCAGCCGGCTTCGGCCTGCTGCTGCCTGAACGATGCACTCACAGGGCCGGTCACGACCGGATCGACGCCGTCCGGCGCATCGGCGAACATCGTGGCCGCATCCGGCATTGCCGTCGCGTCACTGTACAGCGGCGCAATTCGCGTTGCCGCCGACTGCGCCCCGCCGGTCGCCAGCGCGACGGTCACCAGCACGCCGGCCAGCGGCAGGAAAAGACGCGAAAGGGAGGCGGAATGGATCATTCGCAGTGAACTCGCGACGGGAACCCAGGTTCCCGATTGGTTAATAAAATCATTTCGACTCAAATGTCTTAATATTCGGTAACGATCGATTTGATCACCCCCCTCCCCTTTCGCATTTGCGAAAAAACCTGTATGAGCCGCGCATTAAAACGATGCGGCGCCCGGCTGCGACATCTGGGCTTGCTGCCCAAGCAACCCAGAGAACCCAATGACACTCCGCAATATCGCGATTATCGCGCACGTCGACCATGGCAAGACCACGCTGGTCGACGCGCTGCTCAAGCAGTCCGGCTCGTACCGTGAAAACCAGCGCGTGGCAGAACGCGCCATGGATTCCGGCGACATCGAGAAGGAACGCGGCATCACCATTCTCGCCAAGGCCACTTCGGTGGAATGGAAGGATGCCCGCATCAACATCGTCGACACCCCCGGGCACGCCGATTTCGGCGGCGAGGTGGAACGCATCCTCAACATGGTCGACGGCGCCATCGTGCTGGTCGACTCCGCCGAAGGCCCGATGCCGCAGACCAAGTTCGTGGTCGGCAAGGCGCTCAAGGTCGGTCTCCGGCCCATCGTCGTCATCAACAAGATCGACCGTCCGGATGCACGCCATGTCGAAGTCGTCAACGAGGTGTTCGACCTGTTCGCGGCGCTGGACGCCACCGACGAGCAGCTCGATTTCCCGATCCTCTACGGTTCGGGCCGCGACGGCTGGGTCTCCGAAAATCCCGAAGGCCCGAAGGACCAGGGACTGGCGCCGCTGTTCGACCTGGTGATGGAGCATGTGCCGGCGCCAACCGTCCATCCCGGCCCGTTCCGCATGATCGGCACCATCCTCGAAGCCAATCCGTTCCTCGGCCGCATCGTCACCGGCCGCATCGAATCCGGCACGCTGAAGCCCAACCAGACGGTGAAGGTGCTGCACCACGACGGCACGCTGCTGGAAAACGGCCGCGTCTCCAAGATTCTCGCCTTCCGGGGCCTCGAGCGCCAGCCCATCGAAGAGGCGCAGGCGGGTGACATCGTCGCCATCGCCGGCCTGTCGAAAGGCACCGTCGCCGACACCTTCTGCGATCCCTCGATCACCGAGGCGATGCCGGCCCAGCCGATCGACCCGCCGACGGTCACCATGAGCTTCCTCGTCAACGATTCGCCACTGGCCGGCACCGAGGGCGACAAGGTGACCAGCCGCGTGATTCGCGACCGCCTGCTCAAGGAGGCCGAGGGCAACGTCGCGCTGCGCATCGAGGAATCGGCCGAGAAGGATTCCTTCTATGTGTCCGGCCGCGGCGAACTCCAGCTTGCGGTGCTGATCGAGACCATGCGCCGCGAGGGCTTCGAACTCGCCGTGTCGCGTCCGCGCGTCGTCATGCAGAAGGACGAAGCCGGCAACCTGCTCGAGCCGGTCGAGGAAGTCGTCATCGACGTCGACGAGGAGCACGCCGGCGTGGTGGTGCAGAAGATGTCGGAGCGCAAGGCCGAGATGGTCGAACTGCGTCCCTCCGGCGGCGACCGCCAGCGGCTCGTCTTCCACGCGCCGACGCGCGGCCTGATCGGCTACCAGTCGGAACTGCTGACCGACACGCGCGGCACCGCCGTCATGAACCGGCTGTTCCACTCCTATCAGCCCTACAAGGGGGAACTGCCCGGCCGCACCAACGGCGTGCTGATCTCCAACGAACAGGGCGAAAGCGTTGCCTATGCGATGTGGAACCTGGAAGACCGCGGCCCGATGATCATCGACGCCGGCGTGAAGGTGTACCAGGGCATGATCGTCGGCATCCATTCCCGCGACAACGACCTCGAGGTCAATGTGCTCAAGGGCAAGAAGCTGACCAACATCCGCGCCGCCGGCAAGGACGAGGCGGTCAAGCTGACCCCGCCGATCCGCATGACGCTGGAGCGGGCATTGGCCTGGATTCAGGACGACGAACTGGTAGAGGTGACGCCGAAGACCATTCGCCTCAGGAAGCTTTACCTCGACCCCAACGAGCGCAAGCGCTTCGAACGCTCGAAGGTCGCCGCCGCCTGACCTGAATTTTTGTCGACCTTGAACGCGACGGCACTGTCCATGCCGTCGCGTTTTGCATTATGGTTTCCGGATACTCCCCCGGCCGGAGCCGTTCCATGCACCTCGCCTCTCTCCTGATCTTCGCGGCAGCGCTTCTCGTGGCCGCCGGCTCGCCCGGCCCCTCGGTCGCAGCGCTGGTGGCGCGGGTGATCTCGAAGGGCTTTCGCGACGTCTTTCCGTTCCTCGCCGCCATGTGGATCGGCGAGGGCATCTGGCTTTCCTTCGCCGTGTTCGGGCTGGCCGTGGTGGCACAGACGTTCCACGTCGCCTTCGTCATCGTGAAATGGCTGGGCGTCGGCTACCTGGCCTACCTCGCCTGGAAGATGTGGACGGCACCGGTCGAGGCCGGCGAAGGCGAGATGCCGCGCGAGGATTCGCCCTTCAAGCTGTTCCTTGCCGGCATGGCCGTGACCCTCGGCAACCCCAAGATCATGATGTTCTACCTGGCGCTTTTGCCGACCATCATCGACCTCGCCTCCGTCACCATTACCGGCTGGGCGGAACTGACGCTGACCATGGCCGTGGTGCTCGCCTGCGTGGACCTCACCTGGGTGCTGGCGGCCTCGCAGGCGCGCAAGCTCCTGAAAAGCCCGCGCGCCGTGCGCATCGCCAACCGCCTCAGCGCCGCCACCATGGCCGGCGCCGCCGCCGCCATCGCGGCCCGGTCGTAGGCGGCGATTGCCATTTTCGTTCCGCGCTCCTATCTTAGTACAAGGTAATACTTGGAACTACCCATGGCTGTTTCGGTCAAGATTGAGGACGAACTAAAGAGCCGCATCCAGCGTCTCGCGCAAAGCCGGCGCCGCTCAGCGCATTGGCTTATGCGGGAAGCGATCGAGCAGTATGTGGAGCGGGAGGAGGCACGCGCGCGGTTCAAGGCGGAAGCCGATGCCGCATGGAGTGCGTACCAGGAAGCGGGGATGCACCTGACCGGTAAGGAGGCGCTCGACTGGCTCGGCAGTTGGGGCACCGAACATGAAACGGAAGCACCTGCGTGCCACGACTGATCGTGACGGCTGGCGCTGTTGCCGGTCTCGAACGCTGCCGCAATTTTCTCAAACGGAAAAACCCGCTCGCGGCCAGGCGCGCCGCCGATGCCATCGTGCAGCGCTTCCTGAGCCTTGAATCCCATCCCGAAATCGGGCGGCCCGACGCGGAGCGGCCTGAACTGCGCGAGTTGCTCATTCCGTTCGGCGATTCCGGCTATATCGCCCTCTATCGATTCGTAACGGAAGAGGACGCCGTCTTCATCCTCGCCTTCCGGCACCAGAAGGAAGCTGGCTACTAACCTTACCGCGCCATGGCGTGGTAGTCGTCGTTCGGCCGCATGTCGACGGCGGCGGCCACGCGGTTCGACATATTGAAGAAGCCGACGGTCGAGGCGATGTCCCAGATGTCGCGGTCCGAAAAGCCCGCCTGCCGCAGCGCCGCGCGGTCCTCTTCCACCATCTTGTCCGGGCTTTCCGTCAGCTTGACGGCGAAGTCCAGCATCGCCCGCTGGCGCGGCGTGAGATCGGCTACGCGAAAATTCATCACCATCATCTCGCCCAGCTTCGGATCGCCCGAAAGCTGGCGCACCGCCGCGCCATGGGCGACGAGACAATAGAAGCAGTGGTTGATCGAGGAGACCGCCACCGCGATCATCTCGCGCTCCAGCTTCGACAGCCCCGACTCGCCCAGCATCAGGTCGTTGTACATGTCGGTGAAGGCGCGAAGCTTCTTCTCGTCGAAGGCATAGGCAAGAAGCACATTGGGCACGAGGCCGAGCTTTTCCTCGCATTTGGCGAAGTAGGCAGTCGTCGCGTCGCTGAGTTCGGCCGGAGCCAGATCGAGCGCGGTAATCTTTTCGGCCATGGTTCTTTCCTTCCCGTGCCGCCTGCCCGGCGGCTTCACAACTGTGCCAAATCAAATCGTTATATATTTCGGGCCAATGTCAAACCTTGTCGCCAAATGCCCGTCATCTGGCTACGATACCGCAAAGCACATACCGGGAGGGAGTATCCAGCATCATGGCAAACCCGAAAGCCGCGAGCAAAACGAAAAAGGCCGTGGGAATCCGGAAGCCTCCCGTAAAGCAGGCGGAGAAATCCGCTTCCTTCGCCGACTACCTGCTCGCGCGCGCGCCCGCCGAAGACGTCGCCGCCTATAGCGCGGCCGACCTCGCGCGCGCCGCCGACCTCGCCCGCAAGGCCGTCGCCCGGCACAAGAAAGGCGAAAGCGTCGTCGCCGTCGACGCGGATTCGGGCGCCTTCCGAGACGGGCGCCCGGTGACGGTCGTCACCGTCGTCAACGACAACATGCCTTTCCTGTTCGATTCCATCCTCGGCGAAATCACCGAGGATTTTTCCGAGCCCTACCTGGTCACGCATCCGGTCATCGTCGCCAGGCACGGCAGGAACGGCGTCGAGGAAATCCTCGGCGATGCCGGCCTGGCCAGGGGCAACCAAGCCCACGACCGGCTGAGCGTCATCCATGTCCATGTCGGGCGACTTACCCAGGAACAGGCGCAAGCGCTGGCCGAGCGGCTGGGAAAAGTGCTGGAACAGGTACGCTCCGCCGTCCATGACTGGAAGCCGATGCTGGCCCGGCTCGACCAGGCGATCTCCGAATTCCGCTATGCTCCGGTCCCGCTCGACAAGGGCCATGTCACCGAGGCCGTCGCCTTCCTGGAATGGTTGCGCGACGACAACTTCACCTTCCTCGGCATGCGCGAATACAAGTATAGCGGCGGTGAAAAGAGCGGCACGCTGGAGCGCGACGACGGGCCGGGCCTCGGCATCCTCACCGATCCCGACGTGCTGGTGCTGCGGCGCGGCACCGAGGCGGTGACGACGACGCCCGAAATCCGCGCCTTCCTGCATGGGCCGGAACCGCTGATCGTGACCAAGGCCAACGCCAAGTCGGTCGTGCACCGGCGCATCTATCTCGACTATATCGGCATCAAGACCTACACGGCCAAAGGCGCCCTTTCTGGCGAGTTGCGCATCGTCGGCCTGTTCACCTCCACCGCCTACACGCGCTCGGTAATGCACATTCCCTACCTGCGCTCGAAGGCCGAAAGCGTCATCGCCAAGGCCGGCTTCGATGCCGGCGACCATTCCGGCAAGGCGCTGATCAACGTGCTGGAAAGCTTCCCCCGCGACGAACTGTTCCAGATCCCGGTGCCGACGCTGCGCAAGCACGCCGAGGCGATCCTCGCGCTGACCGACCGGCCGCGCGTGCGTGCGCTGGTGCGCGCCGACCAGTTCGACCGCTTCGTCTCCGTTCTCGTCTTCGTGCCGCGCGACCGCTACGACAGCGCCGCCCGCGACAGGATCGGCAACTACCTGAAGACGGTCTTCGACGGCCGCGTTTCCGCCTACTACGTGGCATTCCCGGAAGGCGGCTTGACCCGCATCCATTTCATCATCGGCCGCACCAACGGCAAGACGCCCAAGGTGGACCAGGCCACGATCGAAACGGCCATCCGCGACATCATCCGCACATGGGAGGATGCGCTTGCCGACACGGCCGAGATTACCGGCAGCGCCCCCGGCCTCCGGGAGATCGCCACCCGTTTCCCCGGAAGCTATCGCGACAGCTTCACCGCGGCCGTGGCGTTGGTCGACGCCGAGCGCATCACCCGGGTCGACGCCGACCATCCGATCAGCATCGACTACTACCGCGACACCGGGCAGACCGCGACCCAGGCCTCGCTCAAGATCTATCACCATGGCGCGCCCGTGGCGCTGTCGCGCCGGGTCCCGATCCTCGAGAACATCGGCTTCCGCGTCATCAGCGAGCGCACCTTCGAGATCGGCAGCGCGCCGTCCCGCAAGGTCTTCATCCACGACATGGAACTGGAAAGCGCAGACGGGCGGCCGATCGCGCTGGACGACGGCGGCGCCCTGTTCGACGACGCCTTCCTCGCCGTGTGGAACGGCGACGTCGACAATGACGGCTACAACCGCCTCGCCCAGACCGCCGGCCTGTGGGCGAACGAGATCCTGGTGCTGCGCGCCTATGGCCGCTACCTGCAGCAGGCGGGCATTCCGCAAAGCCAGGACTTCATCGCCGCGACGCTGAACCGCTATCCCGATATCGCGCGCGGCCTGCACGCCCTGTTCGTGGCGCTGCTCGGCCCGGACGCGGCCGGCGAGGGTGCGGTGGAGGCCAAGCACCTCAAGGCCAAGATCAAGGATGCGCTGGACGACGTTCCCAACATCGACGACGACACCATCATCCGCCGCTTCCTCAACCTGATCGAATCCTCGCTCAGGACCAATCACTTCGTCGCCGGCAAGAAGGATCGCGGCCAGTCGCTGGCGATCAAGCTCGACCCGCGCACCATCGACGGCCTGCCGGAACCGAAGCCATGGCGCGAAATCCTCGTCTATGGCTCCGAGGTCGAGGGCGTGCACCTGCGCTTCGGCCCGGTGGCGCGCGGCGGCCTGCGCTGGTCAGATCGCGCCCAGGACTACCGCACCGAAGTGCTCGGCCTGGTCAAGGCGCAGCAGGTCAAGAACGCCGTCATCGTGCCGGTCGGCGCCAAGGGCGGCTTCTACCCGAAGCGACTGCCGGTGGGCGGCAGCCGCGAGGCCGTCTTCGAGGCCGGCGAGGCCGCCTACAAGAACTTCATCTCCAGCCTGCTGTCGGTCACCGACAACATCGACATCGATCATGTCGTGCCGCCGGAAGGCGTCGTTCGCCGCGACAGCGACGATCCCTATTTCGTCGTCGCCGCCGACAAGGGCACCGCGACGTTCTCCGACACCGCCAACGCCATCAGCCAGGCGCACGACTTCTGGCTGGACGACGCCTTCGCTTCCGGCGGCTCGGCCGGCTACGACCACAAGGGCATGGGCATCACCGCCCGCGGCGCCTGGGAAGCGGTGAAGCGGCATTTCCGCGAAATGAACCGCGACATCCAGACGACGCCCTTCACCATGGTCGGCGTCGGCGACATGTCGGGCGACGTCTTCGGCAACGGCGCGCTGCGCTCCGAGCAGACCAAGCTGATCGCGGCCTTCGACCATCGCGATATCTTCATCGATCCCGATCCCGATCCGACTGTCTCCTTTGCGGAGCGCGCGCGCCTGTTCAAGCTGCCGCGCTCGAGCTGGCAGGACTACGACAAGTCGAAACTGTCGAAGGACGGCGTCATCGTTTCGCGCAACCAGAAGTCGGTGACGCTGCCGGCGGCGGCGGCCGCCGCCATCGGCCTTTCCAAGACCACCGCCTCGCCGACCGAGATCATGCGCGCCATCCTGGCCGCACCCGTCGACCTCCTGTGGTTCGGCGGCATCGGCACCTATCTCAGGGCTTCCACCGAGACCAACCAGGAAGTCGGCGACCGCGCCAACGACGCCATCCGCATCACGGCGGCCGAGGTGCGCGCCAAGGTGATCGGCGAGGGCGCCAACCTCGGCGTCACGCAACGCGCGCGCATCGAGTTCGGGCTTGCCGGCGGGCGCAACAACTCCGACGCCATCGACAATTCCGGCGGCGTCAACTGCTCCGACGTCGAGGTCAACATCAAGATCGCGCTGGCATCGGCCATGCGCAAGGGAACGCTGACGCGCCCCGCCCGCAACAAGTTGTTGGCCGACATGACCGACGAGGTCGCCCACCTCGTGCTTGCCAACAACTACCAGCAGACGCTGGCGCTGTCGCTCGCCCGCCAGCGCGGGCTGGCCGACATCGCCCACCAGGGCCGCTTCATGAAGGCGCTGGAGGACCGCGGCCTGCTCAACCGGGCGGTCGAGAACCTGCCCCCGCCGGCGGCGCTCGCCGAACGGCAGGCGCGCAGCGAGCCGCTGACCCGCTCCGAGCTCGGCGTGCTCCTGGCCTATGCCAAGATCGCGCTGTTTTCCGACATCGTCGCCTCGGATGCGCCCGACGATCCGCATTTCGACCGCGACCTGATGAGCTACTTCCCCGAACGCATGGCGAAGAAATACGCCGGCGAAATCCATGGCCACCGCCTGCGCCGCGAAATCATCACCCGCGTCGTCGCCAACGATCTCGTCAACCGGGGCGGCCCGTCCTTCGTCAACCGCCTGCAGGAAGCGACCGGCCGCAGCGCCGCCGACGTGATGCGGACCTTCGCGCTGGTGCGCGACGGCTTCGCCCTGCCGGCGCTCTATCGCGAGATCGATGCGCTGGACAACAAGATTGACGGCCAGGTCCAGCTCGACCTCTACCAGACCGTCAGCCGGCTGATCTTCACCACCTGCAATTGGTACCTGAAGAACGACAACGGCACGGAACCGCTTGGCAAGCGCATCGACGCCCTGCTCGAGGTCCGCAAGGCGCTGGAACCCAGGCTCGCCTCGCTGCTGCCGGAATTTTCGCGGCAACGGATCGAAGAGCGGCGCCACGGCCTGTTCAAGGGCGGCACGCCGGAAAAGCTGGCCGAGCGGCTGGCGCTGACCGATGCCGCCGAACTCATTCCTGACATTGCGCTGACCGCCGGGATGGCAGGTGCCGACATCGCGTCGGCGGCCAAGGCCTTCTTCCATGTCAGCGAAGCTTTCCGCATTCCGCGCATCGAGGAGGCGGTGCATTCCCTCACCCCGTCGGATTATTACGACCAGCTCGCCCTGTCGCGCGCGCATGACACGATCGGCGCGGCGCGGCGCGGCATCGCGGTCGCGGCGCTGACCGCACATGCCGGTGCGGCCGATCCGGTCGCGGCGTGGCTGGCGGCTGGCGGCGAGGCAATCGCCCGCGTGCGCGAACGCCTGAAGGCGCTGACGGAAGGCGGCGACCTCACCGTCTCGCGCCTTTCGGTGGCCTCGGGCCTGATGAGCGACCTGACGGGAAGGTGAAACTCCCGACAAGGAGGTAGCGTCTATGGTAGCCGGAACGACGGATTCGGTTTCTGAATTGTTGATATCCACGGCGCTCCAGATCGCCGGTGACTTCGATTGCTCCGATACATGCTCGGCCAGCGGCGTGGCGGCCGCGCTGCTGACCGCATCCGGGAGCATTCACACCGGGATATGCATCGACACGGCCTCGAGCCTGGGCTTCTGCGCCGAGCATGCCGCCATAGCCGACATGCTCAAAAGCCGGCAAACCCGGATCACGGCCATCATAGCCGTAAACGCCGATGGGAATATCATGCCCCCTTGCGGCAGGTGCCGGGAACTCATCCGCCAGGTCGATCCGGAGAACTGGTATACTTCCGTCGTCGTGGCGAAAGACACGGTGACGACATTGGCCGCCCTGATCCCCTATGGCGAGCCGGCAGCGCTGCCCCTGTGCACGCTTTGACGTTTCTGCACAGCCCCGGGAAACCGCCCAGACACGCCGCCCCTGTCGGGAGGCCGGAGGAACCATGACCGACGCTACCGTTCAGCGCGCATCCGGGCGCGGCATATGGGGGTGGATGCTGTTCGACTGGGCGGCGCAGCCCTTTTTCACGGTCGTCACCACCTTCATCTTCGGCCCCTATTTCGTCTCGCGCATGGCGGCCGACCCGGCGCGGGGACAGGCGGCGTGGGGCTACGGGATCGCGGCCGCAGGCCTCGCCATCGCCGTTCTGTCGCCGGTGCTGGGCTCCATCGCCGACCAGACCGGCCCGCGAAAACCCTGGATCGGCTTCTTCGCCGCTATCCAGATCGTCAGCCTTTGCCTGTTGTGGTTCGCCGCACCCGGATCGAGCCTCTGGCTAGCCGTCCTGTTCTTCTCGCTGGCTTCGGTGGCGGCGGAGTTCTCGATCGTCTTCAACGATTCCATGATGCCGCGCCTGATGCCGGCCAGCGAGATCGGCCGGATCTCAAACGTCGCCTGGGGGCTCGGCTATCTCGGTGGCATGATCGCGCTGATCCTGGTCGTCGGTTTCATGGCCGGCTCGCCGGAAACCGGAAAGACCCTGCTCGGGCTCGACCCGCTGTTCGGCCTCGATCCTAAACTCGGCGAGGACGCTCGCGCCACCGGGCCCCTGTCGGCGCTGTGGTATCTGGTCTTCGTGCTGCCGATGTTCCTCTTCACGCCGGACGCGGCGAAGGGCATCGCCATCGGCCCGGCCGTGCGCGCGGGGCTGGCGGAACTGAAGTCAACGATCGCCGAGGCGCGGCGGCGTGGCGCGATCTTCCGCTTCCTCATCGCCCGCATGCTGTACCAGGACGGCGTCAACGCGCTGCTGGCGCTGGGCGGGGCCTTCGCGGCAGCGATGTTTTCCTGGTCGATTACCGAAATCGGCGTCTTCGGCATCATCCTCAACGTCGTCGCCGTCTTCGGCTGCCTCGCCGCCGCGCGGCTCGATACCGTGCTCGGCTCGAAGAAGGTGGTGATGACGGCGCTCGTCCTTCTCATGGTCGCCACCGTCGGCATCGTCTCGACCGGGCCGGGATACACCCTCTTCGGGCTGTGGCAACTGCCCGGCGAGGATTCGGGCGGCCTGTTCGGCACGCCGGCGGAAAAGGCCTACATCGCCTTCGGCCTGCTCATCGGGCTTGCCTTCGGCCCGGTGCAGGCCTCCTCGCGCTCCTACATGGCGCGCAGCGTCACGGCGGAGGAATCGGGGCGCTACTTCGGCATCTATGCGCTGGCCGGCCGGGCAACGAGCTTCGCAGCCCCCTTCCTCGTCGCCACCGTCACCGCGGCCAGCGGCTCTGCCCGCCTCGGCATGGCGGCGATCATCCTGTTCCTGGGGGCGGGTATGTGGATATTGGCCGGCACGCCCTATCCCGCGAACCGGCCCAGGGAATAGCACCTACACTTCCTGAACTTGCGCCGGACTTGGCGAGGCCAGCCCCCACCCCTAACCCCTCCCCACAAGGGGGAGGGGAACTCTACCGGTGCCCACGTCACGGTCGTGGCAATTGGCGTGACGGTAAAAAGAATCCCTCTCCCCCTTGTGGGGAGGGGTTAGGGGTGGGGGTATTTTTTGCGAGGGTAGAGTTGCCCTCAGTGCCGGAAGTGGCGCACGCCCGTGAACACCATGGCGATGCCGTGCTCGTCGGCGGCGGCGATCACCTCGTCGTCGCGCATCGAGCCGCCCGGCTGGATGACGGCGGTGGCGCCCGCTTCGATTGCCGACAACAAGCCGTCGGCAAACGGGAAGAAGGCATCCGAAGCGACCACCGACCCCTTGGTCAGCGGCTTCGGATTGCCGGCGGCCTCGGCGGCGTCGAGCGCCTTGCGCGCGGCGATGCGCGACGAATCCACCCGGCTCATCTGCCCCGCGCCGATGCCCACCGTGGCACCGTCGCGCACATAGACGATGGCGTTCGACTTGACATGCTTGGCGACGCGGAAGGCGAATTTGAGATCGGCCAGTTCCGCGGGCGTCGGCGCGCGCTTCGTCACCACCTTGAGGTCGAGGTCGTCGACCACCGCGTTGTCGCGGCCCTGCACCAGCAGTCCGCCGGCCACCGACTTCACTGTCGTCGCAGCAGCGCGCGGGTCGGGCAGGCCGCCGGCCGTGAGCAGGCGCAGGTTCTTCTTGGCGGCAACGATGCGCACCGCTTCCTCGCTGGCTTCGGGCGCGATGATGACTTCCGTGAAGGTCTTGACGATTTCCTCGGCCGCCTCCGCGTCAAGGATGCGGTTCATGGCCACGATGCCGCCGAAGGCCGAGATCGGATCGCAGGCCAGCGCCTTGAGATAGGCTTCCTTCAACGTGCCGCCTTCGGCGACGCCGCACGGATTGGCGTGCTTGATGATGGCGATGGCCGCCGAGCGGGCCGGGTCGAATTCGCCGACCAGTTCGAAGGCCGCGTCGGTGTCGTTGATGTTGTTGTAGGAAAGCTGCTTGCCCTGAAGCTGCTTTGCCGTGGCGACGCCGGGCCGCCGGTCGCCGGTGACGTAGAAACCCGCCGACTGGTGCGGGTTCTCGCCATAGCGCATCACCGTCTCCAGCTTGCCGCCGAACGCGCACCAGCCCGGATGCTCGATGACGAGCGCCTCGGCGAACCAGCCGGAGATCGCCGCATCGTAGGCGGCGGTGCGCGCGAACGCCTTTGCCGCGAGCTTCTGGCGGAAATCGAACGACAGCGAGCCGAGGTTCATCTCCAGCGCATTGAGCACCGAGGCGTAGTCCTCCGGGTCGGTGACCACGGCGAGATAGGCGTGGTTCTTGGCCGAGGCGCGCACCATGGCAGGGCCGCCGATGTCGATGTTCTCGACGATGGCCGCGTATTCGCCGCCGGAGCGGCGAACTTCCTCGAACGGGTAGAGGTTGACGACGACGAGGTCGATCGGCTCGATGCCGTGCTGGTGCATCGCCGCCGCATGCTCGGGGTCGTCGCGCACGCCGAGGAGCGCGCCATGCACCGCCGGATGCAGCGTCTTGACGCGGCCGTCCATGATTTCGGGAAAGCCGGTCAGTTCGGAAACGTCGCGCACCGCGATGCCGGCCGCAGCGATCGCCTTGGCCGTGCCGCCGGTGGAGACGAGCTCGACGCCGGCCTTGGCCAGCGCCTGCGCGAATTCGACCAGCCCCGTCTTGTCGGAAACCGACAGCAGCGCGCGCCGCACCGGAACCAGGTCGGGCGGAGGGATCATTTTCGAGGCGACAGCCATGGCACAGGACCTTTCGTGGAATTAGGAACGGGCCGTAGCATATGACGAGCGGAAATCAATGCGACACGACCGGCCCTAAGCATGTCTTTATCCCGAAACCGGGGCCACTTTCGGGAGACATGCTGTAGGGCTAAGCTTCCCCGGATATCTTCGTGCGGATCAGCTGCCAACGCACTTCCGGCATCTCGCCGGCCCTGAAATGCAGCACGATCTGGCGGCTGCGGCGCGGGCCGCCGAGCCCGGCGAAATAGATCGATTCCTCCACCTCGGGCTCCACCTCGGGCGAGGTGAAAAGCCAGTGGTCGCCGGCCTCGGCCGCCAGCACCAGCCGCTCGCGCTCGTCTCGCGCCAGAACGATGTCGGGATGGACATGGAACCGCACCGCGACCACGTCCTCGCCATTGCGGACCGTCCGGCCCTCGGCCGGCAGGAAGCGATCCCGGCCGGACAGCACGTTGCCGTTGCCGGTCATCGCCATCTGGCGCTCGTGCAGCAGCCCGAAGCGCGCCGCATAGCCGTCGTGGCGGGCCACGAACCCTTGGCGATCCTTGTCGTCGATGCGCTGGCAGGGCACGGCGCGCGGCCCGCCGATCAGCGGCGAGCCGAGCACGTCGCTGACGCGCGGCGAATAGCTGAAGCGGGCCGAGGAGGTATCGTTGAGCGTCGCCGTCGAATGGGCGGCGGTGGCGCGCGCCAGCGGCCGGAACTCGGCGGCGCCATAGGTGTCGATACCGGCGTTGACGATGAAATGCTGGCGGCCCGACGACAGTTCGAACGACAGGCAGCCGGCATGGGCCGAAGCCGATACGGCGACCGGCGGCGGCGCGCCGGTGTCGGCGATGACGGTGACGTCTCCCATCGACAGGCGCTCATAACCCGAATGCGGCGCATGCAGCAGCGGCGAACCGGCGGTGTCGTCATGGCGCAGGATGGCGACGATGCGGTCCTGGATGGTCGCGCCCATGCCGTTGAAGCGGGCGACGCTGCCGTCCTGGTGGCGAAAGAAGCGCAAGGCCGGCAGCATGCGGTCGATCGCGCCCATCAACGCCGCCGGCGGGGTTTCCGCCTGGTTGGCGTAGGTCTGGCGCAGCGGCAGGAGGTCGGCGAGGATTTCGAGGACCACCATCGGGTTGCGCGAGATATGGCCGCCGTCCGGCAGGATCTGCCGGTCGAGTTCGACGCCCAGATTGCGGGTGGCCGTGCGCAGCGCGCTTGCCGGCGCGGGCAGGGAAAGCGCGGAAAAGGCCAGCGCGATGCGGGCGCGCAGCCTGTCCTTGCCGTCGGGCATCTCCGGCGCCATCGAGCGCAGGTAGCGTATCTGCACGGCGAGCGATTTCAGGAACGCGCGGTAAAACGGAAACTCCGCCCCCTGCAGCACGACCGAGGAATGCTGCAGCCACGAGATAATGCGCTTGGCCGTCGTGCCCGGTTCCCAGGCGACGCCGTCGATTCGCCCGCCATGCATGGCGATCCAGTCGCCCACCAGCGCCCGCGCATTGGCGGCGGCGAGCTCGGTGCCGGCGGCGCGCATGTGGCGCAGCCAGCGAAAGCCGTGCAGGCTCTTTTTCCAGCCGCGATCGTTGACCTGGATCTGGAACGGCGACTGGCCGCCGGTTTCGACCATGTGCCCGGACAAGGGATAGCGGCCGTAATAGATTTCGAGCGCGATCTGCGGATCGGCGAGCCGCAGGTCCGGCGGCGCGATCAGGACGCGCTCGGGCGTGCGGCCCGAATAACGCCAGCGGTAAGCGGGGCCGGACCGCAGGCGCCGGCGCGTCTTGCGCCAGACTTCCTTCGCCACGAGCATGCCCACGCGCATCCTGTTGCCTGCCTCGATTGTCAATGCACCCCCGGGGAATCGCCCTTGCAGACCGCGCAAGGTAAGCCATTCAGGGATTCATGCGAAGGCGCTTTAACCCGATGCCCACCGCTTCGTTCAGCCGACCTTGCGCAGGCGGGCGGCAAAGAAGCCGTCGAGCCCGGAAATTCCGGGTGCGCCGAGGTCCATGCCGGCCGGCGTGCTGCGCAGCGTGCCTTCCGGCGTAAGGAAGGGATCGAGGCCGGCAAACTCGCCGGGCCGCACCGGATCGTCGGCGACGCCCGGCATGCGCGCCAGGAAATCGCGGTAAAGGTCCTCGCCTTCGAGCGGGTCGAGCGAGCAGTTGGAGAACACGATGCGCCCGCCCGGCTTCACCAGCGTGACGGCGTGCTCAAGAAGCCTTGCCTGCAGGGCCGCCAGCTTTTCGATGTCGGCGGGCGTTTTCGTCCACGGAACGTCGGGATGGCGGCGCACCGTACCGGTGGAGGAACAGGGCGCGTCGAGCAGCACCGCGTCGAAAAGCGTTTCCGGCTTGTATTCGAGCAGGTCGGCCTGGACGGTTTGCGCATCGAGGCCGAGCCGCTCCAGGTTCTGCCGCAGCCGCGCAAGCCGGTTCTTCGAAGTGTCGAGCGCCGTCACGTCGGCGCCGGCAAGCACCAGTTGCGCGGTCTTGCCGCCGGGTGCGGCGCACAGGTCGGCGACGCGAAGGCCGCGCACTTCGCCCAGAAGCCGCGCCGGCAGGCTGGCAGCGGCGTCCTGCACCCACCACGCGCCGTCCTCGAAACCGGGCAGTTCGGCCACGGGAGCCGCAAGCCGCTCCACCCGGACCGTGCCGGTCGGCGTGACGATGCCGCCAAGCTTCTGCGCCCACAAGGCCGGGTCTGCCTTGACGGAAAAATCGACCGGCGCTTCATGCCGGTGAGCCTCGAGGATGCGCCTTGCCGTATCGGCCCCGTAGGCGGCCTTGAGCCGCTCCACGAACCATGGCGGCGCCTCTTCGGTTCGCGCCAGCGCGTCGGCGAGTTCCGCGTCCTTGCCCCGTGCGATGGCGCGCAGCACGCCGTTGACGAGGCCGGAAAACCGCGCGGTGCGCGGATCGGCCTTGGCGTGGGTGACGGCGAGGTCGACGGCGGCGCTGTCCGGCACGTCGAGGAACAGGATTTGCGCGGCCGCCACATGCAGGATGTGCG
>Ga0182735_1000966_pt1 | contig 20424 bp, 18 predicted proteins | sample eDN5th30CKraftMG_FD_128524 | JGI IMG/M metagenome (GOLD analysis project Ga0182735, IMG submission 128524) | Enriched Miracle-Growth compost microbial communities from Emeryville, California, USA - eDNA 5th pass 30_C Kraft MG (version 2) (version 2) ...
CCGGGCAGCACGGTGGTGGTGGGCACGAGCTCGGGCAGCTGCTCGGGCCGGATGCCGGCGAGGTGCAGCGCCTCGTCGTCCCAGGTGAGCGTGCTGCAGGTCATCAGCCCGGTGGCCGAGGCCAGCGAGTGGTCGATGACGAGCGCCGCGCACAGGTGCAGCAGCACGTAGTCCTTGATCGAGACCCAGAAGGCCACCTGCTCGTGCAGCTTGGGTTCCTGCTCGCGGAACCACACGAGCTTGGGCAACGGCGACATGGGGTGCAGGGGGGTGCCGGTCCGGCGGTGCAGGGCGAGGCCGCCCGGGGCGGCGCGCAACCGCTCGGCCTGCACCCGGGCCCGGGTGTCCGCCCAGGTGATCACGGGCGTGATCGGGCGCGAGTCGGGCGACAGGCCGATGATCGAGTGCATCGCGGAGGAGAAGGAGATCCCGGCCACGCGGTGCGCACCGACCTGCGCGACGACGGTGGCCAGCGTCTCCATGACGGCGCCCAGCACCTCGTCCGGGTCCTGGACGGCGTAGCCCGGGTGCGGCTCGAGCAGCGGGTAGCCCTGGTTCGCCCAGGCGACCTGCGTTCCGTGCACGTCGAAGGCGACGGTCTTGGTGCTCGTCGTGCCGAGGTCGACGGCGACGACGACGGGGGCGTCCGCGGGTCCGGTCATGAGTTCATCATCGGTCACGACCCGATGACCCACGAGGTCGAACTCCGTGAGGCGACTCGGTTTCGAGACGGGCCGGGCGGCGCCCTCGACCACCGAAGCACCCCGACGGCCCCGCCCCCCCGCTGGTCGAGGAGGGCCCCTGGGGCCCGTCTCGAGACCCACGCACCCCAAGCACCCCAACGTACGGAGCGACCCGTGCGCAGCAGATAGTGTGAGCTCGTTGCACACGCTTCGCAGCCGACCGGACGGACCCCCGCATGCGCGCCATCTCGTGGTTCCTCACTCAGCAACGCGCCTACGTGGAGCGCCTCGGCCCTCGAGGCTCACTCAGCTTAGACCTCGTCTGCGGGGCTCTTGTGGTGCTGGTCGGAGGGGCGTTGTCTGGGGTGCGCGGGCCGAGCCTGATCGCCCTCGCTGCGCTGGGGAGCGCGCTCGGGCTGGCAGCCAACCTCACGTTGGGCCGGCTCACGCGTCCTGGCACACGACCTGGCGGTGGACGCTTGAGCGACACCAACGATGGGTGACATGGCGGAGGCCTCGCGCCAGGCTGGCCGGGCAGGTCACAGCACAGGGGGTGCCGATCCGATGACCCGCCCGCGCTGCCGCCGGGTACCGGGAGCAGGGCGGTTGCTGACGACGGTCGTCGTGGTCTTCTGCCTGGTGACAGTGCCCCCGAACCTCTTTTCTTCTGAGGGTTGGCGGGCTGACGGGTACGCCTACGCCGGCGTGGCACTGCTCGTCCTCGTCCGTGCGTTGTGGATGGGGATCTACGTCACTGCTTCCGGTGTCACCGTCGTCTCGTGGTTCACGACGAGGTGAATTCCAGCGGGCGCGATCTCGTCAGTGGGTGTGCGTTCGTACGACGGACTCATCACGTGGGGCAGCCCGTCCGGTGTCTTCAGCATGCTGACGGTGACCAGGAGCACCCACAAGGGCGAGAGGCGCAGGAGCCTGTTCTTCACGATGGACGTCGCCCGACGGAGCACGAGGCAGGCGGATGCGCTCCGAACGATGCTCCCCGACGGGGATGGTGAGATGCCGGCGCGGCCGCAACGGTCCGCGAGCTCGGTGACCGCCGCGGAGGACGTTCGTCGATCCGCGCGTCGTCCGCGTCGCACCCTGGCGGACGATCTTGCGACGCTGAGCGCTGGCGGGGTGGTGTCGATGGCGTGGTTCCCGCCGGACCGCTCGCGCTATCGTTCGCCGAGCACCGTGGTGCTCGAGCTCAACGAACGAGGGCGCGCGTCGCTCCAGCCGGTGCTCGACCTGCCGCCCTACCGAGCGGAAGTTCTCGACGACGTCGTTCCGCTGAACCCGCAGTTCGTGGGCGTCCGCGTCGAGTCGTCGGAAGGTGTCAGCGAGGTCGCCGTACCGAGGCTCGACCTCGGGACGTTCCTGCACGCGCTCGACGCCGCGACCGAGTAGCCTCGCACCCCACCACTGCCCCCGCCGGCGCCCACCGCTGGTCGAGGCGCGCCCCCAGGTGGGTCTCGAGACCCCGCCGGCCCGAGACCTACCCCTCCCGCCTGTCGAACCGTCGTCCCGTTACGATCACCGGCGTCACCACGACGTAGCTGAACTTCTCCGTCGGGCTGGCGGTCCGCAGCGCCTGCACCCGCGACGACTCGATCTCCGCGTCGGTGCTGATGCGGGCGGCCTCGCCGTGGACGACGACGCTCCACCGGACGTCGGCGTCGTGCCCATCGGCCTCGAAGGCGACCCGCGGGTTCACGGTGATGTCGTGCAGCTTCGAGCCGCCCGCAGACCGGAGCAGGATCTCGCGCTCGCGGAGGGCGAAGTTCATCGGGAAGATGTCCGGTGCGCCGTCGGGCCGGACGACCACGAGTCGCCCATACGGGGCCGTGCCCAGCAGTCGCCACGCCTCCTTGTCGTCGAGCCGCTCGATCTCGAGCGCGGCGGGGTCTGGCGCGGGGACGGTGCGCCGACCGGTGTACGGGTTCTGCTCGTCGCTGCTCATGGTGGGGCTCCTCGAGTGACAATCCTCAAGATCAATCGTCATGCCTCGCCTCTTGGCAGGGAAGGGCCGAAGGTCCCGAGCCGTGCGAAGCCTGGGATCGCGAGGAGACAGCTGAGCGGATGCGTCGGGTTGCCAGGAAGGCCCCGCCGCAATTCGCTGCTCGCGAGCCGGGAGTTCCGTGTTTAAGTACCCAGTGCTGCAGCAGTGGTCCGACACGTAGCGGTGCGAATGAACATCAGGGACGGTCCCGCAACTGTTGACGAAGAAGTTCGAGTCCTTCATGGACGTCGACGGCGTCCCCGCGTTCGATGCCGACGAGTTCCAGCACGTTGGTGAGCCAGAGGTCCAGCGCTTCGAGAGGAACCCACTCCCAGTCGTCGAGCAACTGTAGGCGCGTGCTCCTGGTGACGGCGTCCCAGAGGGTGTCGTCGCCGCTGAGGCGCATGTCTGGGTGGGCGCAGCGGTTCCACAAATGCAGCACCCGCGAGGGGACACGCAGCTGTCCCTCGATGTGGTCGCGAACGCGCCGAGTCGCCGCCGTGAGCGCGTCGGTGAATGTGGCGGGAATGGGATCTATGGCGCCCAGATAGTCGATGACGTCGTCGCGGGCGTCCAGCTCATCCTGGTAGGTCGCGGCCATGTGGACACACCTCTCCGCGGGGTACGCGTCGCGCGCGTGCCGTGACGACACTTCCTCTGCCGGGCCTCCCCGTTGGCCTCAAGCCTGGCAGATGCCGCGTGCGAAGTCAGCTCTGGGAGCCCCCATGCGTGCTCCAGCTGCCCCGAGTGACGTCACCGACGATTTCGAGATCGCTGAGGTGTCGAGCGTGGGAGGCACGGCAGGGGCCGCTGCGTGGACGGAGACGACGGGAATCACGAAGGACCCACCTGCGCCGTATCAGGTAGCGGGTGCCGGCGATGTAGGAGCATTGCTTTCAGACGTTGCGTTGACGAGGTAGTCGTAGAGCCCCTCCTCGACGGGTGACTCGAGGCCGAGCTTCATGGTGACGACGTCGAGTTCGGTGCCTTCGGCGCCTGGCATGCGCTCTTGCTGGGCGTCCTGCGAGCGTGCACGTCCGAGGTAGTAGAAATCGGAACCTTCAGCGTCGTCCTTCTTGGCAAAGAGGTGGAGCGGCACTTCGTGATCGACGATCGCACGGACCTCGGCGCTTGCCAGGGTGCGTCGGCTTCGGGTAAACCAGCGCATGGTGCTTGGGTCGAGGAACTCGTCTTCGTACCGGGTGCTCTCGGAGACCTCGTCGCCCTTGTGATAAGTCACGAAGATTGGGCAGCTGCGCGACTCCCGATCCACCTTGTAGCCGTAGATGGTGCTGTATTCGTTGGAATGCCAGTTCAACATCCGGCACACGTCCTTGCGCGAGTACAGGTGTCCGGGTTCCAGGTCTCCGGTCCACGAGTACCGGTGTCGCGCGAGATAAAGTCCGGTTTCGATGACGTCCTCAACATGGCCAAGCAACTCGGCGTCGGTGGCAAGCATCTCGATGAAGTCCGGATCGAGGACGAACCTGCCATTAGTCTCAGAAACCAGCGGAGCGCCCCCGTACAAGCTGCGCTCCGAAACGGTGAAGAAGTCCAGGGCCAGGATCCGTGCGACGGAGTCGATGGTGTCGTCCTCGTACCGGCAGGCCTGGGCAGCGAGCATCGCGACGATACTTTCCCGTCCGAGACCATGCGGTACGGATGCCGACTCTCCGACGCCCGCGCCGGTGGAGTGATCCTCCATTGGCCCCACAGCGAACCCTTGAGCCCGCAGGAGTGATCGGAGTACGAGAAGTTCCTGCGGTCTCTTGCCGTTCAGGAGTTCGCGGGTGAGAAAGTCTAGCCGAGCGGTGGCGGCAGCGGAGGGCTGCGCGTGATCCTTGATGGCCTTCGTCAGGAACGTCCAATAGTTCCGATGCTTGGTGCCGATGACCACTGGGTCCACCGTGTCGAACCGCGCGAAGTCAATGAGCCGGGGCGGCCGGCCGAGCCGTTGCGAGAGTTTCGTGAACTCTCGCTTCAGTCGCGTCATGGCGTCGAGTTTCGTGGCCGCGAGCGAGCGAAGCACGCGCTCGCGTGCGATCTCGTCGAAGTTGATGCTCGACAGCCCGGCGATGGTCCCTGCGCTGTCGGCACGGATCAGCTTCTTGCGGATCACATCCTTGTTCAGCGACGAGTCGCCGAGCAGGGCGATGGGGATGAGGAAGTTGTTCTGGTAGTTCCCGATGAAGTCGATGACGCGCAGATGGTCCTTTCCTGCCGCCTTGCGAAGACCACGGCCCAACTGCTGGGTGAAGATGATGCTCGACTGCGTCTGACGAAGCATCACGACTTGGTTCACCGTAGGGATATCGATCCCTTCGTTGAAGACGTCGACGGTCAGGATGTAGTCGATCTCGGCGCGCTCCAACTCGTCGACGAGCGCGTTACGGGTGGGGACGGAGTCGCTACCAGTGAGCACTCGGGTACGCAGAAGTTTGCCGTTGACGAAGCGGGTGTTCAGGAGGCGTGAGAGCTCCGCCGCCTCGTCGCGACGACTGCAGAACATAAGTCCGCGGACCTGCCCCGTGTGGCCGTAGCGCTCGATCATGGCGATGAGATGGTCAACTCGCTCATCAGCCACGAGGCGCGGCAGGTCCGTCGTAGCGTCGATGGTGTACCCGTCAGCATCTGTCGCATCGGTGACGCCGTAGTAGTGGAATGGGACAAGCATCTCGGCCTCGAGTGCCGCCTGAAGGCGGATCTCATACGGCACGTTGTAGTCGAAGAGCTCGTAGACGTTGAAGTCGTCGGTACGTTCCGGGGTGGCGGTGACTCCGAGCAGGAACGTCGGGGTGAAGTGATCGATGACCCGGCGATACGAACGAGCGCCCGCGCGGTGTACCTCGTCGATCAGGATGTAGTCGAAGTGCTCCGGGTCAATCGCTTCCAGGTTGCCCGCGTTTGTCAGTGACTGAACCGTGGCAAACACGTACTTTCGGTCGAACTCCCTTCGCTCCCCGACAAACTTGCCGAAGGCACTACTGGGTTCGCCGAGGACTCGCTGGAACTCCTCGATGGCGCGGTCGAGGATCTGCTCGCGGTGCACAACGAAGAGCATGCGTTGCGGTCGGAAGGCGCGGACATCGAGCGCGGCGAGAATCGTCTTCCCTGTTCCGGTCGCCGAGATGACGACGGCGCGCCGTTCGCCCGCCTCCCGGACCTCAGCAACGGAGTCCAGAGCGTCCCGTTGCATGGCATTGGGGATAACTTGCCCCGCCAGAACGACAGGGGGCTCGATGTGCTCAGCAGGCAGCTCGATCGTTGGGACACTCGCCAACGGAGCGCGGGTCGGCACAACATAGGACGCCGCATACGCGTCGATCCAGGCGCGCGAGAGAAGAGTTGAATCAGCGAGCTGGCGCTCGGTGGCATCGCGCAACTGAGAGGTGATGTCGCCATCGGGTAGCGCGGAGAAGCGGAGATTCCACTCTCGGTTCCTCAACAGAGCGTTTGAGGTGAGGTTGGAGCTGCCCACGATCGCCGTGGTGGTTCCGTCTTGAGTGAAGACGTAGCCCTTCGCGTGGAATCTCTTGGTCTCGTTGTGGACGTAGACGCCGATCTTGTCCGCAAGGCCTGCGAGTTCGCGGAACATGTCTGGGCTATTGAAACCAAGGTAGGTCGACGTGATGATCGTGCCGCGCCCGCGGAAGTCGAGCAGCGCCTGCTTGAGGACCGCCAGAGCGTCGGTCGTCACGAACGCGACCGAGAATACGAAGCTCTGCGAACGCGCCAGTTCCGACTTGATGGCGTGGAGCATCGTGTTGTCGCCCTCGTTGGACACGAGAAGCGGGTGGAAGAGGCGGTCCGACTGCGCCGCCGCGTCGAGGAACCCAAAGGTGGTGTCGGCGGTGACGGCCGCGCCTTGAGACAAGTTCATGCCGAGAGGACCTGCACCACGCGCGCGACAGCGGGCACGTCAGCAGGTGCCCAAGGCAAGCTCGTGAGCTCGTCGGCGCGAAGCCAAGCGACATCGGAGTGCTCGACCAGCTGAGGCATGCCGCTCAGCAAGGTACAGAAGTATGTGCTCAAGACGACGACGGCAAAGTCATACTCGTGCGCAGTTGTCTCGACATGCTCGCCCACCTCAACGACGCACTTCAGTTCTTCTTCGAGTTCACGGCGAAGGGCCTGTTCAGGAGACTCGCCTCGTTCGATCTTTCCGCCCGGGAACTCCCACAACCCCGACAGCGACATCGTCTGGCTACGCTGAGCGGCGAGGACCAGCCCATCTTTCACAAGCACTGCGCCGACGACCTCGATGCGCCTCTTGGCCGGGTCGGGCGAAGGCATCGCTGCGGGCTGCGTACTCGGAGTCGTGTTCACGCAAGCAGCTTAGACGGGGGCTGCGACGTCATGGCGCACGTCACCCACCTCCGCCACCAGCTCCCGGGCCAACCTCACCGCCATCGACGTCCCGCCGCGCCGCGCAATCTCCCGCGCGCCGGGCAGCTCGAGCACCTCGGCGCCTGCCACCCCGTTCGCCACAGCCGCTTTCGCCTCAGGCGTCAGCTCCACCAATGCCTGGAGCACGTCCGCCGTCCCCGTGAACAGCCGCGGTGCCTGCGCCGACGCGAGCAACACGTCAGCGAGCACGTGCCAGACCACCGACGCGAGACCCTCCGGTGCGATCTCCAAGCACGCGCGCGCGAGCCCTGCGAGCCCCGACGGAGCGCTCCGCCAGTCGAGCCGCCAGACGTCGGCGACACCGGGTCGCAGCAACCCGCGTTGCCATGCTTCGACGACGGCCGTCGTCCCGTCCTCGAGCGCGGACGGGACGAACCGGCGTTGCGCGGCGATCATGGTCATCGCCTGTCCGGGCGTGAGCGGCGTCGCCCGGCGGGCGAGCTGGCGCAGCACCACCCCCGCAACGCGCGGCTCGTCGTGCACGGTGTACGCGGTCACGTCGCCCCAGGTGGGGAACACCGCGGCGTCGACTCGATCTCTGTCTCGGAGCGGGAACCTGGGCGGGAGGCCGACGAGCGACGGAGGGCGCTCCAGCGAGCCCCGCGTCCACCGCTTCGCGCCATCGTCCAGGCGCATCTGCGGTTCCTGGAACGGCGCGTCGACATAGCGACGGACGAGCTCGCCCGCACGGAGGCTCATCGACGCACCAGAGCGCAGCACGACAGGCACACGAGCACGGTCCATCGCCGCCAGGTCTGCCTGGGTCACGAGCGAGAGATCGAGCCGTGTCAGTGCGAGCTGCAGATCCGGCTCGAGCGCCGCGACGCCGGCAGCCGCGTACTCGGTGAGCCGGACGGCGAGGTCTGCCGGGTCGATCCGGAGGTCCACCCAGGTGGGGCTCGACAGCAGCGAAGGCCACCCGGCAAGGTTCTCGACGGCGACGATGTCCCGTGCCGCCAGCACCGACTTGCGGCGGGCGGTGGCGATCCATGGTTCGGCCTCGAAGCCTGCTTCGGGGGTCTCTGCCCACGCGATGTAGACGGGGCGGGCTCCGGCAGCGACCCACTCGTCCAGGTACTGCAGCCCCGGCTTGAACTGGCGTCCGATCCCGGCCAGCACCTCGTGCGCGGCGGCACGGTCGGTGCGGGCCAACGCTGTGGCGAGGCCGAGGAACAGATCGGTGTCGGCGTCGTGCACCTCGGCCGAGCGGCGCATGAGCGTCGAGGCGGCAGCGCTGAGCGCCTCCGCCGTCGGGTTGCTGAGGTCGAGGCGCGGCACGTCCCACACCGGCGGCGTCGGCTGCCACCAGCCGCGAGCGACGGCGCTCGCGGTCGCAGGCTGCGCGGTGACGGTGGGCGCGCTCGCGGCGGACGCGCCGACATCCAGCGACCATGCCGTGACCAGTCGCGCCGCGGCGGGGACGAGCCGGCCGTCCTTCCCCGTCGCATACGGCTCGAGCAGGTCTGTCACGGCATCGACGATGTCGGTGGGCGGTCGTGCTCGCGTCGCTGCTGCGGCAAGAAGCAGCGTGACGTTCTTCTTCGAGGTGGTCGGCAGGGCCGCTGTCAGGACCTCGGCCATGAGCGAGTCGTCCCCCTCGGCGACGAGCGCGGGGCCGAGCGTCGAGACGATGGGGCCGTCGCCGGCGGCGATCGCCCCGAGCAGCGCCGCACCGTGCGGGACCAGCCGCGCACCGGTGACACCGAGCCCAGCGGTCAGCAACCCGGTCCAGCCGTTGCGGTCGCTGGGTCCTCGGGCGGCGTCGACGGCGGTCACGACCAGCTCGACCGCCTCGTCGTGCGAGAGCAACGCTCGCTCCACGGCGAGGGGCACCAGGGTGCTCAGCCCCGACCACCCGGGTGCCAGCCCGCGGGCGATCGCGCCCGTCACGTGCTCGCGGAACCGGCGGGTGACCGTGGCCAGGTCGAGACGTTCCGCAGGCGGGGGGTACCGATGGCTGAGCCCCAACGAGGGGTCCGTGTCACGGTCGGCGAGCGAGGGCTCGACCGCGATGAGCGTGAACAAGACCCAGTCCTCGTAGTAGCTGTCCACAGCGGGGAGCGGGAGGTCGAGGTCGTCGACCAGGCGCAGCGCCACCGCGCCGTCGCGCGTCGTCCCGCGGGCGGCGGACGCGTTCATCGGCAGGTGCGCTGCCGCGACGAACCGCTCGGCGTGCTCGCGCCCGTGCTGCGCGATCAGCCGTGCGACGGCAGCGTCCGGAATCGACCGGTAGTCCCCCCGCAGCTCGATGATCCGCGCAGCGCTCACACCGGCGTGGACGGCGAACAACGCGAGCATCGTCTCGTCGACGTCCACGCTGCCGATCCGGCCCCAGAGCTCACGACCCTCCGTCGCGGGCTCGACCCAACGGCCCTTGGCCAGCCCGCGGCGGGCGACCGCCAGCTGCTCAGGCGTGCCCGCGGGCAGCGTGCCCACGTCAGCAGGGGTGCCGCGGTCCCAGCCGAGCTCCTTGAAGACGTCCACAGCGTCAGCGAGGGCACGGGCCGGGTCGCGTGGCGTCACGGGTTCTCCTGCTGCGCGGGTCCGGACGGGGCGGAGCCAGCCGACCCACCGACGATCTGGACGGCGAGGACGTGCGCGCACGGACCGCGACCTCGACCGTGCTTGAGGTACCAGGCGCAGGTACAGGCCGGGCCGTCGAGGTGGTCCGTCGTCACCACGTGGTCGACCCCGCGGGAGCCTCGCACGCGCCACTCCCCGCGGCTCACCGGCGTGAGCGCCGAGGCCTCCACCAACGCCCGGGCTCGCACCAGCCGAGGGTTGTCCTTGTCCACGCGCGACGGGTCGTGCGGCAGCTCGCGGTGGTACCAGGACTCGCCGCTCAGGTCCCAGCCGGCCCGTCCGGAGGCCCCCAGGACGGCGAGCGCCCTCTCGACCCGCGCGGGCGGTAGCCCGCTCGCGCGGGAGAGCGACCCCACATCGATCACTGGTTCGAAGGCGAGCTCCGCGAGGACGAGGTCCGCCTCCAGTGCGGACTGCCCGTCGGCGAGCGCGTGCAGCAGCGACCCCTCGCCGGAGTGTCCGCGCCAGGCGTCGTCGGTGAGCCCGACGGTGAAGCGCGCGGCGGGCAGCTCGAGCTCGAGGACCGCGGGCCCCGGTTCGGCCGCGCCGTAGGCGGTGAGGCCCGTGACCAGCGTCATCAGCCGTCTGAGCGCTGACAGCCGGTGCAGGCCGGCGATGCGCACACCGCCCGAAGAGCTGCGCGGGAGGAGCCGCGCCCCGCCCGTGGCGGGCACCAGCCAGCCGTCCTGCGACCGAGACGAAGATGCCGGCAGCGACGCGAGCAGCTGCCTCGCCTGGGCCGCACCGAGGCTGAAGGCCCGGGGGAGGCCACGGTGCAGGGCAGTGACGTTCCCCAGGGCACGCACCCACCGGTCCGGCATCGCGACGGAGCGTTCCGCGCTGGTTCGCTCGGGGCTGGAGAGCCTGAGCCCCTCGTACCCGACGTCGACGTGGAGCAGCTGGCTGCGCCCGACCCGGGCCAGTGCGGCGCGCGTGGCGAGGTTGATGTCGACGTTCGTCGTGCCGTGGTGGATGTCGCCGCCGTCGAGGCCCTCGCCGAGCAGGTCGAGTCGTGCGTACACCCCGTTGCACGCCGAGAAGCACTCGGCGCGCAGCCGGTCGCCGTGGGCGGTCAGCACCGGGTCACGCAGGTGCGACGGCGTGAACGTGACGTAGTTCGTCGCCGTGATGTCAGCGAGCGAGAGGAGCCCCCGAGCCAGCACCTGCGGCCGCGTGACAAAGCCGTGGAAGAAGCTCGGTCGGGGGTCCAGACCCTGGGGCGTCAGCGCGGGGGCCAGCGACAGGGCGAGCGTGTCGTCGACGAGACCTGACGGGCCGGCGAAGGCGCGCGAGGGGGTCAGCATCGTCATCGGGCGACGACGTTCCCGACGGCGCGACCGGCGTTGTCGACGCCCAGCAGGATGACGCCGCCCTCGGTGCTCGAGAAGGCGGTCACGGCATCGGCGACCTTGCCCGGCGGCACACCCTGTCTGACCCCGACGAGGTTGCTCTCCCCGGGGAAGCGCCCAGCGAGCCAGCCTGCGCCATCACCATGGGAACGTCCCGGGGCGCGTGCTCGTGAAAGGTCGGACATGCCAAACTCCTTTCACCTCCACCTTGAAGAAAAGAAATACGGCACAACCGGGGCGTCCTACGCGCGCTACCCGGCCGACGGCGGGGGCGGCGGCGGTGGCACCTCGCCGATAGCCGGCACCTCGCCGCCACCGCCCGCCCCGCCCGCTAACGCCTCCGGCAGCACGTTCGCCTCCGGCCACGCCACCTGCAGCCTGACAGCCGCCGTAGCGTCACCCTCGTTGTGCCCCTCCATGCTGGACGATCGCAGCCCTGTGCGGTGGTCGATCCGGTCGTCCCGGGTCCGGACGTTCGTCACGGTCGCCGTCGTGCGGTCCTCGAAGCGGAACCGCGCGTTGGCGTTGCGGTAGTAGTTCGCGAAGCCCCAGTAGAAGCCGATCCCGACCACGAGCGTGGCGACGATGACGAAGATCGGGCCGTTGCCCGACTCGTCGCTCGAGGCCGCGAGCACCTGGCCGGACGCGGCGAGCACGTGATGGGCAAGAACCTCAGCAGTCACCACAGCAGCAACCCTCCTCCGACGAGCACGACGAGCGACAGCACGGTCGCGAAGCTGGCGAGCTTCGGCTTGTTGACGGGGACGGAACCCATGGTGGCCCCGGTCCGGGCGTTCACCGCGATGTAGTGCAGGAACTCCCCGCCACCCCCGCGCTTCTCGTAGTACGAGTACAGCCACACCGGCGCGTACATGGCCAGGTATCGCACACCCTTGACGGTGACGGTCCCACCCTCCCAGCGCACCCCGCGGTCGTAGCCCGCGATCGTCGACCGGATCCGCGAGGTTCCCAGGCCGAACACCATCTGCGCGACCCTGCCCGCAGCGTCGTCGACGTTGAGGTCACGCTTCTCGGAGGTGAAGCCGTTGAGATAGTTCGCGCTGTAGTTGACGGCGTTCTTGGTGTCGAAGGGCAGCACGGCGTTGATGACGTTCGAGGTGTCCTGGGTGCGGGCCCCGCCGGCGCGGCGCGCCGAGGACTCCGCGGTCAGGTCGTCGATCGCGATGTCGAACTGGCGCACGACGCCGTAGACGTCGGCGTCGTAGCGGGTCTCCCGCTGGTCCTTGCCGACGCTCACCGTGTAGCGCCGGGTCTCGACCTCGCCCTTGCCCTGGGCCACGATCTCGGCGTTCACGTCGGCCACGAGGTACGGCATGAACACGCCGACGACGTTCTGCGGCTGGAACTCCTCGCGGAACTTCTTGTGCGCGAAGAACCAGCGCTTCTTGGCGAAGGTGGAGATCGCGGCGACGGCCTGCTCGTGCGGCACCGTGAACGGCAGCACGGCGTCCGGCACGGCGCCGTTGGGCACGCGGGCGTCGAGGGAGAGCACGCTGCGGCACCAGTGGCACCGCGCCTGCAGGTTGCTCGCGGAGTTGATGACGACCTCCGCGCCGCAGCCCTGGCACTTCAGCGTGATCACGTCGGCTGCGCCGGCGTCGATGGCGCTGGCACCCTGCGACACGTGCAGACCCTGCAGCGCCGAGATCTCCGTGTCGTAGCCGAGCGACTGCTCGACGAGCGCCTCGGTCCACTCCGCGCGGCAGTACCGGCAGACCAGGACGCCTTTCTTCTGCGAGTAGGCGATGTCGGTCGACCCGCAGGTGGGGCACTTGTCGTGCCCGCCCACCTGGGTCACGGGCGGCTGCGTCGGCCCGGGCTGACTTGCGACCGGCTCGCCCCCGCCACCGACGGCGGCTGCGTCCGGCTGGCTCACAGCCCGAGCACCTTCGCCTTGGCTGCGTCGAAGTCCGCCTGCGTGATGAGCCCGCCGTCGAGCATCTGCTTGAGCTGGGTGAGCTTGGCGACCGGGTCCTCGGCGGCCGGCGCCGCGGGTGCGGCGGCCGGTGCGGCCTCGGCCGGGGCGGCGGGCGCCGGCGGGGGCGGCGGCTGCACGCCGAACGGTCCCGGCGTCGCACCCGGGTTCTGCTGCGTCGCTCCCGCGACCCCGCCAGCCATCCCCGCGCCCATGCCGAACATCGCGAGCCCGGCGCCGCCGCCGTTCTCGCCCGCGCCCTGCACGCCGCGCGCCACGGACTGCTGCAGGAACGAGTTCCCGCGCTGCCCGGACAGGGCGTCGGCCTTCTTGACGTCGGAGAGCAGGTTACGGGTGTCCTCGTCGTACTCGATCGCCTGGATCGCGACGGAGACGATCTCGAGCCCGCGCTCGGTGCGCCACTTGTAGCCGTCCTCGACGGCCTGGCTCAGCGACTGCGCGAAGCCCAGCGCGTCGGACTGGATCCGGGTGATCCGGTTCCCCTTGGACGGGTCGTTCGTGTAGATCGAGAACGCGGGCGACAGGGCCGAGACGACCTCGTTGAACAGCTGCGAGGCGGCGTCGTTGTCGACGTCCGTGAAGTCGAACATCGGGGCGCCCGCCGTGATGTACAGCGCGGGGACGAAGCGTGAGACGAACAGCACCGGGTCCGTGATGCGGATCGTGTAGCTGCCGCGCACCAGGGCACCCACCTGGGCGTTGAGGTAGGCGTCGTCCCAATAGATCTCGGACTGGGTGCCGAAGCGGTTGTTCGGGATCTCCTTGAGGTTCACGTACAGCGCGATCTGCTGGGCACCGGGCTGGCCGCCGAACTTGAACCGCTCCCAGGACGTCTTGACGAGCGGGCTGATGATTCCGTCACCGGCGAAGATCGACTGCGAGTTCTGCTCGTCGGTGCTGAAGGTGTAGCCACCCGGGTCGGTGATCAGGCCGGAGATGCGCCCCTCGGCGAAGGTCAGCAGGCCGTAGCCCTCGGGCACCACGATCAGAGAGCCGTTCGTGATGATGTTCGACGAGCCCTTGGTGTTGGATCCGCGCCCGGCGTTCTGCCCCTGCGGCACCGCCGGGAACAGGGCCGCGGTGGGCGCGAGTCCCTGCGGCGGTGCGAGGAAGTCGAGCCACTGGTCGGCGAAGGTCCCGCCGAGAGCTCCCGTGAACGCCTTGATGAACCCCATCGTCTGCTCCCTGCGGTGGTCGGACCCGGTGTCGCTCGCCATGCTACCGGCGGACCCGTGATCGGGCGTGGGAACGGCCCGAGAAGATCCCGGACCCGCACCGGCCGCGTTCCGCTCCGCAATCGCTACGCAACTTTCGCCGCAACACTGCTGTTCAGCCGGCTCGCACCGTAGTTTGGGATGGAGGGCGTGCGTCCCACGCCTTGACGTCCCTGGTCCACGTTCCGTGGCCCGTGCCGGACGTCCGAGATCGGGCAGGAGCGCGTCGTGAGCGAAACCACTCGGGTCGATGGTGCCCGTCACCAGAGCCGTACCCAGGACTCGGCCGCCAAGGCCCCCGCGTCGGGTGAGGGGCTGCGTCCCGGTCGGGGCCGGGCCGCAGCGGTCCCCGGCCGCGCCACCGTCCGGCGCACCGGCCCCGCGGGCGGCGACGTGCTGGGTGGCACCGCTGTCGAGTCCGACGTCGCGACCGCGATCCAGCGCCGTCGAGGCGGTGGCTCCAAGCTTCCCCGCGACGTCGCGGAGTCCATGGGCGGCAGCTTCGGGCACGACTTCTCCGACGTCCGCGTCCACACCGGCGACGAGGCAGACTCGCTGAGCCGCGCGGTCCAGGCGCGTGCCTTCACGGTCGGCTCTGACATCTTCTTCTCCTCGGGCGCCTACGCGCCCACCAGCACCGCCGGTCAGCACACCCTGGCGCACGAGCTCACGCACGTCGTCCAGCAGTCCGGCGGCGCTGGCAAGGCTTCCGCGCCGCTGCAGCGTTCCGCGCTCACGGTCGGTCGGGCCGACGACGGCGCCGAGGTCGAGGCGGACCGCGTCGCGGACCGCGTCGTCAGGGCTCTGCGCGACCCGTCCGCGACCCCCGAGGGTCCCATCGAGGTCGAGCACTCGCACGGCCCTGGCTGCGGCCACGAGGCGACGGTCCGGCGGATCTTCCTCGGACTGTTCGGCACGACCGCCGTCGCCGAGATGAAGGAAGGCAACCTCGACCAGGAGGACCAGGGCATCCCCAACGAGTTCATGGACCTTGCCGACACCATCCAGAAGTTCGAGGGGATGCACGACGACCCCACCAAGAAGTTCGACGACCAGAACTCCTTCACGTCCCCCACGGAGACGTCGGACGCCTTCGGGTCGATCGCGCTCATCGGTGGGGTGAAGAGCACCGTGGGCAGCATGATCGGCGGTGGCAAGGCGATCAAGGGGCTGGTCGAGGCCGAGGACTCCTTCGACACCAACAAGCACGCGGTCGGGCTCGAGCAGAACCTGCTGGGCCTGGGCGGCGGCGTCGGTGGCGTCGCCGGCGCGGCGTCGGGCCTGGCGAAGAACCACGGGGCGAAAGAGCTGCCCGTCGTCGGCGAGGTCATGAGCTTCTACAACGCCGGCGTCAAGGGCAAGGCCGCCATCGAGGACTCGGTGGCCTCCGCCCGGCTCGGCATGCAGAAGGGCAAGGTCAAGCATCTCAAGGACCAGATGATGCCGCCCGAGGTGCGCGTCGCCCGGTTCAAGGAGTTCCACCCGGCCGCCGCCGCCTACAAGGCGGGCAAGGAGGCCGAGGAGAAGGCGCTCGCCGCCGGGGACAAGCAGGCCGCCAAGGAGGCGCGCAAGGCGATCGACGCGGCGAAGGCCTCGGTCAAGTCCGGCGACGTCAAGCGGTTCGTCGAGGCGGAGGCCGCGTTCGGCCAGCGCGTCAGCACCCGTTCCTCGGACCGTCGGATCCTCGAGTTCCTCGATGCTCAGCCCAAGGACTTCGGCAAGGGCACCGAGCACCGCAAGAAGTTCGAGGAGGACCTGGCGAACAAGACCAAGACGGGCTCCGGCGACTACACGGACGCCCGCAGCCTCGGCAAGGTCGCGTCCTTCGGCCAGCGGCGCAAGGGCGAGACAGCGGCCGTGAACTCGGTCGAGGCCGTCGGCAACGCGCTCGACGGCGCCGGCACCTTCACCGCCGCGGCCGACATGGGCGCCACGAAGATCTCCGGCAAGGTCCTCAAGGGCGGAGCCGCGCTGTACCGAGGGCTCAAGTCCGGGGTGAAGCGCGCCCGCCGCGTCCACAAGCTCGCTCAGGCGAAGAACGAGCTCGGGTACGGCGGCAAGACGGACCGCGGCTTCGGCTGGGGCCTCAAGGCGTTCTTCGGCGGCAACATCGAAGGCTCGATGGACAAGGCGAAGTCGTCGATGGACGGCGACCACTCGGGCGGGGCGAAGGTCTCGGCCAACGCCGGATCGCTCACGGACGTGCAGCGCGCCAAGCTGCTGCGGCTGCTCACGCTGCAGGCGCAGCGCCGCGTCGACGACCTGGTGCGGTGCCTCGGCTCCGACAACGACAAGATCGCGGAGCGCGCCGCCAAGATCCTCCACATCATCGCCGAGACGAACCTCGCCGGCGCGATCGCGCCGATCAAGGACTCGGACATCGCGGCCTTCCGCCAGAAGGCCAAGGAGCTGCGTGCCAAGCGCGAGGAGCTGCGGGAGGCCAAGGACAAGCAGGCGGCCCGCCGCAAGCCCTCCTCGCGGGCCCAGACGAAGATCGACGCCCTCGAGGACGAGGTCAAGACGCTCGACGCCGCGGTCACGAAGATCGGTGGCAAGATCAGTGACATCGTGAAGGAGCAGCTGAAGGGGATCGGCGGATGATGGCGCACCACGACCTTGTGGACCGGGTGGAAGCCTGGCTCGTCGGTCAGGAGTGGCTGCTCAACGACGGCGTGCACGTCGAGGAGCGCGGCCAGTTCCTGCTCAGCCCGAGCGACGGTGACGCGCCCTGGCCGGTGCTGGCCGTGGTGGACGACGACGATCAGCGGGTGCTGTTCTACTCGGTGCGCCCGGACGACGTCCCGGAAGAGCAGCGCGAGAAGATCGCCACCCTGCTGACGCGCATCAACTACGGCCTGCTGGTCGGCGCCGTCGAGCTGGACCTGGACGACGGCGAGGTGCGCGTGCGCACGAGCGTCGACCTGGGCTCCTTCGGGCTCGACGACGACGCGCTCGGCTCCCAGCTCGCCCGGTCCCTCGGCTCCAACCTGGCACTGGCCGAGGCCGTCTGGGACGCCGTGGACGACGTGCTGGACAACGGCGTCGACCCCCACACCGCCGCCGCTGCCCTCGAGGGTTGAGCCGGAGCGCAGCGGACGGTGGGGGGCGCGCCAGCGCACCCGCCGGCAGCGGAGCGCAGGCTCGGCCCGACCGGCAGGCCCCGGGGTGGAGCCGGAGCGCGGCGGACGGTCGGGGCCCCGGCCCCCGCGCTACGACACCTGCGTCGTCGTGCTGCCCGGGTTGAGGATCTGCACCACCCCGCCGTAGGCGCACATCAGTGTGCCCCCGGCGCACAGCGCGGGCTTGCCGCCGATCATGGTCGTCGTCGCGCCGTTGACCCACGCGGTCGTCGCGGGGATGCACGGCATCGGCGTCAGCACCCCGAGCGCGGCCGCCGTCGCCGCTGCGACCGTCGGGTTCGACAGGCTCGAGCACATGCCGAAGGTCGGCACGTTCACGAGCGGCGCGGCGTCGGTGATGGTGGCTGCCGGCTTGCCCTCGATCATCACGCGGGGCGTGGGCAGGGCGTTGAGCGTCGCGGGCGCGACGCCGAAGGAACACTGGAGCATCGCAGACGTGGCTGCGGCTGGTCGACCCATCAGATCCTCCTCGGTGGAGCGGTGGCCACCCTGCGCTCGGTCAGCCGGGCGCGATGGTCACCACTGGGTGTTCTTGACGGACTGCGTGAGGACGTCGCCGGTGGTCGTGATGAAGCACACGACCTGGCGGTCGTCGTCCTGCTCCCAGCCGCGGGCGGACGGCAGCAGGTAGGTGAAGAACAGCCGCGAGTCGCGGTAGTCGACACCGACGTACGAGGTGAAGGCCTCGGCGCAGGCACCTTGGGCGAAGGCGGTCAGAGCGTCGTTGCCCGGGAAGGCGTCCGGGGTCTCGGCGGTCGTGGCGTCCACGTAGGCGGCCTTGGCGAAGACCTCCTGCTGGTGGGGCACCGAGCAGGCCACCCGGTCGATCTTCGTGACCTCGACCGTGACGTCCGTCGGGGTCAGGGTGCAGTCACCGACCGCGAGGTCGAAGACCGACACCGCGGTGCCGCTCGCATCGTCCTTGCCCCACCACAAGAACGAGCAGCCGCTCAGCGAGAGCAGCAGGGGAACGACCAGGAGGGCGCTCACGGTGCGTCGCAGACGGGGTGCCCGGTTCGGGCGGGCGGCTGCGGGGGTGGGGAGGGAGCGCACGACCAGCTCTCGGTTCGACGACGGTGCTTGCACCGAGCACGCTACCGTCCGCGTCAACGCGATCCATCAGTATTCGTTGCGGAAGTTCGAGGGCGGGCGCGCCGCTCGACCTGCCTGTGCCGCTCGGATCGCCTGCTGTGTGCCGCCCTGCCGCAGCATGCCGGTCGCCGACGGGCCTCCGGCTGAGGCTCTCGGTTGCCGCTTTCGAACGCGTCGCTAGCATTGGACTCAACACCCGTCCTGTCAACGTTGTCAGACGGCCCTCCTCGAGATGCGAAGAAGCCACGGAGGAATTTCCCATGCGCTCAGTGCGCCCGCACGTCGGCACACATCGTCGGCGGACGACCTCTTTTGTGCTCGCCCTCACCTTGGCTGCGGTCGGGGCGGTGCCGCTGGCGGCCACCGCAACGGTGGCCCAGGCCGCCCCGACGGCGCTCGAGCCGTGCGCGGCCCCGACGGGGCAAGCCGGCTACACCGATCCCAGCTACGGCACCGCGTCGATGGCGGTCCGGTCCACCGATCCCACGACCTGTCGCCGCGTCTACACCCTCACGCGCCCCGGTGGGCAGACGGTGACCATCACGGAGCCCGTCGACAAGCCGATCGTCCGCACCGGCTCGGCGATGCTCGACGGAGTCTTCGCCCTCGCCGTGCAGGAGGCCGGCCAGGACAGCATCGACAACGTGAGCAACGGCTCGTACAACGGCGGCAACCCGATGTCCTGCGTCGTCGACGGTGTCGGCTGCTACTACACGGGTGCGGGATGGACCTACGTGTGGACGCGCGACACCGCGTACTCCGCAGCGCTGGGACTGGGGTCGATCGATCCCCTGCGCATCCGCAACTCGCTCACCTTCAAGCTGTCGGACCGCCGCGCGGGCTGGTACTCGGACACGCCCGACGTCCAGATCCTCCAGGACTCGGGCACGGGTGGCAGCTACCCCAACTCGACCGACCGGGTGAGCTGGGCCCTCGGCGCCGAGGAGACCGTCGACTGGTTGCCCGAGCCCTACCGCTCGGCTTTCAAGGACACCTCGTACACCGCGCTGCGCAACACCATCGAGCACGACCGGAAGGTCGTCTACGACACGCAGAACCACCTGTACTCCGGTGAGACGTCCTTCCTCGACTGGCGCTGGCAGACGTACCCGGACTGGATCGAGCGTGACATGACGCAGATCGCGCAGAGCATGTCGCTGTCGACCAACGTCGACCACTGGGTCGCCATCACCGAGACCGCCACGCTGGCCGCTGAGCACGGTGACACCGCGGCGGCCGCGACCTATCGGTCGTGGGCCGACGACCTCGCCGAGACGATCCGCACCAGGTTCTGGCTGCCCGAGCAGCAGCAGTTCTCGGCGCTGGTCACCGGCACCCTCGACCCCTCGCCGACGTTGCGCTACGACGCGCTCGGCACGGCGCTCGTCGTCCTGACCGGCATCGCGACACCCGAGCAGGCCGCCGCCGCGGTGGCGGGCTACCCGCAGACCTACACCGGGCCGGCCACGATCTGGCCCCAGCAGTCCCACATCTGGGACAACCGGAGCGGAATCGCGTACCACAACTACGCGACGTGGCCCTTCCTGACGGCGTTCATGATGCGGGCCGCCGCCGCGGTGGGCAACGACACCTCGGCGACCAGCCAGCTCAGCTCCATCGTCCGGGTCCCGGCGGTCTTCGGGTCGAACTACGAGAACATCAACGTCCTCAGCGGCGGGACGAACACCAACCTCGACTCCCAGCGCCAGCTGTGGAGCGTCGCGGGTGCGATGAGCGCCTTCCAGCAGTCGATGTTCGGCATCGACCCTGACGACGCCGGTCTTCACGTGAGCCCGTTCGTCACGGCGCAGCAGCGCCACCAGTGGTTCTCCGGCAGCAGCACGATCGCGCTCGACGACCTGTCCTACCAGGGGCGCAAGGTGGACATCGAGGTCGTGCTGCCCGCCGACACGGCTCAGGCCGGCGCCTACACCGTCTCCGGCCTGAGCGTGAACGGCGCCTCCGTGCCCGTCGGGAGCGCGATCACCCCGGAGCAGCTCGGC
>Ga0182735_1000968_pt1 | contig 20390 bp, 17 predicted proteins | sample eDN5th30CKraftMG_FD_128524 | JGI IMG/M metagenome (GOLD analysis project Ga0182735, IMG submission 128524) | Enriched Miracle-Growth compost microbial communities from Emeryville, California, USA - eDNA 5th pass 30_C Kraft MG (version 2) (version 2) ...
ACGGCGGCGGCATCGACGCCGAGCAGCGACAGCCCCTCGGCCGGCGTGCGCAGCAACTGCCTTGCGCGTTTGGCCGCGACTTCGGGACCGAACCCCGTGTCGACGACAAACAGGCGCTCCGGGTTCCGCACGAGCCATACGAAATAGTCCATGGGCATGGGGGCGTCATGCGGATCGCCGCCTATGAAATGATTCCTGCGAAAGCCTTCGCGGGTGGCATAACGGATTGCGTAGACTTCGTACTCGGGCAATGCTGCTTCCATATTTGTTGCTTCCATGTCGTTGTAGGTGGCCGTCGCGACTGGCGCCGGGGCGTCAGGCTGTGGCCTGTACGCCATGCGGGTCGAAAGCCCCGCGCGAGGCATAGGCGTTCACGCTGAGCGCGGTCATACAGGCGTCGCGCAAACCCGATAGAAAGTCTCCCGGAACATTGCAGTCGCCGATGCGGGCATAGGGGATGCGGGTGGCCTGCACGGCGGGCAGCAGATCGAGATTCGGCCGTGGCCCGGTGGCGAAGATCAGCATGCCGCCGATATCCAGGCGCTCGGGCGCCTTTCCGTGCTCCTGGATTTCGATCTGCGATTGGTCGATGCCCAGAATCGTGCTGCGGGTGATGATGCGCACGCCGTATTCGGCAAGACGGTCCACGAGCTCGAGACGATTGTTCCGGGCCATGCCAAGCGCAATGCCTTCGCGCATTTCCAGCACCGTGATGCGTGCCCGCTTGATGCGCAAGGCATCGGCGACCTCGGCGCCCACCATGCCGCCGCCAATGATGGTGGCGCTTACGCCGTCGGAGATATCGTCCAGCGCGGCGAGCACATCCCAGGCATGCGCCACGCGGACGGCGGGCGAAAGCCGGCTCAGATCGACGGGGACGGGCCCGGGCCTGGCGCCGGTCGCCATCATGATGAAATCGGGCGCGTAGGCCTCGATATCGGCCTGCGTCGCCGACATGCCGCAACGCACGGGAATGTTCCGCTCCTGCGCCGCCCGCCAGCGATATGTCCAGGCCGGCCGCACTTCTTCCTTGTCGGGCGCGGCGACCGCCAGATGCACTTGGCCGCCCGGCCGCGCCGCCTGCTCCCAGACTTCCACCTGATGGCCGTAAGCGGAAAGAATGCGCGCGGCTTCCATGCCGGCTATGCCGGCGCCCAGCACCAGTACGCGCCGGGGATCCGCCGCCGCATGCCCCGCCAGTTGCGGCTCGGCATACTCCAGGGATTCGAACTCGGTGCCTATCATCGGATTGGTCACACAGGCGACATCCTTTTCCAGAGTGAGCCGCTCGAAACACACATTACAGGCAATGCACTGCCGTATCGGCGCCTCGATCTTCCCGAAGGCCTTCAAACACCAATGCGGATCGGCATACAGGGCGCGGCCGAGCGAAACAAAATCGGCTCCGCCCGAGGCCAGCATGTGCTCGGCATCGGCGGGCTCGACCATGCGGCCCGCAGCAAGCACGGGAATGCCGACCGCCTGCCGGATCGGGCGCGCATAATCGGCAAGGTAGGCGCGAGGAAATGACGGCGGCTGTATGCAGTGCTTGGAAAGCTGCGGGCTCTCGTTGCTGCCCCCCGACAGGTCGATGGCGTGCACGCCCGCCCGTTCGACCGCTTGCGCCAGTTCTATGATGTCGGCTTCGGAATAGCCGCCCTCAGTGAATTCGCTGACGCTGAGTCGGACGATGAGCCGGAATGAGGGCAGCTCCGCGCGCAGGCGATCCAGGGTTTCCAGCAGGAAACGCATGCGGTTCTCGATGGAGCCGCCGTATTCGTCATTGCGCCGGTTGATGCGCGGACTGAAGAACTGCTGGAACAGATAGCCATTCGCCGCGTGGATTTCCACGCCGTCATAACCCGCAATCCAGAGCCGCCGCGCCGCCGCCACGAACTGGGCCTGGATGTCGCGAATCTCGCGCTTGTCCAGTTCACGGACCAAGTCGCCGGTATTCGGATTCACCCAGGCCGAGGGCCCCACCGGTTCCATGTTCAGTACGGAACGCCGCAGCAGGCCGCCCCGATGGTTGAGCTGCCCGAAGACATGGCAATCGTGGCTCTTGATGGCCTCCACGAGGCTCGCAAGCCCGGGGATGAATCGGTCGTGATAACAGCATAGGGAATTGTGATGCGGGCGCGCATGCTCGGTCACCACCATGGCCTCGGTCATGATCATGGCCACGCCGCCGCGTGCGCGCTCGGCGTAATACTGCTTGTCGCGCTCGGTCGACAAGCCATCGGTGGTGCTGTAGTTGGTGCCCATGGGCGCCATGACCACCCTGTTCTTGAGCCGCAGATCTCCGATCATGCCGGGTTGTTCCAGAAGCATTGTCTCGCTCTCCTCCCTGATTCCAGGCCGGGCGGTCCGCGCCGCGAAAAGCTGAATCCAGTTCTTGTCCGTTGAGTTCCAGGCAGTCTAATGTTGGATGTTTAGGCGATCAATTAGTTAGAATTCAGAATACTAATGAATCAAAATCATCAATCAGCCGGCCAGCAGGCTTTACAGTACTGACGGAGCGATCTGGCGCGGCCGGTTTGCGCCTGCCGCGGTGTGCGAGCTTGTACCGCGGGTAAGGAGACTGAATTCATGGAAAACCTGAACTCATTGCGTGTCTTTGTCGCGGTGGCGGAAGCTCGCAGTTTTACTGAGGCGGCCAAGAGGCTCGGTTTGACGGGCTCGGCGATCAGCAAATCCGTCACCCGGCTGGAAAAAGAATTGGGCGTCCAGCTACTGCAGCGCACCACGCGCTCCGCCGGCCTGACCGATGACGGCAAGAGCTTTTTCGAGCACTGCCAGCAGATACTCATGGACATCGAGCATGCGGAGAACATGCTCAGCAAGTCTTCGTCGGCGGCATACGGGCGCCTGCGCCTGCATATGCCTGTCGGTTTCGGACGGCGCGTCATCATCCCCGCCATACCCGCCTTTCTCGACAAGCATCCCAATCTGGTGCTCAACGTCGAACTCAGCGACAGGACCGTGGACATGGCCTACGAAGGCATCGACGCCGCGGTCCATATAGGCGAGCCCGCCGACGCGCGCCTGATCGCGCGCAAGCTTTGCAATCTGCGCTTCGTGGCCTGCGCCTCGCCTGAATACCTGGCTCGCCACGGCGAACCTTCCACACCCGACGACCTGGACCGCCATCACTGCCTGGCCTATGTCCTGCTGCACTCCGGACGGTATCGCGAATGGGTTTTCCAAAAGGATGGCAAGGTATTCACCAAGACCGTGTCGGGCCAGCTGAACGTCAACAATGCCGAAACGCTGCTCGAGGCGGCCACGGCGGGCCTGGGGATCGCGATGATCAGCAATTTCACCGCGGCCGATGCGATACGGTCGGGCAAGCTCAAGCGCATATTGACCGACTATGCCCCCATCGGACCGCAAGTGTCGGTGATCTATCTGCCAAGCAGAAACCTGTCGCCCAAGGTGCGCGCATTCGTCGACTTTCTGCAGGCCTTGCTGCCCTCCAATCCCGATTGGGACCAGATCACGCTGCCCTGAACCAAGACAACCGGGCGGCGCCGCCTCGGTACCCGGCTCAATAGCTTGCCGCCGCTTGCTCTTCGACCAGGCGCGCCTGGGACAGGCTCCGGTTCAGTTCGGCGACGGAGCCGCCGGCAAAGAGCGAGGCTGCCTGTTCCAGTATATCGGCGGCGGACCGCGCGCCGACCCCGGCGGTCGCCAGCGACATGTATTTGCGTTCGATTTCCTGCCGCGACATAGGGTTCTCGGGCATGCCTTTCGAGTAATCCACCCGCCGGGTAACGCTCTGGCCATGGCGGGTGACGATGGTTACGCGGCCGCCATAGATGGCGGGATACAGGCTGTCGAGGTCCGGGTCTATCTCGATATCGATTTTTCCGACCAGATCCATGAGGGCGGGATCGCCGATGCGTTGCGGCGCGAACTGCTCCAGGTAGAGCTGCCGATCGGCCAAGGCGACCGCGATGTTGTAGCGCAAGCTCATCTGGGCATTCAGCACGGAATCCGCACGATATTCGAAGCCCGTCTGGGTCATGACCACGCTGGGAATGCCGGCGATTATCCGTGCGATGTCATCCGGGACAATGCCGTGCTCGGCGGCCAGGGACATGGCGGCATCCACGCATGCGTGGTTGCTGCCGCAGCAGGCATAGGGCTTGAAGCAGGTTTCCTCGGTGTGCCAGCGTTCACCCAATGCCTCGGTGATCTGCTCGGGTCGCGGCGTATCCGACATGGCGAACAGGAATCCGCCGTCCTCCGCCTCGAGAATCAAGCGCGGCCCCTGAAAGCCTTGCTGGGCCAGCAGCGCCGCCATGATGCCCGATTGCGCGGCACGGCCGGGATGCAGCCGCTTGCTCATCCCGCCATCAGCGGTAAACGCCCACAGGCCTGACGATTGCGTGCCTGCCAGCCCGAGCGCGCTGGCCGTCGTGTCGGCATCCAGGCCAAGCAGTACGCTGGCCGCGGCCGCCGCCGCGAAGGTGCCGGCGGTGCCGGTAAGATGCCAGCCACGCATCCTCGCCCTGCCGGGATTGGCGGCCTGGCTTACACGGTTCATGGTTTCGTATCCCGCCGCCATCGCCGCCAGGATGCGATCCGGTGGCGCATTCTGGCGCTCGCCCATGGCGAGTGCGACGGGTACGACAATGGCGCCCGGGTGTATCTTGGCGCGGCTATGGTCGTCGAAGTCGAAGCTATGGACGGCCGTACCCGCCAGCAGCACGGCATTGGCGGCGCTGACGCGCTCGCCGCTGCCCCACAATCCGGTTTCAGGAGCGCCGCCCTGCTCCGCGGCGAACCGTCCCAATATGCGTCCCCAGGGCGTGCCCAATCCATACAAGCCGCAGCCCAGCGCATCCACCAGCGCCAGGGACAGCACATCGCGGGTTCCGGCGGGCAAGGCTTCGGCAGTCAGTCCCGCAATGAATGCCGCCAATTCCCGTGTAATGCCGCGATGCCGGGCAGCCTGTTTCTTCCATGCTTGCAAATCGTCCATCCCGTGTCGTTGTCCCGGTGATATTGAAGATGTGTTGAGCATATTGGCCGGTAGCCGGCGTATCAATCGGCTGCCATTCACAACACTGATGATTTGGATTCAATAATGCGAGGCACCCAGCCAGGCGGCGTATTCTTCGAGAAAGCAATCGATCACGCGCTTTTCATGGCCTTGCGAGGCCGCGCTATTGTGCGGCGTGATCCAGACGTTGGGCAGCCCCCAGAGCGCGGATTCGGCGGGCAGCGGCTCTTCGGCGAAGGTGTCCAGATAGGCGCCCTTCAGCCTGCCCGCCTTCAGCGCGGCCACAAGCGCCTGCTCGTCGACCAGTTCGCCGCGCGCGACATTCGCCAGGAAGGCATGCGGGGCGAGCAAGCCCAGCCGCCTTGCATCGACCAGGTGCCTCGTCGAAGGGTTCAGGGGCACCGCCAGCACCAGCCAGTCGCAATGGGGCAATGCCGCATCCAGCGACTCGAAGGCGATGACATTGTCCAGCGGCGCGAGCGGCTCCGGGCGGCGCCTGACCCCTGTGACGCGATATCCGACGCTTTTGAGCATATGCGCGATTCGGAAACCGATAGGCCCCACACCGATGACGAGCGCATGCTGATCGCAGATGTCCCGTGGGCGCTCACTGCCCGTCAGCGGCGACCATTGCCGCCGCTGCTGCGCCGGCAGCCAATGGCCGAAGCCTCTGGAAAGCGCCAGGATCGCGGCGACGGCGGTCTGGGCGATAGGCATCGCCGTGACCCCTTTGGAGCCGGTAATGCGTATGCCGCGCCGCAGCGAGGAGGCATACTGGGGCAGATCCAGCCCCGACGAAAAAACATGCAGCCAGCGCAGGCATGGAGCATGGTCGACCACGGAAAAGAATGCGTCGGACAAAGGCCCGGGCTTGCGCAGCGAGCTTCCTTCGTAGAGATCGCGGGAGAAAAAAGCGATATGTATGAGTTCCTTCCGCGGCGCATTTCCCAGCGCATGGCACACGGCGGGGATGCCCGCCTGCGCCGCCATGTCCTCGATCCGCCCGCCGAATCCCGCATGGACGCTATCGGAGAGCAGTATGCCCAGCGGGCTTGTCTTATCGCGGACTACCGGACCGTCATCCATTTTTCCCGCTCGCCCGGATACACCACGCCATATTGCTCGATGGCGGCGTCATCGAAGGCGAAGCCCAGGCCCGGACCCCGAGGCAGCAACAGGTCGCCGCGCTCGGCGACCAGCTGGGTATCGATGAGCCGACGAAAATTGACTATATGGTCATCGGGCATCCATTCGACATAGGTCGTGTTGGGCGTGGACGCCACCAGATGGACATGCACATCGTGCCAGGCGTGCGGCTCGACGGTGATGCCATGGCTGGCCGCGGTCGCGCTGATACGGCGCCACTCGGTGATCCCGCCGCAGACCGTGGCGTCGGTCTGCAATAGCGCGGCCGCCTTCCGGGCGATGAGATCCTTGAAACGCCAGCGCCCGGCTTCGACTTCGCCCGTGGCGACCGTGATGGGCGTCGCCGCCGCCAGCCTGGCATGGTTGTCCATGTCGTCGGGCGAGAATGGCTCTTCGATCCAGAACGGATTGAACGGCTCGAAGCAGCGGACATACTCCAGCGCGGTGGGCAGGTCTTTCCATGCATTGTTGGCGTCGAGCATCAGCCGTACCTCATCGCCTATGGCTTCGCGCACCGCCGCGAGCCGCTTGCGCTCGTTGGCGACGCTTTCCAGGCCGACCTTCATTTTGACCGCTTTGAAGCCCTCGTTCGCATGGGCGGCCATTTCCTTGGCCAGGTCCGCCGCGGTTTTTCCCGGCAGATAGTAGCCGCCGCTCGCATAGGCCGGCACACGATCCAGCGATACCGCGCCAAGATAGCGATACAAGGGCAAGCCCGCGGACCTGGCGTTCAGATCCCAAAGGGCGATGTCCAGGGCGGACAGCGCCCGCATCACGCCGCCCGCCCGGCCCAGCAGCAATGCGTCCTGGTACATTTCCGCCCACAGCCCTTCGACCCGATGGGAATCCTGGCCGACCAGCCTGGGGGCGAGCAGGTCGGTCACCGCAACGGCGAGCAGGCGCCCGGCATTATTCACGGCATAGCAATAGCCCAAGCCTACGCTGCCGTCGGACGCACGGATGCGGACCAGGCAGTATTCTCGCGCTGTCACGCGCCGCGTCGAGAATGTCACGGGGCTGTCGAGCGGGACGCGGGCTATGCAGGTGGATACGGACTCGATAATCGGCATGGGACGGCTTGCTCCTTCTTGCTTCCTGAAATGATGCGAACGGGGTTATTCGAACTTGATATTGGCTTGCTTGATGACGCCGGTCCATTTCACCTTCTCGCTTTCGAGCAGCGCCTGGAATTCCTCCGGCGTGCTGCCCACCGGATTCAGGCCCATCTCGCGCAAGCGGGACGAGGTTTTTTCGCTGCGCACGATATCGGTGATTTCCTTGTTCAATTTCTTGATGACATCGTCGGGCGTGGCGGCGGGTGCGATGATGCCGAACCAGACACTGGCCTCATAGCCGGGCAATCCGGACTCGTCCAATGTGGGCACATCGGGCAATTGGCCGATCCGCTTGGATGAGGTGACCCCCAGCGCTTTGAGCTGATGGTTTTTTATGAAGGGCAGGCTTTGGGTAGGCGTGGCGAAAATAAGCGGGATGACGCCGGCGATGAGATCAGTCTGCGCGGGCGCGCCCCCCTTGTAGGGGACATGATTCATCTTGATCCCCGCCATCTGATTCATCAATTCCATGGCGATATGCTGCGTCGAGCCCAGGCCCGGCGTGCCGAAGTCGATCGGATCCTTGCGCGACTTGGCCAGGGCGATCAGTTCCGCCACATTGTTGGGCTTGAATTTGGGGTTGGCCACTAAAACAAAGGGGGTGTCCGCAATAACGGTGACCGGCTTGAAGTCGCTGAGCGAGTAGTTCAGATTCGGGTACAGCAATGTGTTGGTCACATGCGATGAAATCACCAGCATGAGGTTGTAGCCGTCCGGGCTGGATCGCTTCAGCTCGCTGGTGGCGATGGTGCTATTCGCTCCCGGCTTGTTTTCAACCACGAAGGGTTGACCGAGCCGCTCTGAGAGCTCCGCCGAAATCAGGCGCGCGATCGTGTCGTTCGAACCGCCGGGCGCCATGCCTACGGTGACACGCACGGATTTGGCAGGGTAATCCTGTGCAAGCGCGCTGGCGGTTCCCAGCGCGCACAGCGACAGCGCCGCTATGCGCATCATGCGCAGCAAAGACTGTTTCATGGCAAAGGTCTCCTTGTGTATGTGAAGTTATGGAGCCATCCTAGCCGCGAACCATTAGTTGATAGATGGATTATTTATCTTAATTAAGATATTTTTCAGATTAATCGCACGCCGCGATCGTAGCCTTTCTTCAATCTTCGATCAGGGGCCTTTCTTCAACCAAGAGCCCTACTCCGGCCAAGAGCCCGTCTTCAACCCGCGGACCAGGCCTGCGCGCGGCGCCGCGGGCTGCTGAAGCGTCACATCTCGAGCGCCTGCCGATACACCAAGCGGTCGATCTCCTTGCCCAGATTCTCGCGCAGCACCCGTATGAATTCCATGGCGGCGACCGATTCGGTTGCGTCCTTGCGGCGCAGCAGGCAAAGGCTGCGCCGATTGATGGGCAGGCTTACCGGAATGGCGCGCAGCGTTTTCAGGTTGAACTGCGATAGCCCGAGCGTGGGGACCAGGGTGGCGCCAAGGCCGGCATTGACCAGCCCCGCCGCGGTGGACAGGCTATTCACCTGAAAGGCGCGGGCCCATTGCCGGGGATAGATGGAGGCATCCAGGTGCTGGCGTATGCTGCTCGCCTTCTCGAACATGATGATGGGGTGCTTCTGGATCTCCGCCGCCGAGAGGCGCTTCTGCGCCGCTAGCGGATGATCGGGCTTGCAAACGAAATAGAAAGTATCGGATGCGAGCTTTTCGATGACCAGGTCGGCGCCCGTCGCCGCCGAAGCGCATAGCGCGAAATCGACTCGCCGGTTGCGCACGAGTTCGACGCAAGCCGTGTTGGCCACGTCTTCGATGATGAGTTCGATGCCGGGATTGTGCCGCAGAAACTCCGCAATGATATTGGGAAGCAATGCGGAGAAAATGGTCGGCAAGGCGGCAATGGCGACGCGCCCTTTTCTTCGCTGCACATAGTCCTGCATTTCAGCCAGCGCGCGCTCGGTTTCGGGCAGCAGTTGATTGACGATGTTCCTGAAGACCTCGCCTTCGGCCGTCAGTTCGACATTGCGCGTATTGCGGGAAAACAGGCGTATCCCCAGGCCGGATTCGAGATTCGAGATCAATGCGCTGAACGCGGACTGCGTGAGATTGCAGTGCTCGGCCGCGCGGGTGAAGTTGCGCATGGACGCAAGCGCGGCGAAGGCTCGCATGTGCCGCAGCGAAAGATTCATGTTTGCTGAATTCATTTCATCATTATTGTGAACCGCAGCGGATTGATCGCGTTCGTATCCACCCATAGACTCGATCATTATCCAATCAAAAAGATCAAAACGGAGAATTCGATGAAGCGTATCGCATTGCTGATGTGCCTGGCGGCCGGCCTGATTGCGGGAACGGCGGCGACGGCGCAGAATTTCCCCACCCGGCCGGTGACGCTCATTGTGCCCTTTCCGCCCGGAGGCGGCACCGATATCCTCGCCCGGCCATTCGCCGATGCCTTGTCCAGGAAGTGGGGGCAGCCGGTCGTCGTGGAAAACAAGGCGGGCGCGGGCGGCAGCATAGGCACCGAAGCCGCCGCCCGGGCGGCTCCGGACGGCTATACGCTGGTGCTGGGCACAGTGGGCACGCACGCCATCAACCAAAGCCTATACAGCAAGCTGCCTTATGACGGCGATCGCGATTTCGAAGCCATCACGCTGGTGGCCAATACGCCGAATATTCTGGTCGTCAATCCTCAAGTCGAGGCCCGGTCGGTCGCGCAGCTGATCGCCTATGCCAAGGAAAATCCGGGAAAACTGAATTATGCGTCGCCCGGCAACGGCACGCCTCCGCATCTGGCTGCTGAAGTATTCAAGCAGATGGCGGGTGTCCAGATCATGCACATTCCTTACAAGGGCACCGGGCCGGCCTTGACGGATCTGCTCGGCGGGCGGGTGCAGATGATGATCGCCAATGCGCCGGCTGTACTGCCCTACGTGGCCTCGGGCAAGCTGATCGCGCTGGCGTCGACGAGCGCCAAGCGCCCCTCGATACTGCCAGACCTGCCCACCCTGGACGAAAGCGGCCTCAAAGGCTATGAAGCCGATACCTGGTACGGCTTGTTCACGGCGAAAGGCACGCCCCCGGAAATCGTCCGCCGGCTCAACGCCGACGTGGTGTCGGTGCTCAAATCCGCTGAAATTCAGTCATTCTTCGCCAAGCAGGGCGCCGAAGTGATCGCCGATACGCCGGAAGAAGCCACGGCCAAGCTGCGGGCGGATATCAGCAAGTGGGGCAAAGTCATAGCCGATCTCCATCTGAAGCTGAATTGAACATGGCCGGGCACGCTGCGACAGTGGTCGAACAAATAGGCGCTTTCCTTGCGCGGACCAGATACGAAGACCTGCCGCGCGACGTGGCCGATGCGGTGAAGACGCGGATACTCGACCTGCTGGGCGCTTCCTGTGCCGGAATCCGGGCCGGCGCCCATACCCGCCTGCTGGAATTGTTGCCGGGAGACGGAGAGGCGCCGGTATGGGGCACGGGCGCCAGCCGCCCGGTCCGTGACGCGATTCTGATCAATGCCGCGGTCAGCCACGCGGTCTACATAGAGGACGGCTCCCGGTTCACCGGGGGCCACCCTTCTTCCGCCGTCATTCCCGCCGCATTGACTATGGCCGCCAGCCGTCATGCGGACGGCAAGGCGCTGGTGACCGCGGTGGCCTGCGGCTACGAAGTATTTCTGCGGCTGGGCCATGCCATTTACCCAGCGACCGTCAAGCGCGGCTTCCAGAGCACGGCCATTCTCGCGGCGCCCGCCTCGGCCGCCGCGCTGGCGTCCCTGCTGCGCCTGCCTGTCGCCGCCGCGGCGCATGCGATTGCAATAGGATGCAGCCAGGGGGCGGGCCTGAAAGAGGCCCTCAAGTGCGCCAACAGCCAGCCATTGCAGGTGGGCCGCAGCGCGGAAGGCGGCGCGTTGGCTTGCCTGTATGCGGCGAGCGGCGCCACGGGCGTGCCCGATATCGTCGAGCACGGATTCCTCAAGGCGTTCGCGGGCGACGCCGATGCCGGCTCCATTACAACCGGGCTGGGTTCCCGCTGGCATGTGCCCGAAACCTATCTCAAACAATATGGCGGCTGCCGGGGCAACCATGCGGCCATCGATGCGGTCGCCGGCATCCTCGATACGGAGAAAATCGGCGAAGACGATATAGAACACATCGACATCCGCGTCGACACGGTGACCTATGCCGCTGCGGTCGAGCCGCCCAGGGATGCGGGCCAGGCGCAGTTTTCAATTGCGTTCTCCGTGGCGGTGCGCATCGTCGCGGGGGATGTGCTGCCGGGCCGATTCAGCGAAGAAATCCTGCGCTCTCCGCGCGTGCAGAGCATGATGGCCCGGATTCATGTCATGCCCGACGGCGAGCTCGACCGGAATTATCCGCAGCACAGGCCCGCCGTGGCCAAGCTGCGCCTGCGCAATGGACAGGAGCTGACCCATCGGCTGGATTACGCAAGGGGCGAACCCGAGTCGCCTTTGTCGATGGTGGAAGTCGAGAGGAAATTCGAGCGCCTGGCAACGCCTGTCTATGGCGCGTCGGTACGCGCAATCAGCGACTGTGTCCGTTCCCTAGCTACGCTCGACGACGCCGCGACGCTCGCCGGCATGCTGGCGCCCATGAGGCAGCCTTCCGCGCTGCCAGCAAGGTAAACGCAGGCCGCCAGAACCTCACTTGGCGGCCCGCTGGGCTCACGCCCCCATCCGGCCCCAGGGCTCTTGCCTTACGGCGCATCCACCGGAGGGACTCCAGTGCTGGAACCCGCCTGCAAAGGCGTATCGGGGCGCCCTTCCAGGGCCTGCACGCGGGATTCCAGGGCGGCGATGCGGTTCAGCGCGCGTTCGAGCAACTGGGCCTGCACGTCGAACTCTTCGCGGGTCAGGATATCCATGCGTGCAAAGGCCTGGGCCATCATGGCTTTCACGTTGCGCTCGATGTCGGCGGCCGGGCTTTTGGCGATAAGTTCCGACATGTTCTTCTGGAAGTCTTCAAACCAGTCGTTGCGGTTGATCATGGCTATCTCCGTATGCATCAGCCTTTAGTGTAATGAAAAACACCCCGGAAAGCTGGAAGGAAATCCAACTTTCCGGGGTGCTTGGCGCGGCCCGGCCTTCCGCGGCCCGGCCTTGCGCGGCCCGGCTTGTCGTGGCCCTTACGCTGCCCGAGCTGTCGACGGCTCGCCTGTTGCGGCCCGCCCCGCCATGGCCCGCCGCTGCCGCGCAGAAGCCTATCGCGACGCGGCGCCGGCCTGGCTAATTCAGCGGGCCGGCGCCGCCCCGCCCCGCATCAAGGCTTGGCTTGTTCGGACGGCACGGTGGAGGCGGCGCTGTTGCGGCCGTTGCCTACGGAGTCTTGAATCGCCCTGTCGGCCTTGGCAGCGCCTTCTTTGATGGCATTGCCCATTTCATGCGCTTTTTCCGCGGCGCTGTCCTTCAGCTCGCCGGCCTTTTCTGAAATGGTGCTGGCCGCCTGCTTGGCCGATTCCTTCATGGTTTCGCCTGCTGAAGGAGAGGCGGCGACGGAGGGCGCGGCGCTGGACGACGAGCCCGGCGCAGGCGCGGGCGCAGGCGTGGATTCCGGAGCAGGCGCCGGAGCGGGCGCTGGAGGCGGCGCGGGCGGCGCCGCGGGCGCCGGTGTTTCAGTTGGCGCCGGGCTGTCCGCAGGCACGTCCTTGTCCTCGCCCTTGGAGCATGCCGCGAGCAGGCTCATGGAAGCAATCGTAGCAATAAGGGCTAGATGTGTGCGGGTCTTATTCATAAATTCCTCACTTGTCCAAAGTCGCTGGTGTGCCCTGCTGATGCCGGTGCGACTGACGGTTCAGCAGTGAGCTTGTTGCAAAGCCTTCGTAACAATTCTAGCCACGGACTACCGGGCAAGCGGGAAGCTAGTGTAAATCCTGATTTCAATGCGGGCATGCAAGCGCAGCCGCTTTTTGGCCGTATACGCAAGCTGGCATGGAGCTTAAAGCGTTTGGCGGGGCTAATTATGTATATACACCTGGACACAAAAGCCGCCTTAGGCTGGTGTCTGGTTACATTTTTGTGCACCGAAGCGCAGGCAGCCCAGGCGTGCTCATTGACACAGAGCGGCCCAGGGCCGCCGCGCAAGCCCCCGGCTGCGTCGGGATGCGGCGGCGCAAGTGCGCACCGGCGAACCGCCGCCGCAAACCCATGGCCGAAGCATCACTGCTTCTTCACGCCGGCCAGCGCTATCACCTTGCCCCAGGCGCGCTGTTCATTCTTGATGAAGTCCTTCAGCCCGGAGCGGTCCATCTTCATCGGGGTGAATCCCAAGCCGGCAAGCTGCTTCTGCACATCGGGCAAGGCCAGGATATCTCGCACTTCTTTCGACAGGCGATCCAGGATGGCGGGCGGCGTGCCGCGCGGCGCCATCAAGCTCATCCACGATTGCATGCTGAAGTTCACCCCTTGCTCCTTGATGGTAGGCGTGTCGGGCAATTGCGGAATGCGCTCGGCCGGCGTCACCGCGATGGCCCGCACCCGCCCCGCATCCAGCTGCGGCTGCAGCACGCTGATCGAATCCGCCGTCAAGTCGATACGGCCCGCCGCCAGGTCGGTCAGCGCCGCTACCCCGCCCTTGTAGGGTGCGTGCGTCATGTTGATGCCCGCTGCCGCGACGAACCCGGCGACGAGCAGGTGCTGGGTGCCTCCGGTGCCGCTGGACCCATAGAACAACGGCTTGCCGCGCGTGCGGGCCGCTTTGATCAAGGAGGGTATATCCTTGATCGGCGAGCCCGCGGGCACCACGAAGGCCATGGGCACGCCGACCAGCGGCGCGACGGCGTCCAGGTCGTCGAGCGTGTACGGCACGGAGTCCAGCACGGCCGGCGCGATGACCAATGGGCCGGGCGAGCCGAAAATCAAGGTATAGCCATCGGCCGGCTGCTTGACGCCATGGGCGGTGCCGATGGTGCCGCCGGCGCCGGGACGGTTATCGACGATGATGGGCTGCCCCAGCCGCTGGCTCAAATGCTGCCCGATCATCCGGGTAACGATGTCGGACGAGTTGCCCGCCGCAAATGGGACGATGATGGTGATGGGCCGCTCGGGATACTTCGCTTGCGCGTGTGCGGACAGCGGCAGCACGCAGGCCGCCGCAGCCCAGGCCAGGTACTTCAGGGTCGTGAGTAAACGCATGATGTCTCTCTCCTTTATTTGCCTGCATAGAAAGGCGCCGCAAGCCGGACGGCGCCCGGTCCGCCACTGCGATCGCATTCACACGTAGGGGGACAGGCCGCTCAAATCCGGCTCGCGTTCGATCGACTGCAAGTAGCGCAACAACCCTTCGGTCTTTTGCTCCGGCCACTGCGCAAGTCCCATCAAGGTACGGAACTTGCGGTCGCGGTCGGCCGGCGTCATGGGTACTTCGGGCTCTCCGGTGGGCCAATCGACCGCCTGCTCGACGGTCCGCCCGTCGCGCAATGCAACGGTGATGACCGTGCCCCATTTATCGGGAAAGCCCTTGTCCAGCTCGTCGTCCGGCACGACATCGACCAGACTCATGGCCTGCCGGATTTCCGGCTCGTCGCGATAGGCCAATGGATGGGCGGCGTCCAGCAGGCTCCACAAGCCCTCCCGCCCTTTGACGAGCGCCACGGCGATGTTGAACTGCACCGAGAATCGCGTGCCCTGCAAGCCCTTGTTGCCTTCCCAGGAGCGCGGGTCGTTGACCAGATTGGCGCCCGTCCTCAGGATGCGGGCGTTGATCCGCTGCACATCGGCGGCGGTAAACCCGTGCTGCCGGCGCAAGCTCAATATGGCGTCCATGGCGGGATGGCAATAGCGGCAGCCGGAATAGGCCTTCTGCGACACCTCCATGACTTTCCAGCGCTCTCCCAGGCCGTCCGTCAGCCGCTCGGGATGCCGTTCGCCATCGCCATAAAGCGCCATGAATCCGCGCCGGTTCTCGATGACATCGGTCGGCCCGCTGAACCCTTGCTCGGCCAGCAATGCCGCGATCACGCCCGATTTGGCCGCATGGCCGCAGTTGAAGTCCTTGGTCATGGCGCGTTCGCCAAGGTGCGCGAAATTCCCGCAGGCTTGCGCACCCGCGGTGCCCAGCGCCCAGGCGGCTTGCCGCGCATCCAGCCCGAGCAGCCGCGCGGCGGTCATGGCGGCGCCAAACACCATCATGGTGCCGCTGGAATGCCAGCCTTTGCGGTAATGCCCCGGCATGACGGATTCCCCGATACGCAGCGCCACCTCGTAGCCCGCCACGGCCGCGGTCAATAAATCCTTGCCCGATACATTCTTGTACTGCCCGATGGCCAGGCCGCTGGCATGCAGGCTATCGCCCGGATGAGCCATGGTCAGGCGATGAGTATCGTCCAGTTCCATCATGTGGCCAAGCGATCCATTGACCAGGGCGGCCCAGGGCGCCGCCACGCGTATGCCCGTGCCCACAATGCCGGACTGCGGCGGCCCTCCCATGGTCCGGGCAAAACGGATCAGCCGCTGCGCGGGATCCTCATGGGCCGCGGGGATCGCCGTGCTGACGTAATCGATCAACAGTTCCTTGGCCCGGTCCGCGACCTCCTCGGGGATATCCTCGTACTTCAATTGCGCGCCGAACGACGCCAGCGCCCGCGTTGCTCCCCTGGCCTCGGGATAAGGCTCGTTCGGGTCGTGTTTCTTCTCCGCCATTGTTTTCTCTCCTTTTGCTGGAACGACTATGGACAGCTACTATTCATGGCATGACGAGGCGCGGCGCATTGCGCCCTATCGCGATGCCCGAGCTCCTCGCGGATCGGATCCGATGCATGCAGCCGACCGCTCTTGGCCGGCTGGCCGATCAAAGCGCCCACGGTAAGCGGCTTGAAGGGCGCGCGGGGCCGCAAGGGGTCGACTTCTTCGGCAGGCACATCGCGTTCGGCTGCGATCAACGCGGCCACGGTCGTACCGCACATGCGTCCCTGGCAGGGCCCCATGCCGGCGCGCAAAAATGCCTTGATCTGGTTGGGGCCGGCGGCGCCCAGCTTCACCGCCGCGCGTATCTGGCCGGCGGTCACTTCCTCGCAGCGGCAGACCACGGTGTCGTCCGCCAGCTCCGCCGCCGCGTGTTCCAGCGGCGCATAAAGCCTATCCAGGAAGGGACGCAGCGCGAGCGCCCGCGAAAGCGCCTTCAAAGGCGCCGACGCCCGCGCGTCGCGCTGCGCCGCCTCGATGGCGCCCAGCCTGTGCGCGGCATCCAGCGCCGCCAGCGCGCCTTGCGCCACCGCGGCCTGCCAGCCGCCCACGCCGCCGCCGTCGCCGGCAATGGCGACCTGCGGATGGCTGGCCGCTCCCCATGCATCGATCGCCGGCGCCCAATACCGCTGCGCTTCGTGCCACCGATGCGCCAGCCCCAGGGCCCGGCTGATATGGGTAGAAGGAATGACCCCGTCGTGAAGCAGCACAGTCCGGCAGGCGATCTCGCCGCCCTCCCATGACAGGCCGGCGACCTGTTCATCGCCCAGGATGCGCAGCCCTCCGGCGTGCCGCAGCACCTTCAGCCCCCTGCGCCGCGCCTCGCGCATCAGGCCCAGGCCTTCACGCAGCAAGGGCAGCCCCCGCCACCACCCGCCCGCCAGACAGGCCCGCGCAATGCGGCCCGCGGGAGTCGTTTCGACGAAATGCACCTCTTTGGCGCCGGCGCGCAGCAGCTGCACGGCGACCAGCCAGCACAAAGGCCCCTGGCCGGCGATCACCGTCGGCCCATGCGGCACGGCGCCAGCGGTTTTGAGCAGTATCTGCGCGGCCCCGGCTGTCATCACGCCGGGCAGGGTCCAGCCGGGGACAGGCATGGGCCGCTCCTGCCCGCCCGTGGCCAGCAGCACACGGCGCGCCGTGCATTCCTGCGAAACATCGTCCCTCAGCACCGACAGCACGGCCGGATCCGAAACGTCGCCGCCCGACGCCGCCAGCTCGATATGCCAGACGGTCGAACGCGGGAAATACTGTATGCCCCGGCTGCCGTGGAATTGGGCGGCCAGCTTCCGGCCCGCATCCGCATGGGCGCCGCGCAGCGCGGGGTCCGCGCCGGCGGATTCGATGGCGCGGAATACCTGGCCGCCGACGGCGGGCTGTTCGTCCACAACCGCCACGCGCAGCCCCATCCCCGCGCCGGCGACCGCCGCCGACATCCCGGCCGGGCCGGCGCCTATGATCAGCAAATCGAATTCACCCATCATGGCCATCCGCTCCCGATACGCTGCGCGCGCCTTGCTGCGTGCTCACGCGCATGCCCGGTTCGGCCGCCACCATGCATGCCTGCTGATTGGGCACGCCGTCTATCGTCGCCAGGCAATCGAAGCACACGCCCATCATGCAGTAGGGCAGGCGCGGCGCGCCCGACACGGGCGTGCGGCGTATATAAGGCAAGCCCAGACTCAGCACGGCCGCCGCCACCGTGGCTCCGATCGGCACGGCCACCGGCCGGCCATCGATCAGCAGATCGACCGTGGCCGGCCTGACATCGGTACGTAAGTCATACATGCTGGAATCGCTCCGAACTCAATAGCGCACAATCGCCCGTCAGCCCCCCTTGCGCCACCATGGGCGCCAATACACGCGCATGCGCGGCGGCCAAGCCGACGCCCGAATGGCAGCTGAAGGCGAACGCGCCGGGAAGCCGCGCCGGCTGGTCATAAATCGGCAGGCCATCCTTGGGCAAGATTCGCACGGCCGCCCATGCGCGCACAATCTGCAATTCGGCTAGCCAGGGGAAGCAGCGCACGGCTCGTTCGGCCATGTTGCGCATCACAGCCGGCCTTTGCGTCAAGCTGTCGAAGGCGGCTTCTTCTTTGCTGTCGCCTATCATGATGCTGCCTTCGGCCGTCTGCCGGACATTCAAGGTGGGCATGGACAGCAGCGGGCGCACCCGCTCGGTCACGAGTATCTGCCCCCGTTGCGGCGCAATCCAGCAATCCAGGCCCAGCGCCGGCAGCAAGGGGATGTTGCCCAGGCCGGCCGCCAATACCAGGCGCGGCGCCCGCGCCACGCCGCCGTCGGGCATGGCGATGCGGAAATCGTTCGGCGCCGGATCGATCTTGCGCACCGGCGTCAGCGGCCGGTAAACGCCGCCGGCTTGCTGGATGGCGGCATGGAAGGCGCGCAAGGTCGGCAGCGGGCCGACATGCCCGTCATAGGGCGTCCAGCTGGCGCCCACGACGTCCCGCCCCAAACCCGGCACCATCTCCGCCGCTTCCTGGCGGGTCAGCATGCGGTAGTCGAAGCCGAACTCGCCGGCCTCTTGCCGCATGCGGGCCATCATGCCGGCGCGAGCCGACAACTCGGCGTCGGACAAACAGAAATGCAGGCCGCCCGGCAGCTCCAGGCCAACGTCGATACCGGTCAATTCGGCCAGCCGCGCGGCCAAGGCCGGCCAGTGCGCCGCCGACGTGCGCGCCCAACGGTGATAATGCGGCGCCCCGAGGCCCTTGGATTGGGACCAAACCAGGCCGAAATTCCCGCGGCTGGCGCGCAGCGCCACATCTCCTTCGTCCAGCACCAGGACGCGCATGCCGCTTTCGGTCAAGCCGAAGGCCACCGCCGAGCCCACCAGGCCGCCGCCGACCACCAAGGCGTCAAACTGCTCCATCGCTACTCCCGTCCAGGGGATCGCCCCCTCAACCGGCGATACCCGCCGCCTTGACGACCGGCAGCCAGCGCTCCGCCTCCGCGCGGAAGCGTTGCGCGAAGTCCTCGGGCGTGCCCGACAGAATATCGGCGTATGCGCCCGCCATTTTTTCGCGCACCTCCGGCCGCGTGCCGACGCGCCCGACCTCCTTGTTGAGTTTGGCGACGATATCGTCCGGCGTACGCGCAGGCGCAAACAGACCGCCCCAGGAATATTCCGAGAAACCGTCATAGCCGGATTCCTGAACTGTGGGGACATCCGGCAGGAAAACGCTGCGCCGTCCATTGAGATTCACCAGCACGCGCACATTGCCCGCGCGCACCTGAGGGATGACCGACGGCGTGGAATCCACCGTGGCATCCACGCTGCCCGCCAATAGATCGATCATCGCCGCCGCCCCGCCCCGGTATGGAACGTGCTGCATCCTCATGCCCACCCGGCGCTGCAAGAGCTCGGCCGTGATGTGCAGCGTCGAGCCGACGCCCGCCGTTCCATAGGTCAGATCGCCCGGCCTGCGTTTAGCCTCGGCCACCCATTCCTCGAACGACCGGTAGGGACTGCTCGCTTTGACGCACAGCAGATTGTCGTTGGAGAACCAGGGCGCGACCGGCTTCAAGTCCTTGATCGGATCGAAGCCGAGGTTGGGGTACAGCAGCTTGCCCGTGATCATCGGCCCGTTGGTGGCCATTACCAGGGTGTAGCCATCGGGCTCGGCGCGAGCCACTTGCTCCATCCCTATGGTCCCGCCCCCGCCTCCCTTGTTTTCAACGACGACGGGCTGGCCCAGTTCGTCGCCCAGCGACAAGGCCAGCACCCTGGTCGATGCGTCGGTTCCGCCGCCCGCCGCGAAGGGAACCACCAGGCGTATGGGGCGCGCCGGATAAACGGCGGCGCGGGCATGCGCCGGCAGGGCCAGGCAAAGCGCCGCCCCGGCTGCGCCCGCCCCCAGCAGCCGGCGCCGCAGGGGATCCACCGGCATACTTGCATGCCGCCTCGTTGGCACATTGTCGTTCATGAGCAACTCCCTCCCTGGCAAGCCTCGGACGCGGCCGCCCGCGGCCATCGAACGGCGGGCGGGCCGAGTCATATTGCAAGCGACTGCCAACGCTAAAGGGCATGCGCACCGGCCGGCTTTAGTGTTGGCAGGTCCTAAGTCATGGCGGCGACATCATCCGTCACGCAATAGCCATAATCGCGCCGGGCCGCTGCGAGGCTGACCTCGCCATTGCGCACGTCACGCGCCAGCGCCGCCGGGTCGCGCCGGGACGGATCGCCATACCCGCCTCCGCCCGGCGTTTCCATGCGTATGGCGGTGCCCGCCTTCAAAGTCATACCGGTCACGCTGCCGGCCATCGGCTGCGGTTGGCCCCCGGGCGGCACATGGAACAGGCGCGCGCAACCGCCCGGCAGGCCGCCATCCAATCCCGGCGCAGGCGTGTTGACGCCGTCGGAGCGCGCAGTGAATAAGACGTTGTCTTCGCGGGTGCGGATTTGGCGCGCAATGCCCAGGCCGCCGCGCCACTGGCCCGCGCCGCCGCT
>Ga0182735_1000969_pt1 | contig 20380 bp, 20 predicted proteins | sample eDN5th30CKraftMG_FD_128524 | JGI IMG/M metagenome (GOLD analysis project Ga0182735, IMG submission 128524) | Enriched Miracle-Growth compost microbial communities from Emeryville, California, USA - eDNA 5th pass 30_C Kraft MG (version 2) (version 2) ...
CGCGCCTTCCACAGCGCCATCGCCGACGCCTGCGGCAATGCCGCGCTGGCCGCGGCCATTTCGCACATCTGGCAGTTGAGCATCGCCAGCCCGGTCTTCAGCCGGCTGGAAAAGCACTTCGTCACCACGCAGGTCTGGCAGGCCGCCCAGCAAGAGCACGACCGCATCCTGGCGGCCATCGTCGACCGCGATCCCATCCGCGCCCGGCACGCCATGCACGACCACCTGGTCGGCATCCTGGCGCGGCTGCGCGAAGACTTCGGCAGCGGCGGCATCCGCTAGCCCGCCCGCCTTCTTTCCGCACCCCCAAGGGTTCTTTCCAACCACAACACATCACAACATATCAAGGTGAAATCCATGCAGCTGATCCGTACCCTCGCCGCCCTGCTGGCGGCCGCCGGCCTGGCGCTGGCCACGGCGCCCGCGCACGCGCTGGACATCAAGCTGGGCCACGTCCTGGCGCCCAGCCATAGCTGGAACAAGGCCGCCGAAGGCTTCGCCGCCGAGGTCAAGCAGAAGACCGACGGCCGCGTGAACTTCGTGCTGTTTCCCAGCGGCCAGCTGGGCAACGAAAAAACCATGCTGGAAGGCCTGCAGATCGGCAGCCAGGGCGCCGCGATCATCGGTTCCGGCTCGCTTCAGCCCATCGAGCCCAAGTTCGGCATCGTCGAACTGCCCTACACCTGGACGACCGCGCAGCAGGCCTACCAGGCGTACGACGGCGACCTGGGCGCGGCCCTGGCCAAGCTGGCCGCCGCCAAGAACCTGGTGATCCTGTCCTGGTGGGAAAACGGTTTTCGCCACCTGACCAACAACCGCGGCCCCATCAACACGCCGGCCGACCTGGACGGCCTGAAGACCCGCGTCACGCCCGACAAGATGCGCCTGGATACCTTCACCGCCCTGGGGGCCAACCCGGCCCCGCTGGCTTTCGGCGAACTGTATTCGGCCCTGCAGCAAAAGGTGTTCGACGCCCAGGAAAACCCGCTGTCGATCATCTATACCTCGTCGTTCTTCGAGGTGCAGAAGTACCTGTCGCTGACGGGGCACGTGTGGGGTCCCGCCAGCCTGATCGTGGCCAAGCACACCTGGAACCGCATCTCGCCCGAAGACCAGAAGATCATCCAGGCGGCCGCCGACAAGTGGCGCGACGAACAACGCAAGATGATCACCCAGGGCGACGACGACTTCGTGGCCAAGCTGAAAGAAAAAGGCATGCAGGTCAACCAGGTCGACAAGGCGCCATTCATCGCTGCGGTGGCGCCGGTCTGGAAGAACTATGAGTCGGTCTACGGCGCCGAACTCATGGGCATCCTGCAGAAATACCGCAAGGCCCAATAATGCTGTCGCGCATCGCCGACCTGCTTTCCGGCTTCAGCAAGGCGGTCGCCGCGGTGGCGGTGGCCGTGCTGGCCGGCCTGATCACCTACGTGGTGTTCCAGCGCTTCGTCACGCACGCCACGCCGCACTGGGCCGAGGAATTGCCGCGCCTGGTGCTGGTGTGGGCCGCCTTTGTCGGCGGCATCACCTGCAGCCATGAACGCACCCACCTGATGGCCGGGCTGCTGCCCTTTTTCGTGCGCAGCCCACGCGCGCTGGCCGGCATCGAGCGCCTGAACCAGGTGCTGATCATCGCGGGCCTGTCGGTGCTGGGCTACGCGGGCTGGCAACTGGCGCAGCTCACCATGGACCAGACCCTGCCCGCGCTGGACGTATCGGCCGGCACTGTCTACCTGGCCCTGCCGGTTGCCTGCGCGGCCGCCGTGCTGGTCCACCTTGCTCAACTGTTCGCGGCCGCGCCGGCCGCGCCGAAGGAATAACAAGATGTCTATGGGTGCCCTGTTTCTCATGGGCGTGTTCACCGTCACGGTACTGATCGACATGCCCATCGCCTTCGGGCTGGTGCTGTCGTGCCTGGCCTACCTGGCCGTGTACGACACCGCGCCCATGATGCTGGCCGCGCAGCAGTACGTGTCCGGGCTGGACAGCTTCACGCTGCTCGCCATTCCGCTGTTCATCCTGGCCGCCCAATTGATGAACGGCGCCGGCCTGACGCAGCGCATCGTGCGCCTGTGCGCGGCCGTCGTCGGCGACATCCGCGGCGGGCTGGCCGTGGTCGCCGTGCTGGCCTGCCTGATGTTCGGCGCCTTGTCGGGCTCCGGCGTGGCCGACGTCGTTGCCATCGGCAGCCTGCTGTTGCCGGCCATGGCCCGCAGCGGCTACGACAAGGGCTTCAGCTGCGCCCTGGTGGGCAGCGCGGGAGCGGCCTCGACCATCATCCCGCCCAGCATCGTGCTGATCGTCTATGGCACCATCACCGACACCTCGGTCGGCAAGCTCTTCCTGGCCGGCATCATTCCCGGCATCCTGCTGGGCGGCTCGCTCATCGTGGTGGCGCTGTGGCAGGCGCGCAAGCACAACTGGGCCGGCGGGTCGCCCTTCAGCTGGGGCGAACTGCGCGCCGCGCTGCTCGACGCGATACCCGCCCTGATGGTGCCGGTGCTGATCATCGGCGGCATCCGCCTGGGCATTTTCACCGCCACCGAAGCCGCTTCCAGCGCCATCGTCTACGCTCTGCTGATCGGCTTCTTCTGGTATCGCACGCTCAGCCTGCGCACGGTGTGGGAAAACCTGAAATCCACTGGCGAAGGCAGCGCCTCCATCCTGCTGCTGATCGGCGCGTCGGCGCTGTTCGCCTGGATCCTGGTGGCCGAACAAGTGCCCCAGGCCCTGTCGCATCTGCTGGTGGAATGGACCGACAGCAAGACGGCGGTGTTGCTGGTGCTGACCGTCGTCCTGCTGCTGCTGGGCACGTTCATGGAGGCCATCCCGGTCATCATCATCGTCGCGCCCGTGGTCATGCCGGTGCTGGCCCACTATCAGATCGACCCGGTGCACTTCGGCATCCTACTGTCCATCAACATGGCCATCGGCGCCAATACGCCGCCGGTGGGCGTCGACCTGATGGCCGCCTGCAAGATCGGCGGCATCAACATGATGCAGACCCTGCGCCCGCTGACGTGGATGATGCTGGCCATGACCGCGGTCATGCTGCTGCTGACCTTCGTTCCCGAACTGGTGCTGTTCCTGCCCAGGCACGTCCAATGAAACCCGTCATCGCCCCCATCCGCCCGCCCCGGTTGCGCCGCAGCTGGATGTTCGTTCCCGGCCTGGATGCGGCCGCCCAGCAGGCCGGCCTGGACAGCGGCGCCGATGTGCTGGTGGCCGACCTGGAAGAGTTCACCGCTGCCGCCGAGCGGCCCGAGGCGCGGCGCCGCATCGTCTCGCTGATCGCCCTGTGCCGCGACCGCGGCACCGTGGCGGCGGTGCGCATCAACACGCTGGCCGGCGACGGGCTGGACGACCTGCATGGCGTGATGCCCGGCGCGCCGGATGCCATCCTGCTGCCGCACGCCGAAAGCGCCGCGCAGATCGTCGCGCTGGACCAGGCCATCGGCGCCTGCGAAACCGATCTGGGCCTGCCCGCCGGGCGCACCGAGATCGTCCCTACGCTGGAGTCCGCGCGCGGCATCAGCCGTGCGCTGGACATTCTGGGCGCCAGCCCGCGCGTCAGCGCCTGCCTGCTGGCCGCCGAGGACCTGACCGCCGACCTGGGCGCCGAACGCGGCCCGGACGGCATTGAACTGCATGCCTTGCGCAGCCGCTTCCTGGTCGATTGCACGGCCGCCGGTTGCGTGCCCATCGACTGTCCGTTCAATTACCGCGACCCGCAGGCGCAGGCGGCCGACCTGCGCTGGGCGCGCCGCATCGGCATGAAATCCAAGTGCGCGGTATTCGCCGAACAAGTGGCCGCCATTCACGCCGTCTTCACCCCCAATGCCGCCGAAGTGCGTTCGGCGCAGGCCCTGACCCGCGCCTACGAAGCGCAGCGGCGCGGCGAGCCCGACGCCGGCGCGCGCATCGACCCGCCCGACTACAACACGGCCCGCCGGTTGCTGGCGCGCCACGCCGAATTCGAAAACTGGCATGCCGCCGCCCATGCGGCGCCGCGCCAAGGAGACCCTGTATGACCCGCGCACTTCCGCCCGCGCGCAACGGCGGCCAGATCCTGATGCAGCAGCTGCGCATCCATGGCGCACGCCGCATTTTCATGGTGGCCGGCGAAAGCTACCTGCCGTGCATCGACGCGCTGAACGACCATGCCGATGCCATCCAGCCCATCGTGTGCCGCCAGGAAAGCGGCGCGGCCTACATGGCCGAAGCCTACGGCAAGCTGACCGGCGAACCCGGCATCTGCTTCGTCACGCGCGGCCCCGGCGCCACCAACGCCAGCATCGGCGTGCACACCGCCTTCCAGGATTCGACCCCCATGATCCTGTTCGTGGGCCAGGTCGGCAACGACTTCTACGAACGCGAGGCCTTCCAGGAAATCGACTATCGCCGCATGTTCGGCCAGATGGCCAAATGGGTGGCGCAGATCGATCGCACCGACCGCATTCCCGAATACGTGGCGCGCGCATACAGCGTGGCCACCAGCGGCCGGCCCGGCCCGGTCGTGCTGGCGCTGCCCGAGGATACGCTGTGGGGCACGGCCAGCGTGGCCGACCTGCCCCGCTATGCGCGCCCCCAGAGCCATCCCGGCGCGACCGACCTGGCCCGCATGGTCGAGCTGCTGGACCAGGCGCAGCGGCCGTTCCTGCTGCTGGGCGGCAGCGGCTGGACCCCGGCCGCCATCGGGCAGGTGGCGGCCTTTGCCGAACGCTTCGAATTGCCGGTAGGCACGGCATGGCGCCGCCTGGAATGCTACGACCAGCGCCATGCCAATGCGGCCGGCCAGGTCGGCTGGGCCATGACGCCCGAACTGCGCCAGCGCGTGCGCGAGGCCGACCTGCTACTGGCCGTGGGCACGCGGCTGGGCGAAGCCACCACCGAAGGCTATACCCTGGTGGAAAGCCCGCTGCCGCGCCAGCGGCTGGTGCATGTCTATCCCGACGCGGCCGAGCTGGGCCGGGTCTACGCGCCGACGCTCGGCATCGTCAGCGGCGTGGGCACCTTCGCCGGGGCGCTGGCCGCCCTGCGCCCGGGCCATGCGCCATCGCGTGCGCCGGCCGTGCACGCCGCCCACGCCGAGTACCTGGACAGCCTGCAACCGCTGCCCGCGCCCGGCGCGCTCAGCCTGGATGCCGCGGCGGCGCACGTCAACGCGCAGTTGCCGCCGGATGCCTGCGTGACCGTGGGGGCCGGCAACTACGCGCTGTACCCGCACCGCTACCGGCAATTCGCCGGCCCGGGCACCAGCCTGGCCCCCACGGTGGGCGCGATGGGATACGGCCTGCCCGCGGCCATTTCGGCCAAGCTCGAGAATCCCGCGCAGACCGTGGTCTGCTATGCGGGCGACGGTTGCTTCCAGATGAACATGCAGGAACTCGGCGTGGCCATGCAGTATCGGCTGGGCATCGTCGTGCTGGTGTTCAACAACGGCATGTGGGGCACCATCCGCGCCCACCAGGAACGCGAATTCCCGGGCCGCCCCATCGCGCTGGGATTCGACAACCCCGACTTCACGCAGATCATCAAGGGCTATGGCGGCTACGGCGAAGCGGTACAGCGCACGGCCGACTTCGGCCCCGCCTTCGCGCGCGCCCGCGCCTTCGCCGAGCGCGAACGCCTGCCGGCCCTGCTGGAACTGCGCTACGACGCCGACGGCATCGCCCCCGGCCAGACACTGGCGGCCATCCGCCAGGCCGCGCTGGATGCGCGCCCCCTTCCCGCCCACTCCTGAAAGGACATCTCCATGACGACTCCGACGATTTCCATTGACGGCCAGCGGCTATGGCAGTCGCTGATGGACCTGGCCAAGATCGGCGCCACGCCCAAGGGCGGCAACTGCCGGCTGGCCCTGACCGCGCTGGACGGACAGGGTCGCGACCTGGTCACAGGCTGGATGAAAGACGCCGGCCTGTCGGTACGCGTGGACCAGGTAGGCAATATCTTCGGCCGCCGCGCCGGACGCAACGACGCGCTGCCGCCCGTGATGACCGGCAGCCATATCGACACGCAGCCTACCGGCGGCAAGTTCGATGGCTGCTACGGCGTGCTGGCCGGGCTGGAAGTGATGCGCAGCCTGAACGATGCCGGCGTGGACACCGAAGCCCCACTGGAACTGGCCATCTGGACCAACGAGGAAGGCTCGCGCTTCGTGCCCGTGATGATGGGATCGGGCGTGTTCGCCGGCAAGTTCCCGCTGGAAACCGCGCTGCAGGCGCGCGACGCCGACGGCAAGGCAGTGCGCGACGAATTGCGGGCCATCGGCTACGCCGGCCCCGAACCGGTCGGCGGCCGCCCGGTCGACGCCTACTTCGAGGCGCACATCGAACAAGGGCCCATCCTGGAGCACGAAGACAAGGTCATCGGCGTGGTGACCGGGTCGCTGGGCCTGCGCTGGTACGACGTCGTGGTCACCGGCATGGAAATGCACGCCGGCCCCACTCCCATGGCCATCCGCAAGGATGCGTTGCTGGCCGCCAGCTACCTGGTGCAGGCCGTGATCGGCATCGCCAACCAACACCAGCCGCATGGACGCGGCACGGTCGGCGAACTCCACGCCCACCCCGGTTCGCGCAACGTCATTCCCGGCCAGGTGCGCCTGACGGTCGACCTGCGCCACGAAGACGAGGCCACGCTGGTTCGCATGGACCAGGCCTGGCGCCAGGCCGCGCAGGAAGTGGCGCAGCGCCACGGCGTCACGGTCGAGGTGAAGGATGTGCAGTACTTCCCGCCCACGCCGTTCGACGCCGACCTGGTGGGCAAGATCCGCGATGGCGCCGTCGCCCGCGGCCTGCCGCGCATGGACATCGTCACGGGCGCGGGCCACGATGCGGTCTACATGGCCGCCGTCGCCCCCACCGCCATGATTTTCGTGCCCTGCAAAGACGGCATCAGCCACAACGAAATCGAGGACGCCCGGCCCGAACACCTGGAAGCGGGCTGCAATGTACTGCTCGACGCCATGGTGGCGCGCGCCGGCCTGGCGGGCTGATCCGCGCCAAGCCTACAGGAGCCCTTTCATGTCCCTGCACGATATCGACTACTGGCGCGGCAAGGCCGATGCCATGCGCTTCCGCGGCCAGGCCTACATCGACGGCGCCTACGCCGACGCGGCCGACGGGGCCACGTTTGCCGCGCACAGCCCCATCGACGGTCGCAAGCTGGCCGACGTGGCTGCCTGCGGCGCCGCCGACGTGGACCGCGCCGTGGCCGCGGCGCGGCGCGCCTTCGAGGCCGGCGTATGGCGCGACCTGCTGCCACGCGAACGCAAGCAGCGCCTGCTGCGCCTGTCGGCCCTGATCACCGAGCACGCCGAGGCGCTGGCACTGGCCGAGACGCTGGACATGGGCAAGCCCATCCGCGACGCCCTGGCATTCGACCTGCCCGAGACGGCCCACTGCTACGCCTGGTATGGCGAAGCCATCGACAAGCAGTACGACGAGATCGCTCCCACCGGCAACCAGGCGCTGGCCACGCTGACACGCGAGCCGGTGGGCGTCGTGGCGGCCGTGGTGCCCTGGAACTACCCCCTGATGATGGCGGCATGGAAAGTGGCGCCGGCGCTGGCCGTGGGCAACAGCGTCATCCTGAAGCCGGCCGAACAGTCGTCGCTCAGCGCCATCATGCTGGCCGACCTGGCCGCGCAGGCCGGCATCGCGCCGGGCGTCTTCAATGTGGTGCCCGGCCTGGGCGCGCAGGCGGGCCAGGCGCTGGGGCTGCATCCCGACGTCGATTGTGTGGCGTTCACCGGGTCCACCGCCACCGGCAAGCGTTTCATGCAGTACGCCGGCCAGTCCAACCTGAAGCGGGTCTGGCTGGAATGCGGCGGCAAATCGCCGCACATCGTGTTCGACGACTGCCCCGACCTGGAACGCGCGGCGGCCGCGGCGGCGGCGGGCATCTTCGTCAACCAGGGGGAAGTCTGCATCGCGGGCTCGCGCCTGTATGTGCAGGCGGGTATCTACGACGACTTCATGGAACGCGTGGCCGCCCATGCCCGCGCCATGCAGCCGGGCAACCCGCTGGATCCCCGCACCGTCATGGGCGCCATGGTCGACGAGCGGCAGATGCAGGCGGTGCTCGACCGCATCCAGGCCGGCCAGCGCGAAGGCGCCGCGCTGCGGCTGGGCGGCCGGCGCGTGCACGGCGACAGCGGCGGCTACTACATCGAGCCGACCATCTTCGACTGCGCCGGCCAGGACAATTCCCTGGTGCGCGAGGAAATCTTCGGCCCGGTACTGGCCGCGCAGCGCTTCGCCACCGAGGACGAAGCCGTCGCCCTGGCCAACGATTCCGTCTACGGCCTGGGCGCCGGGCTCTGGACCGCCGACCTGCGGCGCGCCCACGTCCTGTCGCGCCGCCTGCGCGCCGGCCTGGTCTGGGTCAATTGCTACGCCGACGGCGACATCACCGTGCCTTTCGGCGGCGTCAAGCAATCCGGCTTCGGCCGCGACAAGTCGCTACACGCGCTGGACAAATACAGCGACCTGAAAACTACCTGGATCAGCCTGGCGCCCTGATCCGCCGGGGCGGGACAGGGCGCGGGCCCTCGCCCCGCCCGAACGCGCGCGCTGCGATAGAATCCCCGGATCTCCATCGTCATGCCGCCCATGCCCGCCTCCTCCGCCGACGCCCCGCTCACCGTCCTGGTCTACACCGAAGAACAGCGCGGCAACCAGCTGGTCGAATCGCCGATCGTGGGCATGCTGTCCGACGTCTCCGGCGCCGACAAACTCATCGCCATCCACGATCCCCACAGCCGCATCACCTTCCTGTACCGGATCGATCATGGCACCACCAACCTGGACGCCGTGGCCATCGTCGACCAGGAGCCGGCCGCCTTCGACGGCAAGCGCAGCCTGTCCATCAACGGCACCAGCTATCGCATGGGCACGCCCGACAGCGCCGTGCGCCTGCTGCTCGGCAAGACCCGCTGGATCCAGGACAAGGGCTCGGTGCTTTCGGTGCTGCTGCGCAACGCGGCCAGCCGGCACACCGGATTCGCGTCCCGGCAGATCCACCGCGAGCGCCTGCGGCACATCCCGGAAGGCGTGCCGGTCGAACCGCTGTCGCGCCCCTGACCCGCCGTCCCGCGCCGGCCCGGCCCTGGCGCCAGGCGGCCAGACCAAGTAACATCCTTAGCCCTGCGGCCGCGCCGCGCTCGTCCCGAATCCATGCTTTTCAAAGACCAGCTCTTTCTCGCCAGCCAGTACACCGCGCCACACCACCTGGTGTCGCGCCTGATGGGCCTGGCCGCCGACTGCCGCACGCCCGCCATCAAGAACTGGATGATCTCGCGTTTCGTCCGCCGCTACGGCGTGGACATGAGCGAAGCGCTGGTGCAGGATCCGCTGGCCTACGAATCGTTCAACCAGTTCTTCACCCGCGCGCTCAAGCCCGACGCCCGCCCCCTGGACACCGAGCCCGGCGCCGTGCTGTGCCCCGCCGACGGCGCCATCAGCCAGTTGGGGCCCATCGAACATGGCCGCATCTTCCAGGCCAAGGGCCACTCGTACAGCCTGGCCGGACTGCTGGGTGGCGACCCGCGCCGCGCCGAACCCTTCGCGGGCGGCGACTTCGCCACCATCTACCTGTCGCCGCGCGATTACCACCGCGTGCACATGCCCTGCGACGGCACATTGCGCGAAATGGTGCACGTGCCCGGCCGCCTGTTTTCGGTGAACCCGCTAACCGCCAGCCATGTGCCGGAATTGTTCGCGCGCAACGAGCGCGTGGCCTGCCTGTTCGACACCGAATACGGCCCCATGGCCATGGTGCTGGTCGGCGCCATGATCGTCGCCTCGATCGAAACCGTCTGGGCCGGCCTGGTGACGCCACACAAGCGCCATGTGCGCGCCGTGCGCTACGACGAGGCGGCGCGCGCCCCCGTCCACCTGGCCAAGGGCGCCGAGATGGGCCGTTTCAAGCTGGGCTCGACCGTCATCGTGCTGTTCGGGCCCGGACGCGTGCGCTGGACCGACACCCCTTCCGTGCGCGGCCCGGTGCGCATGGGCGAGCTGCTGGCCCTGCCCGCCTGATCTGCCGGCGCTACCAGGGAAACGCGATCAGGTCGCCGTACAACTGTCGCAGCTTCGCCTTCACCTGCGGCGAATGCTGGTAGATGTCGATGAACTTCAGCAGGCGCGGACCCTGCGCCCGCTCGGGCGTGGTCACCCAGCGGATCGCATAGCGCCGCACGTTCTCGGGGTCGGTGTTGTCGAACGCCAGCCCGTCTTTCTCGTCGATGCCGGCGTGCTTGGCGAAAGTGGTGTAGGTCACCGACGCCGTCACGTCGTCGAACGTGCGCGCCGACTGCGAGCCTTCCACCTGGATCAGGGCCAACTGCTTCGGGTTGGCCACGATGTCCTGCATGGTCGCCTGGTGGTCGGCGCCAGTGCGCAGCACCAGCAATCCCATTGACTGCAGCAACAGCAAGGCGCGCCCGGTATTGACGGGGTCGTTCGGAATCGCGATGGTGGCGCGGTCGGGCACCGGGTCGCCGCGCCGCAGGCGTTTGGAAAACAGGCCGATGGTCGTCGAATACCCATAGGCAATGGGCACCAGGTTGGCTCCCCGGCTGCGATTGAACAATTGCAGGAACGGCTCATGCTGGAAGAAGTTGGCATCCACCGACCCTTCGGCCGCCGCAATGTTCGGCATGACCCAGTCGCTGAATTCCACCAGTTCCACTTTCAGGCCTTGCTTGCGCGCCTGCGCGATGGCGATTTCGGTGGCCTCGTTGGCCACGCTGGGAATGACGCCAATGCGCAGCGGCCTGTCCTGCGCGGCGCCGGCCGGGCCGGCCAGCATCAGCAGGCCCAGCAGCCCTGCCGCGATCGATCGGGAAAAACAAAGCATGGTGGCAATCGCCCCGCAGGGCGGTAAGGACGAAAGCTTCCATTGTGCCGCAGGCGCGCCGGCCGCCCGCCCATGCCCCTGCGCCCGACCGGGGCTCCCACCGCCCCCCGCTTGCGTCGCGCGCGCACATCGATAAAGATACCGGTACCGCCCAGCCAGCGGCCCACGGGCCGCCAAGGAGCCCGCCACCGTGACCGCATCCGCCCCCGCCGCCCCGCGCGCGCTGACCCTGATCGGCGCGCCCACCGATATCGGCGCCGGATCCCGCGGCGCCTCGATGGGCCCCGAGGCCCTGCGGGTGGCCGGCCTGGGCCCGGCCCTGCAGGCATTGGGCTACGACGTCGAAGACGCCGGCAACCTGGTCGGGCCGCCCAATCCCGGCCTGCCGGCCGAACATGGCTACCGGCACCTGACCGAAGTCGCGACCTGGAACGCCACCCTGCACGATGCGGTGCACACCGAACTCGGGCGCGGCCGCCTGCCCATCCTGCTGGGCGGCGACCACTGCCTGGGCATCGGTTCCATCAGTGCCGTGGCGCGCCATTGCCGCCGTGCCGGCAGGCCCCTGCGGGTGCTGTGGCTGGACGCGCATGCCGATTTCAACACCCAGGCGCTGACACCGTCGGGCAATCTGCACGGCATGCCGGTAGCCTGCCTGTGCGGCCACGGCCCCGAGCCGCTGACCGCGCTGGCCGGCCACACGCCCGCCCTGCAGCCCGGCTGGATCCGCCTGATCGGCATCCGCAGCGTCGACGAGGGCGAGAAAGGCCTGATCGATGCCGCCGGCATCGATGTCTACGACATGCGCACCATCGACGAGATCGGCATGCGGGCCGCGATGGAAGAAGCCCTGGCCGATCTCACGCCCGATACGCACTTGCATGTCAGCTTCGACGTCGACTTCCTCGACCCCGAGATCGCCCCCGCGGTCGCCACCGGCATTCCGGGCGGCCCGACGTATCGCGAAGCCCAGCTGTGCATGGAAATGATCGCCGACACCGGCCGGTTGGGGTCGCTGGACATTGTCGAGCTCAATCCCGCGCTGGACGTACGCAACAAGACCGCCATGCTGGCCACCGAACTGGTGCAAAGCCTGTTCGGCAAGTCCACGCTGATCCGGCGTCCGGCCCGCCGGCGCCCATGACGATTTCCCAGGAGGCCCCATGAAGTGCTATTGCGTTGTCGATTTCCGCGCCCCCCTGCAACTGCGCGAGCAACCCCTGCCCGACCCCCAAGGGGCGCAGGTCTTGCTCCAGGTGCGTGCCGCGGGCGTCTGCCATAGCGACATCCATTTCTGGGAAGGCGGCTACGACCTGGGCCAGGGCCGCACCCTGACGCTGAAAGACCGCGGCGTGACGCTGCCGTTGACGATGGGCCACGAAACAGTGGGCGTGCTGGCCAAGGCGGGCCCCGACGCAGCGGGCCTGCAGGCCGGGCGCAATTACCTGGTGTATCCATGGATCGGCTGCGGCCAGTGCCCCGCCTGCCTGGCCGGGCAGGAAAACCATTGCCCGACGCCAGCCTGCCTGGGCATCCATCGCCCCGGCGGGTACGCCGAATACCTGCTGGTGCCGCACGCCCGCTACCTGATCGACATCGGCGACCTCGATCCGGCCGTGGCCGCGCCGTATGCCTGTTCGGGCCTGACGACGTACTCGGCGTTGAAGAAGCTGGGCGCCGACCTGTACCGGCAGCATCCCATCGTCATCTTCGGCGCGGGCGGCCTGGGCCTGATGTGCCTGGCGCTGCTCAAGGCATTGGGCGGCGCGGGCGCGATCGTGGTGGATATCGATCCCGCCAAGCGCCAGGCCGCGCTCGAAGCGGGCGCGATCGCCGCGGTCGACGGCGCCGCTCCCGACGCGGCGGCCCAATTGCTGCAGGCCGCCGGCGGCCGCCCGGTGCACGGCGCCATCGATCTCGTCGGCGCGCCGGCCACCGCCGCGCTGGCGTTCGACAGCCTGGTCAAGGGCGGCAAGCTGGTCATCGTGGGCTTGTTCGGTGGTGGGGCGAACTGGCCGCTGGCGCTGATCCCCCTGAAGGCCCTGTCCATCCTGGGCAGTTACGTCGGCAACCTGACCGAACTGCGCGAGCTGATGGAACTGGTCCGCGCCGGCCGCGTGCCGCCCATTCCCGTCACGCGCTACCCGTTGCCCGAGGCCGACGCGGTGCTGACCGCGCTGCGACAGGGTAAAGTCGTGGGCCGCGCGGTGTTGACGACCTGACCCCGGGCCCGCGCGCGCAACCGATTCCGACTCTTGCAAGGACACCCCAGCCATGACCGACCGGCAGTTGACCCTCCTGGCCGCCCTGAACATGATCGCCGCCGTGGGCGCCGGCGCCTTCGGCGCCCACGGGCTCAAGCGCATGCTGGCGCCGGACCTGCTGGCCATCTGGCAAACCGGCGTGCTGTATCACCTGATCCACGCCCTGGGCCTGTTCGTGGTCGCCCTGCTGGGCGCGCGCTACGGCTCGACGCTGCTGTCGACGGCCGGCACGGTGATGTTCGCCGGCATCGTGCTGTTCAGCGGCAGCCTCTACGTGCTGGCAATCACCGGCACCCGCTGGCTGGGCGCGGTCACGCCGCTGGGCGGCGTCGCGTTCCTGGTGGCCTGGGCACTGGTCGCCTGGGCCGCCTGGCGCTCCGCGTAAACACGCGGCTATTCCAACGGCGGGTCGAAATGCCGGGCCAGCACCGCCGCTACGTCCGGCTGCCGCACCGCCTGTTCCGCCGCCGCGTACAAGGCCGGGCAATACGACTTGAACCATGGCGGGCCGGGGCGCCAGCGAATCATCACCGCCACATACAGGTCCAGCGCGCTGAAACGCCGCCCCAGCACGTGCGGCGTGCCGACGTGGCGCTCGATTTCCTGCCATAACTCCGCCCGGCGGCCGTGCACGCGGGTACGCAGCAGCTCGGCGGGTTCTCCCTCGGTCGTCCACTTGGGTGGGTCGTCCGAATAGGTGAAGGTGGGATACACCGCGCCCACCAGCCGCATCAGCAAGTGCCAGAAGCGCGTGCGCTCGGGGCTGTCCGCCGGCGGGGCCAGGCCGGCCGCGGGAGCCACGTCGTTCAGGTGCATGATCATCGCGGCGCTTTCGGTCATGATCTCGCCGCCAGGCAGCACCAGCGTCGGCACCTGCCCGGTCACGTTCAGCCGCAGCAGCCGCTCCCGCCCCGGCCCGGGCTTCAGGTACGGCAGGTCCGTCACGGTATACGGCAGGTTGGCCAGTTCCAGCGCCATCTCGACCATGGCCGAGCCGCACCCGCGCGATCCGATCAATTCATACGTGCTCATTTATCGCCTCCCTGGGTAGTGGCCGGCGCCAGGCGCAACAACACGCCGTCGCCGGCATCGGTCAGCACATACACCTCGCCGTCGGGCCCCTGCCGCACGTCGCGGATGCGGGCCCCCAGGTCGCGCAGCAGGCGTTCCTCGGCCACGACCTTGCCGTCCTTCAACTGCAGGCGGATCAGCTCTTGCTCGGCCAGCGCGCCGATGAACAACGAGCCGCGCCAGCCCGGATAGCGATCCGAATCGTAGAACGCCATGCCGCTGATGGCCGGCGATTTCTTCCACCAGTACAACGGGCCCTGCATGCCGGGCAGGCTCTCGCCCTTCGCCTCCGGAATCGCGAACCCCGAGTAATTGATGCCGTAAGTGGCCAGCGGCCAGCCATAGTTGCGGCCGGGATGGATGATGTTGATTTCATCGCCGCCGCGCGGACCATGTTCGTGTTCCCATAGTTCGCCCGTCCAGGGATTCAGGGCCATGCCTTGCGGATTGCGCATGCCGTAGGTCCAGATTTCCGCGCGCGCGTCCGCGCGGCCGGCAAACGGATTGCCCGCGGGCACCGACCCGTCTGGCGCCAGCCGGACGATCTTGCCCTGCAGCTTGTCCAGGTCCTGCGCCGTGGGACGGCGATTGTTCTCGCCCAGCGCCACGAACAGCATGCCGTCGCGGCCAAACACCATGCGCCCGCCGTAATGCTGCCCGCTGGACAACTTGGGCGCCTGCCGGAAAATGACCGTGAAATCCTCCAGCCGGCGCGCATCTTCGGACAGCCGCCCGCGCCCCACCGCGGTGCCGCTGCGGTCGCCGTCGGCATCGGCCTCGGCATAAGACAGGTACACCAGCCGGTCGTCGGCGAAGCGCGGCGACAGCACCACATCCAGCAAGCCGCCCTGCCCCTGGGCATGCACTTCGGGTACCCCTTCGAGCGCACGCGACAAGTTGCCCCGCGCGTCGAGCCTGCGCAAGCGGCCAGGGCGCTCGGTGATCAGCATGCTGGCATCGGGCAGGAACGCCAACGACCAGGGGTGTTCCAGGCCCCTGGCCAGTTCGGTCATCCGGACCTGGCCCTGCCGGGCCGGTGGCGCCTGGGTCTGGGCCGGCGACGCGGCGGACACGACGGCCCCCAGCAGCCCCGCCAGCATGGCGGCTCTCCACGGCGGCGGCAAAATCCGGCGTGTTCGCAATCTCGGCATGAAGCACCTCCCGCGGTAGCGTCGATGGTCGGATTGTCGGCAATGAAAGCGGCCTCTCCGGCACGCCAGCAACTGGCGTACCATAGGCCCCAGCGGCGGGAAGCCGTCTTGTTCTTCTGGAGAAACGCGTAATGAAACTGTACTACATGCCCGGCGCGTGCTCGCTGGCCTCGCACATCATCCTGGAATGGCTCGGCAAGCCCTACGAGGCCCAGCAAGTCGCGCGGGATGCCCTGAAGCAACCCGAATTCCTGAAGATCAACCCCATGGGCGCCGTGCCCGCGCTGGTCGACGGCGACATGACGCTGACCCAGAACGCGGCCATTCTGGAATACCTGGCCGAGCAGGCCCCGCAAAGCAAGCTGCTGGGCGACGGCAGCGCGCAGTCGCGCGCCGAAGTGCGCCGCTGGCTGGGCTTCCTCAACTCCGACCTGCACCGCACGTTCTCGCTGGTGTTCGCCCCGCAGCGCTTCCTGCCCGACGAAGCCGCGCAAGAGCAACTGCGCACCTCGGCGGCCGGCCTGCTGCGCACCATGTTCGGGTTGCTCGACAAGCAACTGGCCGACAGGCCCTATCTGGCCGGCGCCGCGCCGTCCATCGCCGACCCGTATCTGTACGTGGTGCTGCGCTGGGCCCGCGGCAAGAATATCGACCTGGCCGGCATGGACAACCTGGCCAAGTTCTTCGATCGCATGCAGGCCGACGCCGGCGTGCAGGCCGCGCTGAAGGCCGAGGGACTGTAGGCCCGAGCCCCATGGCGCGGCCTCGCGGGGCACCGGGAGGAAGGCCACCCGGTACCGCCAGGTGCCGGGCGCTTGCAGGGCGCCCGGCACCGACGCGCATCAAGCCCCCAGGTAGGCCTTGCGCACGTCGTCGTTGACCAGCAGGTTGGCGCCCGTATCCTGCAGCACCACCTTGCCGTTCTCGAGCACGTAGCCGCGATCGGCCACCTGCAGCGCCTTGTTGGCGTTCTGCTCGACCAGGAACACCGTCACGCCCTGCTCGCGGATCGTCCGGATGATATCGAAGATCTGGGCGATGATCAGGGGCGCCAGCCCCAGCGTGGGCTCGTCCAGCAACAGCAGCTTGGGCTGCGTCATCAGCGCGCGGCCGATGGCCAGCATCTGCTGCTCGCCGCCCGACATGGTGCCGGCGCGCTGGTTGGCGCGTTCCTTCAGCCGCGGAAACAGCGTGTAGACATGGTCCAGCCCCTGCTGGACAGCCTCGCGGCTGGCGAAGAACCCGCCCATCATCAGGTTCTCGGCCACGGTCAAGTCCTTGAACACCCGCCGGCCCTCCGGCGAAATGGCGATGCCACTGCGCATGATGTGGTGGGTGTCCTTGCGGGTGATGTCCTCGCCCAGGAACGTGATAGTGCCCTGGCTGGCGCGCGGGTTGCCGCAAACCGTCATCAGCAGCGTGGTCTTGCCGGCGCCGTTGGCGCCGATCAGGGTGACGATCTCGCCCTGGTTCACTTCGACCGACACGCCGTTCAAGGCCTGGATCGCCCCGTAGTACGTATGGATGTTGTCCAGCTTCAGCATCATTCTTCCCCCAGGTACGCCTTGATGACGCGTTCGTCGCTGCGCACCTGCTCCGGCGTGCCGGTGGTGATCGGCTTGCCGTGCTCCATGACCAGGATCCGGTCGGATATGCCCATGATCAGGCTCATGTCGTGCTCGATCAGCAGCACCGCCACGCCGAACTCGCGCCGCAGCTGGTCGATCAGGTGCTGCAAGTCGCGCTTTTCCTGGGGATTCAGGCCGGCGGCCGGCTCGTCCAGCATCAGCAGGCGCGGCTTGGTGATCATGCAGCGCGCGATCTCCAGGCGCCGCTGGTGCCCGTAGGCCAGGTTGCCGGCCTCGCGGTTGGCGTACTGGCGCAGCCCCATGAAATCGAGCCACTGGGCCGCGCGCGCCAGCGCATCGGCTTCGGACTGCCGGTACGACTTCAGTTTCAGCAAGCCGGGCAGCAGCCGCGATTCCACCTGGGTGTGCTGCGCCACCAGCAGGTTTTCCAGGACGGTCAATTGCTTGAACAGGCGCACGTTCTGGAAAGTGCGCACCAGGCCGTGGCGCGCCACCTTGTGGCTCGGCAGCCCGGTAATGGGCTTGCCGTCCATGATGATGTCGCCCGCCGTGGGCTTGTAGAAGCCGCCCACGCAGTTGAACACCGTCGTCTTGCCCGCGCCGTTGGGGCCGATGATGGCGAAAACCTCGTCGCGACGGACATCGAAGGCCACGCTGTCGACGGCCAGCAGGCCGCCGAACCGCATGGTCAGGCCGGATACTTTCAACAAGGCTTCGCTCATTTGGCCAGCTCCACGTGGGGACGCTTCATGGGCAGCAGACCCTGTGGACGCCACATCATCATCAGCACCATCACCAGGCCGAACATCAGCATGCGGTATTCGGCGAATTCGCGCGCCACTTCGGGCAGCACCGTCAGCAGGATGGCGGCCAGGATGACCCCCACCTGCGACCCCATGCCGCCCAGCACCACGATGGCCAGGATCAGGGCCGACTCGATGAAGGTGAACGATTCGGGGTTGACCATGCCCTGGCGCGCCGCGAAGAACGCCCCGCCGAAGCCGGCGAACATGGCGCCCAGCGTGAAGGCCGACAGCTTGATGCGAGTGGGGTTCAGCCCCAGCGAGCGGCACGCGATCTCGTCTTCGCGCAGCGCCTCCCAGGCGCGCCCCACCGGCATGCGGATCAGCCGGGTCGACACGAACAGGGTCAGCAGGGCCAGCGCCAGCGCCATCAGGTACAGGTAGTTCACCATGTGCTGGTTATCGAACGTCCAGCCCATGATCTCGTGGAACGTGCGCACGCCCTCTTCGCTGGAACGGCGCGCCATTTCCATGCCGAACACCGAGGGCTTCGGAATGCCGGAAATGCCGTCGGGACCGCCGGTCAGGAAGTTCAGGTTGATCAGCAGCAGGCGGATGATCTCGCCGAATCCCAGCGTGACGATGGCCAGGTAGTCGCCGCGCAGCCGCAGCACCGGGAAGCCCAGCACGAAACCGAACAGCGCCGACATGGCGCCGGCGAACGGCAGCGCTTCCCAGAAGCCCCAGCCGCCCCAGTGATAGAGCAGCGCATAGGTATAGGCGCCCACCGCGTAGAAGCCCACGAAGCCCAGGTCCAGCAGCCCTGCGAAGCCGACCACGATGTTCAGGCCCAGCCCCAGCATCACGTAGATGAGCACCAGCGTGGCGATGTCGACCGAACTGCGGCCGCTGAAGAACGGCCAGATCACCGCGGCGGCGATCAGCAGCGCGATGATCCACTTGTTGCCCCCGGCCGGCGCCGACGGCAGCACCGGGATGCTGGTCTTCAGTTGCTGGAAGGGTCGCGCCAGCCAGGGGCGCAGCAGTTGGAACACGAACACCACCGCGGCGGCCAGCGCCACCAGGTCCCAGTGGGTTTCCATATTGGTGCGGGCGCCCTGGCGTACCAGCTGCAGCCCGAACACCGGCATGACGATGACGGCCGTCAGGATGGCCGCCATCGTGGCGTTTTTAAGGGTGTTGTTGGCCATCAGACTTTTTCCACCTCAGGTTTGCCGAGCAGTCCGGTAGGCCGGAACAGCAGGATGAGCACCAGCAGCGCGAACGCCACGATGTCTTTGTACTGGGACGAGATATAGGCGGCCGCCAGCGTTTCGGCCAGGCCCAGCAGCACGCCGCCCAGCATCGCGCCGGGAATGCTGCCGATGCCGCCCAGCACCGCCGCGGTGAATGCCTTGATGCCCGCCAGGAACCCGATGAAGGGATTGAGCTTGCCGATGGTGATGGCGATCAGCACGCCGCCCACCGCCGCCAGCATGGCGCCCAGTACGAAGGTGAAAGAAATGACCCGGTTGGTGTCGATGCCCAGCAGGTTGGCCATGTGCATGTCCTGCGAGCAGGCACGCGAGGCGCGGCCCATGCGCGAATACTTGATGAACAGCGACAGCGCGATCATCAGCAGCACCGTCACCACGATGATCATCATGCGCGAATACGGCAGGGTGACATCGAATTGCGAGCCCATGTTGAACTGCAGCGAACCCGAGATCAGCGAGGGCACGGCCATGTCGCGCGCGCCCTGGCCCAGCGCCACCCAGTTCTGCAGGAAGATGGACATGCCGATGGCCGAGATCAGCGCCACCAGGCGCTGGCTGCCGCGCACCGGACGGTACGCCACGCGCTCGACGCTGAAGCCGTATACGCCGGTCACGACGATGGCCACCACCAGCATGGCCGCTATGATGAAAGGCAGCGGCAGGCCGCTGTTGGTGCCGATGGCGGTCAGGGTGACCAGGCCCACGTAGGCGCCGATCATGTAGATCTCGCCGTGGGCGAAGTTGATCATACCGATGATGCCGTAGACCATTGTGTAGCCGATGGCAATCAGCGCGTAGATCGCGCCCAGCGAAAGGCCATTGAAGACCTGCTGGGTAAGTTGGGGGATAAGGTCTGACATGGATGTTTACCTATGCTCCAAATGGTTCCGGCCCCGGTAGAAGGACCCGGAGCCGGAAACCTGGGCGTGCGTTCAAGCCCCGGCGGGTAGCCGGGGCGGCGCGTGTTTACAGCTGGGTCTTCTTGCCGTTCTTGTCCCACTTGAAGACGGCGAACTCGAAGTCCTTCAGGTCGCCCTTGGCGTCGTACTCGACCTTGCCGATGGCGGTGTCGAAGGCCGTCTTGTGCATGTAGTCGGCCACCTTGGTGGGGTCTTCGCCCACCGCGCCGATGCTCTTGGCCAGGATCTGCACCGCCGCGTAGGCCGGCATCTGGAACGCGCCGTCGGGATCGCGCTTGGCGTCGTGGAACGCCTTCACGATGCCTTCATTGCCGGGCAGCTTGGTGAAGTCGGAGGGCAGCGTCACCAGCAGGCCTTCGATGGCCGGGCCGGCGATCGCGACCAGGTCCTGGTTGGCCGTGCCTTCGGGGCCCATGAACTGCACGTCCAGGCCCTGTTCGCGCGACTGGCGCAGCAGCAGGCCCAGTTCGGGATGGTAGCCGCCGAAATAGACCAGGTC
>Ga0182735_1000970_pt1 | contig 20352 bp, 23 predicted proteins | sample eDN5th30CKraftMG_FD_128524 | JGI IMG/M metagenome (GOLD analysis project Ga0182735, IMG submission 128524) | Enriched Miracle-Growth compost microbial communities from Emeryville, California, USA - eDNA 5th pass 30_C Kraft MG (version 2) (version 2) ...
AAAGTCTATGTCGATAATGACCGCACCATCTCGGTTAGGGATGCGCTCGTCGGTATCAACCAGCTAATCGACGAAGACGCCGACAAAGGGAAAGAGCCGCCGCCGGTGAATGCCGAGCCGATGACTCGTCAATTTTTGCGCACCTTTGGTTCGCTCACCGAGATGAAGCGCGACCAGCTTCAGAAATTCCTGCGCGGCACCATCACAACGCCCGATGACTTTGTACAACGTGGCTGGTGTAGCGAAGAGAAGAAGGTGTTCACACGTACCAATCCGCTCGATTTTGCACGTGACTGGTCCGGCAAGCACCGCCGTCGTCTGACCTCCGATCTTGATCAGGCCTTGGTGCTGATCGGTGCGTGTGTTGATGGCAGCGGCATCAATGCGTCTGACACGCTGAAGAACGACAACTTTAATCCGCACGTTGCTCTCAAGTCGCTGCTGGAGTGGTTGCAAAAAAATGGCCCGGATCAAACCACCCGAAATGCTGCCTCGCGCGCGGTCTCGATCTTCACAACCTGGCAAGCCAGCCAGGCACCCAAGCCGCAGCAAGGATCGCTGTTTAATGACGATGGGGAGTATGCGTAATGAGGCAGGTGCTCGACACGGTGTGGCAACGGCGCGGCACCAGCTGGCTCTGGGATGAGGAAGCACGCAACACAGTCTGTGCGGCCGGCGAGGTGTGGAGTCTACGTCAGTTCTTGCTTTCCGCCGTTCCGAATGGGAGTGGGTGGCCCGAGGAGCTACCTAGCAATCAAGGTAGAACTCTGGTGGTTGCTGGCCTCGAGGGTAGTCTTGATTTGCTGGCGCCTGACCAGGGGGAAGTGTGGCTGGGGGATACAATAAAGCGCGCGATTCTCTCGTTTCAGGATGAATGGGGAGGCGATGGTGCGTTGATCTTCTGGATGCCACAGGGAGATAAACGCCTCAGTGTGCAAACTACTACCGATGCAGTGTCTTGGTTGTGCGAAGCGCCGCACCGTGGAAAGCAGCTCGACTTTGGCCGCTTACTCTGGGGCGAGGCCAACGAGTATCCGCAGGAAATCCTGCTACGCGAGGGCGCGAAAGCTGCGGGTCTTTTCCATTTGCGAATTACCTGAGATTGACGCGTGGAAATAGAAACGCAGTTTCAACCTGGCGAACGGATCTCCCACCATGAATTCGGTCAAGGCGTCGTTCTTGACCTCGCGCATGATGGATACGTTCGTGCCTTCTTCGGCGTAGGTGAGCGTCGTGTGCCGGTCGGTGCCGTGCACCGCCAAGCCTCGCGCACTGAACGCATCCTGCGAACGGTTGATGGCAGCGCGGAGCGAGCCCGAAAGGCCTGGCTCTCCTACGAGGCCCATGCTCTGCCCGTCATGGAGAGCGCATCAGCGCTGACCTCGGCCAAGATCGACCTGCTACCGCATCAAGTGGTGTTGACACATCGGATTGCCACGGCATCTCCCAGGCGTTATCTGATTGCCGATGAGGTGGGCTTGGGCAAGACCATCGAAACTGCGCTTATCTTGCGAGAGCTGGCTAGCCGAGGCGAGTTGAATCGCGCTCTGATGGTGGTGCCCGCAGGGCTGGTTAACAACTGGCACCGTGAGCTGAACGAAGTGTTCAACCTTGATTTCGAGGTGTTCGGCTCCGAGGGTGACATCACCGACCGCAAGACGAATGCTTTTGCCAAACACGATCGGCTGATAGCCAGCATCGACACCCTCAAACGCCCGGCGCGTATCAAGCGCCTGCTTGATGCCCCTCGTTGGGATCTTGTGGTGTTCGATGAAGCGCACCATCTGACTGCACACCGCATTGGGGGCAAGGTCAGGAAGACCGAGAACTACAAGCTGGCTGAGGCCTTGAAGGATCATTCACGTGATCTGATGCTGCTGTCGGCCACTCCCCACCAAGGCAATCATTTCCAGTTCTGGATGCTGGCTCAGCTCCTGAATCCCACGCTCTTCGGCAGCCCCGAAGAGATGTTGGAAAACCGCCATCGTCTCAATACGGTGATGTTTCGACGCACTAAGGCTGATGCCTGTCAGCCTGATGGATCGCCATTGTTTGCAAGGCGTTGGGTGCACACCGAATCTTTCCTGATGAATCAGGCGGAGCGACTGTTCTACGAGAAGCTGCGTGAGTATCTGGAGGACGGCTTCGACCTAGCCCGCCGCCAGGGTAATAAGGGGCGTGCCCTAGGTTTTTTGATGGCGATCTTTCAGAAGATTGCAGCATCCAGCTTTGCGGCTGTCCGCCGCACGCTCAAGCGCCGCCTGCTTATGCTGACCCTGCACGAAGCGCTGCTGCGGGACAAAGAGCTTGATATTGAAGGCCGTGAGCGCCTGACTGAGGAAGCGCGGGCATTAATTCATGAGGAGTTTAGCCTGCCGCACGACAGTATCGGGCGCAGTGAGGTTGATCGGGTGCTCGCCGACCTCAAGTACCGCTTGGTCAAGAAATTGGATGAGGAGGCCCTGGAAATGGCCTCCGACCCTTATGGCAGCGAATACTCTGCAACGCACGCAGAGGAAGCTGCTTCTGCAGTTGTGGAGCTGCATTTGCCCGAGGAGCGCCTGCGTATCGGCGATTTGCTCAAGGTCTTCCCGCTCCAGCGGGAAACCAAAGCGCAGAAGTTACTGGATGGCTTGGGCTATCTGTGGCGGCAGAATGCCAGCGAGAAGATCGTCATCTTTGCCACCTACCTCGGCACGGTCGATCTGATTGCCCGTGAGATTGAGCAGGCCTATCCCGGCCAGGGTGTGGTTGTGCTGCGCGGCGGCGACCACGGTGCCAAGTTGGCGGCAGAGCGGAAATTCCGCCTGAAAGATGGGCCGCGTGTACTGGTGTGTACAGCGGCCGGCCGCGAAGGCTTGAATTTGCAGTTCGCGCGAATCCTGTTCAATTTCGATTTGCCGTGGAATCCGATGGATGTGGAACAACGAATCGGGCGCATCCACCGCTATGGACAAAACCACACGGCACAGGTCTACAACCTGGTCCTTTCCGACACCATCGAAGGACGAATTTTCCTGATGCTCGACGAGAAGCTGACGGAAATTGCCAAGACAGTCGGCAAGGTCGACGACGAAGGCAAGGTTGCCGAAGACCTGCGCGCGCAGATTCTTGGCCAGCTATCCGAGCGTCTCAATTACGACCGTCTGTACCAGGAAGCGTTGTCCGACCCTGAATTGAAACGCACGCAAGTGGAGCTTGAAGCGGCGCTGTCGAATTCACGCGAGGCGCGGCAGGTTGTGTTTGATCTGTTCCAAGACCTAGAAGGTTTCAGTCTCGATGACTACAAGCCCTTCTCCGACGTTTCGTCCAGTCTGGATCGCCTAGTCCGTTTCTTGTCGGCAGCGGTGGTGGATCGTCAACAGCGCTTGGTCAAGATCGACGACGCGACCTATGACCTTGTGACTGTTGACGGTGAACGTCGAGCACGATTTACCTTGAACCGCGATACGGCTACGAGCAGTGATAACGTGGAGCTGATGGGTCTGGATCATCCTCTTGTACAGGAAGAGCTGGGACGCTGGCGTAGCGTTTCACCCGAGGATATCGGCATTGCGGTTTCGGGGGATGTGGACTCGCCGGTCCTGCTTTCTCTCTGGATGGTTGAAGCGTCCATCGGCAATGGTGAACGCCGTGTCGTTATTCAGCCCATTGCCGTCAAGCAGGACGGTACACGGGTTCCGGCGGTCGAGCGGCAAGCGGAGCAATACCTGAAGTCACCGGTAGCCTTGCCAATGTTCGAACCAGAGCAGCGACAGGAACTATTCGCACAAGTGGTTGAACCTACACTGCAGCGGGAGCTCAAGCACAAGGGGGCCGCGAATGGTGATGGCAGCTATTCGGCGGAGCTGATTGGTTATGTTGAGATCGTCAGCTAGCTGTATGGGCTAAAACCAGTGGGCTGGGACCTCTATGTCGTAATTCCTGGCCGCGCTGGAAAGTACCGAGAGAATCTCTGCATGCCTGATCCTGTCATTCGGTTGCCATGCTGGGCGTCGATCCAGCAGCTCCTTCAGTTCGGCCAGGTTATACATACCCAGGCGGTGAAAGTTACCCCAGCTCGGTATGCCAAAAAGGTTGTAAATGGTGACTGTGGCGTCCCGTTCGCTGGCCAGGCGCTTCTCACCAGTCAGCTTCTCAGCGGCTTCTTCAGCTTCGTCACGGTCTTCGTAGGTGTTAAGTAGTTTCATCGTTTGTCGCCTGATTCTGGGAAGCGGAATTTATCAGGGCTTCATTAGCGGTGAACAGTCACCATCAGGGTTTACGATCAGCTGAGGGACTGCCTTAGCTGACATGCTTGGTTTTGCTGAGCAGTGCATACGTTGCTTCAGCGTCGAAGCTATATCTGGCGCCAATTGCACAAGGGTGACTTTGCTGGTTGTAGCGTCGCAGTAAAGGCAGAAGCTTGAGTCAGGTGGGCTGAGTAAGTAGCAGGCTGTGCATTCGGCAGCTCTCCCTCCCCATGCTTGTAGGGCTTTCAGCATTGTTCTGGCGATGAGCTCGGCTCGGCCCTGCACCGTATTGTCCAAGGTTGTGGTTGACTGCTTAGCCGCCATCTGAAGCTGTTTGGCCCTATGGGCTTCCAGGGCGCGCTGCAGCTCGGCTTTCTCATTGGCGAGCTCAGTCTGCCGGGATTGCTCAGCAGCCTCGCGTTCTGCCTGTTCTAGTTGCCACTGAGTGTTTATTTCGGCTGCCTGTGACTGAAGCTTTCGCAGGGCATTTGCTGCTAGCTTTTCGCCGCGAATTGATCGGATCCAACGTCGGTTTGCCGAGTCATGTAGAACCGCGTGCTCGAATCTGGCCGGATCATTGATCTGCTCCAGAGTCAGGTAATGGAGATCTATCTCCATGCTGGAATGCTCCAGGGTTTTGAGCTGGCGATAACGCTCATGCTCCATCCGCGTTGAGAGCTTGATCCGGACGATCAGCTGCCTATCGGATTGGTGGAGGACGGCATGACCTCTCATGCCGTCCAGGTCGACGAACCGCTCAACGCTCTCTGCAGTGATGACCACGGGCTGCAGCTCGACCTTTTCCTCCAGCAGTCGGCCACATTGTGTAGCCACTCTGACTGTTTCTATCAGCGCTGGGAGCATGAGCTGTTTGTGCTGCGCGATTAGCGCGACCGCAGCGCGTCGGACGCCTTCGCGGAAGCCATTAAAGCAGTCGTTCGATTTCGCATGGCGGAAGTGTGGAATGACCTTCTCGCCATTGTTGGCTGCGTTTAACGGCTGCTTACAGCCCGGGCATACGCAGCCACACCGAAGCCCGTTCTCGACCTCGTGCGCTCGAAATAGAGTGCCATCACGCTCACCGAAAGGGATTTTGGTCTCGTGCATGTCCTTTGTTTACGCCTTCCAGGTGGTTTGTGTCTTGGATGCAGGAACTTAGTCCAACCTGCTCTGAAAGTAATCAATCGGAGTATGGTTTGTCATGAAAGTGTTGCGGTTGAGTGCGGTTGTCAAGGTTACAGGACTCGCTAGATCAACGATTTACAAGCTCATCGGCTCGGGCGATTTCCCAAGGCCTGTGTCTCTGACTGGGCGATGTGTTGGTTGGATTGAATGCGAGGTAAACGTTTGGATCCGGTCGAGGATAGAAGAGCGCGATAGAGGCTGATTGGCTCGGCCCCCCTAAGCAGAGCGATCTGCGCAGACGAGCTGCTAGCGAGCTTTGACCACTAGCAGCTCAGACGGTCGCGTTGTGTAGGCAGGTGATTGGAGTTCCCTGCGCACGACTGGCTTGGCGATACGCCCGGCTGGAATTTCCCATGGCTCCAGCGAATGTTGACAGGGCTTTTGGGCTGGTTTAACTCCGGAATACGGTTCTGTCAAAAATTGACGCTGCGGCTTGGTGATAAGGGTAGATTTCATCGAGCCGGTCGGAGCTGTCAGTTGCGGTGCGGGTATTATGCTATAGCTCTTGCTACCCGAAGGGTTCGTGCTGATTTAATTTACAAGCATCCATCATTGAATCTACTGATACCAAGCCACCATAACCGCTACGCACTCATTATCAAGGGCGGATTGATGCGATTAAATCATCCAATTGGTAGGTAATCAGACAGTTAAACTATAACGGTTAAAAAATACATAATAGGCACCGGTTATGAAACTCAACCACTGAGAAGCCATAACCATGTTCAACGATACGTACACCCATCCCGCCCAGCGCTACCCGCTCCGTCATTCTGCCAATACCAACCTCCACCTGTACTACGACGACATCTTCGCAGGCTTTCCCGTTCAGAAAGAAAAAGGTCCTTACATCCGTGAGTACCTGACTGATCTCAAGCGCACCATTGAGCTGGCCTTGGATGAGTATCCGAGGGTCCTAGCCTTCAGAGTGGATCTCCGTTTACCTCAGGGTGTCGAGCTACCCGACTACGCCTATACGAACCAGGTCATCAGCCGGTTCTTTGAATCGTTCACGAAGAAGATTCAGTACCACCAGGAGAGGGTGGCTGAGCGAGGCTACTCGCGTGGCTGCAAAGTACGGTACGTCTGGTCGAGAGAGATCGGTCAGGGAGGACGACAGCATTATCACTTGCTGATCCTGTTGAACCGCGATGCCTACTACACCATTGGGCGTCTGGGTTCAGACCGGGTGAATATGATCAGCCGTATTCAGGAGTCTTGGGCAAGTGCGCTGGGGCTACCGGTCGACCAGGTGAGGGGGCTGGTGCACATCCCAAAGGATGCTGAGTACCGAATCGATCGTGAGATACGTCGAGATGGGGGCGATGAGTTGCCAGCGCTGTTTCATCGGGCCAGCTACCTCTGCAAAAGGGCTACTAAATCCTACGGGGACCGCCAGCGAGGCTTCGGTACCAGCAGGGGGTAAGTTGTGTAGCCGAACCAGCCAGAGGCGGTTGCTTTCGAGCACTATCAGTGAATTCGGAATAGAGCACGGATGCTCGGTGCCTTGCTATGCTGGTGCTATAAGACCAAAATAACGACCTGAAAAGGAGTCGTAATATGCAGAGTGTATTGGCCGATGTCGCTGTCAGCGTTTCTGAGCTGAAGAAGAATCCATCTGGCGTTATGGCAGGTGCTGGTGGGATGCCGGTTGCGGTTCTCAACCACAATCGCGTCATGGGCTACATGGTACCTGCCGAGTTGTATGAGCAGATGATGGAGCGCCTGGACGATCTGGATCTGATTGAGGTGGTGAAAGCTCGCTCCGGTGAACAGGGTATCCCGGTGAATCTGGATGACCTATAAGCTTGAATTCCTGCCCTCCGCGCTCAAAGAGTGGGAGAAGCTAGGTCATACGGTGCGCGAGCAGGCCAAGAAGAAACTGCGTGAGCGTCTTGAAACGCCCAAGGTGCAGGCCGATGCGCTCAGGGATTTGCCGGGGCACTACAAGATCAAGCTGCGCACAGCTGGCTATCGATTGGTCTATCGGGTCGAGGATGAGCGGGTGGTTGTGCTGGTGGTGAGCGTGGGCAAGCGCGAGCGCGGGGCTGTTTACCAGTCAGCCAAGAAGCGTTAGTTGGCCACTGCGCAAAAAAAGAAATGCGGCGAAACCTGTGAGCAGCCTTTCGGCTGCCCATGTTGGTTTCGGTAGGTCATTGAGTCATTCGAGCTCGCAGCTTTCGGTAAAGCCAGCACGCCAGCACCACCGCGATCAGCAGCGGCGGAAAACGCACCATCAGAATCACCAGCAGCAACATCGCCAGGCAACCCGCGAGGATGCCTGCAAACACGAACACCGCAGCGAAGGTCCGCATCAATAGCTTCATGCTCACCTCCTTATAGGTAGCCCAGCTCCGCCAGTGACACGCAGCCTTCGTGGCCCACCACGATGTGATCGAGCGTTCGCACGCCGACCAAATTCAACGCGTCCTGCAATTTCGTGGTAAGCGTGCGGTCTGCTTGACTGGGTTCGGGATCGCCGGATGGATGGTTGTGCACCAGGATCATGGCGGCGGCGTTGTGCTCCAGGGCGATCTTGACGACCTCCCTGGGGTAGACGCTGGCACCATCGAGGGTGCCCCGGAACAGCTCGTGAAAAGCAATGACTCGGTGCCTGCTGTCGAGCATCAGCAAGGCAAAGACTTCGTGCTCATAGGCTTCGAGTAGCGTCTGCAGATGGCTGAACACGTCACGTGGCGCAGTGAGCTGGCGCCCTCGACGCAGGCGCTGGCTGGCCAGTTGCTTGGCCATCAGCAGAATGTCGGCTTCAGTGACCGGTGATTCGATCAGGTAGGTGCCAGCGGCCTCGCCGGCCTTGATTTTGTGCAGTCTCATCATGAGCTCCTTGGGCCGGGTGATCAGGCTCAGGCATTCAGGGATTGATGCTGGGCTTCCAGCTTTTCCGCCAGGCTGGGCTTGCCCGACGTGTGCGAAGTGGATCTGGGGGATGGCTGCTCGCTGCTGGTTTCGACGGGAAAGAACTCCTCGACGATGGCGCCGACGTCTTCCTCGCCGTCCTCGAAGGCGCCATTGCCGAAGCCACGTCGTGCTGCTTCATCCAGTGCGGCTTGATCGAAGCCCGCCGCTTGCCGCTGTTCATCCAGTTCAGCTGCCAGGCGCAGCGCTTCGGTCATGTCCATGCCGCTGCGCACGGTCAGGTCGGTGTAGAAGATCGGCGCACCGTGGCTTTGGCGGGTGGACTTGCCGCGTAGACGCAGCTCTAGCGGCAGGCAGGCCAGGCGGTTGCCCGAGATGGCCTGGAAGTAGTGCAGCCGAGCCGCCAGGGTGCGAATGCTGTTGAAGCCGGTGGTCCGGAAAACGAAGCTGCCCAGCGGATCCTCGTCGCCAATGACCACGTTCAGTCGACCATAAGGCTTGCAGGCTCCGCCCTTAGCCAGCGAGCAGGCATCCGGCGAAGGGCAGGGCAGCGATTGCATGCCTTCCTGGGCAACCCGCTTGCAGGTTTCGCCATTGCCGACACAGACCGGGCGACCGGACTGGCGATCAAACAACGTGTAGTCCGCACGGAAATTCAGTTCCGGCTCGTTGAATAGCAGCCGTACCGGAATGCTGCGCAGCTTGTCGTCCTTGCCTTGGCGCAATTCATCGTTGAGCGGGTGTACCAGCCAGCCGTCGCGGCTCTGTACCTGGGAAGTGATGGTGAACTGGTCGTCCTTCTCCGGCAGGCGTTTACCGTTTTTCTCGATGACCTTGCCGATGGAAATCCGCCCGAGTACCGGCGGGGTGATAGCCAGACCTTTGAGCATGGTGGTTCTCCTGAAGCAAAATAGGCCAGCCACGCAGCGCGAACTGCCTGGACTGCCCAGGGAGGTATTGAGGGAAAGAGGGTGGAGTCAGCCGACCAGAAAGCGCCGTGCGCCAGGCTTGGTCAGCGAGTATTTGGCTTGCAGGTGCGGTCGTTCCTGGAGCAGTCGGGCCACGTCGAAGCTCACGCTGTCCTTGGCTTTGCGCCAGCTGACGTAACCGTTGCTGAACTCCGCCCGACTGGCTTCGCCCATGGCTTGTTGCAGTATCTGTTTAAGCACGGCCTCGCGTTTCTCCTTCTCAGCGATCGACTGACGTACAGCTTTGAGTTCGATGTAGGTAGCCGACAATCCCGCGTGGCCGCTGAAGTCGAGTGTCTGGCCGTCATCCTCGGGATACAGGCAGCGCAGGGCAGCCTCAGCAGAGGCAGTGCCGTCGGCGGGGGGTGGTGTGTCCGTTTCGACGTACTGCCAGAACGCACGCTCCAGCTCGATCAGGCGAGTGATCATCTGCTCGTTCCGCTCGATACGGTGGATCTCCAGCGTCTGGCCACCCAGCAACACCGCCACATCCGCCGCCTGCTTGCCGGTTACGGCGAGTTGGTGCATCACCTGCAACTGCACATATTCAGGCACGCCCTCTTTCCAGAGGCGTGCCCCGTTTATGCCGGCTGTCTTGCATTCGAGGATCTGTACATCGTCGGCACCGATCACCTCACGGTCGATGTTGGCCAGCATCCAGGGCAATTCCGGATCCGGGTGCTGCAGCACGGCGTTGATGCGTCGCACCTTGTTCTTGGTGCGCGTGCTGTAGTGCCAGGCCACGATGGGCTCCAGCACGTTGCCCCAGTACATCGGGCTTTCCTCATCCTGCGGATCGGCCTTGGGCATGGCTGCATCCCGTCCGGTCTTCTCCAGCCACAGCTCCAGCTGCGACTTGTAGGGATTCAGGCCCACGGCAGCCGCGGCATCCGAACTACCGATGCCTTGCTTGCGGATCTGCAGCCAGTCCTCGCGGGGCAGCTCCTTGGTACTGACCAGGCGCAGCGCTGGGCGGGGCTTGCCGGTGCTGCGGTTCAATGACGTTGCTTTCATGATGTTCACCTTGCAGACATAAAAACGCCCGACCAGCGCGAAGCTGACCGGGCGATAGGGTTGATGGGGTGTAAGGGTCAGGCGGCGAGTTGCAGTGCTGCGTCTAGGGCGCGTTGCTTGATCTGCGCGCCTTGGCCGAACCAGGCCGAGTCGAGGCGGTATTCGGTGCTGCGCGCACGGCGCTCGTGATCGACGTACTCGGTCACAGCATTGAGCAGGCCCCAAGCGGTGCCCTTGGCTGATGCCAGTTGACTGCCCCGGCCACGGCCTTCGTACAGCTCCTGAACCTTGCGCAGGGCGCGTTCGTTCGGTAGCTGTTCGGGTAGTTGACCGGTGGGGCTGACCTCGCACATCACGTTCATGAAGAACCCCATCGCCTCATGCCACTGCACCTTGCGTTCGGCCAGATGGCGCATGCGGTACATGAAATCGTCCCATTGCGAGACAGCGATGCCGAGCTGCTTTTTCACCAGGTCGCCGTCGAAGCGGGTGCTGTGCGGCACTTTGATCGCCCGGCTGGTGCCGTCCAGCGCGATGGTCAGGGTGTTGTTGCACACCACGCGAATGGTGGTCGGCGTCGCTGTTGTCGCCAGGGTGCCGTCGCAGGAGGTGGCCAGTAGCAGGTAGCCGTTGACCTGGTCGTTACCCTTGATGGCTGTGCCTTGCCCTGTACGCGCCAAGGCCCAGAACTTGCGGCCACCCTTGAGCACGCCCGCTGTCTCCAGCTCGTAACCGGACACTTCAGTGAGATCACGATAAAACTCCAGCACCTCGCGTGGCTGAACGGTATGGTAACGCTTGGAAACCACAGACAGCGGGGCCTTGGTGTCCGAGCGATAGAGCACCTTCTGTTCCGGGAAGGAATGGATGGTGCCGAGATGGCCGATGGCGTCGGACTTGAAGTGGACGGGGCTTTCCTGAATCTCCCAGTCCATGCCGGCTTCCCGTTGCCAGACCTCGATGGGCTGCTTCTGCGGAAGGTTATTGCCCAGCCCGTGCCACGGGGTAGCGCCGACATAGGCCATTTGTTCGATTTGATGAGCCATGAGAACGATTCCTTTGGGTGCAAGCCGGCATAAAGCGCCGCGCAGAGCGCAGCACCGGCTGGTAGTGATAGAGGAGAAGGGGAGCAGAGCCGCCTGATCAGGTCGGCAGATTGAAGCGATGCCCGCAGAGCAGGCAGAGGTTATGGGCCAAGACATGGCGGTCGAGCTTGTCGCCCAGCTGAGCACCGAGCGCGCAGCCGCCGACACCACCGGCCAGGCCGCCGAGGATGGCGCCCGAGACAGAGCCGATGGTGATGCCTACAGGACCGGCGACAGAGCCAATGGCTGCGCCAGCCTTCCCGCCAGCCAATGCAGCACTGATGCCACGTGCAGCACCGCCGACGGTGCCGACTGCGGCGGCGATCTTCATGGCGTGGTGGAAGGAAGCGACTTTGGGGGAGTGACAGCGAGGGCACTGCAATGACATGGGGTGAACCTTCTTGATGGTGATGTCATGGCAGTTATGTAGGGTTGAAAAAAATTCGAATGAACCGAAAGCCCCGCTACTTTTGCTACTCGGTAGCAAGGGTAGCAGGTGCAAGCGTCATTTTTTAATTTTATCAGGAATCTCTTAGCATAATTCATGCTGCGCGTCAATGCGCCTGCTTCGTGGTTCTTCAAAACGACTAAGCAGAGCTGATGTGGTTACGCCGAGCCAAAAATAAGATGGCGGCGTCGATCACATAGGAGATAGCCGATGAATAATCAACAAGCAGAGCACGCAATTAGGGATCTGTGGTTGCTAGATAGGCCAGAGGTGAGAGTGCTACGAATGAGACAGCTAAGCGCTCTTCTGTCTGTGTCTCGCTCGACCTTGTATGACTGGCTAAACCCAAACAGTCCTCGCCACGATCCTTCATTTCCGAGACCAATGCGGCTGTCGGCGAAAGGGGTTGCGGTAGGCTGGCTGGCCGACGACGTTAAACGTTGGCTCAACGCCAGGCGATAATATTTTTCTCATGAGCATGGGGTGATGAAAATTTATTAAAAATAAATAAGGTGCTTGGTTGTGCAATATATTTCGGATGATGGATTTGATTGCGGTGAGGATGCCTATTCTTTTATCGATATAAGTTGGCTTGATGCGTACCCGTTATTTAAAACTACTGTGTTGGGAATTGCGGAGCAAACTAAGGCCCCAGTTGAGTTGGTTGTTTCTGTGCTGCTTGCCGTTATTGCCTTGGTCTGTCAGTACTTGATAGACGTTAAAAGGCCGTGGGGGAGTGTTGGCCCGGTATCATTGATGATTTTTACGATTGCACTCTCGGGAGAAAGAAAATCTTCTGTAGAAAAAATAGCAATGGATGTCCTAAAAGCTTTCCGTGAGAAGAGGGAGGGGATAGGGGTCCAGAAGGTCAGAGAGTGGTCTGTTCTTTGGGAGCTTTGGGAGAAGCAGAAAAAGAAAATCCAAAAAGCTATGCTTTTGGAGGATCAGTGGTCAGATGCATATCAGAAACTCGAAGTTGCTCTTCTGGCTCACGCAAATTCCGAACCGGTGCGTCCATTTATATTCAAAATGGTTCAGCAGGATGTCACTCGAGCCGCCTTGACTGAAGCGCTTGAAACGGATTGTCCGTCCGAAGCGCTACTAACCAGTGAGGGTGATATAGCTCTCAGAGGTGCTATTAATCAAGTGGGAATAATGAATGCCTTGTGGGATGGGTCCGGTATTGAAGTGGGGCGGGCTTCAACGGGGCATTACTCCTTGAAAGACGTTCGTTTCACTATAGGGATTGGCGTCCAGCCATTGATTTTTCAAGAGTACTTAGAAAGGAAGGGTGAGATTGGTAAGGCGTCGGGGTTCTTTGCAAGGTCTTTGATGTTTTTCCCAAAGTCAACTCAAGGCTCTCGTTTTATTGAAGGTAAAGTTTTGATCGGGCTGAGTGATTATGAGAAACGAATGGAGTATCTACTAGAGGAAAACGTTAGAAAGTTCGAGTCTAGGGATTCGAGCAAGTTGCTGGTCGAGTTCTCTGCAGAGGCGGGCGAGGAGTTGATCAGAATTCACAATAGAATTGAGAAGGAGCTTCAGGTTGGGGGGCGCTATGAGCGTGCTCGTGATCATGCATCGAAACTGGCGGAAAATATTTCTAGGGTTGCTGCATTGTTGCATTTTTTTGAGGTCGGTTGCTCTAGGATTTCTTTGTCGGAATTATTGTCTGCTGAAAAAATTGTTCTTAGCTGCTCTGAGGTTTACAAGAGACAGTTCTCGTTCTCGCCTCAAGTTGTTATTGATGCCGAGATGTTGATTTCGTGGTTGCGTGCCAGATGTGATCATTCAGTCTTCAGGAAAACTAGGAGGAATGAGATTCTGCAGCGTGGCCCCTCTGCACTGCGTCGCGCTGCCCGCCTTAATCGAGCGGTGGATTATTTGGTGGAAAAAGGACTTGTTAGGGAGGTTACGGGGGGGCGAGTTGCCGAGATTGAACTGATGTAGTTAGCCTTTGCGGAGGGCTTATCAACGCATGGCATGACATTATGCGCCGTTGCAAGGGCAGGGTGATGGTAAGCGTCAACGACCATCCCGAAATCCGTCGCGTGTTCGAGGGCTTCCACTTTGAGCAGCTTGATATTTACTACAGCGTGACGAACCAGAGACAGGGCAAAGCGGCCGTGACCGGTGAACTGGACGCCTGCTTCGCTGGGGGATCTGTTCTGCTAGCGAGGCTCTAGGATCGATTACAGAGAGGATAGCGGCCCCATGTACAGACGAATTCCCAGATCAGCTTTCGCTCGAGGTGCTTAATATATGCGGCAGTGTACGGCTCGCCCAAATCTACAGGGCATGCCGACACCCATAGATGTTCTAACGGGGTGGTTTCGAGGAGGGTCAGCCTAAACGTGTTTCCCCCCGAATGGCCGGGCCGCTCACTAAATGCTGACGTGTTGAACTGACGTAGACGGTCGGCCAGGGTCTGGCCGGTCGTCTCACCAATGTAAATGATGAAGTCGTTATTGACCCGATGGTTGTCTGGCTTCTTTTTGCTGCGGGCGATGAAGTAGACGCCTGGCTGGTCGCTATGGGGCAAGTTGGATCGTTCAGACCAAGCATGCCACTCGCAAAACCCTACTTCGCCAGCCATCAAGCCACTCCCTGGAAAGTTAAACAGCGCTGCTCGTTGAGCTATCAGGCACAGCAGTTTGTGCCGGTGCTAAACATCCTATGCCAATCATCAAGGAGAATTCATGGGAAAGCTTCTGATAAATTGGAATAGGGGGCAGCGTGTCAGGCTTGGGATAGCGGCAGGAGATCCTGTTGAGATGATCCGTCAGCTATTGACCGAAGGAATTTGGATACAGGGCGAATGGGTGGAATCGCGAGGTCAATTCAGGTTGGTCATCGAGGTGCCGGATGGGGTCCAGGTTCTTCGTGAGGAGCTGCTGACGGAAGTGCGATGAATTTAGCTGGCTGGCTCTATTAGCGAGCGGCCTTCGTTGCGGACGTTGCCCACGGCACGGTTGACCGGAAACCACTCGAACGCTTCCACCGGTAAAGCTAGGTGTCTCACGATCTCTTCGGCTCGCTCCAGCGGCAGGTCCGGCTCGATCCATTCCCTTGCCAGATCCGCTTCAAGCACGACAGGCCGGCGGTCTTGAATGTCCACCATGCCCTGGTCGCTGTCGGTGGTGATGATCACGAAGCCGTCGCCAGCGCGCTCAGCCATGCTGGCGCGGTCCATCTGCGCCAATGCTGCAAACCATAGCGGCTCGCCGTCCTTGCGGCGGATGTAGTAGGGCTGCTTTTTCTTCGGGTCCGATGGGTCCTTGACCCACTCGTACCAGCCATCGGCCGCAACCAGCGTTCGGCCGGTGGCCCAGATATCGCGGTAGAACCGGCTTGTCGCTGCCGTCTCAACCCGTGCGTTAATCGCTGGCGGGCGCTTACCCGCCGCCCAGAACGGTTGATATCCCCAAGGCAGCTTGGCCATGCGCAGGCCTGTATCCGTCTCGTAGAAGATCATCACGCGTGAGCGCGGCGCGACGTTGTAGCGGTTGATTGGCTCTGGGTCGATCCCGCTCTCAATGGGTTTTTCGTAGCGCAGCGCATCCAGATACTCGATCGCTGTTCGGTACTGCGTGAAACGACCGCACATATCCCCTCCAGCCTGCTATCGGTTGGCTGCATCTCTACATTGACCGCATGCGGTGCTCGTTGTTAACTGTATATACGTACAGTAATCGTAGAGCAGTACCATGCGCGCCACCATCTTGGGCCAGATCGGCCCGTCTCCCACTTTCTTGCAGTACATCAATACCCGCGTGCCTGCGGGTTTCCCCTCGCCAGCGGCCGACTATGAGGAGGTCACGCTATCCATCGATGAGCTGATCGATCTCCGCACGCCGCATGTGTACCTGGTCCGTGTCGAAGGCCCGAGCATGATCGGCGCCGGGATCTACGATGGTGACGTGCTGGTGGTCAACAAAGCGCTGGAGGCGCGTTCCGGCCACATTGTGGTTGCCTACGTCGATGGCGGAATGACGGTCAAGCGGCTACAGATCACGCCGGCCGGTGTCTGGTTGCAACCTGAGAACCCGGACTACCGCGCCATTCCTGTTACCGAATCCCTGCATGTGTGGGGCGTGGCCACGCACAATCTCCACCAATTATGTTCGCGCTGATCGACTGCAACTCGTTTTACTGCTCGTGCGAGCGTATTTACCAGCCGTGGCTCGACAATGTGCCGGTGGTGGTGCTGAGCAACAACGATGGCTGCGTGATCGCCCGCACTCGTGAAGCGAAACGCCTGGGCATACCGATGGGGGCGCCATATTTCCAGTGGCGTGACCAGATGCGTGAGTGGGGGGTGGTGTGCTTCTCCAGCAACTACGAACTCTACGGGCAAATGAGCGCCAGGGTGATGGCGACATTGGAGGGGATGTTTCCGCGAATCGAGGTGTACAGCATCGACGAGGCATTTGCCGACCTGACAGGGATGACGGGCGATCTGGTGCCGCTCGCGCGAGAGGCGCGTGAGCGCGTGCTGCGCTGGACCGGTATTCCGGTGGGGGTGGGGATTGGGCCGACGAAAACCTTGGCCAAACTCGCCAACTGGGCGGCAAAAACGTGGAGCAAGTCCGGCGGGGTGATCGACCTTCGCGACCCTGAGCGCCGCGACAAGCTGTTGCAGATGACCGAGGTAGCCGAGGTGTGGGGCGTTGGCCGGCGGCTGACCGCTCGGCTGCGTCCGCTAGGTATCGAAACAGCCTGGGACCTGGCCCAGTACGATGCGGCATCGCTGCGCCGACAGTTCAGCGTGGCGCTGGAGAAAACCGCCCGCGAGCTGCGCGGGATCTCCTGCCTCGAGCTGGAGGAGGCGGTACCGCTGCGACAGATGATCTGCTCATCCAAGATGTTCGGCAGCCGCCTGCGCGACATCGCGCCGATTCGCGAAGCGGTCGTGGCCTACGTTACCAAGGCCGCCGAGAAGCTGCGCTCCCAGCAAAGCCTGGCCGGCGCGCTGCAGGTTGCCATCCGCACCGGCATGCACAACCCCAACCAGCCGCGATACGCGAACGCCATCAGCTGTCCTCTGCCGTACCCGACCGACGACGCTCGCGTGCTCGCCGCTGCGGCCGTGCGCGGGCTTGAGGCCATCTACCGGCAGGGTTACGCCTACAGCAAAGCGGAAGTGCTGCTGATGGATCTGCGGCAGCGCGGCGAATTCACTGGCGACCTGTTCGCCGCCGCGGTGCGACCTGGTGCCGATAGGCTTATGGCCGTGGTCGATCACATCAACGCGCGTGAGGGCAGGGGTACGGTAAGGCTAGGACGCATCCCGGCCACTGCGGAGTGGGAAATGAAGCGGGAGATGATGAGCCAGCGGTATACGACGCGGTGGGATGAGCTGATGGTGGTGCGGTAAGCCTAGCCCGGAGGCGCTGCGCACATTGGTGGCAGTTATCGGCCGATTTGTAGAAAAATACAGCAACGGAACCGAATGGTTTTCTAATTATGAAGGTTTGCGGTTCTGGGTTGATGTTGGTGATTCGGAGTATGCCGGTTACATAGAAAATCTCGAACCAAGAAGGAAAGGCGCTGGGCCTGTTGCGATCTCCGCTGGTTCAGCTGGGCCCGCCCAGTGTTTTAAAAAGTAGTTTTGGTAAAAAGATATCGCCTCAATCCGCCGGGATTTTAGTAATTATGGTCAACAGCCTGCGCAGTTGGTTGCTTGTCTGCCAGGCGCCATGGTGGATAATATAAGGCCAGCGTAATGCTCGCTTGTTAGCATTTTTATAAGGGGCTCAAGAGTGGATCTGGCCGAAGTAAAACAGTGTTTGGCAGTCTTGATTGATGATGCTGGTCGTGTCTTGTTACGCAATGAGCCGGGAGAAGTTGGTGGATACTTTATTAGAACTGAACTGACGGAAGGCAAAACGGCAGAGAGAGCAATCATTGACTCGGTTTTTGGTGAGAGTGGATTGAGAGTCAAGGTAGCGTCTGTCGGAGATGGTTTTTATTTTGGTGGTGCAGGGACCTGCGCGTATTTTTTTGTTGAGCTGGTTGGGCCTTCTGAAAACGGTGAGCTGAAAAAAAATTCGGTTGACTGGTTCGGAATAGATGAGGCATATCGCAAAGTAGCAAAATTAAAAAATAATAATGATTTTGAATTGGAGGCGGCTCTTTTGTCCGAGGCAAGAGCTGCTATCGAGAAGATAAGTTTTGTAAAAAACGAAGGTTTAAATAAGCTCATTGATTCAGCTGAGCTTGAAAGCTTTCGAGATCTTTGTCTTCGGATTGAGAGCATGTGCTCAACCGATGAAAATGGATTTCAATTTATAGGGGGTGGGCTAGGTTCGGTCAAAAAGCTGCTGGCTGAAATGGAGGGCAGGGATTCTTCTAGTTATATAACTTACCTGTCGTCAAAAATTGATAAAAAGGTTCGCACGAAAACACATCAGCGCTACTTGGAGGAACTCGTTCTCATCTATGCAGCCCAGGCTTACTCGTGCTTGAAGGCTGCTAATCAGGAAGGCTACAAGGAGGCTTTTCGACAGGCTTGTAGTAATATTGAAAAGTACTTTTATTTATATCCTTTGGAAGAAAAAGCACTTCGCGAGCGGGGGTATAAGGGAGGTGTCGGGAAAAGTAAAAAGAAAATTTATTATGATCGAGCAGTTCATGAGTCTATTCTGAAGGCACTACAAAAGAATGCCCCTTATCGGGCAAGGCTTCAGCCTAGAATAATTGCTAGGCAGGCTGAGGAAGAGGTTCTTGTTGATCTTGGCGGGCAAGGTATTGAGTGTGAAGTTGGTAAGATATATGTGTTGATTTTAGAGATGCTGGAAAAGGACCCAATTGCTAAAAAAATTATTGCGGGGAGTTGATTTTCTCGAATTGCTTTATTATGCCGTATCCGTTGGGCTGGTTAATTTTTCAAGGTGTTGGCCGAGGGTTTTCCAAGCTGCGCCCATTTCTTTTGTGTAGCTATGCCGTTGATAGGTACGTTTGACCTTGTTTTCCTCTGTATGGTTAAGACAGCGCTCAGCCACTTCGGGAAGCACGCCGAGAGCTGTCATGATTGTTGCGCCTGTTCGTCTCAAGTCGTGAGGGGTCCACTTTCCCCCTGGAAGAAGCAGTGCTTGGGCATTGGCGCTTCTATTGCTCAGTACCCCCTGGCCTGGTAGGCGTTGTCTATCGCCGATCTGCTTGGTAACAGTTTTTGTGCAAACGGGCCCGCTATTATTAGTGTTAGGATATGCCCACTCGGAATGATTATTGAGGGACTTGAGTAATTCAAATCTTCGAATAGCAAACGAGGACAGAGTAACGCTATGTGGCTTACCATTTTTGCTGTTCTCGGCTGGAATCGTCCAAATCCCTTTTGCAAGGTCAAGATGCTCCCATCGTGAGTTGAGCAGCTCGCCAATGCGGCAGCAGGTGGAGAGGGTGATCCAAATTGCTGCTTCGGTGGACGGTAACAAACCGGCCTCAGGAGCTAGTTTGGCTAGGGTGCGGATTTCATCGTCACTTAACACTCGGTCACGCTCGATATCTTTACCACCGATCTTAGCCTTGCGGATGCTGGCAGTTGGATCATGCTCAATCAGATCCCGGTCCACAGCAAAACGGAACATCTGACGCATCAGGCTAAATATCATCTTGGCCATGCGATTGACGCCCCGAGTGAGGAGGGCGTCGGTCACTTCGGTGATGTGGCCTTTTTTCACGTCGGCCACGGCCATCTCCCCCAAAAATGGCAGGACGTCCTTCTCAAACATCCGGCGAACCTCAGAGCCTCCATCCTTTCGATTGATCAGATCGACATTTGCCCAGTGCTCAAAGAGCTCCGTGACTGTCTTTCTTGCCGCGTGCCGAGCTTGTTCCGCTTCGAATGCGGCCTTTTCCGCAGCCAGTCGAGCGATCTCCGCGTTACGGGCAGCGACACGTGCCGACTCTTCGGCCTCCAGGTGCTCACGAATATCTCGCACCCCGGACTTGTGTAAGCCAGCCAGCTCTTTGGCCCGTACACCCGCTTCTGCCAGAGTCATGGTGCCTTCCTTGCCTTCACGGCTATATGTGCCGATTGGGTAGGTAACGCGCTCCCCGCTGCTATTGGTGTAGCGAAAATAGAAAAGACGCTCGCCACTGGGTGTGATGCGCGCGACCAAGCTGCCGTGCCCCCAGATGGCGACCTCGCTCAGCCACTTGTCACTCGCGCCGGGTTTGGCGGTCATCTGGCGATCTGTAATCTTGGCCATTAAGTCATGCTTCTCCGTTGCCAATTCGTTGCCAATTCGTTGCCAATTGAGATTGCCTGGTTGCCAATTGGTTGCCAATTGAGATCGGCTTTGTTCGTATGGCTTCGGAGCATTTTGGACGGTCAAAAGGCTGAATGCCAGTAAAATCAATGGCTTGACCATTGGCTTTGGATTGCATTGGATTTGCTCGGACGGGTAATTACCTGTATGGGGTGCAAGGGGTCGAGTGTTCGAATCACTCCGTCCCGACCAAAAATCCCTAGAAAATCCAGTCACTTAGCGGTGACTGGATTTTTTTATGCCTGATGCTTTTGTGGGGCTTGGGAATTT
>Ga0182735_1000976_pt1 | contig 20317 bp, 16 predicted proteins | sample eDN5th30CKraftMG_FD_128524 | JGI IMG/M metagenome (GOLD analysis project Ga0182735, IMG submission 128524) | Enriched Miracle-Growth compost microbial communities from Emeryville, California, USA - eDNA 5th pass 30_C Kraft MG (version 2) (version 2) ...
TCGGGCAGGGCCGCGAAACGCTTCTGATCGCTGACTGCGATGGCCTTCAACTGGCCGGCCTTGATGTAAGGCTCCACCTCTTCATAGAAGGCGCTCGCTATGTCCACATTGCCGCCGAGCAATGCAGTGACGCCCGGCTTTCCCCCTTGGAAGGGGACATGCGTCAGTTTGATGCCGGCGTTGCGTTCGACGATGGAGGCCACGAAATCAAAGACGTTATTGGGAATGACGGCGATCTTCAGGCCGGATGGCTGGCTCTTGGCATGGTCGATGAGCTGGGGAAAGTCCAGCTTTCCGAGGGGGCCGTCCGTGCGGGTCACCCATAGCACCGGGGTGAAGTTTATGCCCGCGATAGGCGTGAAGTCTTCAGCCTTGAAGGGCGCATCGCGCACAAGGATGTCCAGCGCCAGGAAGGGGTTGGCCAAGACGCCCACGGTATAGCCGTCGGGCGCGGTGTTTTTCGCCAGCCATGTGTGGCCGACGATGCCGCCTCCGCCGGTGCGGTTTTGAACACGGAATTTATCCCCCAAGACGCGTTCCGATTCCTGCGCGAGCGTGCGCGCGGTCACGTCCATTCCTCCGCCCGCGGGGTAAACCACGACCATTTCTATCGGCCGATTGGGATAATCCTTAGGGACGCCTTGCGCAAAGGCGAAAGAGGAAACTGTCAAGGCGACGGCGCCTGCGATGCTGATCAAGTGTTTCATGTCTATCTCCTGTTTTTTCGCTTCGGATGTCGTTCGCTTCAGGGCTTGCGATCTATAAGGAAAGGGCGATGGCGTGGCCTTCATGCACGGCGCACAAGACATTGCGCGGCGACATGCAGTCCCCTGCCAGCAGAGCCTCCACCCCTTCGGCCTGGAGCCGGCCGTACAACTGGTCATCGGCGATGCGGGGCGTCGACCAAAGGAACAAGTCGACTCCTTCGATAGTCTGGCGCCTTTCGGTGAAGACATTGCGCCATTCCAGTACCTGGCCCGTCAGCGAGACGGGTTCGGCCGCGGTCACGATACCGACGTTCGCCTCGTATAGCCGGCGATGCACGCCGATTGCGCTGCAGTAATTCACGTTCTGGGCGATATGTGTGCGCGGGGTCAATAGAAAGACCCGCTCGTATTTGCCCGCCAGTTCTTCGGCCACCGCATAAGTGGCCGCGGTATGGTCTTTATCGAAGAGCACCGCGGTGGCGCCCCGGCGATCCCTGATGCTGGGGGCTTGCGCCCAGTCGCGCGCGGACATGCCCGCGTCAAGGCCGTCCGGAGGACGCTGGTGAGAGCCAGTGGCCACTATCACGACCTCCGCGCCGAAGCGCCGCGCATCGCCGGCGTCGTGTATGGGCGTGTTGGAATGAACCGCCACGCCATGGCGCTTCAACTGCCGTTCCCACCACGCAATCAAGCCCAGGTATTCGCCGCGATGGGGCAGGCCGGCCTCGACGCGCAGTTTTCCGCCCAAGTTCGGCCCCTGGCCGGCGAGCGTCACCTGGTGGCCTCGCGCCGCCGCGGTGAGCGCCGCCTGTATACCCGCGGGCCCTGTTCCCGCGACCAGTACTTTTCGCGGGTTCCGCGTTTTGGGCAGTTCTCCCTGAGCCTCGCCGGGCCTGCCCAGCTGGGGGTTCTGGAACTCTTCCAGCGGCTTGCCGACGTGTATTTCCCCCCAGGCGATATTGTCGAAGGTCGATACGCGGATATCCGCCGCATTCCCGGCGGCGGCCTTGTTGGCCCATGCGGCGTCGGCGATCAAGGCCCGCGACATGCCGACGAAATCGCAGCAAGCCTCCGCTATGGCCGCTTCGGCCTCGTCGGGCATGGCGATGCGCCCCATCGCCATGACGGGGATGCCGGCAGCGGCCGGCCTTATTTTCTTGTGTATGTCCAGAAAGTGCCCGCGTTTGAACGCCATGTCCGGGACATGGGTCTCCAGGCTCAGGCTGAAGTTGCCCTGGCTATAGGCGAAGTAATCGATCAGCCCCGTGGCGGCCAAATCCGCGGTGATGCGGGCGGCTTCATCCGGATCGATGCCCCCCGCGATACCCTCGGTGCCCGGCATTTTCAGCCCGATGATGAAGTCCGTGCCGCAGAGCTGCCGTATTCCTTGGGCGACCTCTTGCACGAAGCGCGTGCGGTTACGCAGCGTTCCCCCATAGGCGTCCGTGCGTTTATTGGACCAGGGCGACAGGAATTGCGTGATCAAGTAGCCATGCGCGCCATGCAGCTCGACGCCGGCGAAGCCGCAGCGATGCATGCGCGCCGCTACGTTCACGTATTCCTCGGCGACTTTGCGCACTGTGTCGGTCGACATTACATGAGGTACGGTCCAGCTCAATGCGTCGGGCTGGTCGGATACGCCTTTGGGCGACGCCACGGGCGACCAGAGCTGCTGCCGCCCCGGATGCCAGAGCTGCGCGAGCAGGCAGGCGCCGCTGTTTCCCACCAGTTCCGCGGTTTTTTTGAAGCCCGCTTCATTTTCGGCCTCGTATCCGGCAACGATGCCGCCTTGCGCCAGGGCATCGGGGTCCACGGCGATGATTTCCGTGATGATCATTCCTGTGCCGCCTTTGGCGCGTTCAACCAGGAAGTCGACCCAGCGCGGGGTAACGCGATGCCCTGCGGCATAGTTGGTCAACGTGGCGGGCAACGCGATCCGGTTGCGCAAGGTCCTGCGGCCTACGGTCAATGGCTCGAATAAGTGCGGGAAAGGGGCGGAACCCTTCATTTACGGTCTCCTGGCTCATTTTTGTTGTGGCGCTCGGCATAGCTTTGACACTGTCCTCAAAGCTATGTACGATTTACACTATTGTATGGACAATTTAAAAATAAGGAAATACATTCGTGCTCACTGCGGAAAAAATCGGCGACCAGCGCTACCGCGCCCGCTATGGACGATATTTCGAAGAGTTCACCCTGGGCGATACCTATGAGCATCGGCCGGGCCGCACCGTTACAGAGAGTGACAACATCCAGTTTTCGCTGCTCACGATGAACAGCCATCCCATGCATTGCGACAAGGCGCATGCGCAAAAAAGCGAATTCGGCGACCTTATCGTCAACAGCGGGCTGACGCTCGCGATCGTCCTCGGCCTGACCGTCAACGACGTCAGCGCCCAGGCGATCGCGAATCTGGGCTGGAAGGAGATCGTTCTGACGGCGCCTGTATTCGCCGGGGATACGCTTTATGCCGAATCCACCGTTCTGGCCAAGCGGGAATCGAAGTCCAGGCCTGGACAAGGCATCGTCACAGTCAGTACGCGCGCCTATAAGCAGACCGGCGTGCAGGTCATGGCTTTCGAGCGGACCTTCCTGGTGCCCAAGCAATACGCCGCCGGCCCCACGCCGGGCGCCCCTACGCCGGGCGCCCCTACGCCGGGCACCCCCAATTAACTGATTTCCGGCCGAGCAAGAACGGAACCCATCATGACTTCAAATACACCACGCAGGCAGGATGAAGAGCAGGAAGCGCTGATTCTGGACTCGGTAGATCGTTTTCTGGAATCCGAGGTCCGCCCGTATGTGCACGATCTGGAATATCACGATGCCTATCCCGAAGAAATCGTTCAGAAAATGAAGCGCATGGGGCTTTTTGGCTGCCTGATAGATCAGGAGTATGGCGGGCTGGGCTTGTCGACGGTCACTTATGCGAAGATCATTTCGCGCATGTCGGCTGTCTGGATGTCGATCTCGGGCATCATCAATTCGCACCTCATCACCGCATCGGCCATACAGCGTTCGGGCACCGCCGAGCAAAAGCGCCGGTTCCTGCCACGCATGGCCACCGGCGAACTGCATAGCGGCATCGCCCTGACCGAGCCCGATTGCGGCACCGACCTGCAGGCGATACGCAGCACCGCGGAGCGCCGCGGCGATGTCTATGTCATCAATGGCGCAAAAATGTGGATCACCAACAGCCTGCACGGCAACTGCGTCGGCCTATTGGTCAAGACCGACCCCGGCGCATCTCCGCGCCACAAAGGCATGAGTCTTTTCATCGCTGAAAAAGGGCCCGGTTTCGTTGTCAGCAAGAAGCTGGACAAACTGGGATACCGGGGAATCGACACTTGTGCGCTGAATTTCGATGACTACAAAGTGCCTGCGGACTGTCTGGTAGGGGGAGTGGAAGGGCGCGGCCTGCAGCAAGTGCTTAGCGGGCTGGAGCTCGGCCGGGTCAATGTGGCGGCGCGTGGCCTGGGCGTCGCCCAGGCCGCCCTGGACGAGGCGGTTTCTTATTCGCAGAGCCGCAAGACTTTCGGCAAGCCGATATGCGAGCATCAGGCCATACAGCTGAAACTGGGCGAAATGGCCACCCGGGTCGAAGCCGCCCGCCACCTCGTCCATGCGGCCGCCGCCGCTTACGACCGGGGCGAACGCTGCGATATGGAGGCGGGGATGGCCAAGTACTTCGCCACAGAGGCCGCTTTCGAGAACGCCCACGAAGCGATGCGCATCTTCGGCGCATACGGCTACTCTCGCGAATATAACGTGGAGCGCCTTTATCGTGATGCGCCATTGTTGACCATAGGCGAAGGCACGAACGAGATGCAGCGCATCATCATTGCGCGCCAGCTCATCGAAAGGAACCGCATATGACCGCGCAAGCCAATGAGCCGGAGCAGGCCGGCCTGCTGGAGGGCATCAGGATCATCGCCGTGGAACAGTATGGCGCGGGCCCTTTCGGCACCCAGCACTTGGCCGACCTGGGGGCGGAGGTCATAAAAATTGAAAACCGCAAGGAAGGCGGCGATATCAGCCGCCATGTCGGGCCTTACTATCTGGGCGACAATGACAGCCAGTTCTTTCAGTCGTTCAACCGCAACAAAAAGAGCATGACGCTGGACCTGAAGGCGCCCGAAGGCCGGCAGATTCTGCATCGCTTGTCGCGGGACGCGGATGTGGTGTTCAATAATCTGCGCGGCGACCTGCCCAAGAAGCTGGGCCTGGATTATGCAAGCCTGGAGCCATCCAACAAGCGCATCGTCTGTGTGCACCTTTCCGCATATGGCCGAACGGGCTCGCGCGCGGCATGGCCGGGGTACGATTACCTGATGCAGTCGGAAGCCGGCTATTTATCCGTAACCGGGGAGCCGGACGGGCCGCCGACCCGCATGGGCCTGTCCATCATCGACCTCATGACGGGCACCACCGCGGCCATGGCGATGCTGGCCGGCATCCTGAGCGCCCGCAGGCTGGACAAGGGGCGGGATATCGACGTTTCATTATTCGACGTGGCGCTGCACAACCTGGCCTATGTCGCCACGTGGTATTTGAATGCGGGCAAGGTGCTGGGCAGGGAAGAGGCGTCCAGCCATCCCTCATTGACGCCCAGCCAGCTTTATCGAACGCAGGACGGTTGGATATTCATCATGTGCAATAAAGAGAAGTTCTGGCCGATACTGTGCGACAAGCTCGGCCGGCCGGAATGGGCGAGCCAGGAAAAATACAAGAATTTTTCCAATCGGCTGGCATCCAGGAAGGAATTGACTAAAGACCTGGAGGGCGTGCTGAAAACCAGGACGACCGCGGAGTGGCTGGCGATTTTTTCCGGCGAAGTGCCGGCCGCGCCCGTTTACAATATCCAGCAGGCTCTGGATAATGATTTTGTACAAGAGCAGGAGCGCGTTCTGGTTTTGGAGCGCAAAGACGGGGCCATACGAACGATAGCCTCGCCGGTGCGCGCGGGGCCCCATCCGGCCAGGCCCGCTCCCGGCATGGGGGAGCATAATCGCTCCATTCTGGAATCAGCCGGCTATAGCGCCGCCGAAATTGAAGACTTCATTGCCCGATCCGTGGTCTGACCGCGCGCCCAAGACGACACCCTTGCGTGGTGGCGGCGAAGCTCCGGCCGGCAGGCCGAGGGTTCTTCACAATATATTGTCGATGCTTCTTACATGAATAGTCCGATACGCAATATCGAACAACCCAAGTATTTGCAGATTGCGCAAACGCTGTTCAATGAAATTCAAGCGGGGATATACGAGGTCGGGGGGCTGCTGCCTACTGAACAAGAGCTATGCAAGCAGTTCGGCATAAGCCGTTTCACTGCGCGCGAAGCGTTGAAGCGTTTGTCGCATCTGGGCGTGGTGACGCGTCGGCCCAGGGTCGGAACGACGGTCGTGGCAAAAAGCCCGCAAAGCCTTTATCAGCAAAACCTCGGAACCGTCAACGACATATACCAGTACGCCAGCGAAACCTCGCTCAGGATCGATCACAAGGAAGCAAAAAGTATAGACGCCGCCACGGCGGCATTGCTGGGGGCTTCGGAAGGGGAGGTCTGGCTTTACTTGCGCGGCTACCGCTACCTGCCGGGCAATACGGTGCCTATTGCGCATACGGAAATCTGGATCTGCCCGGCTTTCCGGTCCGTCAAGGGGCTCAGCGGTTCCCTGCACCGAGCCGTGCATGCGTTCATCGAGGAGCAATTCGGCGAAAGCATTACCACCGTAGAGCAGATCATCGACGCGGTTCATCTGGATGATGCATCGGCCAAAGCTTTGCTGGCCGACGCCGGCGCTCCGGGTCTGAAAATCACGCGCCTATACCGGAACCGCCGCGGCGACCTCGTCCAGCATGCAAGCAGCGTACATGCGGCCGGCCACTTTTCTTACCGCTCGGTTTTCCATCGCGAATGGAAGGTGACTTGACGCGATGTTTACGGACCAATACCGGGTAGCCGTTGTGAATCGCTAAGGGGCTTCGACGTTGACTCTCGCTCAATCAGTTCGGTGGAGAAAATATGGTGCTGCTTGAGGCGCTCGGATGAAAATTGTGGCGCGATCCGCGAGAAGAGCAACCTGGTGGCTGTCTGTCCCATGTGGTCGATAGGTAAGCCCACGGCTGTTATTTGAGGGCGACTGACGCTGAACCAGTCCGCATCGCCGTACGCGACTAACGACAGTCGGGAAGGGATATCCAAGCCCCTGAGTTGAACGGCCTGCAAGACACCCAGCATCAGTCGCGAACTCGATACCACAATGGCGGTTGGCATCGGTTCTTGGGCGTAGATTTGCTCAAAGGCCGCCTGTCCGAACTCGGGGCGTACTGGGCCGAATGCCGCAAGTTGTGGAAGAAACTCAACCCCCGACGCCGCCAGGGCCGTCCGAAAACCATCAAATCGCTCACTGCCGGTACTGAGTTCGACGCTTGCCCCGATAAATCCAATATGCTGATGCCCTAGCGAAATCAGGTGCTGCGTACAGTTGAACAAGGCCGCGCGGTCATCGGCATGGACACAAAGCCTGCCGAGCCGTTTATGCATCCGCAGGAACTGTACCGCGTGCATGGCTTTGAGCAACTGTGCCGTCTCTGCGGTGGGAGCGGCCGTAGGCGAGATCAGGACGCCGGCTGCCCTGTGCTCGCGCAAGGCTAAAACGTGCCGTTCTTCGCGAACTGGATCATCCTCTGATGTGCAGAGCATTAACTGGTATCCATGCTTCTCGCATTGCTCGGCCATGGCTCGTGCAGCGGCGTTGTAAAACTCATTCTGCGTATCGGGGACGATCAAACCCACCAGCTTGGTGGAGCCGCCGCGCATAGAGCGAGCGCCCGAGTTGGCAATATATCCCAGGCGCTTGGCTGTTTCTTGCACTCTTTGTTTGGTTTCTTCGCTAATTCTGGGGTGATGGTTGAGGGCCCGGGATACAGTCGTATGTGCCAAGCCAAGTGTCCGGGCAATATCTTTTATAGTGACCACAGCAGCGTTGTTGCGAATGTTCATGGCATTGATTGTAGCGCCGGCGCCTCTCGCACATTTGGTCCGCCGTTTAACGACGCCTCAGTTTTCGCGGCTCCGTACTTGCTAATTCAGCGTATTCGATGGGGCTTCGAATTCAAGCACCGAGCGCCCGCGGGAATCCTATAGCCAATATGCATTAACTGTCTCGAATTGGTTGCGAGAACCTGCCCTGATTATTAGAAGATCGTCTGTCTGGGAAGGTTAAACCACCTTGATTATTGTAGTTGAACGCAAACGTGTGCACAATAAGAACATGCGATTATGGAAAACGTGTGCGCAAAGCTCTAAATTATCCCTTTCCCAGATCCGAGCAGATATGTTTGTAGGTGAGTTTCGCAAGGCCGGAAAAGGAGTGGTTGCGCTCCACGGAGCTTTGCTTGGCGAGGTGTTACCACTATCAGGAGACAAAATTATGCATTTCATTCATCGGCATCTTATGACGGCAGCCACGACGCTCGCATGCGCATTGGTACCCATCGTCAGCCTTGCCCAGGACGACTACCCTTCGCGGCCAATCACTTTGATCATTCCATTTCCTCCGGGCGGTACAGCCGACGGCTTTACCCGCCCGCTGGCGCAGGCTTTGGGCAAGCGTCTGGGCCAGCCCGTGGTGGTGGAAAACCGCCCTGGCGCCAATGGCAGCATTGGCACTACTGCGGCAAGCCAAAAGCCTGCCGATGGCTACACTATCCTGTATGGAACGGCGGGCACGCTGGTGGTCAATCCCTACCTCTATCCCGACATCTCCTATGATACGGAAAGGGATTTTCAGCCTGTGACGATTACCCATCAAATGCCCAATGTGCTGGTCGTGGGTAGCGACACACCTTACAAAACGGTAGGGGATGTGATTGCCGAGGCCAAGGCGCACCCGGATCGCCTGAGCTATGCGTCCGCAGGGGTCGGCAACTCAATGCATCTGGCGGCAGAGGGCTTTCTTGCCGCCACAGGAACGAAAATGGTCCATGTCCCCTATAAGGGAGGAGCTGATGCCGTCAACGATATCCTCGGTGGACGCGTCCCGCTGATGTTCAATAACCTTCCGGCAATCGTCAAGCTTGTGACTTCCGGGAAGATGCGGGCGCTGGCGGTGGCGGATACAAAGCGTTCTCCCTTGTTGCCTGACGTTCCGACCATGGCGGAAGCCGGCGTGCCGGGATTCAACGATATGGTTTGGGCCGGCCTTTTGGTACACAAGAATACGGATACCCGGATTGTCAATAAGCTGTCGACTGAAATACGCGCTGTTTTGCAGGATCCCGAATTCTCATCTCCGCAGAAGGCGATTGGTTATGAGATTGTTGGTTCAACTCCGGAGGCGTTTGCCAGTCAGTTAAAGCACGACAAAGAGAACATTGGCACATTGCTGACGCGTATCGGCCTGCGCAAGTAAAGGTTTTATTTGTGGATTCAAATTGAGGTCATATGAGAAAGAACCGTTTGAAAGAGCTGCTTTCCGCGGGCGAGACTGCGATAAATGGGTGGTTGTCCGTTCCTTCTTCCTTTAGCGCCGAAATCGTCGCTCACTGCGGCGTGGATGCCGTCACGATAGATATGCAGCACGGCATGATGGGCTATGCGCAGGCATTGACCATGCTGCAGGCTGTGTCCACTACGGATGCCACGCCTTTGGCCAGACCGCGAAGTTCCGGCGCGGTCGAGGTCATGCGTTTGCTGGATGCCGGCGCATATGGAGTAATCTGCCCACAAGTCGATACAGCGGATATCGCTCGGGAAATTGTCGCGGCGTCCAAATACCCCCCGCGGGGCACACGCTCGTTCGGTCCGCCCCGAGGCATTCTTTATGGCGGGGCTGACTATTATGCGCACGCCAATGAAGAAATCCTTGTTTTTGTCATCATCGAATCCCGGTCTGCTGTTGAGAACCTGGACGAGATACTGGCTGTCGATGGAATCGACGGAATATACATTGGCCCGAATGACTTGAGCCTGAGTTTCGGCGGCGGAGTGGGCTGTGAGCCAGACGGGGAAATCGCCGAAATCATAGAGACCATCCGGCGCAAAGCGGCACAGCGCGATCTATTTACCGGTATCTACTGCGCGGACGCCCAGATGTGCCAAAGGCGAATCCAGCAGGGGTTTCAGCTGGTCAATACCGGTAGCGACGCAGCGCTGCTCAGGCAGGCATGCGAGGCGGCTACGAACCTGGCCAGATCGGGCCGGTATGGCTCGAACCCAACTTGAGCAGGTGTCGCTGTCGATGCCTTATCGAGGTCCTGCCACAGGCCTATCCCCGGCCGATGAAAGGCATTTTCGTCGCCATGACCGTCAGGAATTGCACATTGGCTTCCAGCGGCAGGCTGGCCATATAGACCACGGCCTGGGCGACGTGCTCGACATCCATTACAGGCTCGGGCCGCACGGAGCCGTCGGCCTGCAGCACGCCCTTGCTCATGACGGCCGTCATTTCGCTGGCGGCGTTGCCGATATCGATCTGGCCGCAGGCGATGTCGTAAGGCCGCCCATCCAGCGATGTCGCTTTGGTCAGGCCGGTGATCGCATGCTTGGTGGCGGTGTAGGATACGGCGTGCGGGCGCGGCGCATGGGCGGAAATGGAGCCGTTGTTGATGATGCGGCCGCCGCGCGGCTGCTGGGTTTTCATCAATCGGAAAGCGCCCTGGGTGCATAGAAAGGCGCCCGTCAAATTGATATTCACGGCAGCCTGCCATTCGCGGTAGTCCAGCTCTTCCAGCGACACGCTGCGGGCGAAAATGCCGGCGTTGTTGAACAGCAGGTCCAGGCGGCCGAAATGCCGCTTTATCTCGGCGAACAGCTGGTCCACGGAGTCGGGCTCGCCGACGTCGGTGGGCACGGCCAGGGCGCGCCTTCCCAAGGCTTCTATCGCTTCGGCGACGCTGCGCAAGGGTTCCGGGCGGCGTCCGGCCAGCACCAGCGAATAGCCGTTGCGCGCCAGGGCCAGCGCGATGCTTTTTCCTATGCCCGATCCGGCGCCGGTGACCAGCGCCACTTTCTCTGCTGTCATTTTCCTTATCCCGTGCTGTTGTTAAGTGTTGGAGGGTCGGGGCACAGTATAAACAGAACCGGGGGCGCATACCGCCAGCATGCGCTGTGCGCATGCGCTCAAGTGCAATTGCGGCCACAGCCGCCGGGCGTGTCAGGGATGGGGCTTCTTCATGCTGCCCGACCATTCTTGCGCCACGTCGCGCTGCAATCCCCGGTTGATCAGCGTCGTCAGCACCATGGCCAGCAGCGCCCCCAGCGCGGCCAGGGCCATGTCTTTGTGGGCGTCCCAGATGTCGCCTTGCGCGCCCAGGTAATGAATGCCCAGATCGCCTCCGAAGATTTCGGCGGCCGCCCATTCGATCAGCTCGTAGATGGCCGAAGTGCTCAAGGTGAAATCCAGGGGCAGGAAATAGGCCCAGAATCCGCGCACCTCGACGATGCGAAGGAAGAATTCGCGTATGGGGTAGGCCAGCAGCAGGCCATAGCAAAAGTGCACCAGCCTGTCGTAATGATTGCGCTCCCAGCCGAACACGCTGTTCAAGGTATGGCCGGTGAGCGCCCGCCACCACGCATCGTAGGGGACTTCAGAATAGGTGTAGTGCGAGCCTACCGTGTGCAGCGACAAGAAGAGCAGTATCAACAACAGCGATACATTGGAAAAGCGGAACAGCCGGCGCACGGCCCACAGCAGGATGAAGAGGCCGGCCACGAGGGCGTTTTCCAGTATCCATGCGGGCCGATCCCAGGGGTGGATGGCCAGCGCCAGCCACAACGCGAAGTAAGCCACGGCGGCGGCGAACAGCAAGGTTCTGGACGACGGAAAGCGCCCGGACGCGGCGTGTTGTTGAGAAATAGCCATATGGGCGAGCGTACCGCTAAAAAGGCGGAAAAAAAGCGGTAAGGGTTGATACTTGTTGCAACTTGGCCAAGTCTCGGAAAGCGGCGATTCTTGTCTGTAATGGCGCTGAAGGCGCACGGTACGGAAAACTTGCAGGCATTTTCTTTCCTTGGAAGGCGTTGGCGCCATGCGTCAATTTGATACCGGTGAAACGCGCGCTTACAGGCCCCGCACTGGGCGGATGGTATAAAAAATCCAGGAGCAGGCGCTACGCCTGGAACTTTAAAGGACTTTCCATGAACCGTAAGCTGATAGCAATAACAGGCGCCATAATGTGCGCTGGGCTTGCCGCGTGCTCGGCTCCCCGGGACGCTCAGGAATTGTCGCAGAAAACAGTGCAATACGGTTGCGGCCCGGGCGGCAGCCAGCCCATGAGCGTGCAATATACCTTCCAGGGCAAGGAAGCCCTGGCGGCAAAAGTCATGTACCAGAACCAGGCGGTGGACCTCACGCGATCGACAGCCAGCAATGCGGATGTGCTGGGGAATACCTTCCGCGGCAACGGCTATACCTGGACGACGGATAAATTCGATTACGACACGGTAGGCCAGGTCGCGGGCAAAATGCTGACGCAGGATGTGCAGCAATACGCCAACAACCCTCCGGGCCAGCCGGCGCCCGTGAGCAACATATTGGTCAAGGACTGCAGGCCGGCTTCCGTCTCCTGATGTACTTTGCTCCGGCCGCAAGGCCGGAGCTTTTTCAAGCTCTGTCCCGCTTCCGCGTCCGCCCGCCGGCCGGCACGATTTATCCCGAGTTGCGCAGCCCCGCGGCGATGCCGTTGATGGTCAAGTGTATGGCGCGCTGGCTGCTGCTTTCCTCGTCCCGCTGATGGCCGCCCTTGCGGCCCGCCTTCCGGTGGCGCCGCAGCAATTCCACCTGCAGGTGATTCAAGGGGTCGATGTAAGCGAAGCGTTCGGTCAGCGCCGCGCCCAGAAGCTGGGCTTCCGCCAATAGTTCGTGCTGGGTGACCTGGCGGAACATGTCCAGCGTCAGTTCGAATTCGGCCTGTATGCGGCCGAATATCTCTTCGCGCAAGGCCTTGTCGGCCACCAGGCTGGCATAGCGGCGGGCGATGCCCAGGTCGGTCTTGGCCAGCACCTGTTCCATATTGGAAAGCAGGGTGTTGAAGAAGGGCCAGACCCGGGCCATTTCCTGCAATTGCGCCAGGCGTTCCTGCGCCGTTGCGGGGCCGCGTTCAGTGCCTTGCTCCACATAGGTGCGCAAAGCCGTGCCCACGCCATACCAGCCGGTCAGCATCAGGCGGCATTGCGCCCAGGAAAATCCCCAAGGGATGGCGCGCAGGTCTTCGATGCGTTGGCTGGCCTTGCGCGACGCGGGCCGCGAGCCGATGTTCAGCCCCGCTATCTCCAGTATGGGCGTGGACGCGAAAAAGTAATCGTCGAAGCCCGGCGTTTCGTAGACCAGGCTGCGATAGCTTTGCTGGGCCACGGCCGACATGAAATCCAGGGCCGCGCCGAAGCGTGCCATGTTTTCGTCTTCCGTCTGCGATACCGAGGAATTGGCCGCCAGACTGGTTTCCAGCGTCGCGGCCACGAAGTTTTCGAGATGCCAGCGCCCGACCTCCGCATCCTTGTACTTGCCCTGTATGACTTCGCCCTGCTCGGTCAGGCGGATCTGGCCGTTGACGGTGCCCGGCGGCTGGGCCAGTATGGCGTCGAAACTGGAGCCGCCGCCGCGCGCCACCGACCCCCCGCGGCCATGAAACAGCCGCAGCCTTACCTTGTGCTTCTTGAACACGTGGACCAACTGCCGTTCGGCGCAATACAAGGCCCAATTGGAAGTCAGATAGCCGCCGTCCTTGTTGCTGTCGGAATAGCCCAGCATGACTTCCTGTATGCCGTCCTGCGCGCGCGCCACGCGTTCGGCGACCTCCGGCAGGGCCAGCCAGCACGCCATGATTTCGGGGCCGCGCATCAGGTCGGGTATGGTTTCGAACAGCGGCACGACCATCAGGCCATTGTCGGCGCCCGCGCCCGGGGCGGGGGAGATCAGGCCGGTTTCCTGCTGCAGCACCAGCACTTCCAGCAGGTCGCTCAGTGTCTCGGTATGCGACACGATGGACTGCTTGATGGCGGCGGCGCCGAAGCGGGCGCGACAGTTGGCGGCCATGCGCAGTATGGCCAGCTCTTTCTGGGTCTCGGCGCTGTAGTCTATCCAGGGCGATACCAGCGGACGGGATTGCCGCAGCTCGCTGCGCAGCAGTTCGATGCGCTCGTCTTCAGGCAGGGCGGCATAATTCACCGGTTTGTCTTTGAAGCGCACGCCGGCCGCTTTGAAGAGTTCGGTCAAAACTCGTTCATGCACGTCCGAACTTTGCCGCAGATCGACGGTGGCCAGATGGAAGCCGAAAATACTTACAGCCTGCAGCAGCCCCGCCAGGCGCAACTGGGCGATCAGGCTGCCGTGGTGCGCATCCAGCGAATCGGCGATGATCTGCAAATCGTTCTGGAAAGCCTGCGGGTCGGGATAAGCGGGCGCTTCATAAGTGGGGCGCAGCGCCAATTGCTTGCCGGTCAGGCGCTGAGCCGTGGCGGCCAGGCGCGCATAGATATGTATGAAAGCTCGGCGGTAAGGCTCGTCCACGCGATGGGCCGAAGCGTCCTTGCTGGCTTGCGACAGGGCCAGCAATTCCGCGCTGGCCGAACCCAGCGTATCGGATAGGGATACCGCCGTGCCCAGCGACTTGATTTCTTGCAAATAGTGCTGCATCACGTGCGTGGATTGCCGCAGCAGCGCCTGCTCCAGCGTGTCGGCATCGACATTGGGGTTGCCGTCGCGGTCCCCGCCTATCCAGCTGCCCATGCGCAAAAAAGCGGGCAGGGGCCGCGCACTGATGTCGAACAGCGAACGGCCGGGCGGGCGCAAGCGGCTGGCCAGATCCTGATACAAGCGCGGTATGGCGGTCAGGAAGGTGCTGGTGTAATAGGTCAGCGCGTTGTCGATTTCATCCAGTACGGTCAGCTTCTGGCGGCGCAGCATGCGGGTCTGCCATAAGGTGGCGATCAGGCCGGTCATTTTCTGCTGCAGCAACAGCTTTTCGGACGGCGTCTGCACGGTGTCGCTCTGCGAAAGCTGGTGTGCGATTTCGCGGTGCAGATCCAGCGTGCTCTTGCGCTGTACCTCCGTAGGGTGGGCGGTCAGCACGGGCATGATGCAGGCGCTTTCCAGGAAGCGCATGATCTTGCGCTGGCTGACCCCTTTCTCGTGCAGCAGGTTGAGCGCATGCTGCAGGCTGCCGCGCATGGGAGCATCCGATTCCAGTTCGTAACGCCTCTGGCGCCGGTTCTGGTCGCGGTCTTCCGCGATATTGGACAGATGCAGAAAATAGCTGAAGGCCCGCGCGACGGACGTGGTCTGTTCATCGGCCAGCCTGGCGATCAGCTTTTCCAGCATCCTGGCGTCTTTGATGTCGCCTTCGCGGCGGAACTTGACGGCCGAACGGCGCAGCTTTTCGATGACGTTGTAAATGGTCTTGCCCTCGCATTCCCTGATGACCTCCCCCAGAGTTCGGCCGAGCTGTCTGACATCGTTGCGCAATGAAGTGGTGTCCTTGCCGGCGGCGGCTGATTGGTTCACGAATACTCCTGTTTGGGTGAGGGTTGTGGGAAGGGGGCGTGCAAACGATCGATTATCATAGAGCTTTTTTGCCCTTCTTATCATCACCGGGATCCAGATGCCGCAATATCGTTCACGCACCTCTACGCATGGCCGCAACATGGCCGGCGCTCGCGCCCTTTGGCGCGCCACCGGCATGCAGGATGGCGATTTCGAAAAGCCCATCATCGCCGTCGTCAATTCCTTCACCCAGTTCGTGCCCGGGCACGTCCATTTGAAGGACCTGGGCCAACTGGTTGCGCGGCAGATCGAAGCGGCCGGCGGCGTGGCCAAGGAATTCAACACCATAGCGGTGGACGACGGGATCGCCATGGGTCATGGCGGCATGCTGTATTCCCTGCCGTCGCGCGAACTGATCGCCGACTCGGTGGAATACATGGTCAACGCGCATTGCGCGGACGCCATGGTGTGCATCTCGAACTGCGACAAGATCACCCCGGGCATGTTGATGGCCGCCATGCGCCTGAACATTCCTGTGGTGTTCGTATCGGGCGGGCCGATGGAAGCCGGCAAAGTCATCGAGCCGGGAACGCAGAAGGTGCTGATGAAGCTGGACCTGATCGATGCCATGATCAAGGCGGCGGATCCCAATGTCAGCGACGCCGAAGCGGCCGAGGCCGAGCGCAATGCCTGTCCCACCTGTGGCTCCTGCTCGGGCATGTTCACGGCGAATTCCATGAATTGCCTGACGGAGGCGCTGGGCCTCGCCTTGCCGGGCAACGGCACCGTGGTGGCCACGCATGCCCGGCGCAAGGCCTTGTTCGAGAACGCCGGAAGACTGGTGGTGGACTTGTGCCGGCGCTACTACGAGCAGGACGATGCCTCGGTGCTGCCTCGCAATATCGCCAGCTTTGCGGCATTCGAGAACGCCATGACACTGGACGTCGCCATGGGCGGGTCCACCAATACCGTGTTGCATTTGCTGGCGGCCGCGCAGGAAGCCGGCGTGGACTTCACCATGTCCGACATCGACCGCGTCTCGCGCCGGGTGCCCTGCCTGTGCAAGGTGGCGCCCGCCACGGATAAATTCCACATCGAAGACGTGCACCGCGCAGGCGGCATCATGGCCATCCTGGGCGAACTGGCGCGCGCCGGCCTGCTCAATCTGGAGGTCGGCAATATCCATAGCGGGACGCTGGGCAAAGCCATCGAGGCCTGGGATGTCAACAGCGGGCATGCATCGCCTGAAGTGCAGGAATTCTACAAGGCGGCGCCGGGCGGCGTGCGCACGCAGGTCGCCTTCAGCCAGGACAAGCATTATCAGCGTCTGGATCTGGATCGCGAAAAAGGCTGCATCCGATCGCGTGAACACGCTTATTCGCAGGACGGCGGCCTGGCCGTGCTGTATGGCAACCTGGCGCCGAACGGCTGCATCGTGAAGACGGCGGGCGTCGACGAAAGCATCCTGACATTCACGGGCGTGGCGCGGGTGTACGAAAGCCAGGAAGACGCTGTTGACGCCATCCTGGGCGATCAGGTGCAGGCGGGCGATGTGGTGGTCATACGCTATGAAGGCCCCAAGGGCGGGCCGGGCATGCAGGAAATGCTGTATCCCACGTCCTACCTCAAGTCCAAGGGCCTGGGCAAGTGCTCGGCGCTGCTGACCGACGGCCGCTTTTCGGGCGGCTCTTCGGGGCTCGTCATCGGCCATGCCTCGCCGGAAGCGGCCGAGGGCGGCAATATCGGGCTGGTGAACGACGGCGATACCATAGAAATCGATATCCCCAACCGCAGCATCCGCCTGGCCATCAGCGACGAAGAGCTCGCCGGCCGCCGCGCGGCCATGCAGGCCCGGGGCGCCGACGCCTGGAAACCCCTGGGCCGCCAGCGCGCCGTATCCCAGGCGCTCAAGGCCTACGCGGCGCTGGCGACATCCGCAGACCGCGGCGCCGTCCGCGATGTATCGCAATTGAAATAGGGGCGATGGGTGTGCGGGCAGCGGCTGCTACAACCCTCCCGTACATTGCACGACAGTTCCCGTCATGTAAGAGGCCGCGGGTGACAGCAGCCAGACGATGGCTTCGGCGATTTCTTCGGGTTGGCCCAGGCGGCCCATCGGTATCTTGGGCGCTACCCGTTGAGGGCGGCCGGGCTCGCCGGCAGTGGCATGGATGTCCGTCAAGGTCGACCCGGGCGCGAGGCCGCATACTCTGACGCCGGCGTGCGCCACTTCGCGCGCCAGGCCGATGGTGAAGGCGTCGAGCGCCGCCTTGCTGGCCGCGTAATGCACATATTCGCCGGGGCTGCCGGTGCGCGCCGCGACCGACGACACATTGACGATGACGCCGCCGCCGTTGCGCTGGAAGCAGGCCAGGGCGGCCCGCGCACATTGCATGGCGCCAAAGACATTCACCTGGAAGACGCGTTCAATGGTTTCGTCGGTGGTCTGGGAAAACGGCCCGATGGGGCCGGTGATGCCCGTGTTGTTCACCAAAGCCGTCAGCGGGCCGAGCGCTTTTTCCGCCTCGTCGAAAAGGCGGGGGATGTCGGCGGGCCGGCCGACGTCGCCCTGCAAAGCCACCGCCTTGCGGCCTTGCCGGCGCACCGCTTCGACGATGCCATACGCCGCATCGCCGTCCTTCACAAAATTAATGGCGACATCGAAGCCGTCGCGCGCGGCCAATAGGGCGGTCGCGGCCCCTATGCCGCGGCTGGCGCCGGTAATGAGTACGGTCTTGGAGGAGCTCATGCTGCGTCCTTCGGCTTGATGGGTGAACCAGCGCATATTATGCCGAGCAGCGGCGGCCCGGGAAGATTTTTTCGTTGGCTTCGCCGCTGCGAGGATTCTCCGCTCACCGCCTGGACGCAAAAAATCTGACATCCCCTCTGGGGGTTGGCACCCATTCGCCCCTCTGGTCCATCCGCCCATTCGGCTTCTTCGGCTGAATCGGCCCATCGGCTCGGCCGGCCGACCCACCTTCGCTCCAAGCATCTTCAGGCCTGGAAGAGGGCAGGGGCGGGTAAACTGCGCATTGATGGTCCGCCTCCCGTCGGACCGCGCCGGCATACCGGGCCGCAGCCGTAGTAGCCGTAGCCGCGGCCCCAGCCCCAACAGTCATAGCCATGGCCATATCCGGCCAGGCGGTCCGGCCGAATTCGCCCACCATCCGTACCCGAATGAATATTGAATACCTGGAAAGCTTCGTCAAGGTTGTCGAGTACCGTTCCATGGCGGAGGCGGCGCGGCGGCTGGGCATTACCGCGGGCGCCGTCGCCGCCCGGATACGCAGCCTGGAGGGCGAACTGGCTGCCGTATTGATCCAGCGTTCCGGGCATACGGTCAAGCCCACCGAGGCGGGCATGCGGATTTATGAACAATCCAGAAGCCTGGTCCAGCAAGCGCGCGACTTGCAGGCCGTCGCCAGCACCGGGCTGCTGGCCGGCGAGCTGAAGGTGGGGGTCTTTCCTTCCGCCTTGACGACTTACCTGCCGGTGCTGATGGAGCGCTTCTGCCGCAGCTACCCCACGCTGCCCGTCTACATACGCTTCGGCATATCGGGCGATTTATGCCGTTATGTACATGAAGGGCGGCTGGATGCCGCCATCGTCATCGAGCCGCCTTTCGCCATACAAAAAAATTGCGGCTGGCGCACCCTGCATGAAGAGACGCTGACCGTCATCGCCCACCCGGACCTGGCCGGCCGCGACGCCCACGACTTATTGCTCAATGAGCCCTTCATCCGTTATGACCGCGCTTCTTTCAGCGGCAAGCTGGTGGATCGCTACCTGAAAGACAACCGCATCCTGCCCAGGCAGCGCCTGGAGGTCGACAGCCTGCTGACCATTGTTTCCCTAGTGGAACGAGGGCTGGGGGTCGCGCTCGTGCCCGACTCCCTGTCCATAGGCGGTCAGGCCGGCGATATCATCAAGATCGCCATGCCCCAGCGCACCCCCATACGGCGCATAGGCATGATCTGGGGGCTGCAAGGGCCGAGGACGGCTATTGCGGACGCCCTGGTGCGGCATGCCGAGGCGGCGTTCACCTAGCGGGCGGAAGCTTGGGTGCGCTGCGGTCCGCCTGGGGTTCTTGGCATCCGATGGAATCGCCTGTCCATGAACTTCAGCTACCCACAAAACTAAATATTTTTAAGGTTCAAACGAAAAATAATTGGTCTTGTTCGACGCCCGCCTGATTAGAATATTCGCACCTCTTCAAACCATCATGTGGCTTAATCATCATGCGAGTAATCAGGCTCAGCCTGTGGATAGACCCCAGCTTCGATCAATTATTGAAGGCCCAGCCGGGTGTGGACCTGGACGTGCTGGACATCGAGGAGCCGGAAACAGCCAACTGGCCCAAACTGGCGAACGCGGATATCTACCATATCTCGGCGGCGAAGGATGAAGTCCCCGCCACTTGGCTGGTCACCGCGGAACTCATCCAGCGCTGCCCCCGCCTGCTGTGCGTGTCGACCTCGGGCGCGGGCTACGACACGGTGGACGTCCAGGCCTGCACCGACGCAGGCATCCTGGTGGTCAATCAGGCGGGCGGCAATGCGAATTCCGTGGCCGAGCACGCCATAGGATTGATGATCGCCGTGTCGCGCCGCTTCGGCGAATCGGCGCATATGCTCAAGCAGGGGCTAAGCTGCACGCGCGAAGATTTGATGGGCCACGAGCTGAACGGCAAGACCCTGGGCCTGGTGGGCCTCGGCCATATCGGCACTCGCACGGCCCAACTGGGCAAGGCCTTCGGCATGCGTGTGCTGGCTTATGATCCCTATCTGGATCCGGCAACCTTCCAGGAACGCGGCGCACAAGGCGTGACTCTGAACGAATTGCTGCGGGCCAGCGATATCGTCTCGCTGCATTGCCCGCGCACGCAGGAAACGCGCAATATGTTCAACGCGGGCGCTTATGGAAAGATGAAGCGCGGCGCAATATTCGTATCGACCGCTCGCGGCGGCATACACAACGAAAAGGATTTATACGACGCGCTGGCCAGCGGCCACCTCGGGGGCGCAGGGCTCGATGTCTGGGATGTGGAGCCCCCGCCGGCCGACCATCCCTTGCTCGGCCTGCCCAATGTCGTACCCACTTACCACACGGCGGGCGTATCGCACGAAGGCA
>Ga0182735_1000977_pt1 | contig 20308 bp, 20 predicted proteins | sample eDN5th30CKraftMG_FD_128524 | JGI IMG/M metagenome (GOLD analysis project Ga0182735, IMG submission 128524) | Enriched Miracle-Growth compost microbial communities from Emeryville, California, USA - eDNA 5th pass 30_C Kraft MG (version 2) (version 2) ...
ACCGAGAACGCGCCAGAATCGGCAGCGTAAATCTCAATATCGTCGCCCTCCTTCAAGCCCAGCGCATCGACGACACTTGCGGGCAACCGCACGGCAAGGCTATTACCCCATTTCGCGACCTGCATGATCACTCCCATGGCATGGATACACTTTAATATAATTGTATATCCGATCCGAGGTTGTATCAAGTCCAAGCCGTGGTGACCTCCTGGCCCGCGAACACTTACCCTGCGAGCGCGGTTTTCAACACGCCGCCGATGCTTGTCGGCTCTCCCGCACGCACCCGTCTTACGATCGGGTCGAGTCAGTGCCCATCGCCGGGCAGAAAAGAACCAACCTCGCGTGACGACCGTGGCAGCGATCAAAACTGTCGGGCGGTCGGAAGAACGTCGAAAAAAATAGGAATGTTGACCGCGATGCTGATCGCTGATCCTGCCCGGTGCGTCACGTTCGACGTGTCCGACGTCCGTATCACGCTATCTTGGCCGATGTGCTGCCATGCGAGAGCCCAGCACCAGGCCAGCCGATTGTTCGTGCGTGAGCACTCGCTGCCTCGCTGCCAGCGTTGGACCAGACGAACTGCCCCCCGATTTAGCCGCCGCGCTGCCAACCAGATGCCAATGCCATCGTCGTCGGTCAAGTTCCGGACCCTCGCCTGCTTTCTCTGCGAGTGTCTATGCGGCCCTATGTGAGGCTGAGATACAAGCTGGGAGATGTATTCTAAACACTCGCTGTCAACGAATTTTCGCCCAAATACCCCTCCAAACGCCTTTAGAACCGTGGAATCCGCTTTTGGCGAGTCGTACGCACCTTAGAGAAGGCTCACCAAAGCTTGATTTCACAACTGGCAATTGTCGTTCGACTGAGCCGGGGCCCGTCCGGATTCGCTGCCAGCGTCTGATTATCGACTACGACTGGCGACTCGCGCGACACGCGCGCGTCCGAAAACTTACCGATAGGAACGCGCGTTTCACCCGTTGCCCAGCCTAAAATAGTCAGCCACCGTCTCAGGAAAAGCCAACATTGCACTGTCGAAGCCTAGTGCGGCAGCGAACCCTGCGCGCGCAACAGAGCGGCGAAAACGGAGGATCTCATGGTGATCTATCATTTAGGAGCGGCGTTCGAGCCCTCTGTTACCCGTAAGGGCGCTGCATTCGTCGCTAGCGTTTCGATCCTTGAAGAGGATGGACAGTCGACGTCGCTCGGCGAGCTCGGTGTTTTTGCCACGGGAGAGAGCGCTCTCAGGTTCGCGGTTTGGTACGCTGCGGCCTTCATCGAAGGCCACGACCTTCCGGTCCCGCCCCTACGCTCGGCACTGCCACCGAATTCCTGAATCGATCAGACGGAATCGGCATTCTCGCAGTTACAGCGCCGCCGATCCGGTCGCCTGATCCCGCTCCCGCCGGGATCCTATATCGACTAAACGCGCTCGAAAGGCCGCCAATGCATACCTCCAACATCAGTCGACAACGATGACCATGCCTTCCGCAGGATAGCATTGGCGTGGCGCAATGCTGCAATAGCCTGCTGATTAATCCGCAAGTTGGCCGATCCTGTTGCTATGTGACCGAGAGAACGTCGCTGGTCGCTTTGCTCCTGACTGCATCACGCGGTGAGCGCCGGTGCAGTAGCCCATCGAATATGGCCGGGTCGAGATCTAAGCTTAAACAACCTGTCGCCTTGTTCGCTGGAGTTTAGCGCCGATTGAGGTACCCCCTAGTCGGTTGCCGGTAGTATTCGAACGTTCGCCTTGGGCCGGATATCACGCGCCAAGACAAGTGCCTCTTGTTCGCTGTAAGCGAAGGCGACGCGCGTGCCATGCTCAGTCGGAACCTCGACCTGCCATCCCCCGCCTGAACACGGGCGAATAATGATTTCGGCGTCGTCGGCGCCTTCTGATGTCAGCACGTGCCTTGACTCCAATGAGGATGCACCAACAGACGATCTGCAAAGCGTTTAGCAAACCACCAACGTCGGTGATTCAGGCCATAGTGTTTGCCGCTGCATTCTCAAAAAGTTCAAGTCCATTATAGGTCGTACACGGCCGACGCCTGCAGGCCCGACGTATGCTCGCACGGAATGATTCGTTTCTCAGAGGGCATCACAAACACAACTCATCGAGCGACGGCCAACGGCGGGGACTGACTTGCATAGAGAAATACTTTACAACTGGTCGATCCGACCACGGAACTCAATGCGGCCACACGCGTTCGTGATCGCCGATTTAAGCGCCTCTTCCTCGGACAAGTCTCCCGCAATAACGGGATACGGCTCCACGCATGCATAAACCACGACTCCAGTAACAACATGCCGAACCGTCACGTCGATCCAGACGCTATTCGTCTCTCGAAGCGGCTGCACAATGTCGAGCAAAACTTCAAAGTCTCCGTGCACAATGGTCTTCGCCAATGTGGCTCTCCTCTAATCGGAATGCAAGCGAGGCCGACAGACCGAGCGCGAACCGAGCCCTTCCCTCAAAACTCCTGCGCGCATTCCTGGTTGCCCCGATGCTCCGTTGCTCGGTTGTGATCCGTTGCTCTCGGGAGCCTGCCACTTTCTTCCTCGACTCTTAAACCTATCTTAAGTCGCTTAGGCGTTTAAGCGTCCGTGGACCTTTGGACGTCGATTCACTTCGAACAGCAAGCCGATGAACGGCTAATTGGTGTATGCCGAAAGCGGTTCGAACATAAGCTCAGCATGGTTTTGGGTACGCGAACATTTCAGCATGCCATATTGGGACATCGAACTTTTACGAATGTTAATTTGCGGAACTCTTGCATCGTTGTACAGACAGACTGTAAGTGACAGTAACGATAACAGGAGAATTTACCGATGCAATGGTTCAGTTCGGCAAAATGGTTCGATCTCGGAGCGGTGTTCGGCATACCGCCTGTCGAATGGCTCTACGCAGCAGTCGCCGTTGTGGCGAGCTACCTGATCTTGTCAGGGCTACTTCGCATTTGCGTCGCACGTCTTGGCAGGATCGCGGCGAAGACATCAACTCACTTTGATGACATCGTTGTTGATGTGCTTGACCGAACACACCGATTGACGATTGTGATGGCCTCACTGCTGATCGGCACCGAATTCATTGATCTGTCGGCGAAGTGGGATAGTCGAATCAGCCATTTGTGGTTTCTCGTCGTTGGTTTCCAGATGGCGCTCTGGGTTAATCACGGCGTCTCGGTCTGGACCCACCGGCGCCTCACCAGCGCTGCGGCAACGGCTCACAATCCGGTCATCACCACAATGATGTCATGGATGCTCCGGGCGCTGCTGTGGTCTGTTCTTCTGCTCGCCGTTCTCGCCAACATGGGCGTGAATATCACCGCGTTCGTCGCCAGTTTGGGCGTCGGCGGTGTTGCCGTCGCACTGGCCGTCCAGAGCATTCTCAGCGATCTGTTCGCATCCTTGGCAATCGGCCTGGACAAGCCGTTCGAGATAGGCGATTTCATCGTGTTCAATGACGTCGCTGGAAGCATCGAGCACATCGGCCTCAAAACCACCCGCATTCGCAGCCTGAGCGGCGAGCAGATCGTCTGCAGCAACACGGAACTGCTCAAAAACACGATACACAACTATAAGAGAATGTCGGAACGTCGCATCGTGTTTGCCTTCGGAGTGACCTACGACGCTAAACCCGAGCAACTGAAAGAGGTCCCGCAGATCGTGAAGGCCGCCGTCGAATCCGCGGGGAACACACGTTTTGACCGAGCGCATTTTAAGCAATTCGGTGAGAGTTCCTTGGACTTCGAAGTGGTCTATTACGTCACCGATCCCAGCTTCAACCTGTACATGGATATTCAGCAGACAATCAATCTGGATCTTATGACCGGGTTAGCGGAGCGCGGCATGGATTTCGCGTTCCCCACACGCACGCTTTACGTTGTCGGCGACGCTGCGGATCAGGCGCAAGAAGACGAACCAAGCAAATCTACTCGGCCACGCGTGCGCGCTGTTGGCACCGCCTCAGCGCCGCTTAAAGGTTAGGCCGCGCGGCTCTGGCGAGCGCTGCATCGCACGTTGTGTGCCTGCCCGCTTTTAACCTCGCACAGAACCTGCGTAAAGAGGATTGACAGTGCTCGACATCGTCGCAATCAGCATCTCGATGACCGCGGTATCGGCCTACTTGAATCATCGATTCATCAGACTCCCGACAACCATTGGCGTCATGGCGACATCGCTGGGGGTGACGTTCTTGCTCGTGGTGCTCGATGGGCTCGGATGGAACCTGCTTGGGTTCGTCCATCGTCTGAAACTTGCCGAAGCGGGCTTCCTTCACTCTGTTGACTTCAGTCAGTTGCTCTTGCAGGGCATGTTGTCGCTTCTGCTTTTTGCGGGCGCCATGCATGTTGACTTTGCCAGACTTGCGAACTATCGCTGGCAAGTCCTGGCGCTCGCCATCGTGAGCACGAGCGTCTCAACCGCCGTGGTCGGGGTCGCGATATGGCTGTTGCTGCCGCTTCTCGACATGCGACTGTCTCTGCCCTATTGTTTGGTGTTTGGCGCGCTGATCTCCCCGACCGATCCAATTGCAGTCATGGGCATTCTAAGATCCGCCGGCGCGCCACGTAATCTGGAAATTGTCATTACTGGGGAGTCTCTTTTCAACGATGGCGTGGGGGTCGTGCTTTTTTCCTTGATGCTCGCCCTCGCAACAAGCGGTGACGCACCGAGCGTTTCGAGCGCTTCGCTCGTTCTGCTGCGTGAAGCTGGCGGCGGAATTGCTTTTGGGTGGGTATTAGGATATGCCTTGTATCGACTCCTCGCATCAGTCGACCATTACCAGATTGAGGTCTTGCTCACCCTGGCAGCCGTCCTTGGGGGTTATTCGCTGGCCAGTCACCTTGAGGTCTCTGGTCCGCTTGCGATGGTTATTGCCGGTGTGATGACCGGCAACCGTAGTCGCGAGCATGCAATGTCTGAGACAACGCGCCACTATGTCGACATGTTCTGGGAACTCATCGACGAGATTCTTAACGCCTTGCTCTTCGTACTAATTGGCATGCAGGCCCTGATCGTCCCATTCACCTCGAGGATGATACTTGCCGGCGTTGTCGCTTATGTCATTGCGCTAGCTGCTCGGCTTCTGACGGTAGGTGCTCCAATTGCCTTTCTCCGGCGCGCCGCAGGACTGCCGCGCGGCTCATGGCTGGTTTTGACGTGGGGTGGCTTGCGTGGAGGCATTTCCGTCGCGCTCGCCCTCTCACTTCCGAGCGGCGACGCACGTGAAGTCATTTTGGCCATGACGTACCTCGTGGTCATGGCCTCAATCTTCGGACAGGGACTGACTATTGGGCGCATCGTACGCAAGTCCGTCTGCCAAGGAGAGGCGGCGCAACCGATGCAGACCGATGCTAGAACCTGACCGCCGAATTGCCGACGAGCATCTGAGACTTGTCCGGCTACGCGCGAGGCGACATCCCTTTTCAACGGCCCACTCCTCCGGAGACGTCGAATGCAAATATTTGGTCTTCAACTGAACAAGCCTTCATTCTGGGATATCACGCTCACAATGGCCGGATGTTCGCTCTTGATTCTCATCGTGTTTGCATGTTGTTTGGCGCTCGGTTACTTTCCCGACCTCGTCACGAAGCTACTGTTCACTGTATCCTTCATGTGGGGCGCGTTGTGCAGTCTCTTTGGAGTGCGACCGTATTCAGGACGCCGCCATGTTGTACTCTTCATAGGAGGCTGGGTCCTTCTCGGTACGCTGGCACTTTTTGCGGCGCAAGCAGCAAGCGTCTAGAGAGGACAATTTCACCTGATCGGACGCTGAAACGAGCGTCGCTAGAACGCCCAGACAGATGCCGAAGGCGCAACGCGAAGAAAGCAATGGACCGGCAATCTACTAGCAAGTCATCTGTCGACTGAAACGTTGTCGTGCAGGAGCACCTTGTCGATCAATGATGCAAATACAAGCGCTTTCGCTGAGCCTTGGGATGCCTTGAGGACGACGAGGCCCACAATCCGCCATACGTGAAACCGTAGCCCGACAGCTTTGATCCGGGTACTAACGTATTCCAGTCTGACAACCCCTCTGCTTGCAGCTTCGGATGGAACAGTCCAAAAGTTTCTGCATGCGCACCTGCCCCTTTGCGATCCCCTGCGGCTTGCGTCGCGTTCTTGTCAGATGCGAACGACGCACCAGAAACCAAAGAAGCGATGAAAAGTGCAGCGGTCAATAGGCGTCTCATTTCGTCTCCTGCATTTGCCCTGCGTCTCTCATGTTAGGTCGACCAAATTGAACCCCCACGGTTCCCATCAAGGAGCAGGTCTTGCGCAGTACAGTGTCCGATCCGCTTTGCTGATCATCAATGACGCTACTGTCGAGTGCTACCCGCACGCGAGGTCCCGGCGCTTTGCAGGCCTGTGAGATCTTGCTCAGCGCAGCCTTAAGACCGGTTATTAACCTGGCCGCTACCTGGTCTCAAATGACAACCGTGCTCCTGCCTGCTCAACAGAGACGTGCTACGCTAACGCCTCACCTTATCGATGTGCGATACAGATCGCGAGCCGACTAGCATCCGTCATTGCCGGCAGAAACGTGGCACCCCTTCGGTGGCGTCCATTTTACGCAGCAACAATCGGCTTGTCAGCGTTATTAAAGTCATGGGTGTGAATGCGATCATCGCCAAAAATCTCGAAGATGCAGCAGCGTCTGGCCGTCATGCTAGCCCTCAGCCTGACCCTATGCGCTTGCTCCCGTGAGGACGGTCCCTTTGCCATGTCTCCGCTTTTATCGGCGCACACAGATGCGTCCGCCGCAACGGTGGCTACTTGCATCGAGTCTCGCTGGGCTGACGCGACACGCAGTGTGCGCATTGCCGTGGCGAAACATTCTATCCAACTGAGTGCGAAAACCTTCTTCGCCGGCGTCCGAATCGGTGCACGCTTAACAGAAGAGTCCGGTCACACAACAGTTGAGTATTTTGAAAGGCGGCTTGCCGATCGTCGCTATTTGGCTATGGTGCGGGCGTGCCTACATCCAGAAATGCCGGGCAGACCCTAGCAGAGTAACTCTGCATCCGCACCATGAGCCGCGCTTTACTGAATTCTACAAATAACTTACTCAACGGCACGCACCTTCAGAGCCAGCCGCCGCAATTGAATTTTATCCTCCTCAAGGTCGAGCGCAATCTCGGCTCGCTTCAGCGCGAGCGCAGCGTGACGCACGGCCGCCAACTCGAACGAAGTGTCCCCATTCCGAGCAAGCAACGCCAATGATTTCTGCAACCGGATGCCTACTTCCAGCATGCTTGCTGCGTCGCGGGACAAGGGACCGAAGAAGTCGTCGAAGAGATCAGCAAGGGATAGGCCGGGCACGAAAACTTGGTCGCAGCCCTGCAACGGCTCCTCATTTAACTCCGATCGCCGGTCCCACCGTGAAAGGATGCGTACCCCCCTGCCAATGACGTCGATCGCGGTGCCGGGATCATTGATAGCCGGAGAAAGCGCACGCGACGCAATCTCAGAAAGAACCGATATGCCGAAACGCGGATCCTGATCGAACGAGCGCCGCACGCCGACTGTGAACGCGGCCCGAATGGACTCGACATCCCCGCCATCCAATCTTTCGACGTGGGTCAGAACAGTGTGCTCATCGACGAAGCTTCCCGGAAGGACACGAAGGGCGATAGCGGTGGACAACGCTTGACTGATTTCACCGAGAGCCTTGATGTCAATATGCTCAATGTAACCGATCGAATTAGAATACACAGCGCGGCCGGATGTTAAAAACTCATCGCCCGGAAACGGACTGCCGCCCAGATAGGGATGCTTGAGTCGCTGATCAAGCGCGGCGATTGCCGCTGCCTCGACGCGATCGGACGTTTCACCAAGTCTGCCCAGACGGGCAAGATGGTCAATCCATCGTAGGAGTGTATAAACGATCAACACGATGACCGCAATTGTCACTGCGAACAACACGACCCGGCCGTTTCTGCCATAAAGGCCGGTACTTAAGGCGATGATGCCCACCAGGCTAAACAAGAACGAACCGATGAACGTGGCCAGGACATTCTGAGTCGTGGTGTCTTCAACAAGCAGTGGCGTGGCCCGGGGCGTCACATTTGTAGTCGCAGACCCATAGGCCGACACCATAATGTTCAGAGAGAATGTCGTCGCAGCCAGCATGCTTGAAGCGATGATGCCGAGAATATTGTCGACTGCATCGGCGCCGACGCGTGCGGAGAGGTCGTCTGGAATATAAGGCTTGACTGCCAGCGCTAGCAAAGCCGTTGCGACGCCCAACACCGAGAAAAGTCCTGTCCGGAACCACAATCGCTTGCTGATCCTTTTCAACACCCACTGCCATCGAGCGATCATAACGAGACACCCCTGAATTCTGCTTAACGGTAGGATATCCCGAAGGCCTGAGTCCTTTCCATCGGCGGAGTAAGTTCACACGAGATGTGAGGCGCGAGGTCGATATTCTCTGCTTCTCTGATGCAGCGACGACCGCGACGACCTTGTCGTTGAGCGGTACGTCGACTCGGCGCCCGATGCACCGCATCGCCGGTCGCTCCGGCCCTGCAACGCGACAGGTTCGGTACTGCCGTGATCGCGTCTTCGGCCGATTGGAAGCCCAACTCGTAGCCGATCACGAGCCGCTTTTCGATCGCCTTAGACAACATCAACGCCTCACGAGCAGATCGTCTATCGGCACTGAAAATAGAATGGCGTGACACAAGAATATCTTGAATGATTGACGTGAGAGACGATTTGAGATCGATGATTGTTGCGAGAACAGTCGGCCGCCGCACGAGAAGACGAAGGAGTCAAGGTCGCTTGCACCCGCGCCAAAACTCCTGATACGGGTAGCTTGCCGATCGCTCCGCAACATCTCGCTGTGCGTGGCCCTTGCGTCGCTGGTGAACATCAGTCGCCGCTCTCGGCGAGCGCGTTGCCTCGATCGGCGTCAAGAGCGATGGTGGGATTGGCTCGTCAGAACCTTCCATTCTTCAACCACCCTCCTCAATGGTGCGCTCCCATTGTTGCGCAGATACGCCGAGAGCATTTATTACGAAGGATTCCTCAGATGCACACGCCAGGTTCCGAGCTCCGCAGTACAGGTGCACCACCGGATTTCCAGGAAGCCAGACGCGAACTGAGTCGCCCGCCCCGGCCAGCGCATTTCGGCCCCACGCCACCCGGTAGGTCAACGTCTCGTAAAAGCGATTTACCTGGAATCGAGACTCGACAATTGCCTCACCGGCTCCGTTGTCACCTTCGAACAGCCGCAAATGCACGATGGCACCATTATTGGCCTTTCCTGTATAAATGACCGTATGGTCGTAGCCATCGGCGTGACAAACACTCGACAACAGTAGAGTCGAAATCGACAGTAGCGCGGAAGTTCTGACCATGCTTAAAAACTAGATTCACTACAAGCCACCGATCACGGCTCGTGTTCACGGGGATGAATGGCGGAAGGAGCAGAATAGCCCAGCGCTGTCAGCGCGCAGCTTCCGACGCCAAATCCCACTCGCTGCATATAGGTCGCGCCGGCACCGTACAAAGTTGCGTCATCCAGCGAGGCAGAACGGTCCGGACCGATTGCACTCGCCGGACGAGCGTGCTCGACAGTCACGAAAAGGTCGCGATGCTGAAGGTCGCATGTCGAAAAGTAACGTCGGCTTGCCGATGCTTGGTCATTCAGCTGCGCCACTTCGTCACAAGTCAATGCTCCGTGGATGAGTCCCGGGGCAGTGTTGGCGACTTCAACAAAGCCACACAAAGCGTCGACGATCCATAGCTTCGGCAACCAAGAAAGGTACTTCATCGAGATCCTCGCCAAAGCATTATCGGTCGTTTCCGCACGTATCGGGCGTTTTCCGCATCCATTAGGCTTCTATGCCGTGTACGACCGTGACGCACAATGTTGATATAGCACAGTGTGCCATATCTACCTGTACGGGTGATATTGGGGTTTGCTCCATCGCAGCTAGAAGTGGGAGATGTGAGGCGCACCGTCGTAGCTACGACACCAGCGGGACCTGATCACCCCTGCGAGCAGTTTTGTCAAGCGCGGCAGCGGTGCAACGGTCCGGAGGGCCTCGGCCTCGGCTCCACGCTCTTTCAGCGCCATCGCGCACCGGTGCAAGTTCCTCGGAGTCGCCTTACCTCTTTCTGCTATTCCAGTGGGAACCAGTGTCGGTGTTCCGGGGCGGCTCGAAACGGAATAGGTCGACAGAAATGTTGTCTTGAGCTCTCATGTTTCGACTGTTTGGCGAGCCCCAGCGACTGCGCCGCCGAACCTCCCGTCGGGAGGCCACTACTTATGAATCTCCGAGCGAAGCCGCTCGACCTGTCGGTCGGAGACCGGCGCCGCATGATTTCCCCATGTGCTCCGGATGAAGCTGATCACCTCCGCAATCTCGTGCGACGTCAGCTCGTGATGGAAGGCAGGCATTTTCTGCGCTTCGGGGCCGGTTTCGGTGGCAGGGCTTTTACTGCCTTCAATGACGATGCGCATGATTGAGGTCGGATCTTCAGCCAGAACGAGAGGGGCGCCGGCCAAGGCCGCCACTTTGCCTGGTTCGCCGCGCCCGTCGGGCTGATGGCAACGGGCGCAGAACGACAGGTATATACCTGCGCCAGGCCGTTCGTTTTCTCCAGTCTCAAGGCTGCGCGCAGTTTGTAGCTTGGCACGCGCGTCGTTGTCGTAGGCACCGTACGCTTGCTGCGGGGGGAGCGATTTGAGATACTCGCCAATGGCGTTAAGGTCCAAATCGGTAAGATACTGGGTACTGTCCTCCACGGCGGGCGCCATCGCGCCGAACGCGATCGTGCCAGCGCCGTGGCCCGTGCGCAAGAAGTTGACGATGTCTTGCCGTGACCAGCGCCCTAATCCGCTTCCCCGATCGCCGGTGAGGTTGGGTGCTAACCAATGGTCGACCACCCCACCGGTTAGGTATAACGGCGACGCCTCGCTATATCCGAGTTCGTTATACGCTGGGCCACGCGGCGTGTGACAGGCGCCGCAATGCCCGAGCCCTTGGACTAAGTACGCGCCGCGATTCCACTGAGCACTTTGTTTGGGATCAGGTGAAAACTCATCGCGGTTACCGAAAGCGAAAGTCCAGAACAGCATACCCCAGCGTTGATTGAACGGGAACGGCAAGTGCGTCCGCGGCGCGCGTTTCGCTGCGGGCGTCACGCCATGCATCAGGTACGCATACAGCGCCGTCACGTCAGCGTCGTTCATTTTCGCGAACGACGCGTACGGCATTGCTGGATAAAGGCGCTCTCCATCGCGGCGCTTGCCGTAGCGCAGGGCATCGGAAAATTCCTTCAACGAGTAGCGGCCGATGCCGAATGTGGGATCAGGCGTGATGTTACTCGCATAGATCGGGCCGAAAGGCGAGTTGACGGGCAGGCCTCCACCCAGCGGGGTATGGTCAGCCGCGTCGTGGCATGCGCTGCAGTCGCCCGCCTTTGCAAGATATTCGCCACGCGCAACGAGCTTCGGATCGCTAGTCGCGGGCGACTGCGCGGTAACGGCAGTCGGCAAATGATCATCAGCGCTTCCGCTACACGCGCCAACGGCGAGTGCCACAAGTAGCAACAGCAGGACGGTGGTCGGCTTCGAGCTTCTTGGCGCGTTCATATCAGTGCCATTGACTGCAAGAATCGAGGAACACTTCCGCGAGGATCGTGAACACTAGTCCCACCACAAATCCACAACCGATCAATGCGCTGCATAGAGCGATGAATCGTTTTCGACTAATCTCTTCCTGTTCGCGCCGCGGTTGCTCCTTCAGTTCGTTAGGATCGCCCTGCGCTCTGATACTGTTTTGCCTCGCGTGCAAGAGAGCGAAGCCGTACGTGGACAGTGCCGCGCATACGATCGAAATCGCAAGTGCCAGGGCCGATGTCGCGTACAACCATGTGTGCATATGGGTGACACCCGGCGACCGGAGCGGTGTTGTCATTGCATCGCACGTCTGCGCGGAAACGGTCTCAGAAACGATGACCTGCAAAAGCCATGCACCCGGTGAGATAAAGAATCCCGCACCTGCATAAATCCATAGGCGGCGTTTCTCCACCTGTGTCAGTCCTTCGTCTGTGGGGACGCGCGGATGCATCACTGACCCCTGAGCCAAATCGGCGTCACGTAGAGCGCGGTGAAAATGAACAGCCACACCACGTCGACAAAGTGCCAGTAAAGGCCGCCGATGCGCATCGGCGCATTGCGCGCTTCGTCGAAATAGCCCAACGCGATCCATATTGCCAACAAGATCAGGATTACCAGTCCCACTAGAACGTGCGCCAAGTGAAAGCCGGTGATGGTGAAGTACAGCGAACCGTAGAGGTGCGCAGTCAATCCATACGGATGGTTGTGCCATTCCTTCAGTTGTACGCCGACGAAAAGAGTCCCGAGTACGATTGCGACCAGCAACCATGCGAAAGCCCACCATCGCTTGTTCTTCTTGAGCGTGCGCTCGGAGAACCACGTGAACACGCTGCTCAAGACAAGCACGCCGGTACTCAGCGCGCCAACGCCGATCTTCGGTATGCCCTCGGGGGGCCATGGCAGCTGCGTTTGGGATTGCGAGTAAAAGTAACTAAAGAGCAGATAACCGAAGAGGCTTGCCTCTGTGGCGACAAGCGCGAGAACACCCCACCACCCGCCGGAGTGTTCGCCGGCGCTGCCCACGGGAAGTGCATCGTCCTTTAGCGCACTCGGCGCCGCAGTCACCTGTTTGGGCGTGGGCGGTTCGCGCTGCGCCAATGACCGACGCGGCCACATCCACGCGATCAGCGTCGCGCCGCTCGCGGCGAAAGAGATGATCGTGAATGAAGGTGAACGCAGCAGCAATGCGAGGAACATGAATGCGGCGAAGACGCCAAGGAGGAAAGGGGACCATGCGTCATCCGGCATCTTCAAGATGACGTCTGGCTTGCCGCTGAACGGATGGACGCCCAACGCCTCCCGGCCGTGATGCAGCAGGTACCCTTCCTTCAGATGCGAACGCCGGCCCGTCGGTTGAATTCGATCTTCCCACATGGGATGGCGTGATTCAATGATCGGAAGCACGGCGAAGTTATAGGGCGGCGGCGGCGACGAGACGGACCACTCAAGACCTGAGGCGTCCCACGGGTTGGGCGGGGCTTTACTTCCGCGGCGGGCTGAGAGCAACGCATTGATGGCAAATAGCACAATGCCTATACCGAGCAAAAATGAGCCAATGGTCGTGACGAGATTGGATGTGTCCCACCCCATTCCTTCGGGATAGGTATAGACGCGTCGGGGCATGCCAAGCAAACCCGATATGTGCATCGGGAAAAAGCCCACGTTAAAGCCAATGAATACGATCCAAAAGGCGATCTTCCCGAATCGCTCATTCATGAGGCGCCCGGTGAATTTGGGGAACCAGTAGGTAATGCCACCGAGCACGGGGAAGACATTGATACCGAGCAAGACGTAGTGCAAGTGCGCCACAATGAAGTACGTTTCGTTCAGCTGCCAGTCGAGCGGCACGGCGGCAGTCATCACGCCGGAGACACCACCTATCACGAACATCAGGACAAAGCTCGCGAAGTAAAGAAATGGGACCGTAAAAACTGGGCGGCCCATCCATATCGTCGCGATCCACGCGAACACCGCCACCGCACTCGGAATCGAAATGAGCACGCTTGCCGCGCCGAAGAACGCCAGTGCGAGCGGCGCGATGCCTGTCGCAAACATGTGATGAATCCACACCTCGAAGCCGATTATCATCGTGGCGACTGTTGACATTGCCACGGCGGCGTACGCAACCAGCGGCCGCCTGCAAAAGGTTGGCAATGCATCGGAGACGATGCCCATCGCTGGGAGCACGACGACGTACACCCAAGGGTGCGCGAACATCCAGAACAAGTGCTGCCAAAGGAGCGGTCGGCCGTCGGCGGCGACGTCAAAGAAGTGCGTGCCGACATTGCGATCCATCCACAGCAATAGAAATGCAAGACTCACGGACGGCACGGCGAAAAGATTGGCAAACGAGATCGTGAGCGTTCCCCACACGATGATCGGCAGGCGATCAACTGACATGCCGACCGCACGCATGCGAAAGAGTGTAACCACGAAGTTCACCGCGCCTACCGTCGTCGATATGCCTAGCAGGACCATACCGAGCGAGTACACATCGATATTGGGTCCGCGGTTATATTCGAGCGAGGAGAACGGCACGTAGTTGAACCACCCCGCATTCGGAGCCTCGCCGAACGGAAAGCTGCAATAGAGGAAAAGTCCCGCAAACAAGAACAACCAGTAGGACAGCGCGTTCAGGCGCGGGAACGCCATGTCACGTGAACCGAGCATGAGCGGCCAGAGGAAGTTAGCGAAGCCGCTCAGCACCGGCAGGGCGTAAAGAAATATCATCGTCACGCCGTGCATAGTGAAAAGCTGCGCATACTGTTCAGGCGACAGGAGCGTCTCGTTCGGTCGCGCCAGTTGCAGGCGCATCAGCAAGGCCTCGACCCCACCGATAAGAAGAAAGGCAAAAGCTGTAACGATGTACCGCAAGCCGATTTTCTTATGATCCACCGTCGTAAAAAATCCGCGCCAGCCAGACTCGCCTTCCCAAATTTCACGCAGACGTTTTTCCGCGTCCGAACCCTCGGGCACGCTGCCGTATTCCGGTTCTCGCCGGAAAGCCACCCGCCCCGACTGCACCACGCTGCGATCACTCGTCGCGGACATCGTTATTCCTTACCTGAGAGTAGCGAGATAGGCCGAAAGATCGCCCGCTTCCGCAGGCGAAAGCTTCATGTCCGGCATGAGCGCACCGGGCTTGATTTCCTGCACGTGCTGCACCCACTGCATCAAACTTTCCGGCGAATTAGCGACCGTACCGGCGGCGATCAATCGGCGGGACCGCACATGTGTGAGATCGGGCGCTTGTACGCCAGCGGAACGGGTGCCACGAACCGTATGGCAGCCCGCGCAACGCTTCTCAAACAGCGTGGCTCCCCTCGCCGCTTGAGCATTGGCTGGGACGGGCGCCGGCATTCGCTGCGCTGCTATCCAATGCTCAAAGTCCGTGTGCGGCTGGGCGTACACTTCGAAGGCCATATGCGCGTGCTGCAGGCCGCAGTACTGGGTACATTGCCCTCGGAATACGCCGGGGCGGTCCGCCTGAATCCACTGACGGTTGGTCACGCCAGGTATGGCTTGCGTCTTGCCTGATAGCTCGGGCACCCAGAAGGCGTGGATGACGTCCGCGCTTTTCAGCAGGATGAGCACCGGCACGCCCACTGGAATATGCAGTTCGTTCGCGCTCGAGAAATGACTTGGACCATCGCCGTAGTCGACTTTCCACCACCAGTCGTAAGCCGTGACAGTGACAGTCATCGCCGGTTCGTTCGGTGGTTGGGCGACACGTGCGAGCACGACGAGCATATACACCGTAATGCCTAGGAGGGCGACTGTGGAGATTGCCGTGCCAACATAAACGAAGCTCGTGCCTCCTTCGGTGCTCAGCGACCTTGGATCTTCAGGCTTACGGCGCCGAAACATCCCGATGATCAGCATAACGGTAATGATCGCGCACACGGCGGTGCAGATGGCCGCGAGTATCCATCCTAGGTAAAGGACCGGCTCGGTCGCAGGACCTTTGCTGTGAAGGAAGTAAGCGAGGGGTGTTTGTGTGCCGGCAAGGGACGTCGCCACATGGGCCGTCGCGTCAAATCCCGCCCGAGCCTTGTCGTGAGCTAGCGCAATCGTCAGCGCCAATCCACAACGGGCGGACCGAGCAGTGAGGCGAGGTGCGCTGCTCACATCTTCTCCTTCACGCCACGCTTGATCAGCCAGTAATTGACCGGATAGGTCGTGACGAAACCTGCGACCATTGCCACTTGCATGCGCACCCAATATGCAGCGCTCGTCGGCTCCAGCGACGCGGCCCATTCGGAGAAAGCAATCATGCAACCGAACATACCGATTTCGTAAGCGAGCAGGGAAAGCGTATCTGCCTTGACAGCCGCAACGATGCCGTCGCGCAGTCCCAAGCTACGCATCGGTGCAATAGAGAAATACTGGAAAGCGATGCCAAGCAGGTAGGCGAGCGCGAAGGCCAACGCTAGTTTCCCAGCCAACGCGGAGCCGGCAATAGTCACTGCGAACCCAAACGCGAGCCATTCGCCTATGAAGTCGCCCAGGGCACATCCGGCGCCACAGTGGGTCGCGCCGAGAAAGGTGGCCTGCCACATCGGAGGTTCAGCTTTCTCAGCACCCGGCGTTGACCGCCCAAACCAAAAATAAAAGATCAGGCCAACAGGACCCCAGTAAAGCATCGTCAACGGCCAGACGACGGACATAATGACCATCGGCTGCCGGTGTCCGCCTAGCCATACGTCGAAAGCGACGATAATGGCCGATAGCACGGATAGCGCAAGCCATATCGACGCCGCGGCGGGCGATCCGTATATTGGCATCGAAGGTTCTCCCGTGCACATGAGACCAGACGAAGGTGACGCTAAGGTCTCCAACGCTCGCTTGCCCTGCACACCCAACGGGTCCGCATCAGGGTGCAAACACGCAGCAAGCGGTGTTCCGCGTACGTAGTCTTGGAAGCCATAGGGAGCCGGCGGGGGCGGCCGTGCAAGGCGGTAGGCTCGCTACATGTCACATCGTGCCGCTTTCACTTGCGCTCTTAAGCGGTATGCTCGATAAAGGTCGGGCTCTGCTAACATGTGGCCAGTTGAACGACCGGGAGCCATTGTTTCCGCCATCTCGAAACGAGACTTACCCTCATGAATCAGCGAAAGAGTCGCGCTCAGGGCGGCCTTCTTACCAAACGAGACCTCGAGTCGATGTCCGATTTCCGGTATCAGCTCCGGAAATTTCTCCGATACTCCGAGGAGATCACTCACGCAGCCGGCATTACACCGCTCCAGTATCAACTGCTTCTGCATGTGCAAGGCATTCCGGGAAAGAGCTGGGCGACTGTTGGCGAGATTGCGGAACGCCTCCAAGCAGCGCCCAACGGCACCGCAGCGCTAGTCAATCGATGCGAGGCAGCGGGACTCGTGCTTCGCAAGCCCGGTGAAGCCGACCGGCGGCTAGTTGAAGTTCACCTCACACCGAAAGGCGAACGCTGCCTGCTGGAGCTGGCCTCCTTGCATTTCGCCGAGTACCGCGCGTTTGGCTGGTTAGCCAGCAGCGTCGAGGCACAGGGGTAGGCCCGCTCAAGGCTCGGGGCGTCTCCGGCGATCCTTTACGGCCCCTCGGGCCACCATCAGCCTGCCGACTCATACCTTTGAGCGAGCGCTTCATAAAGCGGCGGAGCAAAAAACTTCGAGACCTGGCTAGATATCAACGCAGTTGCCATCAGAGAGATGACCAGTGCGTGGCCATTAATCATCTCGATAACGATGATAAATGCAGTGATCGGGCTCTGTGTAACGGCAGCCAGATAACCCACCATGCCCAAAGCCACTAGCATCGGCAGCTGCATCTGTCCGAAAAGCAGATGCAGTGCATTGCCAATCCCGGCGCCGATAGCAAGCGATGGAGCGAAGAGTCCGCCTGGAGCGCCAGGCAGGTAGGAACCGATCATCGAAGCCATTTTGAGGATCGGATACTCGACGCCCAACTGCACCCTCCCCTCGAGCATGCCGCGTGCTTCCGCATAACCACTGCCAAAGGTATGGTTCGCTGTTGCGACGCCGATGACCGCAATGACCAGGCCGCAAAGCCCCCCGAGGAGCACAGGGTAGCTTGCCCGCCAGGCGAGGAGCGCCTCGGGCATCCACCGGCGCGTATTGAGCAATAGCCAACAGAAGACGCCACCCAAGACACCGGCGAGCACGCCGATGAGAACCACCGCCGCGGCTAGCAGATCCGGAAAGTGGCTACCCACATCGATCGAGCCGAAATACGTATAGTTGCCCTGCAGCCCAAGGGACACGATGCCGGCAAAAATGATTGCGGTAATCAAGACGCCGCTGGTGCGCTGCTCGAAGCTGCGCGTGAGCTCTTCAATGGCAAAAACAACCCCGGCAAGGGGTGCATTGAACGCGGCAGAGAGCCCTGCGGCGGCGCCTGCGAGCGCCAGCCTGCGCTCAAGACTTGCCCCGCCCATGCGTCGCAGGCGCGCCGGATATAGGCATCGAAGCGTGAACATCAGTGAAGCACCCACGTGAATAGTCGGCCCCTCACGTCCGATCGTGAGCCCACCCAGAATCGAGAGAAACGACACGGCGATCTTGCCGACGAGGATGCGAAGATTGAGCAGGCGCGGACCCATCTCACGCCCTGCGTGAAGTGTGGCGATCACCTGAGGAATTCCGCTACCTTCGGCGCCTTGGAACCACTTACGCGTGATCCAGACCCCCGTAGCAGCCATCGTTGGCGTCAATACGAGCGGCAGCCACCAGAATTGCTGCGTATAACGCAGAAATGTGTCGTAGCCGAAATCGATCACGCGCGCATAGAGCACAGCGAGCAGCCCCGTCGCTACCGCTCCGAGCCAGAACACCCCGTAGTGGAGCCAGAGTCGCCTGCCGTGCAGTATCGTTCTTCGGTCTATCCAGCGCGGGAATTTCATTGCAACCTGCGGTTTGAGATTCTGCGCAGACTGTGACACAAATGGCCTTCTCACGACACCGCGCGAACCACGGCCCCGTTACAACACGATATGTCACAACATGCCTGATTTACAAACGTTTGGAAGTTTTGCAAAGGCGTCGCCGGACACATTAACGATCGCCGCGTCAGGTGGATCGACGTTACTCGTGAGCCGGTCATCAAGCTTTCTCGAATGAGAGGGAAAAATGCTCGCGCGGTGACGCGCGACGGCATAGGTATTGCGTCAAAGAGACCGTCGTGCCTACGCTCTCTGATCGTTATGCAGTTGTAGGCCAATTACCGAGGCGATTTTTGGAGAAAGCGATGGCTGCGACTGTGGGCGACTTCCTTGTCGATCGTTTGCATGCCTGGGGCGTGCGTCGCATTTACGGTTATCCCGGCGACGGCATCAACGGCGTATTCGGCGCGCTCAGTCGCGCTAAAGGCAAGATCGAATTCATTCAGGCGCGTCATGAAGAGATGGCTGCATTCATGGCGTCGGCGCATGCGAAGTTCACGGGTGAACTGGGCGTGTGCATCGCGACATCGGGTCCGGGCGCGGCGCATCTCGTCACCGGTCTCTACGATGCGCGTCTCGATCACATGCCCGTCCTCGCCATCGCGGGCCAGCAGGCGCGCGCGGCATTGGGCGGACACTATCAGCAGGAAGTCGATCTGCCCGCGATGTTTAAGGACGTCGCCGGCGCCTTCGTTCAACAGGCGAGCGTGCCCTCGCAGATTCGTCACCTCGTCGATCGCGCGGTGCGCATCGCGCTATCGGAGCGCAAGGTAACGGCGCTCGTACTGCCCAACGACCTGCAGGACCTCGATTACGAGCCGCCAGGCCGCAAGCACGGCACGCTGCATTCGGGCGTCGGGTATCGCGCGCCGAAGACCGTGCCGCAGGACGACGACCTGCAACGCGCCGCTGACGTGCTCAACGACGGCAAGAAGGTCGCGATACTCGTCGGGGCGGGCGCGCTGCACGCAACAGATGAAGTCATCGCGATAGCAGAAAAGCTCGGCGCGGGCGTCGCGAAGGCGCTGCTCGGCAAGGCTGTGCTACCCGACGACCTGCCCTTCGTCACCGGTTCTATCGGTCTGCTCGGCACCGAGCCGAGCTACAAGATGATGACCGAATGCGACACGCTGCTCATGATCGGCTCGGGCTTTCCCTATTCCGAATTCCTGCCGAAGGAAGGCGCGGCGCGCGGCGTGCAGATCGACATCAAGGCGGACATGCTGTCGATCCGCTATCCGATGGAGGTCAATCTCGTCGGCGACAGCGCGGAGACCTTGCGCGCGCTCCTGCCGCTTCTGCAACAGAAGACCGATCACGCGTGGCGCGAGGACATCGAAAGCTGGATCGGCGACTGGTGGAAGAAGCTGGAAAAGCGCGCGATAGAGCCCGCGAAAGGCGGCGTGAATCCGCAGCGCACGGTATGGGAGTTGTCGCCGCGCGTGCCCGCGAACGCGATCGTCACGAGCGATTCCGGTTCGGTCGCGAACTGGTATGCACGCGATCTGAAGATCAAGCGCGGCATGAAGTGTTCGCTCTCGGGCGGTCTCGCTTCGATGGGCGCGGCCGTGCCTTACGCGATTGCGGCGAAGTTCGCGTATCCGGAGCGGCCGGTGATCGCGCTCGTCGGCGATGGCGCGATGCAGATGAACAACATGGCCGAGCTCATCACGGTCGCGAAGTACTGGAAGCAATGGTCGGATCCGCGCTGGATCTGCATGGTCCTCAACAAC
>Ga0182735_1000978_pt1 | contig 20296 bp, 12 predicted proteins | sample eDN5th30CKraftMG_FD_128524 | JGI IMG/M metagenome (GOLD analysis project Ga0182735, IMG submission 128524) | Enriched Miracle-Growth compost microbial communities from Emeryville, California, USA - eDNA 5th pass 30_C Kraft MG (version 2) (version 2) ...
AACTGACGCCGGTCGGCGTTCGTATCGTCGGTGGCGGCTGGTCGGCCTTCGTGGCGCTGCGCGAGGCCGAGCGGACGCAGGCTGCGCTGGAACTGGAGCGGTCGCAGGCGTCGTTGCGCGCGGCCCGGCAAGCGTTCCAGCGCCAGCAGGAGGCCAAGGCGCGCCGCGACAAGGCCGGCCGCGCGGTCGCGGCCAAGAGGTCGGAACCGAAAATCCTGCTCGGTGCGCGGGCCGAACGGGCGGAAAACAGCGGCGGCCGCGCCCGGCGTATCGGCGAGCGGCTGGCCGGCGAGGCGGCGGCAAACGCCGAAGCCGCCCGCTCCAGGGTCGAGGTGCTTGCGCCGCTGACGATTTCCCTGCCGCCGAGCGGCCTGCCGGCCGGCGCGCAGCTTCTGGCGCTGGACCGGGTTATGGTCGAGGTCGGACAACGCCGGTTCGGACCCTGGAGCCTCGACCTTCGCGGGCCGGAGCGCGTGGCCGTTGTGGGGGCCAACGGCACGGGAAAGACGACACTGCTGAAACTCGCCGCCGGCGCTCTCGCCCCATCAGGGGGTTGCGTGCGTAGGGCCGAAGGGCGCATCGCGCTGCTTGACCAGCATGTCGGGATACTCGATCCCGAAACCAGCATTCTGGACAATTTCCGCCGGCTGAACGCGGAACTCGGCGAGGAGGAAGCCTATGCCGCTTGCGCGCGCTTTGCCTTCCGCAATCGCGACGCCCGCCAGGCCGTCGGCACGCTGTCCGGCGGCGAGCGCCTGCGCGCCGGCCTTGCCTGTACGCTTGCCGGCGAGCGTCCGCCCTGGCTGCTCATTCTCGACGAGCCGACCAACCATCTCGACATCGAATCGGTGGAACTCCTGGAAAAGGCGCTGAGCGCCTTCGACGGCGCTCTGATGATCGTCAGCCACGATCCGGCGTTTCTCAGCGCCGTCGGCATCGAGCGGGAGTTCCGGGTCGGCTAGGCCCGGAGACAAAAAACTGCCCCCGAAAGATTTCGGGGGCAGGCCTTTTTCCCTGGAGGATGGGGCGGCTTACACCGAGTAGTACATGTCGTACTCGACCGGGTGCGGCGTCATTTCGAAGCGCATCACCTCGGCCATCTTCAGTTCGATGTAGGAATCGATCAGGTCGTCGTCGAACACGCCGCCGGCCTTGAGGAAGCCGCGGTCCTTGTCGAGGCTCTGTAGCGCCTCGCGCAGGCTGCCGCACACGGTCGGGATCTTCTTCAGTTCCTTCGGCGGCAGGTCGTAAAGATCCTTGTCCATCGGCTGGCCGGGATGGATCTTGTTCTTGATGCCGTCGAGGCCTGCCATCAGCAGCGATGCGAAGGCGAGGTAGGGGTTCGCGCCCGGATCGGGGAAGCGCACTTCCAGCCGCTTCGACTTCGGCGAGGTGCCGAAGGGGATGCGGCACGACGCCGAGCGGTTGCGCGCCGAATAGGCGAGCAGCACCGGCGCCTCGTAGCCCGGCACCAGCCGCTTGTAGGAGTTGGTCAGCGGGTTGGTGAAGGCGTTGATTGCCTTGGCGTGCTTGATGACGCCGCCGATGAAGAACAGGCAGGTTTCCGACAGACCGGAATATTCGTTGCCGGCAAAGGTCGGCTTGCCGCCCTTCCAGATCGACATGTTGACATGCATGCCCGAGCCGTTGTCGCCGAAGATCGGCTTGGGCATGAAGGTCGCGGTCTTGCCGTAGGCGTTGGCGACCTGGTGCACGACGTATTTGTAGATCAGGATCTTGTCGGCGTTGCGCACCAGCGTGTCGAACTTGATGCCGAGTTCGTGCTGGGCGGCGGCCACCTCATGGTGGTGCTTTTCGACATGCACGCCCATTTCCTGCATCACCGACAGCATTTCGGAGCGCATGTCCTGGCACGAATCGATCGGCGGCACCGGGAAATAGCCGCCCTTGACGCGCGGGCGGTGGGCGAGGTTGCCGGTCTCATAGTCGGAATCGTCGTTGGACGGCAGTTCCGAGGCATCCAGCTTGAAGCCGGTGTTGTAGGGATCTGCCTTGAACTTGACGTCGTCGAAGATGAAGAACTCGGCTTCCGGCCCGACATAGATGGTGTCGCCGATGCCCTCGGCCTTCATGTAGGCTTCCGCCCGCTTGGCGATGCCGCGCGGGTCGCGGTTATAGGCCTCGCCCGAGATCGGGTCGAGGATGTCGCACAGGATCACCATCGTAGACTGCGCGAAGAACGGGTCCATATGCGCCGATTCCGGGTCGGGCATCAGCACCATGTCGCTCTCGTTGATGGCCTTCCAGCCATGGATGGACGAGCCGTCGAACATCACGCCGTCGGCTAAGATGTCTTCGTTGATTTCGCCAACGTCCACGGTGACGTGGTGCAGTTTGCCCTTCGGGTCGGTAAAGCGCAGGTCGACGAACTTCACGTCGTTGTCGGCGATCTGCTTCAGGATGTCGGCGGCGGTCGTCATGGTGTGTTGTTTCCTGTTATGCCGTTTTCAAATGTTGGGGTTGGGGTTCAGATGGCGTCCAGACCGGTCTCGCCGGTACGGATGCGGATGACTTCCTCGACGTTGGTGACGAAGATCTTGCCGTCGCCGATGCGTCCGGTTTGCGCCGCGTTGCGGATCGCCTCGATCGCGGTTTCCACGGCGTCGTCGCCCAGCACCAGTTCGATCTTCACCTTGGGCAGGAAGTCGACGACATATTCGGCGCCGCGATAAAGCTCGGTATGGCCTTTCTGGCGCCCGAAGCCCTTCGCCTCGGTGACGGTGATGCCTTGCAGGCCGGCCTCCTGCAGGGCCTCCTTCACTTCGTCCAGCTTGAAGGGCTTGATGATGGCTTCGATCTTCTTCATGGGTGGGGCCTCCGGTTCGAAAAGACGGGTTGTCGGCCCGCTCGCCCATCTAAAGCAGGAACCGTGCCAGTTTGTGTTTGGCGCTCGAAAAGGCGGGGTCGGCTCCGGTTCCAAGGCAAGCCAGGGCGAGGCGGGAATGCTTGGCGGGGGTATTATGCCTGTTTTTTAGGCAGGTTGCCCACAAAAGTGGCGAGGCCTGCGGCCCCATCGTCCCGAACGATGTGCGCTGCCGGAAGCGGCGATGATGCGTTGCGCTGGCGAAAAAACTGGCCGATGTTTTGCGCCATGAGCAATGAAATCCTGTCGCCTGCCGAAATGGCCGAAGCCGACCGCCGCGCCATCGCCGCCGGCCCGTTCGACGGCATCGGCCTGATGCGCCGGGCCGGGCAGGCGGTGGCCTCGCTCGCGCTGGCGCGCCATCCGGCGGCGGAACGCTTCCACGTGCTGTGCGGGCCGGGCAACAATGGCGGCGACGGCTACGTGGCCGCGCGCCTCCTGCATGAAAGCGGCGCTGCGGTGTCGCTGTGGGCAGTCGGCGCGCCCCGGCCGGGCGGCGATGCCGCGCTTGCCGCGGCCGAATGCCCGCTGACGCCGCAGGCGCTCGCCGACTTCGATGCCGGTCCGGGAACCGTCGTCATCGATGCGCTTTACGGGGCGGGCCTGTCGAAACCGCTGGCGGGAGATGCGGCGCGCGCGGTCGGCATCGCCACCGAAAGAAAGCTTCCGGTGATCGCGGTTGACCTGCCGTCCGGCGTTTCGGGCGACAGTGGCAAGGTATTGGGCTGTGCCTTCCAGGCCGAGGTGACCGTCACCTTTGCTCGCAAGAAACCGGGCCATCTGCTGCTGCCGGGCCGGCAACTGTGCGGCGAGGTCGTGCGGGCCGATATCGGCATCGGCGACGATATCATCGACGGGCTTGGGATAAGGAGTTTCGAGAACACGCCGGCGCTGTGGCAGGCCGAATTTCCCCGGCCGGCCGCCGATACGCACAAATACCGGCGCGGCCATGTGAACGTCTTTTCGGGTGGACCTTCGGCGACCGGTGCGGCACGGTTGTCGGCGCTCGCCGCCGCACGCGCCGGGGCCGGGGCCGTCACCGTGCTGTCGCCGGGCAACGCCATGCAGGTCAACGCCGCGCACCTGACCTCGATCATGTTGCGCAAGGTGGACGATACCGCCACCCTCGCCACCATCCTGGACGACAGCCGTCCCGCCGCCTTCGTGCTCGGCCCCGGCTTCGGCGTCGGCGAGAAAGCCCGCGACTTCGCGCTGGCCGTGCTCGGCGACGGGCAGGGGCGGCAAAACGGCGTCGAAGGGCTGGTGCTCGACGCCGACGGCATCACCTCCTTCGAGGACCACCCGGCCTCGCTGTTCATAACGGCGGGGGCAAAGGGGGCGGCGAAACTGGTGATGACGCCGCATGAAGGCGAGTTTTCACGGCTGTTTTCCTCTCTTGCCGGCGACGACAGCCTGTCTAAGCTGGACAAGGCGCGCAAGGCCGCCGCCCGCTCCCATGCCGTCCTGGTCTACAAGGGCGCCGATACGGTGATCGCCGCGCCCGACGGCCGCGCCGCCATCAACGCCAATGCTTCGCCCTGGCTGGCCACCGCCGGTTCGGGCGACGTGCTGGCCGGCGTCGTCGCCGGCCTTCTGGCGCAGGGCATGCCGGCGTTCGAGGCGGCGTGCGCGGCGGTCTGGCTGCACGCCGAGGCCGGCAGCCGCTTCGGGCCGGGCCTGATTGCCGAGGATCTGCCGCAGGCGCTGGTGCCGTTGTTAAGGAGCCTGTCGAACTCTACATAGGGTTGCCTATTCCACATGCAGTTGACTTGCCGCAGTCCATCCGATTTACCGTGACCGCAAAATCCCGACAGTGCGGACGCCTTTTCCATGCTTGAAAAAACCTACGACGCCAAAGCCGTCGAGCCGAAGATCGCCAAAATCTGGGAGGAGGCGGATGCCTTCCGCGCCGGGGCGGGTTCGGAGGAGGGGGCGGAGGCCTTCACCATCGTCATCCCGCCGCCGAACGTCACCGGCTCCCTGCACATGGGCCATGCGCTCAACAACACGCTGCAGGACATCCTGGTGCGCTTCGAGCGCATGCGCGGCAAGAACGTGCTGTGGCAGCCCGGCATGGACCATGCCGGCATCGCTACGCAGATGGTGGTTGAGCGCAGGCTGGCGGAGAAGAAAATCCATCGCCGCGACCTGACGCGCGAAGAGTTCGTCGAGAAGGTCTGGGAGTGGAAGGCCGAATCCGGCGGCACGATCTTCAACCAGCTGAAGCGCCTCGGCGCCTCGGCTGACTGGTCGCGCGAGCGCTTCACCATGGACGAAGGCCTGTCGAAGGCGGTGCTCGAGGTTTTCGTCACGCTCTACAAGGAAGGGCTGATCTACAAGGACAAGCGCCTTGTGAACTGGGACCCCAAGCTCTTGACCGCCATCTCCGACCTCGAGGTCGAGCAGAAGGAGGTCGACGGCAATCTCTGGCATTTCCGCTATCCGGTCGAAGGGCGGGCCTACGACGCGGAAGACCCCACGACCTTCATCACCGTGGCGACGACGCGCCCGGAGACGATGCTGGGCGACACGGCGGTCGCGGTTCATCCCGAGGACGAGCGCTACAGGGATCTCGTCGGCAAGAACGTGATCCTGCCCATCGTCGGCCGGAAAATCCCGATCGTCGCCGACGAATATTCCGACCCCGAGAAGGGCACCGGCGCCGTGAAGATCACGCCCGCGCACGACTTCAACGACTTCGAGGTAGGCAAGCGCCACAAACTGCCGGCGATCAACGTCCTGACCGTCGAGGCGGCGATAAACATCAACGATAACGAGGACTTCCTTGCCGGCCTTGATTCGACACCCGAGCAGCGCGGCCTATGGAACCAGCTTCATGGTCTCGATCGCTTCGAGGCGCGCAAGCTCATCGTCCGTGTCATGGAAGAGGGTGGCTTCCTCGCTGGGATCGAGCCGCATCGCCATCAGGTGCCGCACGGCGACCGTGGGGGCGTGCCGATCGAGCCGTACCTGACCGACCAGTGGTACGTGAATGCCGCCGAACTGGCCCGGCCGGCGATGGCCTCGGTGCGCGAGGGCCGCACCAATTTCGTCCCGAAGAACTGGGAAAAGACCTATTTCGACTGGATGGAGAACATCCAGCCCTGGTGCATTTCGCGCCAGCTCTGGTGGGGACACCAGATTCCGGCCTGGTACGGTCCCGACGGCACCATCTTCGTGGAGAAAACGGAGGAAGAAGCGCTCGACACCGCCATCCAGCACTATCTCGCCCATGAAGGGCCGTGGAAGGCGTGGGTCGAGGAGAAGCTGGAGAACTTCGAGCCGGGCGACATCCTCACCCGCGACGAGGACGTGCTGGACACGTGGTTTTCGTCAGCGCTGTGGCCGTTCTCGACGCTGGGCTGGCCCGACCAGACGCCGGAGCTGAAAACCTACTACCAGACCGACGTGCTGGTGACCGGCTTCGACATCATCTTCTTCTGGGTCGCCCGAATGATGATGATGGGCCTGCACTTCATGGACGAGGAGCCGTTCCACACCGTCTATGTGCATGCGCTGGTGCGCGACAAGAACGGCGCCAAGATGTCGAAGTCGAAGGGCAACGTCATCGACCCGCTCGATCTCATCGACGAGTATGGGGCGGACGCGCTGCGCTTCACGCTGGCGATCATGGCGGCGCAGGGGCGCGACGTGAAGCTCGATCCGGCGCGCATCGCCGGCTACCGCAATTTCGGCACCAAGCTGTGGAACGCCACCCGCTTCGCCGAGATGAACGAGGTTGCGCGCGACGACGATTTCTGGCTGGGCGACGCCAGGCTGGCGGTCAACCGATGGATACTGACGGAACTGACGCGCACCGCGCGCGCGGTCACCGAGGGGATCGCCAGTTACCGCTTCAACGAAGCGGCGGCCGCTGCCTACAAGTTCGTCTGGAACCAGTTCTGCGACTGGTATCTGGAACTGCTGAAGCCGGTGTTCATGGGCGACGACGAGGCCGCCAAGGCCGAAAGCCGCGCCGCCATCGCCTTCGTTCTCGACGAGATCTACAAGCTCCTGCATCCGTTCATGCCGTTCATGACCGAGGAACTGTGGGCCGAGACGGCGGGCGAGGGCGCGGAACGCTCGTCGCTGCTTTGCCAAGCGGCGTGGCCGGACCCGGATTTCGAGGACGCCGAGTCCGCCGCCGACATCAACTGGCTGATCGACCTGGTGACCGGCATCCGTTCGGTGCGTTCGGAAATGAACGTGCCGCCGGCGGCAATCGCACCGCTGGTGGTGATCGGCGCCGACGCCACGACGCGCGAGCGGCTGGCGCGGCACGATTCGGCGATCAGGCGCCTGGCGCGCGTCGGCGAGGTCTCGCTGGCCGAGAGCGCGCCGAAGGGTGCCGCCCAGATCGTGCTCGGCGAGGCGACCGTGTGCCTGCCGCTGGGCAGCCTGATCGACCTCAAGGCCGAGGCGGCCCGCTTGCAGAAGGAGGTGGCCAAGGTCACCGAGGAAATCGCCCGCCTGGCCAAGAAGCTGTCGAACGAGAAGTTCGTCGCCAATGCGCCCGAGGACGTGGTCGCCGCCGAGCGGGAGAAGCTCGCCGAGTATCGCGCGGCGCAAGAAAAGCTTGCCGTGGCCCTGGCAAGGGTCCACGACGCCGGCTGATTCTGCATGACGAACCGCGCGAGGCCGCTTTCCGGCCCCGCGCGGTCGCTGGATCGGGCCTCTTGCACGTTGATTTCTGACGCGTACGTAAGTTTCTTTATTATTGTTGCGCTAAAGTAACAAAATCGGCGCTCAGCTACGAAAATCGGCCGTTTTTCCCACCGGAAACGCGGTTTTTGGGGCCGCCAGCGGGTGTTTTTGCGCAATTCCCGCCCCTTTCGGTTCGATTCTAGAGGGCAGTTGCGCCCTCAAAAGGCCTCGGCGGGTGACGTTGGGTAATCTTCGTTATTGTCCCGTTAACCATCTCCGGTTCTAGCTTGGTGCGTCGATTTTCCGGGGAGAGACCGACCAATGCACGCGCGTTTGAAAACGCTGACAGGGACGGCACTTCTGTCGTTGGCGATAGGCGGGTCCGCCTATGCCGGCGGCTTTTCGCGCGGCACCGCCGATACCGACATCCTCTACGAGGACGGCAACTTCAACATGCGCTCGGGCGTCACCTATGTAAGTCCCCGCCGCGAGTTCAGCCGCAACCCCAATCCGCAACTGGTCGGCACCCGCTACACGGGAGACTATGTGATCCCGTCCGCGGCGATCAAGATCAACCTCAGCGACAACCTTCGTTGTGCGGGGACCTTCGTCAACAACATCGGCGGCTCGGCGAGGTACGAGTTTCCGGCGGCTTCCGGCAAGGTGCTGGAGGAGTTCACCACTTACGAGACGGCCGCGACCTGCGGCCTCGGTTTCGATGTCGGCCCCGGCAGGTTGTGGGTGCTGGGCGGCGGTTTCGCCGAGACCCTGGACTACCTTCGCAAGGATTCCTACGCTGCGGTCGGTCTGGGCGAGGGGGTTCTCGACCTCGAGGGACAAAAATACGGCTACCGCATCGGCGCGGCCTACGAAATCCCCGAAATCGCGCTTCGCGGCCAGATCATGTACCGGTCGGGAACCGATTACGGCGCCGAGGGAACGGCGACTGCGCCGCGCGGCGTCCTGTATCTGGCGCTCAAGAATCAGGGCGTTCCGGACGTCTTCAATCCCTTCGCGGGTGGCAATCCTCTCCAAAGCACACCGCTCGACGCCTACGGCGTGGGCAGCCTGCCGCAAAGCGTCGAGCTGAAATTCCAGACCGGTATCGCACCCGACTGGCTGGCTTTCGGCGCGGTGAAATGGACCGACTGGAGTTCGCTGACCAGGCTCGACGTGCGTTCCGTCGAGGGCGACATGCTGCTGCTGTCGGACGAATATTACTGGCGCGACGGCTGGACCGTTACCGGCGGCCTCGGCCACAAGTTCAACGACACCTTTTCCGGCCTCGTCAGCCTGACATGGGATCGCGGCGTCAGCACCGGCTACGACCTGCAAGGCGATGTCTATACCGCAGCGGTCGGCGTCACGATGAGGGACGGGATCGGCGGCGAGTTGCGGGGAGGGGTCGGCCTCTCCTATCTGGCCTCCGCCGCCGAAACCAAGTACGGCGCCGATCCGAACATCACCGATAGCGATCCCGATGGAAGGCATGGCGACCAGGCGGTCAAGGCCGGCTACGCTTTCGCATTTAACCTTGGTTATAGCCTGAAGTGGTAAGCGCCTGAGATTGCTTGCCAAACTGATCAAAACCCTCCGGGTTTCCGCCTGAGGGAACGCCCCCTCCGTGAAATGTCCCTGTGGTGTTTCTGCCACAGTTTGTTGCGAACATGCCGCACTCCCGCCAGCGGGGTCGAATTTGCCCATTTCCCGCCATAAACCGGGGGCACCAACATTGGTGTCTCCGGACACGCGCCATGAAGGCGCGGCGAAGAGGCGGGCCGCAAAGATCGCGGCAGGGGCTTAGATGGACGTCAAGACAGTGTTCCTGACCGGTTTGCCGCGCGAGATTCCGTCTGCGCCGACCGGCCGTACTTTGGACCAAATGGCAAGGCAGATTTCGATCAAAGACCGCTTGGCCATGGGCGCCCGCTCCACCGTGATCGGTGTCGGTGCGTCGGTCGCGGGCATCGCGAGGCGGCGTCCTGGTGGCACCGCCGACGGCACTTGGAGAAACGTGTACCGTTTTATGCGCGTCCCTGGTTTGGCAAGATCGTTGGCATGTTCGATGCTGGTGGCGGCGACCACCCTTTGCGCCGTCCAGCAGGCCTCGGCCTTCGACGACAAGGTGTTTGACGACAAGACCGGGGTGAAGCCGCAGTCGAGCCCGTGGGCCGTGTTCCAGTTCGGCTTTTCCGCCTACAAGAACGGCCACAAGGACCAGGCGGTCGAGGCATACCGCTACGCGGCCGAGAACGGCCAGATCGGCGCCACCTGGAAGCTCGCCCGCATGTATGCGCAGGGCGACGGCGTGGCCCAGGACAGCTACTCCGCCTACAAGTTCTTCAGCGAGATCGCCGAGCAGGACGTCGAGCCGGGTTCCCCCGAGGAAAGCTACGTTTCCGATGCGCTGGTGGCGCTCGGCGGCTATTCAATGACTGGCATTCCCGGCACGCCGATCAAGGCCGACCCGGTCGCCGCGCAGGAATTCTACATGCGCGCCGCCGCCAATTACCGCAATCCCGATGCCCAGTACGAGATGGGCAAGATGTTCCTGAACGGCGAGGGCGGCGTCAAGGCAAGCATCAAGCAGGCCGGTCGCTGGCTGCAACTCGCCGCCGAAAAGGGTCACGCCGGCGCGCAGGCGACGCTCGGCAACCTGCTGTTCCAGAGCGGCAAGCTGGTGCGCGGCCTGACCATGATGACGGTGGCGCTGGCGCGCGCAGCACCTGGCGACCGGCCGTGGATACGCGGCATGCAGGAAGAGGCCTTCGCCGTGGCTCCGGAAGCCGACCGCCGCACCGCCATCTCGCTCGCCGACGACATCCTGACCAAGGGCGCCAGCCAGTAATTGGGAAGATGCCTTGCCGTGCGGGGCGAAAGCGTGTGAGGCCCGATCCCCAGTCCGTCTCGGCTTCGCCGAGCCACCTCTCCCCCGACCGACGGGGGAGAGGAAACGCTTCGGGCGAACGCAGCGTCCCTCCTCTCCCCTTTTGAGGGGGAGAGGTGGTTTGCGAAAGCAAACCGGAGTGGGGGTCTGCTACGCCTTATGCGATTGTCCTAGATAGCGCCCTCAGGCCGCCTTCACATCGAGTTCGATCGCCACCGGCACGTGGTCGGACGGCTTTTCCCAGGCGCGGACGTGCTTTTCGATGTCGGCCGAGGAGAACCGGTTGGCGGCTTCGGGCGAGAGAAGCAGGTGGTCGATGCGAATGCCGTTGTTCTTCTGCCAGGCGCCGGCCTGATAGTCCCAGAACGTATAGGTGTCGCTGGAATCGGTCACCGCGCGCACGGCTTCTGTGAAGCCGAGGTTGACCAGCCGGCGCCAGGCTTGCCGCGTCTGCGGCTGGAACAGGGCGTCGCCCAGCCAGTTTTCCGGATGTCTTGCGTCGATGGCTTCGGGAATGACGTTGTAGTCGCCGGCCAGAATCAGGGCCTCTTCCAGTTCGAGCCGCTCGACCGCCCAGCTTTCCAGCCGCGCCATCCATGACAGCTTGTAGGGAAACTTGCGCTCGTCATCGATCGGGTTGCCGTTCGGCAGGTAGAGCGAGACGACGCGCAGCGCGCCCTTGTCCGTGGAAAACACCCCTTCGATGAACCGCGCCTGTTCGTCGGTGTCGTCGCCCGGCAAGCCGCGATTGACCTCGTCGAACGGCAGCTTCGACAGGATGGCGACGCCGTTGAAGCCTTTCTGGCCGTGGGTCTCGACATTGTAGCCGAGCGCCTCGATCTCGGCGCGCGGAAACTGCTCGTCAACCGACTTGATCTCCTGCAGGCAGGCGATGTCGGGCGCGCTTTCGCCGAGCCAGTGCAGCAGGTTGCCGAGGCGGGCCTTGACGCCGTTGATGTTCCAGGTCGCAATCTTCATGAAAAACACGCGATAATTTCAAAGACTTCTTGATGGCGCGAGCGCCCGTTCCGGGCAATCCTGCACCATTGCTCCGTCGGAGGAAACCCGGTTTGGCCGGGAGGAGCGGAAAAAGGGAGGGACCCTCATGTCTTCTGCGACGATGTCTCCTGCGGTGCATCCCATCAACGAGATGCTGCCGCTGCCACGCCTGTTCACGCTCGGCCTGCAGCATGTGCTGGTGATGTATGCGGGCGCGATCGCCGTGCCGCTGATCATCGGCCGGGCGCTGCAACTCGAAGCCGCGGATGTGGCGTTCCTGATCTCGGCCGACCTGTTCGTCTGCGGCATCGCCTCCATCCTGCAATCGATGGGCGCCACGCAGTGGTTCGGTATCAAGCTGCCGGTGATGATGGGCGTCACCTTTGCCGCCGTCGGGCCGATGGTCTCGATGGCCGTGGCCAATCCCGGCACGGACGGCGCCCGCATGATTTTCGGCGCCATCATCGGCGCCGGCATCATCACCATCCTGATCGCCCCGTTCATGAGCCGCCTGCTCAGGCTGTTCCCGCCGGTGGTCACCGGCACCATCATCCTGGTGATCGGCGTTTCGCTGATGAAGATCGGCATCGACTGGATTTTCGGCCTGCCGGTCGGCAGGACCGCGCCGAAAATCGTCGACCCGCAGCATGCCGCCTGGTTGCAGGCGATGCAGGACGCGGTAGGGGCCGTCGGCTCGACGCTGCCGCCGCGCCCGGTCGAGCTGGCGCTGGCGCCGACCATGAGCAACCCCGCCTACGCGCCGGTGTCCAACATCGTGCTGTCGCTGGTGGTGCTGGCGGTCATCATCGCCATTGCCCGCTACACCAAGGGCTTCCTGAGCAATGTCGCGGTGCTGATCGGCATTGTCGTCGGCGGCGTCATAGCGGCCTCGATGGGGCTGATGCATTTCGAGAAGGTGGCGGGCGCGGCGTGGTTCGCCCCGATCATGCCGTTCCATTTCGGCGCGCCGATCTTCAACCCGATCCTCATCCTGACCATGGTGCTGGTGATGATCGTGGTGATGATCGAATCGACCGGCATGTTCCTGGCGCTGGGCGAGATGACCGACACGAAGATATCGCAGCCGATGCTGTCCTGCGGTCTTCGGATGGACGGCCTAGGCACGCTGCTCGGCGGCATCTTCAACACCTTCCCCTACACCAGCTTTTCGCAGAATGTCGGGCTGGTCGGCGTCACCGGCATCAGGAGCCGCTTCGTCTGCGTGGCCGGCGGCGCGATCATGGTGGTGCTTGGCCTGATCCCCAAGATGGGGGCGCTGGTGGAAGCCCTGCCGACCGTCGTGCTGGGCGGCGCCGGCATCGTCATGTTCGGCATGGTCGCCGCGACCGGTATCCGCATCCTCTCCGCCGTCGACTTCAAGGGCAACCGCAACAACCTGTTCATCGTCGCGATCGCGCTCGGCTTCGGCATGATCCCGGCAATGGCGCCGAACTTCCATATGTGGCTGCCCAAGGTGATAGGCCCGCTGGTCGATTCCGGCATCCTGCTGGCCTCGGTCGTGTCCGTGGTCCTCAACCTCGTCTTCAACGGGGCGAGCGGCGATGTCTCGAGCCTGCGCGAAGCGGCGATGTCGAGCGAGGCGTAAGCCACCGGAAAGGGCCGCTTCGGCGGCCCTTTTTCATGGGGCCTGGCTCGCCGGCGCTGGACGGGCGAACACCGCTATGGTCAACTGGCCATGGTGTTATGAGTGGAACGGCCATTCGGCGACGATGCTGACACGGCGCAGGTTTCTAGGGCAGGTTGCCGCGGCTTCCGTGGCTGGCGCGGCTTTCTCGGCATACCGGCCGGCGCGCGCCGCGCCCCCGCCCGTCGACGCCACCTTCCTGTTCGTTGCCGATGTCCATGCCTGCCGCATGGCGAAGGGCCTGAGCCCCAACTGCCAGCAGGAAGGCAAGACCGACGCCAACCTTTTGCACAACATCGCCGCCCTCAACGGCATCGCGGACCAGGCCTGGCCGTCCACGATCGGCGGGTCGCCGACCGGCCTGCGGCTTGCCGGCCAGAAGATCGGGACGCCGCTCGGCGTCATCATCGGCGGCGACATGACCGACGACGGCGGCGGGCAGGTGACGCTGCCGAGCGAAGGCACGCAACTGCTGCAATTCTCCCAGCGCTACCAGCAAGGCGTCGGGCCGGACCGCGTTCACTTTCCGGTCTATGCGGGCCTTGGCAACCACGATCTCGACCAGAACGGGCCGCCGGGCCACGTCAACTGGTACCGGCGCGAGTTGCGCGATTATGTCGAGGTCAATCACCGGGCCGGCGTGTTCTTCAAGCCGCCGGTTCCGGCCGACAATTACGATGTCGATTCCGATTGCTATTCCTGGAACTGGGGCGGGCTGCATCTGGTGCAGACGCATCGCTTTGCGGGCGATACCGGTCACGGCGCCCCCAGCGGCCTGCCGTGGCTGAAGCAGGACCTTGCCGCCAATGCCGCCGACGGGCGGCCGGTGGTGGTGTTCCAGCACTATGGCTGGGACAGCTTTTCGCTCGAAGCGTGGGACAACGCAGAGCATCGTTATGACGACGAAGGAGACGGCATTGCCCATTGGTGGAACGAAGCCGAGCGCCAGGCGCTGCTTGCGGTGCTCAAGGGCTACAACGTCGTCGGCGTCTTCCATGGCCACCAGCACAGGACGCCGATGATCTACCAGCGCGACGGGCTCGACCTGTTCAAGCCGAAGGCGGCCTATATGGGCGGCTTCGCGCTGGCGCGCATCACCGGGCAGGAGATGGAGGTCGTGCTGGGGGAGGCCGCGGACGACCACGGCGGGGTGACCTTCACCAACGCCTTCAGCAAGGCGTTGTGACGGCAGCCCGGAAGGCGGGATTCAGATCGAGAAGCTGGTGCCGCAGCCGCATGAGGCGACCGCGTTGGGGTTCCTGATCTGGAACGACTGGCCCATCAGGTCATCGACGAAGTCGATCACCGATCCGCCCATATAGACCGCCGACAAATCGTCGATCAGCACCGTCGCGCCGTCCTTCTCGATGGCGAGGTCGTCGTCGTGACGGGTCTCGACCAGGTCGAACTTGTAGGAAAAGCCCGAGCAGCCGCCGCCCTCGACGGAAACGCGCAACGCCGTTTTCCCGGGGTCGGCGGCAACGATCTTTGCGATGCGCTTGAAGGCGGCATCGGTTACGTCGATGTTTGTAGGGATGTTTGCATCAGCGCCCATGGGCGTCACCTTGCTTTCCATTACCCTTGATAGGTATGAAGCAGGGCAAGCCAAGTCAACTGGTGAGATGATGGGTGAGAAACGGGAGAGCGCGGGGGCTCTCGGCGAGATCGGCTTCGGCTACCGGCCGCGCGCCGACTACGCCACCGACCCGGCGCTGTCGCGCGGGCGTCTCGTTCCGGAGCCCGAAAGCCCGACGCGCACGCCCTTCCAGCGCGACCGCGACCGCATCGTCCATTCCACCGCCTTCCGCCGCCTCAAGCACAAGACGCAGGTCTTCGTCGCCCATGAAGGCGACCACTACCGCACCCGGCTGACCCATTCGATCGAGGTGGCGCAGGTCGCGCGGGCGTTGGCTCGGGCGCTGCGTGGCGACGAGGATCTAACGGAGGCGGTGGCGCTGGTCCACGATTTCGGCCACACGCCCTTCGGCCACACCGGCGAGGAAGCGCTGAACGATAAGATGGCGAACTGTGGCGGCTTCGACCACAACGCCCAGTCGCTGCGCATCGTCACGCGGCTCGAACACCGCTACGCCGAGTTCGACGGCCTCAACCTTTCCTGGGAAACGCTGGAAGGGCTGGTCAAGCACAACGGCCCGCTGGTCGACGCGAAGGGGGAGGGGCTGCATGGGCCGCTGCCGCCCACCATTCGCGCCTATAACGAATTGCAGGACCTCGAACTCGACCGCTTCGCCGGCATCGAGGCGCAATGCGCCGCCATTGCCGACGACATCGCCTACAATACCCATGACATCGACGACGGTCTGCGCTCGGGCCTGTTGAAGCTGGAGATGCTGGAGGACCTGGCGCTTCCGGGCTCGATCCTGAAGGCGGTGCGCCAGCGCTATCCGGCGCTCGATCCGGTGCGCACGGGCCATGAACTGATGCGCCGCCAGATCACCGGAATGGTCGAGGACGTGATCGTCACCGCCCATGCCAATCTCGCCCGGATCGCGCCGCACAGCGCCGACGAGTTCCGCGGCGCCGGCGAGACCATCGTGCGGTTCTCGCCCGAGATGGCCGCCGCCGAAAAGGAGCTGAAGGCCTTTTTGTACGAGCATCTTTATCGCCATCCCGAGGTGATGCGGGTGCGGGTGGATGCCGACCGCATCGTGCGGCAGTTGTTCGACGTCTATTTCGCCGACCCGCGCGCCATGCCCGACGGCTGGCGCGAAGGCCTGGACCGTGCCGAGGAGCGGGTGAAGGCTCGCTACGTCGCCGATTTCCTCGCCGGCATGACCGACAACTACGCCATCCGCGAGCACCAGCGTTTGTTTGACCATACGCCGGATTTGAGCTAGGGCGAGCCACGGAATCTACGCTCACAGCGTAAATTTCTGCGCATTTCCTATTCTTTGAAAGCCTGCCATGAACATCTTCGCCGACTTCACCGCGCGGATCGTCAAGATCGTCGAAGCGCTTGACCTGAAGGACAAGGACGGCGCCGCGCCCGACCTGTCGCGCATCGCCGTCGAGCCGCCGCGCGACGCCACCCATGGCGACCTGGCGACCAATGCGGCGATGGTGCTGGCCAAGCCGACCGGGCAGAACCCGCGCGCGCTGGCCGAAAGGATCGCCGAGGCGCTGCGGCAGGACGGTGATGTCGCCTCCGCCGAGATCGCCGGGCCGGGCTTCGTCAACCTCAGGCTGCGCGACGGCTTCTGGCAGGGCCATCTCGCCGGCCTGCTCGGCGAGGGCAGGGACTACGGCCGCTCGACCATCGGGCACGGCCGCAAGGTCAATGTCGAATACGTCTCCGCCAACCCGACCGGGCCGATGCATGTCGGCCATTGCCGTGGCGCGGTGGTCGGCGACGCGCTGGCCAACCTGATGGGCTTCGCGGGCTACGACGTCACCAAGGAATACATCATCAACGACGCTGGCGTGCAGATCGACGTGCTCGGCCGCTCCGTCATGCTGCGCTACCGCGAGGCGCTGGGCGATGCCATCGGGGAAATCCCGGCCGGCCTTTATCCGGGCGACTATCTGGTGCCGGTCGCGCAGGCGCTGGCCGCCGAATACGGGCGCTCGCTGTTGCAGATGCCCGAGGACGAGGCGTTCGCCATCGTCAAGGACCGCACCATCGACGCCATGATGGCGATGATCAAGGAAGACCTGGCGCTGCTCAACGTCCACCACGACGTGTTCTTTTCCGAGCGCACGCTGCACGCCGACAACGCCAGGAAGATCCGCTCGGCCATCAATGACCTGACGCTCAAGGGGCACATCTACAAGGGCAAGCTGCCGCCGCCCAAGGGCGAGAAGCCGGACGACTGGGAAGACCGCGAGCAGACCCTGTTCCGCTCGACCGCCGTCGGCGACGACCTCGACCGGGCGCTGGTCAAGTCGGACGGCTCCTACACCTATTTCGCCGCCGACGTCGCCTATCTGAAGGACAAGGTGGACCGCGGCTTCGTCGACCTGATCTATGTGCTGGGCGCCGACCATGGCGGCTACGTCAAGCGGCTGGAAGCGCTGGCGCGGGCAGTGGCCGGCGACAAGGTCAAGCTCACCGTGCTGCTTTGCCAGCTCGTGAAGCTCTACCGCGACGGCGAGCCGGTGCGCATGTCGAAGCGTTCGGGCGACTTCATCACGCTGCGCGAGGTGGTGGAGGAGGTGGGGCGCGACCCGATCCGCTTCATGATGCTCTATCGCAAGAACGACGCGCCGCTCGACTTCGACTTCGCCAAGGTCACCGAGCAGTCGAAGGACAACCCGGTTTTCTACGTGCAGTACGCCTCGGCGCGCTGCCACTCGGTGTTCCGGCAGGCCTCGGAGCAGCTGGGCGACAAGTCGTTCGACCGTACGGTCCTGGCCGCGGCGAGCGGGGAACTCTCCGACGAAGGCGAAATCGGGCTTGTCCGCAAGCTTGCCGAATACCCGCGCCTGATCGAGTCCGCCGCGCTTGCGCTGGAGCCGCACAGGCTGGCATTCTACCTCTACGATCTGGCCAGCGCCTTCCATGCGCACTGGAACCGGGGCACCGAGAATCCGGACTTACGGTTTGTTAAGGTTAACGACCGACAATTGACGCTTGCCAGGCTGGGTCTGGTGCAGGCTGTTTCGGATGTTTTGACGTCCGGTCTGGCGTTGATCGGGGCGGAAGCGCCCTCCGAAATGCGTTAGAATAGACTAATAAACCTGTCACCTTTTGCCCACATTGCGCTGGTAGTGGCCAACCTTGCGCGGCGTCCATGGCGTCCGACTGTATACGAGTTCGGGAACGAAGATGGCAGACAGAACCCCCCTCAAATTCGCCGACCGCGATACGATTTCCGATAACGATCCTTTTGCGGAACTGACCCGCATCATGGGTTTCGATCCGCGCCAGCCGGTGGCCCGGAAGGAAGCGCCGGACCCTGTCATCGGCGACGATTTCGACATCGACCTCGAGAAGGAGTTGATGGGGGAGTTCGGCCTCGACGAGGAAGAGCGCGCGCCGGCGGTGAGTGCTGCCCCAGAAATGGCGGTTTCGCCGGCCGAGCCTGCCATGCATGAAGCGCCTTCGCACGGTTCTTCCGCGCATGAGCTTGACGAGGCGATCGCCGCCTCCATGCAGGATTTCGGCCTTGCCGACGACGAGGCGCGGCATTCGCCTGCGCCCGAGGTGGATTTCGACCGCGACTTCGACGATGCCTTGACGCAGACCTTCGAGACGCCGGCCTTCGACAGCCGGACGGACTGGCCGCATCGGGAAGAGATTGCTGCCGCGGCCGAGGAAGACGTTTTCGCGCAAGACGCTGCGCCCGAAATCGAGGCTGCGCCGGCGCGTGATTTCGAGACGCATTTCGACGGTGCCATGGCCGAAGTCGACCTGGATTTCGACCTCGACGATGAACTGGCCGAAACCCCTGCTGCCGAACAGGTTGCCGCTCCTCAAATCGCCGTCGAGGCACAGGACGAGGAAGCCGATTTCCTGGCGGATGCGCCGGAGGTCGAGGATCCCTTCGACGACGCGTTCTCGCTGGACTTGAACGAGGTCGAAGCCGCCGCGCCGGCCATAGAGCCGGCCGTAGAACCCGTTGCCGCGCCGCAGGAGCGCAGCTTGGAAGATGAACTGAACGCCCTGCTCGGCAACATGGGGGCGAGCATTTCCAGGCCGCAAGACGCGCCCTTGCCGCAGGTGCAGGTCGCGGACGAGCGCGCCGCGCCCGCCGTCGATCCGTTCGCGGTTGCCGCTGCGGGCTACAGCGCGCCCCAGGCGCCGGCGGTCGATCCGTTCGCCGCCGCGGCCGTGGGCTACAGCGCCCATCAGGCCCTGGCCGTCGATCCGTTCGAGGTCGCAGCTGCGGGCTATGGCGCGCATCAGGCTTCGGCCGAGGACGCGGCGTCGGCCCTCGACGCCCTGGCCGCCGACCTCCTCCGGGGCGATGACGCGCAGGCGCGAGCCGGCGACGTGGACATCGACTTCGATCCCGCCGACCTCGATGCCTTCACCAACGATGCCGAGGCCGAGCGCGAGGTGGCCGCGGCACCGGCACCGGCGGCGTCGATCTTTTCCCGCACCTGGAACCGCGCGACGCCGGTCCAGCCGGCACAGTCCAGTCTGGCCGAGGAAGCCCCTGCGGCCCCGATTGTCGAGGAGCCGGCACCGGCCGCCGATGCCTATGCCTACCAGCCGGAACCGGCCTACACGGCTGAGACGCCGGAAGCCACCGAGCCGGTCGAGCAGCAGGACGAGGCGGCCACCTCCGCCGTTGAGGACGACATTCCCGACGTCGAGACCGTCGACGTGCCGGAGCGCGTCGAGGCGCTGGCGGACGATCTCGACCTGCCCGAACTGGTGTTCGAGGAAGACAGGCCGGCCTCGGCTGCTTTCGACGACCTCGACGCCGAGTTCGCTGGTCTCATCAATGAAATCAACGAAGCCGATCTCGCGCCGCCGCCGGCCCCGACCTCGACCTATGACGACGAGCCCTATGAGTCCGGCTTCAGGCAGGCGGCGGAGTGGGACGACACGCCGGCCTATGTCATGCCGGGTGCGGCCGCCGCGACGGCTGCTGCGGTCACGGCGTCCCATGCGGCGGACTTCGATGCCGCGAACGCCGATGCGCGCCCCTTTGCGCCCGCCGAAAGCTTCGATGCCGATCCGCTCGACTACGATCCGCAGTTCGACGAGGCGATCGCCATGCCGGAACCCGCCGCGATGGCCGGCGCCGCGCAGCCCAGCCGGCGCGGCCTGATCGCCGCGGCTGTCGTCGGGGCGGTGGTCGTGGTCGGCGGCCTCGGCGCCTTCCTGCTGTCGCCGGGCGGCAGCGGTGGCGGCGCTCCGGTGCTGGTCAAGGCCGACGACGCGCCGATCAAGGTCAAGCCCGAAAATCCGGGCGGCACCGTGGTGCCGAACCAGGACAACAAGGTTTACGAGGCGGTGGCGAAGGGCATCCAGCCCACCGCGCCCGAGCAGCAGAAGCTGGTCGTCGATGCCCAGCAGCCGGTCAACGTGAACACCGCGGCGCCGCAGAACCGCGTGGTCGACTTGCCGGCCGACGAGGATGCGGGCGATGGAGCCGGCGATGTGGCGGCAGCGGATGCGCCGCGCGCCAAGTCGGAAGACAGGCTCGACCCGAGCACGCAGACGGCAGCGGCGAACACCGACCAGGAGGATGTCGCGCTGGTCAGCCCGCGCAAGGTCCGTACCATGATCGTGAAGCCGGACGGGACGCTCGCCCCGCGTGAGGAC
>Ga0182735_1000979_pt1 | contig 20267 bp, 15 predicted proteins | sample eDN5th30CKraftMG_FD_128524 | JGI IMG/M metagenome (GOLD analysis project Ga0182735, IMG submission 128524) | Enriched Miracle-Growth compost microbial communities from Emeryville, California, USA - eDNA 5th pass 30_C Kraft MG (version 2) (version 2) ...
TCGCCCACGCCCGGTCCGATCTGAAAGCCCGATCCGCTGAAGCCGAACGCGTAGAACAGGCCATCGGCCTTCGAACTCGGACCGATCACCGGCTCCGAATCCGGCAGATAGCTTTCCACACCGCTCCACACGCGAATCACATGCAGCGGGCGCATCGCGGGCACCATGCGGCGGAACTGCGCCAGTTGCGCGACGGTGTTCTCGGGCAGGACGGAAGCGCGTCGCGTGTCTGCGTCCGCGGGTCCGGGCGGTCCGCCCCCGAGCACGATATTGCCCCGCTCCACTTGCCGGAAATAAACGCTCTCTTCCTTGATCGACGTGTACACGCCCATCGAAGCCTTGAACACGTAAGGCACGGGTTCGGTCACCGCCATTTGCGGGCCGCGCGCGACGAGCGGCACGGGTTCGCCGAATTGCGTCGATAGCGTATTGGCCCACGCGCCCGCGCAAATCAGCACTTGCTCCGCGCGATACACATCGCCCGCCGCGCTTTCCACGCGAAAGCCGCCCGCTTCCTTTTCTACGCGCACCACTTCCGTGCTCTCGACGACGCGCGCGCCGAGCCGCGCGGCAGCACGCCCGAACGCGGGCGCGGCAAGACGCGGATTCGCGTGGCCGTCGAGCGGCGAGATGGATGCGGCGATCACGTCGCGGCCCAGAAAAGGAAAGCGCTCGAACATGGCCGCGCCTTCGAGCACTTCTAGATCGAGGTCGTAAGCGCGCGCATCGGCGGCATAGCGATGAAAGTATTCCGCGTCATGCGCGTGATAGCACACCCGCGTATGCCCCGATGGCAAGAACTCGACATCTTCGCCGAGCAGTTCGCGGGAACGCCGCCACGTTTGCAGCGCGCGATTCGACATTGCGAGTTGCTCCAGCGCGCGGCCTTGGCGACGCACGCCGCCGAAGTTCACGCCGCTCGCCTGTTGTCCGGTCAAGCCGCGTTCGAGCAGGATCACGGAACGCTTGCGACGGCGCAAAAAGAAAGCGGTCGTCGTGCCGACGATGCCCCCGCCGATCACGATCACATCGGCGCGCTCGTTCATTCGCTGGTCTCCAGATCCTTGTGCGGCGCGAGCGCCATGGGCAGAGGTTTCACCGGTGCCTGCCCGCGCAAGCGGCCGACCGCTTCCAGCGGCACGCGTGCTTCGGCTGCAATGACTTCCGCGCCCGCATGTGCGCAGAAGCGGCCCTGGCATCGGCCCATGCCGACGCGCGAAAAAGCCTTCGCGCGATTCGCTTCCTTCGCGCCCATGTCGTTCACGACGCGCCTCAGGTCGCCTGCCGTTATCGCTTCACATCGGCACACGATGGTTTCATCCGGCAAGGCGGCGGCAAAGCGCGCGGGCCACGGAAACGCGGTGCGCAAGCCGGAAGCAAAACGCGTGAAGCGATTTAGTTGCAAGCGCAACTTGTTGGCTTCGTCTTCGCTGCACGTCATGCCGATGTCCTTCAACGCCGCGAGCGCCGCAAGACGTCCCGCGCGCTCGGCGGCATCCGCGCCGCGCACGCGCGCGCCATCGCCGGCAAGATAGATGCCTTTCACGTTGCTGCGGCCATCCACATCGGCGATGGGAAGCCACTGTTGCAACGCCTGATCGAAGCGGAACTCGCAGCCCGCGAGATCGGCTAGCTGTGTTTCAGGGCGCAAGTGATAGCCGAGCGCGACGGCATCGCATCCGACTTGCAGCATCGCGCCATCGGCTTGCCTGACGCGCACGCCTTGCACGCCATGCTCGGGCGTGCCTCGAATCTCGACCGGCGTGATGCCGCGATGAACCGGCACGCGCGCATCTTTTAGCACGCGCATCAACGCGACGCCCTTCCTTAACGCCGATGGAATCGCGAGCAGTTGCGGCAACGCGCGCAGACGCTGCGCGAACGTCGATGTATCGAGCACCGCACTTACTGTCGCGCCCGCCTTCACGTATTGCGCGGCGACGAGATAGAGCAACGGACCGGTGCCCATCATCACGACGCGCGAACCGATCGCGCAGCCCTGCGATTTGAGCGCGACCTGCGCGCCGCCGAGGCTATACGCGCCCGCGTGATGCCAGCCGGGAACGGGCATCAGCCGATCGGTCGCGCCGCTGCAAATGATGAGCGCATCGAACGCGAGCTTGCGATGACGCGTGCTGCTCACCGTGTGCAGTGCATTCGGCTCGATGTTCCAGACGAGCGTATCGGGCACGTAGTCGATCTTCGGGCGCAACGCATCGAACGCATCGTGCAATGCACGCGCGCGCGTTGCTTCCGTACCGTACAAGGTCTCGTACGTGCGCTTGAATCCTTCCGGCTGACGACGATAGATCTGCCCGCCGTCGCGTCTGCCTTCATCGATAACGACGGGACGCAAGCCCGCTTCGACGAGCGCCTGCGCCGCACGCACGCCCGCCGGTCCTGCGCCGATCACGATCACAGTCGCGGCCATACGCCCTCCTGCGCTTCTGCAAGACGCGTGACGATCGACATGCCTTCGGCCGCCTGCGTCGTGCACGCGCGCACGCGCTCGCCGTTAGCGGTCCACACCCAGCAGTCCTGGCATGCGCCCATTACGCAGAAGCCCGCGCGGCGGCCATCGCCGAACTCGGAGTCGCGCAATGCTTCCTGCGATGTGAGCAGCGCGACCATCAGCGTGTCGCCTTCCGCTGCGAGCGCACGCTTGCCGTCGATGACGATCTCGAACGTCCTGCGTCCTTTCTCGGCGACTCTCACGAAGCGTCCGCTCATGCCGTCACCGTTTCCATCGACTGCATGCGGGCGAGATCGTCGGCGCTGTGATGACACAGGATGTGCGCGCCCGAAGGCAAAGTCTTCTTCGCGGGCGGCGTCACGTTGCACTTGCCGTCGATGCGCGCCGCACAGCGCGAACGGAAGCTGCACAACTCGGGCGCATCGCTTTCCGGACCGAGCGCGGGCAATGCGCCGAGCGCCATCGCACGACGTGAATCGAGCCAGCCGGGACGCAACGCAGGAACCGAATCGACGAGCAAGCCCGTATAAGGGTGATACGGCGGATGCGAAAGCGCATCGCGCTGGCCCGCTTCGACGCACTGGCCCGCATACAGCACGATGACTTCATCGCAGATGGCGCGCACGGTCGAGATGTCGTGGCTGATGAACATGTACGACACATTCAGTTCGCGACGCAGCTCGGCGAGCAGATCGAGAATCGCCGCGCCGACGACCGTATCGAGCGCGGACGTCACTTCATCGCAGAGAATGAGCTCGGGATTCGCCGCGAGCGCGCGTGCAAGATTCACACGCTGCTTCTGCCCTCCCGACAGGCCGCCCGGCTGACGCTTCGCGATCGATGCAGGCAGCTTCACGAGATCGAGCAGCTCCAGCATGCGCTTTTGCGCGGCCGCGCCCCGCAGACCGTGATAGAAGTTCATGGGCCGCGCGAGAATATCGGCAATGGTGCGGCTCGGGTTCAACGCGGTATCGGCGTTCTGAAACACGATCTGCACGCGACGATATTGATCCAGCGTGCGTTCCGATAGTTTCGCTGGCAACGACTTGCCGTCGAGCAGCACGTCGCCGTGCGCGCGATCGACGAGACCCGCGATCACGCGCGCGAGCGTCGTCTTTCCCGAGCCCGATTCGCCGATCACGCCAAGCGTGCTGCCGCGCGCGATCTTCAGGCTCACATCATCGAGCACGCGCACGGCGGGCACGCCGTTCGCATCGATGCGTCCATAGCCCGCGCTCAGATTGCGGATTTCGAGCAGCGGCACTTTGCGTGCATCGTCGGGCGTTGCGCGTTCCACTTCGGGACGGCGCGTTGCCGCGAGTAACTGGCGCGTGTACTCGTCGGCCGGCGCGTCGAGCACTTGCGCGGTCGCGCCGTTCTCGCGCACGCGTCCACCGTTCAACACGACGATGCGATCCGCCATCTGCGCGACGACCGCGAGATCGTGCGACACATACACGGCCGTCGTGCCCAGCTCGCGCACCACGCCCTTGAATGCGGCGAGCACTTCGATCTGCGTGGTCACGTCGAGCGCGGTGGTCGGTTCATCGAACACGACGACGGCGGGATCGGTGATCAGCGCCATTGCCGCCATCAAGCGCTGCAACTGGCCGCCAGACACCTGATGCGGATAACGATCGCCGATGGTCTCGGGATTCGGCAACGCGAGCGAACGAAACAGGCTGATCGCTTTCTCACGCGCGACAGCGGGCGTCATGAGTTTGTGCAGCAGCGCGGGTTCCGTGACTTGATCCATGATCGTGCGCGCCGGATTGAAGCCCGCCGATGCGCTCTGCGCGACATACGCGACGGTGCGCGAACGCAATGCGCGACGGCCCTTCGCGTCGAGCGACAACACATCGGTATCGCCGATCTTCACCGAGCCGCCCGCGATAGAACAACCGCCGCGCGCATGACCGAGCAGCGCGAGCGCGATGGTCGTCTTGCCCGATCCCGACTCGCCGATCAGCGCGAGCACTTCGCCCTTCTTCACCGTGAAGTCGACGCCCTTCACGATCTCGACGACGGGATCCGGCGCCGCGCCAGCAACGACGCGCAAGCCTTTCACTTCGATCATGTTCGTGCCTGTGTTCGATGTCATTGGCCGCCTCCATGCGAACGCGCGCCATGACGACGCAAACTGTCGATGAGCAGATTCACGCCTACAGTCAGCGTCGCGATCGCGACTGCCGGCATCAGCACCGCGGGCGCGCCTTCCGCCAGCCCGCCGATGTTCTCGCGCACGAGCGAGCCCCAGTCCGCGTTCGGCGGCTGCACGCCGAGACCGAGAAAGCTCAGGCCCGAAAGCAGCAGCACGATGAACACGAAGCGCAGGCCGAAGTCCGCGAGCATCGGGTGAATCATGTTGGGCAGCACTTCGACGCGTGCGATATAGAAGAGCTTCTCGCCGCGCGCCTTCGCGACCTGCACGTATTCGAGCGTCATGATGTTCACCGCGAGGGAGCGCGAGATGCGGAAGGCACCGGGGATATAGGCGAGTGCGGCGACCATCATCAGCATCGGAATGGACGAGCCGAATGCGGCAATCACGACGAGCGCAAGAATCTTGCTCGGGATCGAAATGAGCGCATCGAACAGGCGGCTCAGCGCTTCATCGACCCAGCGTCCCGACACGGCGGCCACGAGACCGAAGAACGTGCCGATGACGCTCGCGGCCACCGTCGCGGCGAGCGCGAGGCCGACCGTGTATTGCGTGCCGTAAAGAATGCGGCTCAGCATGTCGCGGCCGAGATAGTCGGTGCCGAGCAGATGTGCCGCGCTATACGAGCCGAACACTTCCGTCGATGTGAACGCGCCGCCTTTATAAGGCGCGACAACCGGCCCGACGAACGCGACCACGAGCCAGAAGACGACGATGAACAGACCGATGAGACCCAGCACCGAAAAGCGGTTGACGAGGCGGCTCATGAGGCCGCGCCTGACGACGACGGGCGCTTGCTCCTGCGGGGCATCGGCGGGCGGCTGATCGTATAGCACGGTCGTGGCGTGAGAAGTGACGTTCCGATTCATCGTTGACGCAGCCTCGGGTTGGAGACGATCTGAGCCAGATCGGCGATGAGCACGAGCGCGAGATAAGCCGCGCAGAACACCATCACGCAGCCTTGCACGAGCGGCATGTCGCGATTGGTGACGGCGTCGACCATGAGGCTCGCAAGACCGGGATAGTTGAAGATCGATTCGACGATCACCACGCCGCCGAACAGATACGAGAGCGAGAGCGCAACCGCATTTGCAATCGGCCCGATGGTGTTCGGCAATACATGCCGCAACACGACGCGCATGGGCGAGGCGCCTTTCAGCACCGCCATCTCCACATACGAAGCGTTGAGCTGATCGAGCACCGCCGCGCGCGTCATGCGCGCCATCTGCGCGACGATCACGCAGCAGAGCGTCATCACTGGCATCGCATAGGTCCGCACGAGCGCGCCGAACGACGATACATCCGACAGATACGACAACGCCGGCAGCCAGCGCAGCTTCACCGCGAAGATCAGCACCGCGATGGTCGCGACGAGAAACTCGGGCACCGCCACCGTCGAAAGCGTGAGCACGTTGAGCACGCGATCGACGAGCGAGCCGCGATACATCGCCGAGAGAATGCCGATGAACAACGCGATCGGCACCGACACCAGCGCGGTCAATCCCGCGAGCACGAGCGAATTCGGCAGACGCGTCGAGATGAGTTCACTGACCGGCAGATTGTTCGACAGCGACGTGCCGAAGTTGCCCGTCACCACATGCAGAAGCCATTGCAGATAACGCGTGACGGCAGGCTGATCGAGGCCGAACTGATGCCGCAGCGCGGCCACCTGTTCGGGCGTCGCCGCCTGACCGAGCGCCTGTTGCGCGGCATCGCCCGGCAAGAGACCGGTGATGCCGAACACCACCATCGACACGATCAGCAGCGTGAGCAGCGCGAGGCCGAGGCGCGCGGCGACGAGTCGTTGCGCATGAGCTTTCATCGGATAAACGCCTCTCTCTCGTTGAAGGTTTGACTGCGCGCGCCATCGGAAGATGGCGCACATCCCGCTTCAAAGCATGCTCATGCCTCGAGCCACACGTTCTCCGCGAACATCCAGCCCATCAGGCCCGCGAGCGGAATGCCGCCCAAGCCCTTCAGCTTCGTCGTATGCGCGTCGAGCGAACTCTGGAACATCGGAATGCCGATGCCGCCGTCCGTATGCACGAGCTCCTGCATGTCGCCGTAAATCTTCTTGCGCTTCGCATCGTCCGGTTCGCCACGCGCGGCGACGAGCATCTGGTCGAACTGCGGGCTCTTCCAGTTCGCTTCGTTCCATGGCGCATCGGATTTGAAGAACTGCGTGAAGATCACGTCCGCACTCGGGCGCGCGTTGATGTTGCCGAAGCCGAGCGGATGCTTCATCCAGTGATTCGACCAGTAACCATCCGCCGGCACGCGCGTCACTTGCAGATTGATGCCCGCTTGCGGCGCGACCTGCTGCATCAGCACGGCCATCTCCACGGAACCTTCCGCCGCCGGCGATGCGTACAGTTGAATCGGCGTGCTGCCCAGCTTCGCCTTCTGGAAGTGGAACTTCGCCTTGTCCGGATCGAAGCCGCGTTGCGGCAGACCCGACATGTAGTACTTGTTGCTCGGATCGATAGGCTGATCGTTGCCGATCGCGCCATAGCCGCGGAAGATCGTCTTGCGCATCTGCTCGCGATCCATCAGGTACATCATGCCGCGGCGGAAATCCGCATTGCCGGTGATGCCGCCATCGTCGCGCATGATGAGATCGGTGTACTGGCCCGTCTTCGTTTCCAGCACCGCGAAGCCCGGCGTGCCCTTGATCCGCTCGGTCGAGCGCGCGCTCACTGCATTGATGAGCTGCACGTCGCCGGACATCAGCGCGTTCACGCGCGCGGGTTCGTCCGCGATGCCGATCAGCTCCACTTCGTCCAGATGCGGCATGCCCGGCTTCCAGTACTTCTCGTTGCGCACGCCGACGGTACGCACGCCCGGCGAGAACTCCTTCAGCTTGAACGGGCCCGTGCCGACCGCCGTCTTGAAGTCCGTCGTGCCGTCCTTGATGATGAGGAAGTGCGAGTCCGCGAGAATCACGGGCAGGTCCGCGTTCGCGCCCGTCAGCGTGATCGTGAGCTCGTTCGGGCCAGTCGCCTTGATTTCCTTGAACTGATCGGCGAGCGTCTTCGCCTTCGAGCCGACCGCCGGATCCTTATGGCGCATCAGCGAATAGATGACGTCCTGCGGCGCGAGCGATTTGCCATCGTGGAACTGCACGCCGCTGCGCAGCTTCACGACCCACACGGTCGCGTCTTTCGTTTCGAGCGATTCGGCGAGCGCCATCTTCGCGCCGAGATGATTGTCGAGTTCGGTCAGGCCGCTGTAGAACATGAAGCCGCGCGCGTAGTCCGTGCCGAGCGCGCCCTTCGCCGGATCGAGCGTATCGGCGGCTGACGACGACTGCGTCGCCACGCGAATGCGTCCGCCCTGCTTCGGCTTGTCCTGCGCGAAAGCCGCGCCGCTCGCGGTGAGCAGACCCGCGCCCGTCATTGACATGAGTCCGCCCGCGGCCATCGCGCGAAGGACATTGCGCCGGGACGCGCCACGGCGCGTCAGTTCTTCCAGGCGTTTGCCGGCATCGGCGTGAACGAGTGCTTCAGGCGATTTGTCGATGCTCATGAACTTCTCCGCGATAGGGACTGTGAATGTTCGACGGCTTGGTTATTGGATGAAGGCCGTCTGTCTTTGCTTTCGATGCTTCAATAGAAAACGTCTTTGATCGAGTAATACGCGCCGACGAGCGGCAGGAACCACGGCTTGCCCGTATGGCCCGGAATCGCGGGCCAGTCGAAATCGCGCCACGGGTTCGCATCGGCGTTGCCGTTCATCACGTCGGCCATGATCTGGCCCATGTGCGTCGACATCTGCGTGCCGTGGCCGCTGTAGCCCATCGAGAAATAGATGCCATCGTGCTGGCCCGCGCGTGGCAGGCGATCCGCGGTGATATCGACGAGACCGCCCCAGCAATAGTCGATGCGCGCACTGGCGAGACTCGGGAAAATAGCTGCGAGATTCGCCTGCAGGATGCGTCCGCTCTTCGCGTCCGATGGACGTTCCGACGCGGTGAAGCGCGCGCGTCCGCCGAGCAGCAAACGTGAATCGGGCGTCACGCGAAAATAGTTGTGCATCAGGCGGCTCGTCGTGTACGAGCGGCGCTGCGGCAACAGTTGCTTCAGTTGTTCCGCTGGCAGCGGCTCCGTCACGATGATGAACGAGCCGACCGGTGCAAGCCTGCGCCGATACCACGCGAACGGTCCATGCTTCGAAGGCCCTGTCGCGATCAGCACTTGCCTTGCGCGCAACGTGCCGCGCTTCGAATCGATTCGATAGGCGCCGCCTTCCTTCGCGATCGCCGTGACTTCAGCGTGCTCATAGAGACGCGCGCCTTGCCTCGCCGCTGCATTCGCGAGGCCGACGGCGAACTTGCCCATATGCATCTGTCCGCCGTGACGTTGCAACAGCCCGCCGTGAAAGGCATCGGACTGCACTTCATTGCGGACCTGCTCGCGATCGAGCACATCGATATCCGGATCGACTTCGCGCCGGATCAACTCGGCGGTCTTCGCGATATGTTCGAGATGATGCGGCTTCGCGGCGAGCTTCAGCTTGCCCGACGCGAGATAGTCGCAATCGATGTTTTCTTCGCGGATCAAACGTTCGACCGTGCTCACCGCCGCCGCATACGCGCGATAACAGCCTTGCGCGCGCTCCGCGCCGAGTTGCGAGCGCAGCGCCGCATAATCCTGCGCGACGCCCGTATTGCATTGACCGCCGTTGCGTCCCGACGCGCCGCCGCCCATGCGCCCGGCATCGAGCACGACGACCGACGCGCCGCGCTTCGCCAACGCGAGCGCCGCCGACAAACCGGTGAACCCGCCGCCGATCACGGCGACATCGGCCTGGCCATCCGCCGGGCCTTCGCACGTCGAGATGATCGAAGGCGCGGTATCGAGCCAGTAGGAGTCGAGTTTCATCGGCATTGCTCGCGTGAAGTGGCTTCGATTACAGACCGAGTTGACCGGCGAGATCGCCGATGGTGTCCACTTCGTAATACTCGTAGTACGGCGTGCCCGGCTCGTGGCCGCGCTTCACGAACGCCTTGTGCTTGATGCCCATGTCGTGCGCGGTCATCAGGTCGTAGCGCAGGCTCGACGACACATGCAGCACGTCTTCCGGATTGCAGTTCAATTGATCGAACATGTACTCGAAGCCCTGCATGCGCGGCTTGTACGACTGCGCCTGCTGCGCCGTGAACACGCGATGAAACGGCGCGCCGAGCTTGTCGACGTTGCTCTGAATCTGATCGTCCGATGCGTTCGACAGAATCACGAGCTTGTACTTCTTCGCGAGACGCGAGAGACCTTCCGGCACATCCGGATGCGGGCCCCACGTCGGCACGGCGAGGTAGTATTTTTCGGCTTCGGCTTCGTTGAATTCGACGTTCATGCGCTCGCACGCGCGGCGCACCGAATTGACGATCACGTCGCGATACGGCTTCCACGCGCCGAGCACTTCGTCGCGGCGATAGCCCGCGAAGAACTTGACGAATTGTTCGAGGTCGTCGCCCTGCAGGCGGTCTGCGTACATCTCGCGGGTCATGTCGGCCATGCGGAATTTCGTCAGCGTGCCGTAGCAGTCGAACGTGATGTACTTCGGCTCGAAATCGATCATGATGTCAGTCCTGTCGTGTGTTGGTTGAAACAAGAAACAGCGAAGTGTCGAGAAAATTTAAACAAGGCAAAAATGACTGATGGCGTTGAATGCGTGCCTCGCGACGATACAAGTCATGCGTTTTGAGGCGTCGCCACAGCAGAAAATGCGGCGCACGTTTGGAACGATCGTGCGCTTCAGACTTCCGTATCGATGAGCACGCTCTTGAAGCGCAGATTCGCTTCGTAAGCCTGCCGTCCGAGATCCTTGCCAATGCCAGAGCGCTTGTAGCCGCCCGTCGGAATCACGAAATCGCTGGTACGTCCATAGCGATTCACCCATACCGTGCCCGCTTCGATGCCGCGTACCATGCGCAACGCGCGACCGATGTCCGCGGTATGCACGCCCGCAGCAAGGCCGTAGTCCGGATGCGCTGCGAGTTCCAACGCTTCTTCTTCGGTGTCGAACGACTGCACGGTGAGCACCGGGCCGAAGATTTCATTGCGCACGGCGTCGCTCTCCTGCGTGACGTCGCACAGCAACGTTGGCGAATAGAACGCGCCGGGCGTCGCGGCATCGGCACGCTTTCCGCCGCAACGCATGGTCGCGCCGTTCGCGATGCTGCGCTGAACGATCGCATCGATGCGCTGCGCCTGCGGCTCCGAAATGATCGGCGGCAAGGTCGTGCCCGCAGCCCAGGTCGCGCCCGCTTTCAGTTCGCCGAATGCTTGCGCGATGCGATCCGTCAGTTCTTCGGCGATGCCGCGCTGCACGAGCAGCCTCGATCCCGCGACGCACACTTGCCCCGCATTCCCCGTGATCGCGCCCGCGATGCGACGTGCGACCTCATCGATGCGCGGTGCGTCGGCGAACACGATCTGCGGGCTCTTGCCGCCCAGTTCCAGCGTGACCGGCTTCGTGCCGCTTTGCGCGCATGCGGCCATGATCGCGGCGCCGGTGTGCGTCGATCCGGTGAACGTCACTTTGCCGATGCGGGGATGACGCACGAGCGCATCGCCGGTGGTGCGGCCATCGCCCTGAACGACGTTGAAGATGCCCGGCGGCACGCCCGCTTCGAGCGCGAGCTCGGCGAGACGCAACGCGCTGAACGGCGTCATCTCCGAAGGCTTCAGCACGACCGCGTTGCCCGCCGCGAGCGCGGGCGCGGTCTTCCATATGCCCATCACGAGCGGAAAGTTCCACGGAGCAATCGCGCCGATCACGCCATACGGCTCCGCGATCGTCATGCCGAGATGTCGATGATCCGTTGCCGCAACATCGCCGCCGATCTTGTCGGCAAGCTCCGCATAGAAGCGGATGCTCTCGGCGGTGAACGGCACGTCCCAGTTGTATGCGTCGCGCACCGGCCGCGTCGAGCCGATCGCTTCGAGCGGCGCGAGATTCGCAGCGTCGGCAGCGACGAGACCGGCGAACCTGCGCAGCCCGCGTGCGCGCTCGCGTGGCGCGCGGCGGGCCCAGTCGCTCTTTTTGAACGCGCTGTAGGCGTTCTGCACGGCGTAGTCGATCATCGCGTCATCGGCGACGGGCACCGAGGCATACGCGACGCCATCCGACGGACGCGTTACCTCGATACGCGACGCGCCCGCATCGATCAGTTCGCCGCCGATGAAGTGCCCGCTTCTGATGACGATGCTGGCAGGATCGAACCGGTCCATATGCGTGAGTCCTCCTCGGCATGTTGCGTTGACATGACTCCATCGTAGGGCCAGCGCGCCGGCATATTTCGCCGACAAAATTGCCGATTCAGCACAGCGCGCGCGTTCTTGCCGCGATAACCTGCGGTTTTGCGTTGCACCACGCGGCGGAATCTCGGGCCGTGCGGGACAGGAAGATCGTCCTAGCCATGCGCGCTGCGCGGTGTCAAAGTCACGGTAAATGTCTTCAAACTGAGGAGGCCGCGTGCCTGACTCGAACAATAACGAAGTGGTCGAATACCGGGCTTTCACGCTCGACGACCTTCCTGCAGCGCACGCGTTGTCCGCGTCCGTGAAATGGCGGCATCGCGCGGACGATTGGCGTTTCGCGGCGCGTATCGGCAGCGGCTTCGCGGCGGTCGATCAGAACGGTGCGCTCGTCGGTACGGCGCTCGCGTTCCAGTTCGGCGCGGATGCGGCGACGCTCGGCATGTTCATCGTGTCGCCGGAACATCAGCGGCGCGGCATCGGGCGCGGACTGCTCGACCGCCTGCGTGCGAAGCTCGGTCCGCGCATGCTGCTGATCCACGCATCGAACGAAGGCAAACCGCTTTGCGTGGAACGCGGCTTCGAAACCATCGACACCATTCATCAACATCAGGGCGCGGCCTTTCAGCCGCCGCTCGTTTCGCTGCCGCCGGGCGAACGGCTCCGTCCGATCGGCGCGAAGGATACGCCGCGTCTTGCCGCGCTGGCATCGCGCGCAAGCGGGCTGGATCGCACGGAACTCATGCCGCAATTGCTCGATGTCGCGAGCGGCATCGCACTCGATCGCGATGGCGAACTGATCGGCTTCGCGCTCTTCCGACGTTTCGGCGATGGTCACGTGATCGGCCCGGTCGTCGCGCCCGAGTCGGCGGACCAGAACCGCGCCAAAGCGCTGATCAGCTATTGGCTCGCGCTGAACGCGGGCATGTTCGTGCGCATCGATACGCCCTTGCGTTACGGCCTTTCCTCGTGGCTGGAAGGACTCGGCCTGCCGCTCGTCGATACCATCGAGCAGATGGCGCTCAACGGCAAGCCATCCACCGATGCGACGTTCACGCAATTTGCGCTGACGAGCCAGGCCGTGTGGTAATCGATCGTCACGCCTTCGCGAGCCACGCGAACTCCGCGAACCGATAGCCCATCACGCGTCCTGACGGCGTCCCCTTCAAGCCGCGCAAGTTCGAGCTTTGCGCGTCGATGAAGTTGATGAAGGCCGGAATCACGAGACTGTTCTTCTCGTAGACGATGGTCTGCATGTCGCCGTACATCTGCTTGCGCTTCGCTTCGTCGCGTTCGCGGCGCGCCTGTATCAACAGTTGATCGAACTGCTCGTTCTTCCAGCCGGACTCGTTCCAGTTCGCGTTCGAGCGAAAGAACTGCGTGTACAGCAGATCGAGCGTCGGGCGCGGCAGGATCGAGCCGTAGGTCATCGGATACTTCATCCAGTAGGTCGTCCAGTAACCATCGGCGGGCACGCGGCGCACGTTGATGTCGACGCCCGCCTGTTTCGCCGCCTGCTGGATCAGCATCGCGGAATCGAGCGCGGTCTCGACGGATGGCGGCGCGATGATCTCCGCACGCGCGCCCGGCGTGCCGGCCTTCTTGAAGTGGAACTGCGCCTTGTCCGGATCGAACGTGCGCTGAGGCAATCCCTTCATGAAGTATGGATGCCACTCGGGCACCGGATGATCGTTCGCGAGCGTGCCGTGTCCGCGCAACATCACGTTCACGATGCGCTGGCGATCATGCAGATACTTGATGCCTTCGTTGAAGTCCGCGCTCTTCGTCGGCAGCATGTCCTGCCGCAGCGCGAGATCGGAATAGAGTTGCGACGGACTTTCGAGCACGGTCACCTTGCCGGTCTGCTTCACGCGGTCGACATCGCGCGCGGGCAGTGGCGAGATGAGCTGCACATCGCCCGCGAGCAGCGCATTGGTGCGCGCTGCATCATCGCCGATGCCGATGATCTCCACCTCATCCAGATACGGACGCCCCGGCTTCCAGAAGTTCGCATTGCGCGCGCCGATGCAGCGTTGCGCCGGCGTGAACTCCTTGCATGTGAACGGTCCCGTGCCGTTGCCCTTCGAAAAATCGGTCGTGTTCGCGGCGACAATCACGAGATGCGGAATCGCGAGCAGCGCGGGAAGATCGACGTTCGGCTCGGTCAGCGTGATCTCGACTTTCAACGGTCCCGCCGCCTTCACCGAGCTGATGCCATCCGCTATCGATTTCGCTTTCGAGCCGGTCGCCGGGTCCTTGTGGCGCATCAACGAGAACACGACATCGTCGGATGTCAGCGGCTTGCCGTCGTGGAAATGCACGTTGGGCCGCAGTGTGACGGTCCATGTCGTGAAGTCGTCCGATTCGAGCTTCTCCGCGAGCGCGTTCTGCGTCTTGAAGTCGGCGTCGAGTTCGGTGAGGCCGCTATAGAACATGTACGCGCGAGCGTAATCGCCGGTATGCGTTCCCTTCGCGGGATCGAGCGAGTCCATCAGCGACTGATTCGCGAGCGCCACGCGGATGCGTCCGCCGCGTTGCGGCGCGGGCTCGTTCGCGGCGAATGCAAGCGACGATGCGCCCGGCAAGATCAGCGTCGCCGCACCCGCCGCGGCAAGCGTTTTGATCGCCTTGCGGCGGCTCGGATCGGCAACTACGAAGTCCTTCGGCAATGTCATGTGAGCCTCGCTCGTTCATTGTCGTTTCAACGGATGAGATGCAACCTGCCTTCACAGCGCCATGCAAAGCCGATAGGCGTCATAGATGGCCGTATGGATATCGCGCGACGCGCTGGCATCGCCGATGCGGTACAAGTGGAACTGTCCTTCCTCGCGTTCCTTCGCTTCGGGTTGCGGCTTGCCTGTCGCGAATGCTTCGAGATCGGTGTAGCCGTCATTGGCCGAATACATGCGCGCCGCTTCGAAGAGATCCTCGACCGCGAGCATGCCGCGCTCGACCACGACATGCTCCGCTTCCATCTCGACGAGCTCGTTCGTCAGATGATGACGGAACACGGCGCGGCGCTTGCCGCCATCGGTCGCGCTCACTTCGATCAATTCGATGTTCGTGCGGACCGGCACATCCCAGCGCGCGATATTGCGCATCCAGACCTGATCGTCGCCGCGTCCGCCGGTTTCCTGCGCGGGCACGCCGTCGATGAGCGCGAGCGATACAGCAAGGCCCGCATCGACATAACGCTCGGCGCAGAGATACGCGTTATGCCGGCCCGTGCCGTCGTAGACGAGCACGCTGCCTTCGCGCGGCGGCGTTTCGGTGAGCGCATCGAAGACGGACTTGCAGAGCTCGCCGCCCGGCAACGCATCGAGATTCGGCAGGCCGCCCGTCGCGACGATGACCACATCCGCGCCATGATCGAGCACGTCGCTCAACTCGGCGTAGTGGTTGTAGCGCACATCGACAGCGAGCTTGTCGAGTTGCGCCACGCGCCAGTCGACGATGCCGATAAGATCGCGCCGCCAGCTTCCCGTCGCCGCGAGCAACATCTGTCCGCCCGCCTCCGAGTTCGCCTCGAGCACGGTGACGTCATGGCCGCGCGTCGCGCAGATGCGCGCGGCTTCGAGGCCCGCAGGTCCCGCGCCGACGATGAGCACGCGCTTCTTCTGCGCGGCCTCCGGTATGTCATGCGTGAGATACGTCTCGCGCGATGTCGCCGGGTTATGAATGCACGTCGCGCGAAAGTTGCGGCAGAACGATGCGCCGACGCACGGCCTCGCTTCATCCTCCTTGCCTGCTTCGACGAGCTTCACGAGATGCGGCTCCGCGATATGCGCGCGCGTCATGCCGACCATGTCGAGCAGACCTTCGCGTATCGCATAACGCGCCGTGGCGAGATCGGCGATCTTCGCTGCGTGGAAGACGGGCAGATCGACCGCGCGCTTGAACGCGGCCGCTTTGGGCAGCCACGGTGCAGACGGCACGAACATGCCCGGCATCGAGTTGACCGCGAGCGACATCTTCGTGTCCATGCGCCCGAACGTGACGTTGAAGAAATCGAACAGACCCGTGCTCTGCAGGATGCGCGACATCTCCAGCCCTTCCTCGAAGCTGCATCCGTCTTCGAGCGCGAAGCGAAAGCCGACGATGAAATCGTCGCCCACCTGCTTGCGTATTTCTTCGTGAACCTCGATTGCGAAGCGCACGCGATTCGCCGTCGAACCGCCGTATTTATCGGTGCGCAGGTTCACGGTCGGGTCCATGAACTGGCCGATGAGATGCCCGCCCGCATGCGTTTCGATGCCGTCCAGACCGCCATCGCGGCAGCGCTTCGCCGCAAGGCCGAAGTCGCGGATCACGCGTTTGATGTCGGCATCGTGGATAGCCTGCGGCATCGCCCGATGCAGCGTTTCGCGCACGGCCGATGGCGCGATCATCGGCAGCCACGGTTCCGTGTATGCATCGCCGCGCCGCCCGAGATGTGTGATCTGGCACATGAGCGCTGCGCCGTGCGTATGGACGCGATCGGAAAAGCGCCGCAGATGCGGCACCACGGCATCGGTCGAGACGTTGATCTGCTGGAACGTATTGGGACTGTCGAGACTGACGTTCGACGAGCCGCCGAACATCGTCAGCGCGATACCCCCTTTCGCCTTTTCCTCGTGATACCGTTGATAAACCTCCTGAGGGAATTCATCACGCGTGAGACGGCTCGCGTGACTCGTGCTCATCACACGGTTTCTGAGTACGAGATGCCTGAGGGCAAAGGGCTGAAGCAACGGGTCCGACGAAGCAGTGGTCATGGCCTGCGAGAAGAAGTAAGCGTCGGACTCAAGGTAAGGAGGTCAATATGCGCCGTCAAATTACAAATGGATGCACGCCCCTTAACATGGTGTTGTATGAGTCTGCGACTTCCGTCCCTTCAGGCACTGCTCGTCTTCGAAACATCCGCGCGGCTCTTGAGCTTCACCAAGGCGGCCGGCGAACTCAACGTGACGCCCGTCGCCGTGAGCCGCATGGTGGCGCGTCTCGAAGACGCGCTCGGCTTCAGGCTCTTCGATCGCACGAAGCTAGGGCTTACCCTGACCGATCGCGGCGCAACATTGCAGCGCGCCGTTGCATCGGGTTTCGGGCAGATCGGCGATACCATCGATGAACTCAAGCGCGATCATGCGCAAGGCGAGATCGTCACGCTGTCGCTCGCGAGCGGCTTCGCCGCGTTGTGGCTCTTGCCGCGTTATGCGGGGTTTCGCCGCGCGTTTCCTTCCATCAATCTGCGCTTGCAAGTGATGGCCGGGCGGCTCTACGGACCGCTCGAAGATGCGGACCTCGGCATCCGGCTGCATGGTCCGGGTTCGGAGAAGGAACCGCTTCTTCTTTGTCCGGAGATCATCGTTCCTGTCTGTAGTCCGAACTATCTCGCCGAATTCGGCCCGCTCGATACGCCGGCGAGCATCGAAGGTCACGCCTATATTCATCTCGACGTGACCACGCTTTCCTGGGCGGATTTTCATCGTGCGACGGGGCTGTCCGACAAGGGCATCGGCGAAGCGGTGCATCACACCGATCCCGGACTCGCCGTGCAATGCGCGATGCTCGGACAAGGCGTCGTGCTCGGCTGGCTGCTCGCGATCGCGGCGCCGTTGAACGAGGGCAAGGTCATTCCCGCGTGGGACCGATACATCGAAACGGGCTGCAATTACGTGCTCGAACATCGCTCGTCGAATCCGTCGGAAAGCACCCGCGCGGTGGCGCAATGGCTCATCGACGAAATGAGGAAGGAACTCGACGATGCGCGTCGCGTGCTCGCGCCGCTGAAAGCGGTGCCCAAGCACCGCGCCGATCACGCAAGCATGGCTCGATCACCTTCCTGAGGGCGCGGACACCGAACGCTCGCGCTGCCAGCAGCGCAGGCCGAAAAACGGCACGACGCCATAAGCGTGATCGAGCATGTCCGATAGCAACGCCTCGTAGCGCTCCCAGCGAATCTCGTCGATGAACACGCAGATCTCCAGTGCCACGACCGCCGTCGTGGACTGGACGTGGCGAATCACGAGCGGCATGTCGCGACGCACGGCCGGGTGCGCGCGCAAATATCCGCTGAGATAGTGCCGATACAAACCGAGGTTCGTGCGGCGCTCGCCTTCGACGGTCACGAGCGGCTGTTCTATCGCTGCGTGCAATTGCGCGAGCAACGCGTCGTCGGGATAGCGGATCGTGTCCACGTCGAAGTGAATCGCATGCCGCAAGCGTCGCGCGCCCGACGCGACCATGCCGCGCCAGTTCTTCACGCTGTTCGTCAGCAGCAGTTGGCTGGGCAACATGACGACGGTGTTGTCGAAGTTGCGCACCTTGATCGTGTTCAAGGCAATATCGATGACGATGCCATCGGCTACATATCCGGGCACTTCGATCCAGTCGCCCACGCGCAGCATGTCGTACGCGGCGAGCTGGATGCTGGCGACGAAGCCGAGCAGCGAGTCGCGAAAAATGATGATGAGCAGCGCCGTGATCGCGGAGAGACCGGTGAGCAGATAAACGGGCGAACGCTCGAGCAGCAGCGAAACGACCGCGATGAGCGCGACGAGATACACGACGATCGTGGCGATCTGCAGAAAGCTCTTGATGGGCCGCTCGCTCGCCGAAGGAAAGTGGCTATAGCGCTCGTCGATGCTGTCGCGCAATGCAAGCGCCGCGCGCACCATCGTGTAGACCATGTAGCAGGCCGCGAGTATGGCGAGCGGCTTGCCGAGCGCCGGGATCACCGGAAACGTGAGCCCCGTGAGCAACGGCGCCGCGGCATAGACGATAGCGGCAGGCACGAGCGGCGCAAGCCGATGAAACACGCGATGTCGCTCCGCCGCGATCAGCCACTTGCGCCCTTCCTTGCGTGCGAGCCGGTTGACGATCACGAGCATGATCCAGCGCGTCAGGTAGTAGCAGATGACGCTCGCGAGGAAAATCGCCAGCAGCATGGCGATCACGAGAAGCGTCGCGATGAGCCAGCTATCGGTGGCGACGTTGACTTGCCAGTCGGGTCCCACTTCGAAACGCAAGCTGTTGCCGAACATGGACGCTCCCGTATGGGCGAACCGATGTGATTATTCAGGCGAATCCGACGAGACCGTTGCTTTGCCGAATATTGTAGTAGCGTCGCGACGATGCACGCGATGATCGAAGCCCTTCGCATTTCCCGATTTTCCCGCTACAATTCGGTCCCCTTGCCCAGGTGGCGGAATTGGTAGACGCACTATCTTGAGGGGGTAGCGCCGCGAGGCGTTCGGGTTCGAGTCCCGACCTGGGCACCAGTTGCATCCGCAACGACTTCTGTTTTCTTCTCTCTGCGCGTCGAACGCAGCTTGTGCGTTTCCGGCGGCGCAGTCAGGCCCGCGACGGCCGCTCCCGACTGAATCAAGAATTCCCTGAACGCATTGGCGACCTGAGGCAGGCGTCGCTCCGACATATGCACGACATGCCAAGCGCGCTCGATCGGCGTCGAAGGCACGGGAAGCGTCGCGAGCAAGCCCGCCTGCATTTCGAGCGCGCACGCGTGCAGCGAAAGAAACGCCACGCCGAGTCCCGCTTCGACGAGCTGCTTGATCGCTTCATTGCTCGATAACTCGGACGCGGCATGCAGCTTCAGACCCGCTTCCTTGAACAGCCCTTCGATCGCGACGCGCGTGCCCGAGCCGCGCTCTCTGACAAGCAGATTCGCCGATTCGAGATCGGTCAGACGCAGGCGCTTCGCGCGCATCAGCGGATGCGAAGGCGCGGCGACGAACGCCATCGGATGCTTCGCGAATGCGGCGGCGCTCGTGCGCAGTTCGCGCGGCTGCCGTCCCATGATCGCGAGATCGATTTCATTCGTCGCGAGCATGCGGACGATGTCATCGCGATTGCCGATGCGAAACTGCAGCTTCACGCCGGGCCGCTCTTTCGTGAAGCGCACGAGCAGCGGCGGCACGAGATATTCCGCCGTCGTGATCGCACCGATGCGCAACGTGCCGCCCAGTTCGCCGCGCAACGCCGCCACTTCTTCGCCCGCTTCGTTCCAAAGGCTCAGGATTTCGTTCGCGTAACGCGCCATTACTTCGCCCGCAGCCGTGAGCTGCACTTCGCGGCCGACGCGGCGCAAAAGCGGCGTGCCCGCGGCTTCGCCGAGCAACGAGATTTGCAACGAGACCGCCGGCTGCGTGAGATGCAGTTCATCGGCGGCGCCCGAGATGCTGCCCACGCGCGCGACGGTCTGCAGCGTGCGCAACTGACGGAAGGTCGTGGTCTTTAACATTAGTGAAAACTTATGAGTCGGCGATAAATACTAAATAGCGCATATGTTTTCGGGACCTTATATTTTTTCCAACGAGGTCGTCAAGCATCCACACAGCACTTCCGGGAGAGCCATGATGTTGAATCCTTACGCGCA
>Ga0182735_1000980_pt1 | contig 20238 bp, 18 predicted proteins | sample eDN5th30CKraftMG_FD_128524 | JGI IMG/M metagenome (GOLD analysis project Ga0182735, IMG submission 128524) | Enriched Miracle-Growth compost microbial communities from Emeryville, California, USA - eDNA 5th pass 30_C Kraft MG (version 2) (version 2) ...
CCCGAGCGCGAGCCGATCCGCATCGACACCCGCGACCCGCGCACGCGCTCGTTCGGCAACATCACGCAAGAGCACATGAACCCGGGCCGACAGTCGCAGGAGCTGCTGGCGGTCTCCGCGAGCATGCGAACGGCGCTGCTCGTGTACAGCGGCATCACGCTCAAGATGATGGTCGACTCCGACCTGGGCGCCACGCTCGGCACCCTGTTCATGGTCCGGTACGACCCCGACGGCAAGGCCGGCCCCCACGATCACCCGCTCGAGGAGGCCTACCTCATCACGGAGGGCGAGGTTCGCGCGATGTTCGACGGCGAGGAGTTCCTCCTCACCGAGGGCGACATCGCCTGGGCGGCGGTGGGCTGCGTGCATTCGTTCGAGGCGACCGGCGCAGAGGTGCAGTGGCTGGAGACCCAGGCGCCGCAGATGCCTCCCCGGCATGCGTACCGCTTCGTGCGCGATTGGCAGTATCTGGAAGAACGTCTCAAGGAGGAAATGTGACCGGACGCACCGTTCTCGTGGCCGGAGGCTCATCCGGCATCGGGCTCGAACTGGCGAAGGACCTCGTCGCAGGCGGCGACAGGGTCGTGCTCACGAGCCGGAGCCGGGAGAAGGCGGAGGAGGTCGCGGCCGAGCTCGGCGACGGTGTCACCGGCATCGCGCTCGACGTGTCGGAGCCCGAGGGCATCGCCGACCAGCTGCGCGGCGTCGGGCGACTGGACGGCGTCGTGATGGTCGCGATCGAGCGGGATGCCAACAGCATCCGCGAATACGACATCGCGCGCGCTCGCCGCCTCGTCACGCTCAAGCTCGTCGGCTACGCCGAGACGGTGCACACCCTCCTCGACCGCCTCGAGCCGTCGGTGGACACCGGCATCGTCCTGTTCGGCGGGCGCGCGAAGGACGCCCCGTACCCGGGCTCCACGACGGTGTCGACGATCAACGGCGGCGTCGACGGCCTCATGAACACCCTCGCGCTCGAGCTCGCCCCCATCCGCGTCAACTCGCTGCATCCGGGCATCATCGGCGACAGCCCGTTCTGGGCGGCGAAGCCCGAGAGCGTGCTGCACGGGTACGAGAGCCGCACGCCCGGGGGCGCGCTGGCGACGATGGCGGACATCGTCGACGCCGCGAAGTTCCTGCTGTTCAACAGGGGCGTCTCCGCCCACAGCCTCAACGTCGACCGCGGCTGGCGCATCAGCTGAGCCCCGGACGGCCACGATCACACGACACGACTAGGAAGGCCACATCATGAGCATCGCCACACGCGGAACGATGGGCGTCGACTGGGAGGCCCGCGTCGACTTCGAGCGTCTCCGCGACGCGCGGCTGGCGCGGCTCCACGCCGAGCTGGAGCGCTCGTCGCTCGGCGCCGTGCTCGCGTTCGACTTCTCCAACATCCGATACGCCTCGGCCACCCACATCGGCACCTGGGCGATGGACAAGCTCATCCGCTTCTGTCTCGTCACCCGCAAGACCGATCCGATCGTGTGGGACTTCGGGTCGGCCGCCAAGCATCACGCGCTGCTGAACCCGTGGCTGCACGAGACGCACATGGAGGCCGACGCCGACCCGCACGCACCGCACCATGGCGCCACCCGGCCGCGGCAGGAGTCCGGTGCGCGCGCCGGCATCTCGACGCTGCGCGGCGCGTTCCCGCCCGACGCGGGGATCGCCGAGGAGGTCGCCCGCAAGATCAAGCGCGAGCTGGAGCGGTTCGGCCTCGCGAACGAGCCGCTCGGCGTCGACGTCGTCGAGCTGCCCATTCTCTTCGCCCTGCAGCGCGAGGGCATCGAGGTCGTCGATGGGCAGCAGGTGTTCATGGAGGCGCGGCGCATCAAGACGGAGGACGAGATCACGCTGCTCACGACGGCCGCCTCGATGGTGGATGCCGCGTACGACGAGCTGTACGAGTTCCTGCGCCCCGGCGTGCGCGAGAACCAGTGCGTGGGGCTGGTGGCCAAGTCGCTCTACGACCAGGGGTCGGAGTACGTGGAGGGCGTCAACGCGATCTCGGGCGAGCGGTGCGCGCCCCACCCGCACGTGTACTCCGATCGCGCCGTGCGCCCGGGCGATCCGGCGTTCTTCGACATCCTTCACTCGTACAACGGCTACCGCACGTGCTACTACCGCACGTTCGCCGTCGGCTCGGCGAGCCCCGCACAGCGCGACGCCTACAAGCGGTGCCGCGAGTACATGGACGTCGCGATCGCCGCCGTCAAGCCCGGCGCGACGACCGCCGACATCGTCCAGCTGTGGCCGAAGGCGGAGGAGTTCGGCTTCCCGGACGAGGAAGCCGCTTTCGCCCTGCAGTACGGGCACGGCGTCGGACTGTCCATCTGGGAGAAGCCGATCTTCTCGCGGCTGACCTCGCTGGAGCACCCTGAGGTGCTCGAGGAGGGAATGGTGTTCGCACTCGAGACGTACTGGCCGGCGGCCGACGGCTGGGGTGCGGCGCGCATCGAGGAGGAGGTCGTCGTGACCGCCGACGGGTGCGAAGTGATCACGAAGTTCCCGGCCGAGGAGCTGCTGGTCGCCGGCGGCGGACGCTACTTCACGGTCAACGGTCCGCTTCCCGGCATCCGCGACTCCCAGTCCCACCTGAACACGCCCGAAGGGCGAGGTGAGAAGTCCGTCTGACCGCACAGTGGGCACGCGCCGGGCGGTGTCGCCCGGCGTCGTGCTCCCGCTGGTCATCTTCTGGTCGACGCTCGACCGGTCGCTGATCCTGCCGCTCGTGCCGGCCATCGCGCGCGACCTCGATGCGCCCGTCGCACTGGCGGCGACCGCGATCACGTCGCACGCCATCGCGTACGCCGTGCTCCAGCTGCTGTGGGGTCCGCTGTCGACGCGCTGGGGAAGGATCCCCGTGCTCGTGCTGACGACGGCGCTCGCCGCTCTCGCGTGCGCAGCGTCGGCGCTGGCGGGCGACATCACGATGCTCCTCATCGCGCGCACGGTGTCGGGAGGGGCTTTCGCCGCGACCTTCGCGGCCGTGCTGACGTACTTCGGGGACACGCTCCCGCTCGCCGACCGGCCCGCCGTCATGTCGAACCTCGCGACGGCGACGGCCCTCGGCCTGGCAGGCGGGACCCTCGTGTCGGGCGCCGTCGTCGAACTCATCGGCTGGCGAGCAGTGTTCGGCGCCTACGCCGTGGTGACGGCGGTGTTCGTCCCGCTGCTGGCGAGTCTGCGCGAGCCTCCCCGCACCGACACTGCGCCGCTGCGGGAGCAGGTCATCACGCTGCTGCGGGCGCGGTGGGCACTCGCGATCTGTGTGCTCACGCTCGTCGAGGGCGTGCTGCTGATCGGGCTGTACAACGTGCTGCCGCTGACTCTGCAGTCTGTCGGCGGCGACGCCTTCACGGCGGGAGCGGTGACAGCGGCCTTCGGCGTGGCGGTGGTCGCCGTCAGCCAGCTGATGAAGCTCTTCGTCGCGCGCGTGCCGCCGTGGCTCTTCATCGCCGTCGGGGGAGCGCTCGCCGTGGTCGCGATGACGGTGCTCGCGGCGGTCGTCTCTCCCGTGTCGGTCCTCGTCGCGGCCACGCTCATGGGCTCGGGCTGGGCGCTCGCGCACACCACGCTCCAGACCTGGATGACGGATGCCGCGGCCTCATCGCGGGCGCTCGGCATGACGCTGTTCTCGATCTCGCTCATGATGGGCGGCGCCGTCGGGTCGGCGATCGGCGCGGCGGCGGTCACGTCGCACGCCGTGGGCCCGCTGTTCGCCCTTGCCGCGGCGGTCGCGGCGGCGTTCGCGGCGGCAGGGGCCGTCCTGCGACGACGGTACCGCGAGGTCGGCCGCTGACGGACACGGTGTGCGCGTCGATCGCACACAGTGTGCACTGAAAGTTATACGAAGTGTGCAGTGACACTTGACATAGCGTTCACAACGCTGTTTCACTGTGGATGTCTCCTGGTGACTCCCCGATGATGTGGAAGGTTGCAGCCCGGTGTTCGAACCCGTATTCCTCGCGCAGCAGATCCTGAACGGACTCAGCTTCGGCGCTCTGCTGTTCCTGCTGGCCAGCGGCCTCACGCTCGTGTTCGGCCTCATGCGGATCGTCAACATGGCCCACGGCGCGTTTTACATGCTCGGCGGCTACATCGGCGTCGTGATCGCGACGCTCACGGGCAACCTGCTCGTCGCAGTCATCGCCGCCATCGCCGCCGTCGCCATCACCGCCTTCCTCGTCGAAGTCGTGCTGCTGCGCTTCGTGCGCGGGCAGGAGATGCCCGAGGTGCTGCTGACGATCGGCGTCTCCTTCGTCATCGCCGACCTCTGTCTCGCCGTGTTCGGGGGAGACCCGCAGAACCTCCCCAACACCGTCCGCATCCCGGGCGCTCTCGTCCTCGGCGGCTTCGCGTACCCGTGGTACCGCATCTTCGTCATCGCCCTGGCGATCGTCATCGGCGTCGCCCTCGCCCTCGTCCAGACGCGCACCCGGGTCGGCGCCGTCGTCCGCGCAGGCGTCGACGACCGCGAGATGATCACCGCGATGGGCGTCAACATCCGCTGGGTGTTCACGGGCATGTTCGTGGTGGGCGCCGCCCTCGCCGCCATCGGCGGCACGATCGGCGCGGGCATGCAGAGCATCCTCCCCGGCATCCAGAACGAAGTGCTGCTCTACGCCCTCGTCGTCATCATCATCGGAGGACTCGGCAGCGTTCCCGGCGCCGCCGTGGGCAGCGCGCTGATCGGCCTGATCGATGCGTTCGCCAAGGCGTGGATCCCGGAGCTGGCGTACTTCACGATCTTCCTGCCGATGGCCCTCGTCCTCGTCTTCCGCCCGACAGGCCTGTTCGGAAAGGCTGCCTGATGAGCAACCGCATCGTCGAAACCCGCACCGTCCGCACGTTCGGGACGCCGCGCCGCGACCGCGTGCAGCAGCTGAACCTCACGCTGCTGGCCGCGCTCCTCGTGGTCGCGATCGCGCTGCCGTACCTGGGCGCGTCGAGCTTCATCGTCTCGCTCGTCTCGACCATCCTCATCGCGGCGACCCTCGCGTCGAGCGTCAACTTCCTCGCCGGCAACGGCGGAATGGTCTCGCTCGGTCACGCAGGGATAGCCGCGGCATCCGCGTACGGAGCCGGCTGGGCCTCGCGCCAGGGCTTCGACCCTGGAATGCAGGTCGTGTTCGCCCTCGGGATGACCCTGCTCGTCTCGCTCGTCTACGGCCTGCTGTCGATGCGCACGAGCGGCATCTACTTCCTCATGGTGACCTTGGCGGTCGGCATGCTCATCTACGGCCTCGCGTTCCGGCTCTCGTCGGTGACAGGCGGGGAGAACGGCATCTCGGGCATCGCGCGCCCCGAGTGGATGTCGTCGTACTGGATGTTCTACTACGTCGTGCTCGGGGCATTCGTGCTGGCGACCGCAGCCCTGTGGGTCGTCGGAGACTCGCCGTTCGGCGCGAGCCTCCGCGGCATCCGCGACAGCGAGAGCCGCATGCGCAGCCTCGGCTACAGCGTGCGCTCGTACAAGCTCGGCGCGTTCATGGTCTCGGGCACGATCGCCGGCCTGGCCGGCCTGCTGTCGGTGTGGCACACGCACTTCGTGAGTCCGTCGACCGCCGGAGTCGACAAGTCGGTGCACCTCATCGTGATGGTGATCCTCGGCGGCATCGGCACACTCCTCGGACCCCTCATCGGCGCCGCGATCGTCGTGCTCGTCGAGAACGTCCTGTCGAGCCACGTCGACCGCTGGCCGACCATCCTCGGCCTCATCTTCATCTTCGTGATCCTCTTCGCCCGCGCGGGGATCGCCGGCAGCACCCGCAAGCTCTTCCGCCGGCTCCGCGCGCGATCGAAGTCGGCGTCCCCACCCGAGGGGGACGCTCCGGACGGCGCCGAAGCCTGACGGAAACCTCCTTGCATCCACCAACGAAAGGACCAGCAATGACGTCAATGAAGACACGCGGTCTCCGGCAGGCGATGGTCGCTGCCGGCCTCGCGGCAGTCACCGCCCTCGCGCTGACCGCCTGCGCCCCTCCCGGAGCAGCCGAGCCCGAGCCGACGTCGTCGGGGGCCGGTGAGACCGGCGGCACCCTGAAGGTCGGCTACATCTCGCCGACGACCGGCAACTTCGCCGTCGCCGGTCAGGAGATGGTCGACGGATGGAACCTCTACTGGGACATCAACGGCGCCGAGGTCAACGGCATCACGATCGAGACGATCGTTGAGGACGACGCCGGAAACCCCGAGACGTCGCTCACGAAGGCGCACAAGCTCGTCGAGCAGGACCAGGTCGACTTCATCGTCGGCCCGCTCATCGCCAACACCGCCCTCGCGGTGGCCGAGTACACGGCGAGCGTCGGCATCCCGAACCTGCACCCGGTGGCCGCGTCTGACGACCTGACGCAGCGCAACTCCAACGACCTCACGGTGCGCACCGGCTCGATGGGCGGCTCGCAGGCCAACTACCCCGGTGGCGAGTGGGCGGCGACGGACGGCGGCTACAAGACGGCCGTCACCCTGTGCGCCGACTACGCGTTCGGCTGGGAGTCGTGCGCGGGCTTCGTGCAGGGCTTCACGCAGAACGGCGGCGAGGTCGTCGAGCAGATCTGGTTCCCCAACACGACTACCGACTTCTCGACCTACGTGTCGCAGATCCAGGCCGCGAACGCGGACCTCGTCTACGTCGCGACGGCCGGCGGTGCGCCCGGGCCCAACTTCCTGAACGCCTACCTCGGCCTCGGCCAGGACCCCGACAAGCTCCTCATGAACTGCTGCGCGCTCGACCAGGGCACGCTGCGCACGATGGGCGAGCAGGTCGTCGGCATCAAGTCGGTGAGCTACTGGGCGGAGGGCCGCGACAGCGAGGCCGTCGCCGAGTTCATCGACGCCTACAAGGAGTTCGCCGACGGCAAGGTCCCGGGCGCATACGTGGCGGGCGGCTACCTGACCGCTTCGCTCGTGGCATCCGTGCTCGACGAGAAGGGACTCGTCACGGGCGAGGACCTCGTGGCCGCCATCACCGAGTACACCTTCACCGACAGCATCTTCGGCAAGGTGTCGTGGGACGAGTACAACAACATGGTCGGCCCCGTGTACGTGCGCGAAGTGACCGCCGGTGACGACGGCAACTTCTACAACACGCCGATCGCGACGATCGAGGATGTCGACCAGTGGCTCGGCCGCACGCCCGAAGAGGCGCTGGCCCTGCCCACGTACTCGCAGAGCTTCCAGGGGCTCGAGTGACGACATCGGCAATGGCGGCGGTCCCGGGCTCGGAAGGGCCCGGGGCCACCGTCCCCGCACTCGCGATCGACGACCTGGGCAAGCGCTTCGGCGGCGTCCAGGCGGTCGACGGCATCTCGCTGCGGCTCGCTCCCGGCGAGCGGATGGGCGTGATCGGACCCAACGGCGCGGGCAAGACGACCCTGTTCAAGATGATCGCCGGCGACGTGACCCCCACGACCGGCACGATCGATCTGTTCGGCCGCGACGTCACGCGGGTCGACACCGAGCGCCGGGCCCGGCTGGGCGTCGGTCGCACGTTCCAGGTGTCGAACCTCTTCCGCGAGATGACCGTGCTCGACAACGTTCGGGTCGCCGCCCGCGGTGGCACGAAGAGGGCACGTGTGTTCTGGCGCGTGCAGACCCTCCGTGACGAGGTGACCGAGAAGGCCATGCACATGCTGGAGGCCGTGGACCTGGGCGCACGGCGCCACGACACGGTCGCCGACCTGTCGCACGGTGAGCAGCGTCAGCTCGAGATCGCGATGGCGCTCGTGACCGATCCGCGCATCCTTCTGCTCGACGAGCCGGCGGCGGGTCTGTCCGCCGTCGAGCGCACGACGCTCCGCGAGCTCATCGAGGAGCTGCCGCGCACGCTGCCCATTCTGCTCATCGAGCACGACATGACGCTGGCGCTGGGCCTCACCGACCGCGTCATGTGCATGGAGAACGGACGCCACGTGGTCACGGGCACGCCCGCGGAGGTGCGCGAGCACCCCACCGTCAAGGAGATCTACCTCGGAAGGCGAGACAAGAAGTGAGCCTGAAGGTCACGGGCCTCGACGTCGGCTATGCGACGGCGCAGGTGCTGCACGACATCACGTTCGAGATCGGCGACGGCGAGAGCGTCGCACTGCTCGGCCGCAACGGCATGGGCAAGACGACGCTCGCGCGCGCCCTGTGCGGGCTGCGGCCGCCGACCGTCTCGAAGGGGGAGATCGTCTTCGACGGGCACGACATCACGAAGATGCCGATCCACCGCATCTCGCGCGCCGGCATCGCACTCGTGCCGCAGGGCCGCCGGGTCTTCGGGTCCCTGACGACCCTCGAGAACCTGACGGTCGTGCCGCAGCGGCGTCGCGCCGAGTCGTCCGACCCGTGGAGCGTCGAGCGTGTCTTCGACTTCTTCCCGCGGCTCGCTGAGCGCTCGACCTCGATGGCGCGCTCGCTGTCAGGCGGCGAGCAGCAGATGCTCGCGATCGGCCGGGCGCTCATGACCAACCCGTCGCTGCTGATCATGGACGAGCCCAGTGAGGGGCTGGCCCCGAGCGTGCTCGACGTCATCCACGACCGTCTCGAAGGCCTGCGCGCCTCGGGGCTGTCGATCCTCATCGCGGAGCAGAACGTCGACCTCGCCCTCGACATCGCCGAGCGTGTGCTCGTGATCGACGACACTCACACGATCGCGTGGTCGGGACCGGCGTCGGAGCTGCGCGATGACAGCGTGCTGCTCGAGCAGTACCTGAGCATCTGAGGTCGCGCCATGGCATCCCCTCACACGGCACTCCCTCTCGTCGACCTCGTGCTGCGCGGTGGACGCATCACGACGTTCGCCGACGCCGACCAGGCCCCTTCCGAGGCGCAGGCGGTCGCGATCGCGGGCGGTCGCATCGTCGCCGTCGGCACCGACCAGCAGCTCGCCCCTTACGCCGACCTCGCCGCCGAGGTGATCGAGCTCGACGGACGTCGCGTCGTCCCCGGCCTCAACGACTCCCACATCCACGCCGTGCGCGGCGGCAACTCCTGGAGCCGCTCCCTGCACTGGGAGTCGGTGCGCTCGGTGGCCGACGCGCTCGCGACAGTGCGCGAGGCCGCTGCGACGCTCGAGCCGGGTGCCTGGATCTCCGTCGTCGGCGGCTGGCATCGGTCGCAGTTCGCCGAGGGCCGCGTGCCGACCCGAGCGGAGCTCGACGCCGCCGCACCCTCCCACCCCGTCTACCTGCAGGAGCTGTACGACCTCGGCATCCTCAACAGCGCCGGCCTCGCCGCCTGTGGTTACACCGACGACACGGAAGACCCCGCCCGCGGCGTCCTCGAGCGCGACGGAGCCGGACGCCTCACCGGGTTCGTCCGCGGCGTCGGCGCCTTCGCCGTGCCGATCGCCAAGGCCCTCCACGCCGACGAGGAACAGGCGCAGGACGGCATCCGCGCCATGTTCGCGGAGTTCGCCCGCCACGGCCTGACCGGCGTCGTCGACGGCGGCGGCCTCCTCGTGACCCCCCGCGACTACGACGCCGTCTCCTCCGTGTGGCGTCAGGGCGGGCTCGACGTCCGCACGCGCCTCTTCTTCTCCGCATGGACCCGTGGCGGCGAGGTCGCCGACATCGACGCGCTCACGTCGCTCGTGCAGCCGGAGTCGGGCGACGGCATGCTGCGGGTGGCGGGCGTCGGCGAGATCCCCCACCTCGGATGCCACGACATGGAGGGGCTCGACCCCTTCGCCGTGCCGGACTCCGCCCACGACGAACTCGTCGAGATCGTGCGGATGTGCGCGAAGCGCGGCTGGCGCATGAGCGTGCACGCCGTGCTCGACGCCACCCTGGGCCGCATCCTCGACGCCTGGGAGCAGGTCGAGGCCGAGACCGGACGCGTCGCCGGACGCGGCTGGTCGATCGTGCACGCCGACGAGGCGAGCCGCGCCAGCCTCGAACGCCTCGCCCGCCTCGGGGCCGGCGTCCTCGTGCAGAATCGCCTCATCCTCAAGGGCGGGGACTACGTCGACAGCGACCTCTGGGGCCACGACGCCACCCGGAACGCACCGCCCCTCGCGACCATGCGCGAACTCGGCATCGTCGTGGGCGCCGGTACCGACGCGACCCGCGCCAACTGGTTCTCGCCGTGGGCGTCGATCTGGTGGCTCGTGACGGGGCAGACCCTCGACGGCCGCGGCCGGCGCAGCCCGGAGCACACGCTCAGCCGGCTCGACGCGCTCGCCGCCTATACGCGTCACGCCGCCTGGTTCACGGGCGAGCAGGGGCACCGCGGACGCATCGCCCCCGGGTACGACGCCGACCTGTGCGTCACATCGGCCGACCCGCTCGACTGCTCCGACGACGAGCTTCGCGACATCCGCAGCGTCCTGACCGTCATGGACGGACGCATCACCCATCGAGCACCGGAGCTCGCCCCCTGAGGGGGGCGGCAGAAGGAGGAGGACAGTGAGTCAGGTTCCCCCGCCCCGTCGCGTCGGCCAGGCCGACATCATCCACCACGAGGGCTACGACACGGGCATCGTGAGCCCGTTCGTCCCGGCGATGCGCGTCGTGTCGCCGGCGCGGCTCGTGTTCATCAGCGGCGTCACCGGCGCCCCGGTGTATCACGACCACCCGCACGTCCCCGAGGTGTTCGACGCGATGCCCATGGATGCCGCCGGCCAGGTCGAGAACGCGTTCGCCCACCTCGACCTCGCGCTGCGGGCCGCGGGATGCGAACGCTCGGACGTCGTCAACATGATCCGCTTCTTCACCGACGTCGAGTCCGACCAGGACGTCGTCAACGCGTTCCAGTCGCGGTGGTTCGGCGGCCACATCCCGACGAGCACCACCGTCGAAGTGACGCGCCTGGCGACCGACCCGCGCCTGCGCTTCGAGTTCCACGTCGTCGCCGCCGCGCCGGCGGAGACCGCCTCCACGGAAGGACGGGCATGAGCGCCCACCACGGCCACTCCCACGCGTCGCGCCGCTTCGAGCGGCCGAGCGACCGCCCTGCGGGCGTCCGCCCGCTCGGCGCCCCCGGCATCATGAGCGTCGACTACGAGCACCGCGTCGACTTCGATCGCCTGCGCGAGTACCGACTCGGCCGGGCGAAGGCGGCGCTCGAGGCGAGCGAGTGCGGGGCGTTCCTGCTGTTCGACTTCTACAACATCCGGTACACGACGCAGACGTGGATCGGCGGCGCGCTCGGCGACAAGATGATCCGCTACGCGCTGCTGATGCGCGGCCACGACCCGATCCTCTGGGACTTCGGCTCGGCGGTGCGTCACCACAAGCTGTACTCCGACTGGGTGCCCGACGAGAACTACCGCGCGGGCTTCCTCGGCTTCAAGGGAGCGGTCGCCCCGGAGGGCGGCGCCGACCTGATGAAGACGGCGGTCGACGAGATCGAGTCGCTCCTGGCCGCGGCCGGCCTGAAGGACGCTCCGCTGGGCGTCGACATCATCGAGCCGCCGTTCCTGTTCGAGCTGCAGCGCCGGGGCATCCGCATCGCCGACGCCCAGCAGAGCATGCTCGACGCGCGCGTCATCAAGAACCAGGACGAGATCATGCTGCTCAACCAGGCGGCGGCCATGGTCGACGGCGTCTATCAGGACATCGCCGAGGCCCTCAAGCCGGGCGTCCGCGAGAACGAGATCGTCGCCCTCGCCAACGCCCGCCTGTACGAGTACGGCAGCGACCAGGTGGAGGCGATCAACTCGATCTCGGGCGAGCGGTGCAACCCGCATCCCCACAACTTCACCGACCGCATCATCCGCCCCGGCGACCAGGCGTTCTTCGACATCATCCACTCGTTCAACGGCTATCGCACCTGCTACTACCGCACGTTCGGCGTCGGCTGGGCGACCCCCAGCCAGCACGACGCGTACAAGCAGGCGCGCGAGTGGATGGATGCCGCGCTCGACGCGCTGCGTCCGGGTGTCGGCACCGACGAGGTGGCGGCCGTGCTCCCGAAGGCCGAGGACTTCGGCTTCGAGAACGAGCTGGCCGCCTTCGGTCTTCAGTTCGCGCACGGCCTGGGGCTCGGGCTCCACGAGCGTCCGATCATCTCGCGACTCAACTCGATGGCCGATCCCGTGGAGCTGAAGGCGGGCATGGTGTTCGCGATGGAGACCTACTGCCCGGCATCCGACGGGTCGTCGGCGGCGCGCATCGAGGAGGAGGTCGTCGTGACCGACTACGGCATCGAGGTGCTCACGAAGTTCCCCGCCCAGGACCTGTTCGTCGCCAACCCGTACTGACCGTCTCGTCGCGCGACGTGGTGCACGGCGCGCGGCAGGCGGCAGAGTAGGGTCGATCACGCGAAAGGAGGCTCATGACCGCTGAACTGGGCGACCGCATCCGCGCGGCGCGCACCGCCCGGGGGCTGAGTCTTCGTGCCACAGCGGCACAGGCCGCCATCTCGCCGAGCCTGCTCTCGCAGGTCGAGACCGGCAAGGTGCAGCCTTCGGTGAGCACCCTGTACGCGATCGTGAGCTGCCTCGGGATCTCGCTCGACGAGGTCATGGGCAACCACCCCGCGGAGGATCCGACGCCGGCGCCGCAGGCGCGCGTTCAGCCCGTGCAGCCGTTCGCAGACGCTCCGCGGATCGTCATGCAGAACGGCGTCACGTGGCGCAGTCTGGCCGTCGGCGGCGACGAGGGCGTCGACGCGGTGCTGGCCACCTATGATCCGGGGGCGGCGAGCTCGCTCGACGAGACACACATGCGTCACATCGGGATCGAGCACGGCGTGATCGTGCGAGGCGAGCTGACGCTCAAGCTCGACTTCGACACATACGTGCTGCGGGCCGGCGACTCGCTGTGCTTCGACGCCCAGCGCCCGCACTATTACTTCAACCACACCGATGAGGTCGCTGAGGGGGTCTGGTACATCGTCGGCTCGCGCCGTGAGCCGGAGGCCGAAGCATCGGGCGACATCCGGAACGTCGTCGACGTGCTGGATGCCATCGGGCGCATGAACGGTCGCGGTGACGCCGCCCATGGCGACGACTGAGCGGGGCGCGCCGACGGTGAGCGCGGCCGAGACGCCCTGGAACACCGTCGGTGAGCGCGTGCGCGACCTGCGCACGGCCGCGGGGCTGACGGTGCGGGAGCTCGCCCGCCGCATCGGCGTGTCGGCCAGCCATGTCTCCCAGGTCGAGCGCGGCATCGGATCGTTCAGCGTGCCGGCCCTGTACGCGGTCGCGGCGGAGCTCGGCGTGCAGATGCACGAGATCCTCGACCCGCAGGCGCCGCCCGCGCCGCCCGTCGCCCCGCCGGAGATCACCGGCGGCGATCTGGTCGCGGCCGGCATCGTCCAGCGGGCTTCAGACCACCCGTCGATCAAGCTCAGCTCCGGGCCGCGGTGGACGCGGCTGACGGCGATGGGCGAGCCGGACGCGGAGTTCCTCGAGGTGGTCTACGCGCCCGGCACCCCGGCGCCCGAGGAGCGCATCGTCCACGACGGGCGCGAGTACGGCGTCATCGTCGAAGGACGGCTGAGCGTCGAACTGCAGGGGGAGTCGGCTGTGCTGGAGCCGGGCGACTCGATCGTGTTCGACTCGACGATCCCTCACCGCTTCTGGAACGACGGCGACGTCGAGGTGCGCGCCATCTGGTTCGTGCGCGACCGGCATGCGCACGACGCCGTGCCGCACGCCTGACAGGCGGCGCGGACGCAGAGCGCCCGGACCGATCGGCCCGGGCGCTCTGCTCCTGGTAGACGTGACGTGCGGATGCCGCGGGTCAGGCCTTCCAGATCGACTTCAGGTTGCAGAACTCGCGGATGCCCTCGGCCGACAGCTCACGGCCGACGCCCGAGTCCTTCACGCCGCCGAACGGCAGCTCGGGATACGAGATCGACATGCCGTTGACGAAGACGGCGCCGGCGTCGAGGCCCAGGGCGAAGAACTCCTCCTCCGCCTCGTCCTGTGTCCAGACGGCGGAGCTCAGGCCGAAGGTCGTGTCGTTGGCGATCCGCAGCGCGTCGGCGGCGTCGGCGGCGCGGTACACCGTCGCGACAGGCCCGAAGGCCTCCTCGCGGTAGAGGCGCATCTGCTCGGTGACGCCCGTGAGGACGGTCGGCGGGTAGAACCATCCGTCGCCCTCGGGGAGGGTGCCGCCGGCCACGGCCTGAGCGCCGTGGGAGAGGGCGTCGTCGACGAGTCCGGCGAGCTCGGTGCGTCCCGACTCCGTGGCCAGCGGGCCGACGTCGGTCGAGTCCTCGAGCGGGTCGCCGACGCGGAGCGCGCTCATCGCGGCGGCGAACTTCTCGACGAAGGCGTCGTGGATGTCGGTGTGCACGATGAAGCGCTTGGCGTTGATGCACGCCTGGCCGTTGTTCGAGGTGCGGGCGGAGACGGCGGTCGCGACGGCCTTGTCGAGGTCGGCCGACGGCATCACGATGAACGGATCGGAGCCGCCGAGCTCGAGCACGACGTGCTTGACCTCGGAGCCGGCGATCGAGGCCACGGAGCGGCCGGCGGGCTCGGAGCCGGTGAGGGTCACGGCCACCACGCGCCGGTCGCGGATGACGTTCTCGACCTTCGCGGCGCCGATGAGGAGCGTGTGGAAGGCGCCGGCGGGGAAGCCGCCGCGCTCGAACAGGGTGTCGAGGTAGAGCGCCGACTGCGGCACGTTCGAGGCGTGCTTCAGGAGCGCCGTGTTGCCTGCCATGAGCGCGGGCGCCGCGAAACGGATGACCTGCCAGATCGGGTAGTTCCAGGGCATGACGGCCAGCACGACGCCCAGGGGCTGGTACACGGTGCGGGCCGACGAGGCGCCGACGACGCTCGGGTCGTCGAGCGCGGAGCCGGCGAGGAACGACTCGGCCTTGTCGGCGTAGAAGCGCATCGCCTTGGCAGACTTGTGCACCTCGGCGCGCGCCTGCGCGAGCGTCTTGCCCATCTCGCGCGTGATGATCTCGGCGAGCGAGTCGACGTCGGCGTCGAGGAGGTCGGCGGCGGCGTGCATCCAGCCGGCGCGCGTCGCGTAGTCGGTCGAGCGGAGCGCGCGGTAGGCGTCGTCGGCCGCCGCGATGCGGGCCTCGATCTCCTGCGCGTCGTGCTCCTCGAAGGTGGCGATAGTCTCGCCGGTGGCGGGATTGATGGATGCGATGGGCATGGATGTCCTTCCTTGGGGATCGAGCCGCGCGTCTCGGGTTTGTGGGGTGTTCGGTTTAAGGGGTGGGGGAGCCGTCGAAGATGTGGGGCGCCCGCGCCAGGTGCCGTCGCGTGCGCCGGATGTGGCCCCCGAGCACACGCTCCGCCTCTTCGATGTCGCCGTCTTTGAGGGCTGACACCATGAGGTGGTGCTCCTCGTGGGCGATACGGCGTGCGTCGGGATCCCACGTCGACACGTACGCGCGCCGGTAGGGAGCGGTCGTGTTCCAGAGCTTCCGCACGAGCGGGTCCAGCTGCGACGTCTCGGCGGGCGCGTAGCTCGCGAGGTGGAACTCGCGGTCGAGCCGGAGGAACGTGTCGGTGTCGTCGCCCGCGTCGCTGATGCGCTGCGCCAGTTCGGCGAGGCGTCCGAGATCGGCCTCGTCGAGCTTCGGCGCCGCATACCGCAGCAGCAGCGGCTCGAGCCTCTCCCGCATCTGGTAGACCTCTTCGCACTCGGCGAGGGTGAGGTGGGAGACCCACGCGCCCGAATTGGCGACGACGGTGACGAGCCCCTCGTACTCGAGGAGGCGGATGGCCTCGCGCACCGGCACGCGGCTCGCGCCGAACTCCGCCGCGACGTCCTCCTGGCGGATGCGGGTGCCGGGAGGGTAGGTGCCGTCGACGATCCGCGAGCGGATGCCATCGGCGATGCGCACGCCGGCATCCCCGTCTCGCGTCCGCGTCGCCTCGATCTGGCTCATGCTTCTACTCTGCCGGATTCGCAGGGTGCCACAGGACCACGGAGGCCTCTGTCTCGTACGCCTTGCCGTCGGGGAAGGACACGAGCTCGAACTGCATGCCCCAGGGGCTGCGGAAGTAGATCCAGCGCTGGCCCGTCGAGGCGCCGGCGCTCACCACCGGATCGCCCATGACCTCCACGCCCTGTTCGCGCAGGTAGGCGACGGCCGCGTCGAGGTCGTCGACGTACAGCGCGAGGTGGTGACCGCCGATGTCGCTGTTGCGCGGCTGCGGAGCCTGTCCGTCGGCGCTGTCGTAGTGGAACAGCTCGATGTTGCTGCCGTTGCCGAGGCGGTAGAAGCGGATCTCGGTGATCGCGGTGCGGGGGTGCACGCCCAGCTGCACGGCCATGAAGTCGTCGGTCTCGGAGCGTTTCGGGCCGAGGGTGTAGACGTGCACGGCGCCGAGGACGTCGACGAAGAAGCGCTCCGCCTCGTCGAGGTCGGGCACGGTGAACCCGAAGTGGTCGGTTCCTCTCATTCCGGGGATCGGCATCCTCGCTCCTCTCATCACGACGCTGTGGTGTCACCCCGCGGTGAACCCCCTCATTGTATCCACGCCTCGTAAGTTGCCGCCATCAAGCACGGGCGCGCGCATCCCAGATCTTGAAATTGGATGCAATGATGCTCTAGCGTGGGCTCCACGCACTGATCAATGGAGACAGACAATGCCGCGACGAAGCAGACTCTCGACCGAGGTCCCCTGGATCGAGCTGAGCACGACCTCCGCCGACTGGAAGGCGGCCGACCCGGCGCTGCTGACCACGATGCTCGGAGAGCTCCACCTCATCCGAGCATTCGAGGAGAGCGTGCTGGAGCTGGCGGGCGCCGGCCTCGTGCACGGCCCCGCGCACTCGAGCATTGGCCAGGAGGGCGGCGCGGTCGGCTCGATCGTCACGCTCCGCTCGACGGATGCCGTCAACGGCTCGCACCGCGGACACCACCAGTTCCTCGCCAAGGCGATCACTCACGTCTCGGGCGGACGCCTCGATCCCGCCGCTCTCGTCGACGAGCCGATGCAGGCGCTGCTTCAGCGAACGCTCGCCGAGATCCTGGGACTCGCGCAGGGCTTCTCGGGCGGTCGCGGCGGATCGATGCACCTGCAGTGGCTGGAAGCCGGCGCGCTGGGCACGAACGCGATCGTCGGCGGGGGCGCTCCGATCGCGGCAGGCAACGCGTGGGCTCAGAAGCACTCGGGCACCACCGACGTGTCGATCAACTACTTCGGCGACGGCGCCAGCCAGATCGGCTCGGTGCTCGAGTCGATGAACCTCGCAGCAGCGTGGCACCTGCCCGTCATGTACTTCATCGAGAACAACCTCTACGCCGTCTCGACCCACGCCGAAGAGGTGACCGCGGACCCGCGCTTCTCGGTGCGCGGCCAGGGGTTCGGCATCCCGTCGTGGCGTGTCGACGGCATGGACCCCCTCGCCGTCCACCTCGCGACGCAGGAGGCGCTCGAGCGCATGCGGTCGGGGGAGGGCCCGACCATCATCGAGGCCGAGGTCTACCGCTTCTTCCACCAGAACGGCCCCTACCCCGGAAGCGCCTTCGGCTACCGCACGAAGGACGAGGAGAAGGCCTGGCGCGAGCGCGACCCGATCGCGCGCGTCGCCTCCGAGCTGGCCAGGCTGTCGATCCTCAGCCCCGAGGAGTCGGCGCAGGTGCGCGCGCAGGCGCAGCAGGCCATGGCGGATGCCGTCGCTCAGCTGATCGAGGACGACCCCGAGAACGCCGGCCGTCGACGCATCATCCCGGCGCTGTGGCCCGACCCGGCGGTCGTCGACACCGGCATCCGCGGCGACGCGTCGGAGCTCGAAGGTCTCACCGACGTCGAGCCCGACCCCGACGAGGGCGCGTGGACGGAGATGAAGTTCGTCGACGCCGTGGCCGCGACGATGGAGCGGCGCATGGCCGCCGACGACCGCATCATCGTGCTCGGTGAGGATGTGCACCGCCTCGCGGGCGGCACGAACGGCGCGACCAAGGGACTGCTCGCCGCCTTCGGTCCCGACCGCGTGATCGGCACGCCCATCAGCGAGAACGCCTTCTTCGGGCTCGCCGGCGGCATCGCGCTCGACGGGCGGTTCCGTCCCGTCGTCGAGTTCATGTACCCCGACTTCATGTGGGTGGCGGCCGACCAGGTGTTCAACCAGGTCGGCAAGGCGCGGCACATGTTCGGCGACAACAACACCCTGCCCCTCGTGCTGCGCACGAAGGTCGCGATGGGCTCGGGCTACGGCTCGCAGCACCTCATGGACCCCGCCGGGATCTTCGCGACGGCCCCCGGCTGGCGCATCGTCGCCGCCTCGACCGCCGCCGACTACATCGGACTCATGAACGCGGCCCTCGCTCTCGAAGACCCGGTGCTCGTGATCGAGCACGTCGATCTCTACGGGACCCAGGACCGCGTGCCCGAGGGCGACCGCGACTACATCATCCCGCCGGGCCGCGCCGCCGTGCGCCGAGAGGGCTCCGAGGTCACCGTGCTGACGTATCTGTCGATGGTCGGGCACACGCTCGAGGCCGTCGAGCAGACGGGCGTCGACGCCGAGGTCATCGACCTCCGCTGGCTCGACCGCGCATCCCTCGACTGGGAGACGATCGAACGCAGCGTCAAGAAGACCGGCGCCGTCCTCATCGTCGAGCAGGGCGCGCGTGGCACCTCGTACGGAGCGTGGCTCGCCGACGAGCTGCAGCGACGCGTCTTCGACTGGCTCGACCAGCCGATCGAGCGCGTCACGGGCGGCGAAGCCAGCCCCAGCATCTCGAAGGTGCTGGAACGTGCCGCCATCGCCCGCACCGAGGAAGTCGTCGCGGGCCTCGAGCGCGTGCGCACGAACGCAGGAGGACGCTGATGGCCGCCGTCATCCGCATGCCCGCCCTGGCCGCCGGCGCCACCGACGCCGCGGTGCAGTCATGGCTGGTCTCCGTGGGAGACCGCGTCGAGGTCGGCCAGGAGATCGTCGAGATCGAGACCGAGAAGGCCGTTGTCGAGTACGAGGCCGAGGCGGCCGGCACCGTCGCGGCGCTGTTCGTCGAGGCGGGCGATGCCGCTGCCGTCGGGTCTCCGATCGCGGTGCTCGCCGAGGACGGAGAATCGCCCGAGCAGGCGATCGCCGCCGCGGGGGTCTCGGCTCCCGCACCCGCTGCGGCGCCGGCCGCGCCGGCTGAGGCTCCCGCCCCCGCGGCCGCGCCGGCTGAGGCTCCCGCCCCCTCTGCGGCGCCCGCGCAGGCTGAGGCTCCCGCGCCGGTCACGGCGCCCGCTGCGGCCCCCGCTGCGCCGTCGGAAGGGGCCGACCACGAGGGGCGTCTGTTCGCGAGCCCGCTCGTGCGCAAGCTCGCCCGCGAGCGCGGCATCGACCTGAGCGGCATCGCCGGGTCGGGGCCCCACGGGCGCATCGTCCGGCGTGACCTCGACGCGCTGCTCACGAGCGAGGCCGCGCCGACCGCGGCACCCGCGGCATCCGCACCCGCTGCTCCCGCCCCTGCGCCGGCGGCATCCGCCTCCGGCGCGGCGTTCGCCGACGTGCCCCACACAGGCATGCGGCGGGCCATCGCGCGACGGCTCACCGAGAGCGTCACGACCGTGCCGCACTTCTTCCTCGAAGCCGACTGCGTCGTCGATGAGGTGCTCGAGCTCCGGGCCCGCATCAACGAGCGCTCCGACGTCAAGATCTCGGTCAACGACTTCGTGCTGAAGGCCGTCGCCGCCGCGATGCTCGACGTTCCCGACGCCAACGCGATCTGGACCGATGAAGCCACGCGGCGCTTCACGGGCGTCGACATCGGCGTCGCCGTGTCGATCCCCGGCGGCCTCGTCACGCCCGTCGTGCGCGGCGTCGAGGGGCTCTCGCTCAGCGGCATCAGCCGCACCGTCCGGGACCTCGCAGAACGCGCCCGCGCGGGCCGGCTCAAGCAGCACGAGCTCGAGGGAGGATCGTTCGCGGTCTCGAACCTCGGCATGTACGGCACGTCGCGGTTCTCGGCGATCATCAACCCGCCCCACTCGGGCATCCTCGCCGTGGGCGCGGCGCAGAAGCGTCCGGTCGTGGGCGACGACGGCGACCTGACGGTCGCGACCGTCATGAGCGTCGCGCTCTCGGCCGACCACCGCGTGCTCGACGGCGCACTCGCGGCGCAGTGGCTCGCGGCGTTCACCGAGCGCATCCAGCATCCGCTGTCGCTGCTCGTGTGAGCGGCACCCCAACACACATCCACCGACGACGAAGGCGCCGATCGTGACCATCTCCACCCAACCCGACACCCACACGCACCCGCCGGTGTCCCGCACGCGCTGGTCGTCGTTCATCGACGGCGCGTTCCTCGAGGAGGGCGGCGGCGAGCCGTTCGACGTGTACGAGCCATCGACCGGGGCCGTGCTGGCGACGGTCGACGCGGCGACCG